>Ga0210410_10000016_pt1 | contig 316040 bp, 287 predicted proteins | sample IncBWC4MmetaG_FD_161058 | JGI IMG/M metagenome (GOLD analysis project Ga0210410, IMG submission 161058) | Forest soil microbial communities from Barre Woods Harvard Forest LTER site, Petersham, Massachusetts, United States - Inc-BW-C-4-M | ecosystem: Environmental > Terrestrial > Soil >...
CCGCCCCCATTCATGACAGGCGAGGTCAGGTCACCGGCGCGGTCATGGTGTTTCACGACGTGAGCACGGCGCGGGCGCTGTCGCTGCGAATGTCGTATCTGGCCCAGCACGACGGCCTCACCGAGTTGCCCAATAGAATATTGCTGAACGATCGCCTGGCGCAGTCGATGGCCCTGGTACAGCGCCGCAAGCAGAAACTGGCGCTGCTGTTCCTCGACCTCGATCACTTCAAGCACATCAACGACTCGCTCGGCCACGCCATCGGCGACCGGTTGTTGCAGAGCGTGGCAAAACGCCTGCAGGCCTGCGTTCGCAGCTCCGACACCGTCAGCCGGCAGGGAGGCGATGAATTCGTGATCCTGCTCTCGCAGGTGATGCACCCGCAGGACGCCGGCACCAGTGCGGATAAAATACTGCTGGCACTGAACAATCCTCACCGCATCGACCAGCACGACATCCACATCACTGCGAGCATCGGCATCGTCACCTATCCCGATGACGGGACCGAAGTGGGCGCACTGCTGAAAAATGCCGACTTTGCGATGTACCAGGCGAAGGACAGCGGCCGCAACAACTATCAGTTCTTCAAGACGGACCTCAATGTGTCGGCGCTCGAACGCCAGACGATCGAAGCCGGACTGCGCGGCGCCGTTGAGCGTGGCGAATTTGTCTTGCACTACCAGCCGAAAGTGAATCTCGCGACGGGCGCGATCTCCGGGGTCGAAGCGCTGATCCGCTGGCGTCATCCGCTGCGCGGGCTGCTGCGCCCCTCGCAATTCATGTCGGTGGCGGAAGAGTTTGGCTTGATCGTGCCGATCGGCCGGTGGGCGCTGCGCGAAGGTTGCCGTCAGGCAAAGGCCTGGCAGGACTCGGGTTTGCCGCCGATTCGGATCAGCATCAACGTCTCTGCAGTCGAATTGCGCGCCAAGCAATATGTTGAAGGCGTACGGACCATTCTGAAGGAAACCGGGTTGGCGTCGCGCTATCTGGAACTCGAGCTGACCGAAACCTTCCTGATGCAGGATTCAAGCTCCACCGAAGTGGTGCTGGAGGCCCTCAAGAGCATGGGCGTGCAGCTCGCGCTCGATGACTTTGGCACCGGCTTTTCGAGCTTGAGCTACATGAGGCGTTTTCCGATCGACACCCTGAAGATCGATCAGTCATTCGTGCGTAATCTGGCGACGCATGCCGACGACGCCAGCATCGTGAGCGCGGTGATCAACATGGGGAGCAGCCTGCATATGGGAGTGGTGGCGGAAGGCATAGAGACCCGAGAGCAGCTCGCAATGCTTCGCGAGCGGCGTTGCCCCGAGGGGCAAGGCTACCTTTTCAGCCATCCCCTGATTGCCGAGGGCATCACTCCACTATTGATACGGGACGGAAACGGCCTGTTTTCATACGCTCAAGCGCGTGTGGGCGAGATGTAAGGACGGTCGCTCGCCGGCGCTTCGCACGGGTGCCGAAGCAGGCCGGCACCGCATTCATCCAAGACATCGCAACGGCAATTGCCCATCTGCCGAAGCAGCCTCTGCATGCTCATGATGCGTTCGACCGACGCCTCGAGTTCCGCCAATTTACGCTGCGATAGCTCCTGCCAGCGTTGCGAGGCCGGCGTGCCCGGGCGGAAGCCGCTGAACAGCTGGCGAATCTCATCCAGGCTGAAGCCCAGCTGCCGAGCGCGCTGGACCACCGCGAGCCGGCGAAGCGCGGCGCCGTCATAGCGCCGCCGCCCGCTCACTCGAATGGCCGGCAATAATATGCCGATTTGCTCGTAGTACCGCAAAGCCGACGGGCGCAGCCCGAACTGCTTCGCCACCTGCGTGATCGTTAATGGACGCATCGCTTCCCGCCTTGCCGTGCCGGCAACGGATTCACAGTTCATCTAAGCGGCAGCATGGCCAGAGCTAGACGAACGTCATTCTCGAATTCGTCCTTGCCGCGCACGCCATAGGTTCGCTTGACAACCTTGCCGTCGCGGCCGATGAAAAAAGTCTGCGGTAGGAATCGCAGGCCCCCGTACGCGTCGCTCACAGCCTTGTCTTTCAGCACGATAGTGTAGTTAACGTTTCTTGCGCGGACAAATGCCGCAACCCGCTCCCGATCACCGTCATCCACGGACACGCCCACGATCTCGAGCCCCTGGCGTTGATACCGGCGGCTAAAGTCGACGAGCCAGGGCATTTCCACCCGGCAGGGCGCGCACCACGTCGCCCAGAAGTTCAACACCACCACCTTGCCGCGAAGACTGGAAAGTTTAACGCTGCGCCCATCCAGAGTGTAGAGATCGAATTCCGGTGCGGCTTTCCCAGGCCAATATTCGCTCCCGGCGGCGGGCATTGTTTGCGCCGGCCGATCCGCAAAATCCGGGCCGGCCCGGCAATGGTCCCCTGTGGCGGTCGCCGCCAGCGCGGCGACGGCGGCCGTCAGCGCGGCGACGGCCAAGATCACGTGTTTCAGGAGGCTGCGGGGTACTTTGGTCACGTGGCCTCGCTAGTGGCGGAGCGACACGCGCGAGATCCAATCGGCGCCGTCTGCCGCGATGAACTGTTTCGTGCCGGGCCGGCCGGTGACGCGCATCCAGAGAGGTCCGCCCTCCGGCGTGGCGCGCAGGCTGATATCAAAGAACGGGCAGCATAGCCGCTCGGCGTCGATGAATTCAGCCGCCTCTTTATACGTCGCCGCGTCCGAGGGCAGCTGAAACTCGTAGCCGTCAGGCAGTTCGCGCACACTCATTCGCTTTGCAATCAATCTGGGTCCAAGGACCTCGAAGTGCCTTTTGCGCACGGTGGGCGTGAGTGCACCCTGGTCGCAGTAAAAAGGACTCTGCTTGGCGGCGGGGAAAGCGGCCGATGCCTGGCTGATCAGGTCACGGTCGAGCGGCAATACCTGTCCCGCGTCGACGCGTATGACCAGGTACGTGATCGGCCGCTCAATTTCGCTGAATCCGTGAGGCACGCCGGCAGGGATGATTACCATATCGCCCGTCGACAGTCGTCGACTGTCGCCGCCCAGAATGGATTTGCCGCGCTGACCGGGACCGATGACGTCCACGTCGGGGTCGTTGGCCGCCATGCGCTGGGGGCCGATCAGCGTTCCGCCAGTCACCATCGTGCCGCTGCCGTCCAGCACGCGAACGATGGCGCTGACCTGATCGAGCTGCAGTCCCTCCGTCACCTGGACGGCGCCGTCGGGACGGCTCTGCGCAGGGCCGGTCTTCTTGGGCCGACCGACGACGAATACGCCAATTCTATTTGGACCGGCGGCGATTACCCGTAGCGGCTCGTCGTCCGTGGATGTCGGTGAGAGTTGCTTGACCGCTGTCATGACATCGGCCGCCATGACGAAAGCAGCCGGCTGCGAAGCCGCGGCGGTCGGCGCCGCAAGAGCGATTGCAGAGATGATCGAACAAAGCCACTGCACGGACAGCGTGATTGCCGCTGCGATCGAGTCAAGCCATGGCATAGCAGTCTCCAGACGTTCGAAGGGTGATCTTTCGGGCGCTAGACTGACGCTACATCTTCAAGTGGACTTGAAGTCAAGCGTGCTTTCTCGATGGCAGGAATTGACCCTTGGTTGGCATTGCGGACAGCCGCAATGTCTCCCACACTCTGCCCGAAGCGACATCGCCGGAGATCACCTCATGATGAATAGAAGAGACTTGCTTCGAAGTTCCGCCACTCTGGGGTTTGCGGCCGCAATCCCGTTTTCCACGGCCAGCCCGCGGCCCGCGAGCGCGGCGGCCACGACTCCCGCGAGCGCGGCGGCCACGGCTCCCGCGAGCGCGGTGGCTCCCGCAACCGCGATCGGCAGGTCGCCCGTGCCGAACGCGCTCAAGCCTCCTGCCCAGGGCAGCATTCCCGTTGCCTTCCTCATATCGGAGGGAGCGGTAGTCATCGACTTCTGCGGGCCATGGGAGGTTTTCGAAACCGTTTCGGTACGGGGGAAATCGGACGATGCATTTCGTCTCTACACCGTTGCCGAGACGATGCAGCCGGTGCGCGCCAGCGGCGGCTTGAAAATCGTCCCTGATTTCACGCTGGCGACGGCTCCCGCTCCCAAGATCATCGTCATTCCGGCTCAAAGCGAGCCAACCGCAGCAGTTCTCGAATGGCTTCGCAAAGCCTCCAGAACTACCGACGTCACCATGTCGGTTTGCACCGGCGCCTTTGTGCTGGCGAAGACCGGCTTGTTGTCCGGCAAGGCCGCCACCACGCATCATGGCGCGTACGCCGAACTTGCCATGGCGTTTCCGGACATCCGCGTCAAGCGCGGAGCCCGCTTCGTCGAGGAGGGCAATCTAGCCAGCTCGGGGGGACTTTCCTCCGGAATCGACCTGTCGCTGCGCGTCGTGGAACGCTACTTCGGCCGCGAAGTCGCCCAGAAGACGGCGTTCTGGATGGAATACCAGGGCGAGGGTTGGATGAACCCGGATTCGAACGCCGTGTACGCTCACGTGCGCTCGACCGACGAACACCCCCTATGTCCCGTATGCACCATGGAAGTTGACCCCAAGACTGCCCCAAAATCGGTGTTTGCGGGCAAGACTTATTACTTCTGCACCCAAGAGCACAAGAAGCTTTTCGACACGGCGCCTGAGAAAATTGCGAAAGGTCTGGCGTCTCATGAAAGAATCGAGAATTGGGTGATATAGAGAATTCGCCGCCAGATGAAGCGCCCGGTCAGTACGGAGCGGCCCGCCACTCGAACGCGGCGCGTTCTTTTGCTGGCAGCTCCGGGCAGCCAGATATTGGATGTGGTTGGGCCATTTCAAATTTTCACACGCGCCGCCGAGCTCTTGTCGACGCAGCGACCGGGGTCGATTGCGGCCTATTCCGTGGAGGTCATCACCAGCTCTCCGAAGCCGGTACTCGTCACCAACTGCGGATTGCGGGTGTCGGCGCACCGGACGTTTCGGCGCGTGCGGGGCGAGATCGATACGCTGTTGATCGCCGGTGGAAGCGCCGTCGAGGACGATGAGACCGGGATTGGAGTGGTCCGCTGGCTCCGCAGCGTCGCGGGACAGGTTCGACGCATCGGCTCGGTGTGCACCGGCGCGATGCTGCTTGCGCGGGCGGGCTTGCTGAATGGCCGCAAAGCGACGACTCATTGGAAGTGGTGCGAGTTCCTCGCCGGCAAGTACCCGACCATTGACGTGGATCCGGACCCAATCTTCATACGAGACGGCAAGGTGTATACCTCGGCGGGAGTGACGGCCGGTATGGATCTGGCATTGGCTCTTGTCGAGGAAGACCACGGCTCGCGCTTGGCGCTGGACGTGGCGCGTGATCTCGTACTCTACTTGCGCCGCCCAGGAGGGCAATCCCAATTCAGCGTCGCCCTATCAACGCAACTGAGCGACCGGAAACCGCTGCGCGACCTGGCGGCCTGGATGCTCGACAATTTGAACAGGCCGCTGAATGTTCAGGTGCTGGCGAAGCAAGTGGCCATGAGTCCGCGCAATTTTGCCCGAATCTTTACCCGTGAAATGCGCACCACCCCCGCCAAGTACGTGGAGCATTTGCGCGTCGAGATGGCGCGCAGGCGCTTGGAAGAAACTCAGCACAGCCTGAAGCAGATTGCGGGCGAATGTGGATTCGGCAACACCAAATCGATGCGCGGGGTATTTCAAAGAGCGTTGCGGATCACACCGGGCGAGTATCGGCAACGCTTTCAAGCGCGTCGCCCGCCCGCGCGGTCGGGCGGCGGGAGCCGCCGCAGGCCGCGCAGTGTTTAGGTAAATCCGCCTCCGCAACGAAGCGTCACGGAGGACGCGACCCAGCGACGGCGGGTTGCGTAAGCATCGCCGCCAGCTGCCAATGATACCGGCTCACCGTCTCATTCGCGCATTTCTCCGTGTTTGAATTAAAATTGATACTTGCTGGGCCTGCATACACGCGAGTAACTTCGGTGAATCGAATCATGGCGATCAGGATTCAGCACTCTATTCGCACCCTGCGCCTGAAAGTGAAGGCTGAAGGTTATGCCTGGCTCAATGCCGCTGCAATCGAAGTTAATCAGGTTTGGAACTTTGCGAATGCGACGAGCTACAAAGCGGCGCGACCCTTTGCGGGCCGCGCCAAATTTCTCACTGCCTTTGATCTGGCCTGACGGGCCCTGTAGGTCTGGACATGCTCGTTGTCAGGACATGGGTGTGCAGTGCGTGTGGTGACACGCACGATCGGGACGTGAATGCGGCCCGAAACATCCTATCCGCGGGGAGGCGTCCCCCGTCCGTGAGCGGGAACGAGCCACCGACTTTCAGCGCAGTCGCCGAGCCAGACCCGTCTAGTTGGTACGGGGCACGGATCGGGGCGCTGAAAGCGGCGGCGTGAGCACCGGATCTGCGCTTGGACTATTGCCCATACATCGGTGATGATTCTGCTTCATTTCACCGGTGCCACTCTGGAGTCGGATTTTTCATGAAATCGTTGGGCAGTAAACCGCAGGGCGCGCGGCTCGAGCGCATCAAGGCTTCGCCGCGTTGGGCCGGCGATCGTTTCCGAAACGTCCACCCGGTCCTTCTGGGCCTGCGCGACCCCAACGCGTCGATGCCGACACTGGGCGATTTTCTCTGCGGAGGCGAACGGCGGGTCCCGCGAGGACCGCTGCCGTCCATGAATCCGCTCGACTCGTGGACCAAGCCGGCGCAGAGCGGCCTGCGTGTGACCTGGCTGGGACATTCGACTGTGCTGATCGAGATCGACGGCCTTCGCGTGCTCACCGATCCGGTGTGGGGACCGCGCGCGTCGCCATCGAGACTCGCCGGCCCGAAGCGTTTTCAGCCGGTGCCGGTTTCCCTTCGCGCGATGCCTCCGGTAGACCTCGTGATTGTGTCGCACGACCACTACGACCATCTTGACTATCCGACCATCCGTGAACTCGCCAAGCGCGACGTGCCGTTCGTGACGTCGCTCGGGGTCGGCGCGCACCTCGAAGCCTGGGGCGTGCGGTCGGAGCGCATCGTCGAGCTCGACTGGTGGGAGTCGCACAAATTGCCGAACACCGGGCTCAGCGTCACGGCCGCGCCTTCACAGCATTTCTCCGGGCGTGGCCTGAAGGACCGCAACTTCACACTGTGGTCCTCGCTCGTGATCCGATCCGAGCGGCACGCCGTATTTTTCAGCGGCGACACCGGCCTCACGACGGAATATCAGGCGATCCGCGAGCGACTCGGGCCATTCGATCTGGTGATGCTGGAGGTCGGCGCGTTCCACCCAGCTTGGGGCGACATCCACCTGGGCCCCGAGCACGCGCTCGAGGCACTGTCGCTGCTCGGCGGCGCACCCTTCCTTCCCGTGCACTGGGGCACGTTCAGTCTCGCGATGCATGCCTGGGATCAACCCGCGGAGGCACTGCTGGAGCTGGGTCCCAAAGCGGGCGCACGACTCGTGATGCCGCGCCTCGGCGAACCCGTGGAGCCGGCGCACGCGCAGGACGCCCAACCGTGGTGGCGCGCCGTCGACACGATCGCGCAATCAGAGCCCGACACGCCCGTGGCGACGACCTTGCCGGCGCCGATGTCCTGGCCGATCGACTGATGAGTATTGCTCGCGTCGCACTGAGTGATGCGGCGAGGAATCCTGCTGACGGGCTGATGAAGCTTGCTAGTGAACCAAAGCCGACTGCTGACAGGGAATCCTTGCGAGCACTCTCGGCGCCCTCTGCCAGTGGCGTCCCATGATGAGCTTCAGCCGTCTGACGCGCTTCTCAATGGCATCGGCGCGGGCGATGATTCTCTGCAAGGCGGCGGGGTCGTGATGGCGATCGATGCTCGCATACAGGGCCTTCATCTCCGCCACGAATGCCGAGTACCAATTGTGGTAGCGCCGCGCTTTGATCCACCACTGCTGTTCGGAGAGCTTATCCATGTCTGAAGACTCTACACACGCTGCGCCGCGATCATCTGTGACAGATTTCCCACTGCGGTTGTCGGTGTGCCTACGACCCACCCATGAATTGGCCATTAGTGGATTTCCCTATTCTCGAGCGAAGCCGCGGAAGCTCGCGAACTCCTCCACCGGCGCTCGGTCCGAACGCAGCGAGTTGACCGCAGCGCTTTCCTCGGCGTAGCCCAATGCCATTCCGCAGTAGACGAGTTCGTGCTCATCCAGCGCGAAGTGGCGTTTCAAGCTCGAGCGAAGCGTCGCCCAGGCCTCCTGCATGCAGGAACTCACCCCTCGCTCCAGTGCGGCGAGCGCTACCGACTGCATGAACATGCCCAGATGCGCCCACTGCCCATGACCCATGCGCTCATCGATCACGAAGAACAGTTCGACGGGAGCGCCGAACATCCCGTAGTTGCGCGCGAATTGAGCGAGGCGCCCGGCGCGGTCGGACCGGGGAATCCCGAGCAGAGCGTACAAGTCCTCACCCACTTTGTAGCGGCGCGTCCGATAGGGCTCCCAGAGATTCGGCGGGTAGACCGGACGCTCGGTGCTCTCGTCGGGACCTTCTGCGGCATGGATTCGCCGCGCGAGCTCGATGACGGCCGCACGCTCTACACCCGCCACGGCGATCACCCTCCAGGGTTGAAGATTGCCCCCCGAGGGCGCCCAACGCGCGACATCGAGTATCTCGTGCACCAGCTGTTTCGCCAGCGGCTGCGGTCGAAATTCGCGCGTGGAAATTCGCCGCGTCAGCGCTTCAGTGACGGTCAGCATCGATACCTCTGGGTCATGCGCCCTCCGCTTGAAGATGTCCTTCTGCCGGGTAGGGTCTCAGGTTTGCGAGAAAATGTCCCGCTTCCAACCGGATGATCAGTTCGGACTCGATCGGGTAATCCACGCACCGGAAAAGGCGATTGCCGCGGCCACCGACATCCATGCGCCCGGCATCGCTCGATTGCCGGTTTCATGGATCAGAAAAGTCACGATAGCCGGAGTCGAGCCGCCGATCGTCGTCGCCAGACTGTAGGCCAACGAGAATCCGGCGGTTCTGACGGCGACCGGCACGATTTCGGTGAGGTGCACGACCATCGCACCGTTGTAGCCGGCGTAGAGGAAGGACAACCAGAGTTCGACGATGAGCAATTTGCTGAAGCTGGGCTGAACCACCAGCCACTCCATCGCCGGATAGGCTGTCAGTATGGCGAGCGCCGCGAAGCTCAACAGCAGCGGTCTGCGGCCGATCCGGTCGGAAAGGGACCCCATGAGGGGCAGCCAGATCAAATTCGACACGCCCACATACAGCGTGACGAGAAGCGCGTCGCTCTGCGATAGATTGAGGATGTTCTTGCCGAACGTCGGGGTATACGCCGTAATGGTGTAGAACGAAACGGTGGTCATCAGAACCATGGCGACACCGGTGATCACGATCCGCCAGTGCTTCAGCATGCTGGCGTAGATCTCGGAGGGAGTCGGATGGTGTTTCCGCGCTGCGAACTCCTCGGTTTCCAGAAGGGTGCGACGGATCATGTAGATGAACGGAATGATCATGCAGCCGATGATCATCGGGATACGCCAGCCCCAGGCGTCCAACTGATCGGGCGGCAGCAGATTTGACAGCGCGTAGCCGAGCACGCCGGCGAAGACCACGGCAACCTGCTGGCTGCCGGACTGCCAGGATACATAGAATCCCTTGTGCCCCGGAGTGGCTATCTCGGAAAGATAGACCGAGACGCCGCCGAGTTCGACGCCGGCCGAAAAGCCCTGGCATAGTCGGCCCAGCACCACGACGATGGGCGCGAACAGTCCTATTGTCTCGTAACCCGGCACCAGCGCAATTGTCAGCGTACCCACCGACATCAGCGCCAGCGTCAACAGCAGCCCCTTGCGCCGGCCGATATGGTCGATGTAGGCGCCGAGCAAAATCGCCCCCAGGGGACGTACCATGAAGCCGACGGCAAATGTCGTCATCGAGAACATCAACGAGGCGAATTCGCTGCTCGCCGGAAAATAGGCACGGCCGATCGCGGCGCTGAAATAGCCGAAGATCATGAAGTCGTACATTTCCAGGAAATTTCCGCTCGCCACGCGGAAAACCGTGCGTACCTTCTCCCGGCGTTGTTCGCGTGTCAGCATCTCGGCTTTGCCGCACCGAAAGCGCAAGACCCCCTCGCGCCGGTCGACGCGAGGGGTCTTGCTCAGAATTTCGCCTTGAAGCCGACGTAGTAGGTGCGACCGATGATGTCGTAGGTCGCCGAGTCCGTGGTGAGCGGCTGGCCGCTCACGAACGGCGGACCTTTGTCGCCAATGTTCGTGAGACCCGCTATCAGCTCCAAGTGATCGATGACGTCCCAGTGGGCATCGAAATCGAAGTAGTTGTAGGCCGGCACCCCCGGGGTCGTGCTGGTCGGATCCACGACGACGTCCTGATGCTTCATTGCGGCGATGTAGCGCCAATGGAGGGTGGTCGTGACGGGGCCGATCGAGTAGCCGAACGCCGTGTTCGCCTTCCAATGCGGGTGCGCCATTTCGGGGCTCACCTGGGTGTTGCCGATGCTACCGGCGTAGTCGAGAACCGGCGAACCCGGAAGCGCGGACACGTCGAAAGTATGCGTGTAGTTGATCATCGAATTCAGGCGGAACGTGCCCGCACTGTCGGAGAGGCCGAGCGCTCCGAGCCCGAAGCTCCAGTCGATCTCCGTGTCGATGCCGTCGGTCTTGTAGCTCGCGAGGTTCAGCAATCCTTCGTGGCCCAGCACGATATCACCCGTATTGTGGTCGCGCGTAATCTGCTGGCAATAAACGTTCGCTGTCGAGTAGCTCGGATTGCTGATGCCGTCGGAATTGAAACAGCGCGGCAGAATATCGGTCAAGGCCAGGGACCCCACGGCATTCGAGATGGCGATGTAGTAGTAGTCGACCGACACGTGAAATTTGTGCATCAGGTCGCTGCTGAAGTGCGGGCTCCACACAGTGCCGATCGAATACGTGTTGGCGGTCTCCGGTGTGAGGTTTGGATTGCCGCCCGAGGTGCCGTGCACGGAGTCGACCCCGTACGTATAGGTGGGATAAAGAGCGGCCGGCACGCCTTGCGCCTGGCAAAGTGCCGCCACTTGTGCGGCACTCGCACCGGTGCGGAACGAGCTCCCGGTCGCGCACGGATCCCCGGCGCTCGGCCCGGAGCCGATATTCAGGTTTCCCGTGACCGTGGGTGCGAAGAGTTCGCCCAGGCTGGGGGCACGGATCGCGCGCGCGTATCCGCCGCGAATCGAGACCGTCGAGACCGGCTTCCAGTTGAGATCTGCCTTCCAGGTGTTGACGCCGCCGAACAAGTCGTAGTCGGAACGCCGGGCGCCGAGATCGAGCGAGAGTTCGTCGATGAGCGGCAGATCCTTGAGCACCGGCACGAGCAGTTCCGCGAAAACTTCGCGGACGTTCTGGGTGCCCGAGGTTGGGACGGTCGTGTCGTACGAGAAACTGTCGTTCGTGATGAGCCCGTGGTCCGGATGATAGTCGAAGTTGCTGCCGCGGTAGTCCGCGCCGACTGCGAAGCGCAAGTCGCCCGCGGGCAACGTCACTATCTTCCCTTGCAGCGTACCTTCGATGTTCTTCTGGGTGATGGTGTTGACATTGGAATTCTCGCGCGTTGCGTACTCGCGGCACCCCGGGCTCAAGGGGTTCGAACCGAGCGGGTTCCAGGCATAGCCCACGCAGGTGCCGACGGAGCCCGTATAGTTCGCGGTGCCATTGAGGATGGAAGCAAATGCCGCCTTGCTCGAATCGTTCTGCTGAAGATTGTTGAACAAAGTGCTGCCGTAGGAAGCATATACGTCCCAGCTCAGATCCGCGAAGGGTATATCTCCCTTCAATCCCGCAACGGCCTGATAGACGTCGTATTTGTATGACTGAATCCGGTTGCCACTCGCGCTCAATAGCTTGGTGAGGACCAGTGGCTGGGTCAGCGCATTCGGATTGTTCGGGTCGGCGGGGCGGGAGGCCAAGATGGTCTGCAACCCGGAATTGTTGACGACGAACGGATTGTTCAGCGGGATGTATAGTTCCTTGCCGGGACCCGTCGACCCGCCCGCGGTCTCGTCGCGCGCTGTCGACTCCATGAAGCTGAATTGCGTATAGGCCGATACGAGGTCGTTGATCTTGTAGGTACTGCGGGCGAACACGTTGTACTTGGTGAGCGGCACCTGAATGGCGAAGTACTGTCCGAGCGCGACTTGGACCTGGGTGCAGCTGGGGCTGATGTTGACGCCCTTCAGCTGCCCGACGCCACGGTAGTTCTGCACGCAGTTGGGCGCCGCCAGATCGGTGAAGATGGTGCCGTCGGTGTTGACTCCCAGCGAGCCGTTGTACGCGCCCGAACCGGTGATGGGTGTCGTGCCCGGGTAACCGGCGAGCACGCTGTTGACCGCGCCGATCGTCGGCGCCGTGCCGAGCGTTCCGGCCGGGATGATGCCCTCGGGCGGCCGCGCAAGTTCGCGAATGTTGGAGAAAAATGGGCGGTCGGCGCCGTGAACCACGCCTCGTTGGGAGTACTCGAATGCCAGGACCATATTGCCGCGGTCCTCGGCGAAATTGCCGCCGAGCAGCGCGCTGACATGCTCCGTTGCGCCGTCGCCGTGCGTGGTCTCACCGTGCTGATAGCTCACCTCGGCGCCGCTGAAATGCTGCCGCAGCTTGAAGTTCAACACACCGGCGATCGCATCGGACCCATAAGTCGAGGAAGCGCCGCCCGTGATGACCTCGACGTTTTCGATCATCGACATGGGAATCGTATTGAGATCCACGGAGCCGTTGGGGTTGGATGAGATCATTCGCCGGCCGTCCATCAGCACCAACGCCCGGTTGGGGCCGAGGCCCCGCAGGTCACCGTAGGCCTGACCGCCCGCAAATCCGGTCGACCCCTGTACGTCGCCGACCTCGCTCATGCCCTGGGCGGCGGCGAACTGCGGCAATTCGCCAATTGCGCGGTCAAGCGTGGGCTGCCCCGCGGCGGAGAGCACAGATTCGTCGATCGTCGCAATAGGGCTGTCGGATTGATAGTCGCGGCGGGAAATGCGCGAGCCCGTCACGACGATCGGTTCAATCGTGGCCGCCTTTTCCGGCGAATCGGCCGCGGGAGTAGCGGTGTCGCCGAGTGCCGCCGAAACGCCGAGTCCGGTCACTGCACCCGCGAGCAGCAATGTTGCGATCGCGCGGGCCGGATTGCTCCAAAACCCGAGCGAAGCATGCGTGGCTCCCCCATCAACATGGCTTTGTTTGTCCATTTTGCTCCCCTTAATAGTTATTGCGACGCCCCACGCTCCCAGCAATCTTCGCTGCGGCATCAGGCTCCTCATCATGGGCGCGTTCAGCTTTCAGGAAGCTGTCAGCAACTTAGAATTCCGGCCGCATCAGCCGAATGAGACGCGGACCCGCAAACCGCGGTTGTGCGCTCCGGCGCTCATTCTGATGTCGGCATTCAGGGTCGCGGCGAGGGATTGGACGATGGCCAACCCTAGCCCGCTGCCTACGCGGCTCTGATCGCGGCTCAGTCGATAAAATCGTGTGAAGACCTTTTCTCGTTCGGCTTCGGGGATTCCGGGACCGTCATCTTCGACATCGACCACTTGCTTGCCCTCGTCGTCGAAGAGCCTGACGACGACGCTCCCGCCGGCCCTGTTGTAGCGGATGGCGTTGTCGATGAGATTGGCAAAAATCTCGTTGATCATGATCGGGTTGGCATGTGTCGGGAACGGGCGCTGTTCCGCCTCGAAATGAAGGTCGATCGATGCGTCCAGCGCCTGCGGCACATGACTCGCCGCGACCTCCTGTAGAAGTTCGCGCAAATCGATCGTTCCCACCTCCTGGTCGAGCGATTGACCGCCGTCGGCCCGCGCCAGTTTCAAGAGTTGAATGAGCAGCCGTTGAAGCCGATCGGCCGCTTCCTGGATGTCCTTGAGTGAGGAATAGGCTGCGTTATTCGTCGGAATGAGGCCGCCGAGAACTGAAATATGCGTGCGAAGGATGGTAAGCGGGGTGCGCATTTGATGAGAAGCATCGGCGGTGAATCGGCTCATCGCCAGCTGCAGGCGCTCGGCTTCGAGCGCGCTGGTGCGCAGCGTCTCGAGCGCCCGAGCCATGCTACCCAGCTCATCGGGGCTCTGGGTAGTGGGTACCGCTTCGTCGAATTCGCGACGGCTCAGACGGGCGATGGCGCCGGTCAGAATCCTCATCGGACGGGCCAGCCGGCGCTGCACATGCACGACAGCAAAAATGCCGAAGGCGATTACCGATGTCAGGTCCAGACCGGCGACCAGCAACATCCGAAATGAGGAGGAGCGGATGGCCTCCGCATGACTGTTGGCTTCGTCCTGGGCCTGCTGGGCGATGGCGAGTATGGAGTCGAACGGGCCGTCGCAGAGGGCCGTCCATTCTGCGCTGCCTATGGTCGGCTTTCCCGAGCTGTCGAATCGGCCGATGATTGCGTCCACCCTGAGCTGGGCCTGTTTTGTTTCTGCGCGCGCTACGTCGATGCGGTCGCGCAATGCGGTAGACACGCCCGGCCGCAACAGAAATTCATCGAGGGTGTGCCATGCGGCGATATAGACCGCGCGATTCCCGTGCCAAAGGTCGAGCTGCCTAGCATCAAGGGGCAGGCTCCGATCCACGTTTGGTCGCAGCATCGAGCATTGCAGGCCGTAGCGATCGCGGATGGTCCAGGCGGTCCGGCGAATCTGCACCATCTCGGCAATAATCGGGTCGCCCATCCTCACGGCGTTGCCGACTGCGGCCGAGGCCGTGCTGAGCGTGTCGGTCATTCCGTGAACTGCTTCGCGCCAGTCGTCGATCGCATGCAAACTGCGCTCCGCCCGCACGAGAGAAGCCTGCGCTTCGACGGTGAATTGCAGCGCTTGCGCTTTCTGCCAGGCTGCTTGAATGGCGCTGACCAATTGGACGCGATTGGCGATATCGGTGGCCTGCAGCGCATCGAGCGCCGTCGTCACCGTCTGCGACGCTGCCTTGTGCGTGACGTCAATCACCGGCCGCGGGTCGTCCTGCGCAATCAGTGCGGTGCTGTCCTTCGGAATCTGGGCGCGAACCGTGACCAGGGCATTGAACAGGGTGTGGTCGGTGCTGGTCAGGCGGGCAATGCGGCCGGCGAGCGCGTAATTGGCCCACGCCTGGACGGCGAGTATCAGTGCCGCGACAAACAGGCCGGCCATCAGGATGCCCAATGACGCGACCAGGAATTTCGTTATCGACGATTTGAACATTCCGTCCGATCACTCACTCGGTAGCCACGACAATCGTGAGCCACACGGCAGCTCGGGCGGTAACTCGGCACTCTTCGGGATCACGAAGCCTTGAGCATATACCCGAGTCCTCTCATCGTTCTGATCGCCGGGCCGTCCGGCTCGAGCTTCCTGCGCAGCCGCGCTATGTGCACTTCAATGGCATTGGGCGCCACCGCATCGTCGTAGTTGAAAACCTCGGCGATCAGCCGCTCCTTGGAGACGACCTCGCCGGCCTTGGCCGTCAACCGATCGAGTACTGCCCATTCCCGTCGCCGAAGTTGCAATGGCCGTCCCGAGACCTCGGCCGTGGCGCGGGCGCGGTCGATGGTCAGGTTGCCGATGACCAGAACCGGGCAGGGATCGCCATGGTCACGGCGCAGCAGTGCCCGGACGCGCGCGCACAATTCGCTGGCGTCAAAAGGCTTCAACAAGTAATCGTCCGCCCCGAGATCGAGACCCTTCACCCGATCAGTCACATGGTCCCGAGCGGTCAGCACCAAGATCGGAGTTTTGCAGCCCCGAGCGCGCAGTCGCTTGAGCACCTCGAATCCCGATATGTCGGGCAATCCGATATCCAGTACGACCAGACTGTAGGGTTCTGCGTCCGCCAAGAAGAGCGACGTCTCGCCGTCCTTGGCAATGTCGGCGGCGTGGCCGGCGGCTTTGAGAAGCGCAATGATTCCCCGCGACAGGGCAGGGTCGTCTTCGACCAGCAGAATTCGAGCCATGAATGTGCGCCTCCCTGACCGGCAATTATACGACTTTCGCCGGCTCATCCACGGCCGGTCGGCTCATCCACACGCCGACGAGCGCAACTGCGGCTGCCGCCGACAGCCAGGCGCCAGGCATCGCGCGATTGCCGGTCGCGTGGATCAGATAGGTCACGATGGCCGGCGTCGATCCGCCGACCGTCGTCGCCAGGCTGTAGGCGAGCGAAAAGCCGGCCGTGCGCACCGCGACCGGCACGATCTCGGTCAGGTGCACGACCATCGCACCGTTATAGCTGGCATAAATGAAGGATAGCCACAGTTCGACGATCAGGAGTCTCGTGAAGGTGGGCGCGCCAACGAGCCATGCCATGGCCGGGTAGGCGGTGAAAATCGCGAGCACGCCGAACGTCACCAGCAACGGGCGACGGCCGAGCCGATCGGAAAGGGAACCCATGACGGGTAGCCAGAAGAAATTCGACAAGCCCACGCAAAGAGTAACCAGCAGCGCGTCGCTCTGCGACAGCTTGAGGACTTCTTTGCCAAAGGTGGGGGTGTAAGCGGTGATCGTATAGAACGACACTGTGGTCATGAGGACCATGGCCACGCCGGTCACTACGATGCGCCAATGCACCAGCATGCTGGCGTAGATTTCCGCGGGTTTTGGATGGTGCTTTCGCGCTGAGAATTCCTCGGTTTCCTGCAGCGTGCGGCGAATCATGTAGATGAACGGAATGATGAGGCAGCCGATGATCAGCGGAATGCGCCAGCCCCAGGCCTGCAAGTTTTCGGGCGACAACATGTGTGCCAGTGCATAACCCAGCACCCCCGCGAACACCACTGCCACTTGCTGGCTGGCCGACTGCCACGACACATAGAAGCCCTTGTGCCCGGGAGTTGCGATTTCCGACAGATAGACCGAAACCCCGCCCAACTCGACGCCGGCGGAGAAGCCCTGACAGAGGCGGCCCATGACCACGATGATGGGAGCGAAGAGTCCGATTGTCTCGTAGCCGGGCACCAAGGCAATGGTTAAAGTGCCCACCGACATCAACGCCAGGGTCACGAGCAGTCCCTTGCGCCGGCCGATATGGTCAATATATGCGCCCAAGAATATGGCGCCCAAGGGGCGAATCATGAAGCCTACGGCAAACGTCGTCATCGACAACATCAACGACGCGAATTCACTGTTGGCCGGAAAATAGGCGTGACCGATCGCGGCGCTGAAATAGCCGAAGATCATGAAATCGTACATTTCCAAAAAATTACCGCTGGATACCCGGAATACCGTTTTTATTTTTTCCCGGCGTTGCTGCAGCGTCAGCATGTAGTCCCTCCGGCCATTCATTACCAATGTTGCGCTCAACGCCCATCCCCCAGGCCAACGACCAGCACCGCAAAGCTGTCCGGCAGCATGGACGCCGCAGCGCCGCCGGCCTTCGCCGGACCCGTCCGTACCGTCGGCAGGAACAGGTGCCCCGTCTTCTCGTCGGCCGTGATCGTGCGCGCGCCGGGCCCCGTCATCAACGTCTGCACGGTGTCATAGCGGTCCGGCGTCGCCTCATGCAGCACGCTGAGCGTACCCTCTTTGTTGGAGGTGAAGATGCGCTGCGTGGCCGGATCGAACCAGGCGCCGTCCGGATCGCTTCCGATCGGCGCGATGGCGACGATGCGGCCATCATCGCTGTCGAGCACCGCCAGTTTGTTGTTGCCGCAGGCGCTGAACACGCGGTGATGCATTGGATCGATCGCCATGCCGGTCGGCTCCTCGCAGGGCGCGACCGACCAGGTCGCCAGCGGCTTGAGCGTGTGGGTGTCGAACACGTGAATGAGACTGCGTTGTTCGTCGTTCACGAACGCCCGTCCACGGCCATCGAAGCGCAACTGCTCTAGTTTGCCGCCGCCCAGCTCGACCGTGTCCACGATCGCGTCGCTGACCGGATCGATGACCGTCACATCGCCGCTGCCGCCGCCGTTGACGACAAACAGCCGGCGCGTGTCCGAATCATAGGCAATCGCGTCGGGTTTTTCGCCGGTATACCGGATACGTTTGCGCACCTGCAGCGTGCTGCGGTCGAACACGGTGACGGCGCGATCCAGGCCGTCGCTGGTGTAGCCCTTGCCGAGCTCCGGGACGAACTCGATTCCGTGCACCCCATGCATGCCGGTGACCTGTCCGACCGATTCGCCGGAATCGGCGTTCAGCACCTCGACACGGGTCGCGTGCGCGACGTACAAGCGCCGCATCACGGCGTCGACTCGCATGTAGTCGTAGCCCGTGTCGTTGCCGCCGATCTGATATCGCGCGATAATGCGGTAGTTGGCCGCAGCCGCTTGAGTGGCGGATGGAGCGGAGGAGGAGGCGACGGTTGCGCAGCCGGCCGCGGCGCAGAACAGCAAATGGCGATATCGCATAGCTTGAGTCCTCGGTCGGCCAATCCCGGCCATGGGGCTTAGACTAGGACGAGAACCTGAAGCCATCATGAAAATCTTGGTCGTTGAGGATCAGCGGCGCCTCGGCGTGCTGCTCAAACAAGGTCTGACCGAGGCGGGCTACACGGTCAGCCACGCCGGCAGCTGCAGCGCGGCGCGCGACGCCCTGTGCGAAAGCAGCTATGGCGCGATCGTGCTCGACCTCGGGCTGCCCGATGGCGATGGAATCGAGCTGCTGCAGCAGTGGCGCAAGAACGGCTTCAACGAGCCCGTGATCATTTTGAGCGCACGCGATACGCTGCAGGACCGGATCAAGGGCTTGGACGTCGGCGCCGACGATTACCTGCCCAAGCCTTTCAGCATGCAGGAGCTGTTGGCACGGCTGCGCTCGCTGCTGCGGCGGCAATCGAGCGTCAAGGACACCGTGCTGGAACACCGCGGCATTCGCGTTGATCTGGTCGGCCGAACGGTGCACTTCAATGGCGCGCCCGTGGATTTGACGAGCCGCGAGTTCGCGCTGTTCGAGATCTTCATGCAGAACGCCGGACGCATCCTCACGCGCAGCCTGATCTGCGAGACCGTCTGGTCATCGCCGTACGAGGTGGACGCCAATCTGCTGGACGTCTACATGAGCAAGCTGCGGGCGAAGTTCGAACCCACGGACGGCAAACCCTTGTTCAAAACCGTACGCGGCGTCGGCTATCAGCTGCAGTGAAGTCGATCGGCGCACGACTCGCTCTCTGGTACGCCGCAGCGGCCACCGCGACGCTCGCGGTGCTGTTCGTCGCCGGTTACTACTTGCTCGAGAGTTACCTGATTCACGGCCTTGATCTGCTCAATGAATCCGAGTTCAACCAGATCAAGGCTCATCTGGGGCCGGACTATCAAGCTCTCAGTCCGGCGGTCATCAACGATCGCATTCGCGAGACCACCGAATTCGCCTCGGTGCTGTTCTACATCAACATTCACGGCCGCGACATCGGCACCATTTTTTATTCCTCCAATCTGCGGGGCGCTGAAATCCCGGACATCAAGGGCAAGCGCAAGTACGACATCGAATTCGGCACCGCGGGTCTGTTGCGGGTGGCGGAGTTCATTCTGCCGCCGTACGACGTCATCATCGCCACCCCGGAGAAACAGCTGGCGGGCGTCATGGAGGGCTACGCCGAAGTCTGCGCCGCGCTGCTGGCCATCATGCTGGGCGTGAGCGTCGCCATCGGCTTTGGCTTGAGCCGCGTGGCCTTGCAGCCGGTACGGCTGATCCGCGAGACCGCCAGCCGCATCGGCGCCAATAACCTCAACGAGCGCATTCCCGTTCCCTCGAGCAACGATGAGATCTCGCATCTGGCGTTGCTGCTCAATGCCATGTTTGATCGCCTGGAGACCTCGTTCAAGCATGTACAGCGCTTTGCCGCCGATGCCTCGCACGAGCTGAAGACGCCGTTGTCGCTGATTCGCCTGCACGCCGAGAAATTGCTCGCCTCCGGCTCCCTGCGCGGCGAAGGCGAGGAGGAGATCCTGACGGTGCTCGAGGAGGTCACCCGCCTCAACTCCACGATCGATGAGTTATTGTTTCTCTCCCGCGCCGAGGGGCGCAGCATCACTCTCGATCTGGCACGCCACGATCCGGCCGCTCTGCTCGCCAATTTCAGCATCGACGCGCAGGTGCTGGCCGAATCGCGCGGACTGCATTTTTCCTACAGTCACGAGGGCTCCGGCAACGCGATTTACGAGCCGCGCTGGCTGCGGCGCGTGTTGCTCAATCTGGTGAGCAATGCGGTCAACGCCTCTCCGCCGGGTGGCCGCATCCGGATGCGCTCGAGCATCACCGAGTCGCTGTGGCGGGTCAGCCTCGAGGATGAGGGGCCCGGCGTGCCGGCGGCGGACCGCAAGCGAATCTTCGATCGTTTCGTGCGGCTGCAATCCGACAGCGGCACGGGCCACCAAGGCAGCGGCCTGGGGCTGGCGATCTGCCGCGGGATCATCGAATTGCATCACGGCCAGCTCTACGCCGAGGCCGGCACCGGGGAGCGGGGCCTGCGTGTCGTGTTCGAGCTGCCGGCTCAGCCTGCGGGCGTGCAAGCGGCGCCTCTTCAGAACCCGATCGAGACCGTGGCGTAGACAAAGCGGCCGATCGGCGAGTAGGTCGCCACGTCCGCATTGTTGTCGATGTAGACGCGAGGATCCAACGGCGGCATGCGGTTGGTCAAGTTGTTCACCCCCAGCGCGAACTTGAGGTCCTTGACCTTGCCGCCGTGCCAGTCGTAGGCGCCGCGCACGTCCCAGGTCGAATAGTCGCTGACCCGGATGGGCGCGAGGGTGCCGCTGCCCCCTCGATCGTCGACTCCCGAAGAGTAGGTATTTCCGAGACTGAAGTTAAGATCATGATAGGTCCAGTCGACCGTCGAATAGAAACGGTAGCGGGGCAGGGTGCCGCCGAATACGCTGGCATTGTTGGACGCACCCGCCCCTTGGACCACCGGCAGTCCGGCAATGCCGGGATTGAACTGGAAGGAAGTGAAGACAGTCCCATTGGTTGCGAACGAAAAGGTACCGGCATTTTGCGTCGGAATGTTGTAGTTGACGGTGACATTCCACGACTCCTCCAGCAGCTGCGCCAAATTGCGGAAATAGTCCACGAGATAGAGCTGCGCCGCTTGGGCCGGAACGCCTTTGCCGCCGGGGCCGGTCAGAAAGGCCAGCAGCGAACCCGGCGTCGTGAATGGGTCGGTGCCGCCGGCGCCCGGAAACCCGCCCACTCCCAGACTATTGAAGAACGGCGAGGCGGAACCCAGGGTATTGATGCTGGTGAGAATGTTGTTGAAGCCGGCGCCGCCTTGAAATCCGCTCAGCGTGATGTACGAGTAATCCGCGGTCAGCACCAGGTTCTCGACCAGGTTCGGCTTGATCACGAAGCCGATGGTTTTGGAGACCGACGTCGCGGGCTTGAGGCTCGGGTTGTTGCCGTCTTCGGCATTGAACGGCTCACCCGCGTAATTGGCGCCGAACGCCGTGGCGATCGGCCCGTTCGAGGTGCGCGTATCCGTTGGGCCGTATTGGTTGTACAGGGACGGTGCAATGAACGACCGGGCATAATTTCCACGCATCGTGAATTGTCCATCGATCGGCTGCCAGCGGAACCCGAACTTCGGCACGGTTGAACGTCCGGCGTCGCTGTATTTCTCGGCGCGCACCGCTGCCGTCAGGTCAAAAGCGTAAAACCCGGGCACGTTCCAGGCGGCGCTCGTGACGGGCACGCGAACTTCCGCAAACTCGCCGCTGATGGTGCGGCTCTTTGAAAAGGGGTTGGCGAAGGTGCCGCCGATCCATTGCTGGTCGTTGCCGAAGTACGATCCGGTCACCGGATCGGTAACCCGGCCGTTGGGGTCGGTATGTCCCGACAAGCTCTCGCGCCGCAGGCTGGCGCCAACGGCGACGCCGAGATCGCCGCCGGGCAGCGTCAGCGCGCGGCCGACGAGCTTGGCATCCCAGGACTCGAGCTGGCTGATGGCCTTGATGACCTCGGTACCGTACAAATTCGCGAGCGCGGCGGGATTCAGGCCGCCCGCAGTCGCAAAGGGATCGAGCGCCGGCTGCGTGACCATCGGTCCGCTCAGCGAATAGCCGCCCAGGACTTGGGCGTAGTTGCCGCCGGCCACGGGGGCGCCCGACGCGTTGTAACCCCCGGCGATGGCCAGGGCTAAATTCGGCTTGTAGATGAGGCCAGCCTGCCGCTGCTGTAGATCGCTTTCACTGTAGACAACCGCGGTTTCCCAGTTCCAGTTGCGGGTGATTTCACCCTTGAGTCCGGCGGTCACCCGCGTCGACACGGAGGTGTTGTTGAAATCATGCGGTTCCGCCAGGTCGGCGAACGTGACCGCGGGAAAGGCAGTCGTCAACGGATTGTACGGGGCGTTCACCGGCACCGTGACGCTGGTCCCGACGGGCGCCCAGTGCGTGGCGCTCTTGCCCTGGGAGATAGCGACATCGCCGAAGGCGTCGAGAACATGTTCGATCAGCGGTGCATCCAGACTGGCCGCGAAGGAGCCGACGTTCTGCTTCAACAGGATGGTCTGGTACGGCGCGAGGTCGAAGCTCTTGCTGATGGCGGCCGCCGTCGTCGGCACATAGGTTCCGTTGCTGATCAGGGTGGCGAGGGATCCGGCAGTGGCATTGACTCCGGTGGGGTTTTTTTGACTCGGCGAGTTCAGCGCCGGGTTGAGCTCATCGGCACCCCCGCTGATGACTCCGGGGATGGTGGTCGCAGCCGCATGGCCAAGAAAAGGGTTGCTGAAGGGCCGATCGGCCTGACCCAACGGGTCGGTGTGAGTGAAACTCGCCGTCGCGACGATGCTCACCTTGCCGACCTTGGCGCCGCCGGTTATGTACGCCGATCGCTCGCCGTAGTCCGTGGCCCTGCCGTCGCGCAGCCCGGCAGTGAGTCCCTCGTAGTCGGACTTCAAGATGAAATTGACCACGCCGCCGATGGCGTCCGAACCGTAAATCGACGAGGCGCCGTCGGTGAGCACCTCAATATGATCGATAGCCGCCGCCGGGATCTGATTGACGTCGACGAAGTTCTTGCCGTTGATCGCGCCGATGCCGCTGTTGGCGACTCGCCGGCCGTTGATCAACACCAGCGTCGGCAGATTGCGCAATTGCAGCTGAGATCCGCCGGCCGTGTTCTGATTGTTGTTGTTGGCATTGGAGTTTCCCGTATTGCTGCGGCCTTCGAAGGCGGGAACGGCCTTGCGCAGTGTCTCCAGTACGTTGCTGGCGACGCCGGTGAGCTCCAAATCCGCGGCGCTGAGCCTGACGACGGGCACCGCCACTTCGTCAGGCGTGGTGGGAATGCTGCTGCCCGTGACGACGATGGCCTCGATTTCCTCCACTGCCGGTTGCTCGGCGGCGGCCGGGGCATCCGCCGGCGCACTTGCTCCGGTGGCAGATGCGCAAGCCACGAACGCCGCGACAGCAATTCCCCATCTGCGATGATCCATAACTCCCCCTGATATTTTAAGACCGCCCGTGACGCCCCCACCGGCCAATGCAATCGCATCAAGTGTCGGGTTCTAAGCGGACCCGCTTCTCCAAGCTCGAGTCATTGGAGTCTGTTGTAACGGAACTTCCTTAAGCAATACTGAATTCCATCTGAATGGGGATTCAGGTAAGCGCCTGAAATCTCCTTCAGGAAGCCTTCATGGTCGTTTCAGGTTCGCGAGATAGCCTGGGGCGTGAGGAAGAAGTACTGTTGGACGCACCGAGGTCAACCAATGAAGAACAGCATCTTGATCGTGTTGGCGGCCCTGATCGCCGCAGGCGCGCAGGCGCACAATTCCGCGCAGACCTACGCTCAGTACCTGGTGGCCGAGGCGCTTGCCCGGCACCCGCAAGTGCTGGCCCTGACGATGCACGTCACTCCGCCCGGCGCCAAGAGCAATGTCATCATCGCATCGAACATCGCGCCCTTGGGCAAGCCTGCGGACCCGGATGACCTGCGCGTCATCAAGAGCCGGGAGCCGCTCGTGGAAGTCACGAAATCCGGCGATAGACTGTCGGTCGAGCTGCCCTTGTACGATGCATCCCGCCGCGCCATCGGCGCACTCGGCGTGCAACTCAGGCTTGGGCCCAATGCCGACAAGAAGGCGTTGGAAGCGGCTGCGGCCGCGATTCGCGACGAACTGGCGCGCCGCATTTCTCATGTGGCCAATCTCGTGGAGCCTGCCAGCTACGATGAACGGGTGCCGCTGAATAACTACGGTCAGCGCCTGGTCGACGGCACGCTCGCCGTCCATCCGGAGATCGAAATTCTGGCGCTGCACGCGAACATTCCGAAGACGGAAGACAACGTCATTGTCGCATCGAACATCGGCCGGATCGGCAAGAAGGGCGACGAAGATGATTTGCGGCTGATCAAGACAGAGAAACCGAACCTCGAAATCAACGACGCGGGCAATCGTTTCGAAGCCGAACTCGTGCTGCGCGACGTGTCCGGCACGAATATCGGTGCGGTCGGGATCGTTTACGGTTACAAGCCGGGCGACGACAAAATCAAATTGCAGAGGCAGGCTGAGTTGGTGCAGGCGGCCATCGGCCGGCGAATCACCAACGCGGGCAATCTCTTCGAGCCGGTGCCCTATGTCCCCAATCCTCCCGACGCAGGCTTTGCCCAACAGCTCGTCGATGCCACGCTGGACAAGCACCCTGATCTGCTCATTCTCGCCCTGCATGCCAAGCCGCCGGGCGCGCCTGACGTGGTCATCATCGCCTCGAACATCGGACGCATCGGAAAAAAGGCCGATGAAGATGACATGGGAGTCATCAGGAGCGGCAAGCCCGTTCTGGAAGTCAACGAGGCCGGCAATCGCTTCGAAGTGGAATTGGTTTTGCTGGATTCGGCCGGTCAAAACATCGGGGCGATCAGCACGGTGTTCGCCTACAAGCCGGGCGCGGACCGCGAGGCGCTGCACCGGCAAGGCGAGCAGATCCGCGATGAGCTTCGCACTCGGATCCCGTCGCTCGGCAAGCTGTTCCAACCAAGCCCCTGATCGGCAGGCCGTACGCGCGGCGGAAGTTCAAACTTGAAGGCTTGCAGGCGCTTCAGGATGCCGAGCCGGTACGCGGACATAGTGCTGCGCCAATGCCGGCAGCACGAGCAGATTCAGCAGCGTCGATGACAGCAGCCCGCCCAGCACGGTGACCGCCATCGGGCCCTCGATTTCCTGCCCGGGGCGATTGATGCCGAAAGCGAGCGGGGCCAACCCCAGGGCGGTGACGGCCGCGGTCATCAATATCGGAATCAAGCGCTCGTTGGCGCCGCGCAGGATGAGATCGATATTCCACGCCGAGCCCTCGACTTCAACCAGGTGTTCGTAGTGAGCCAGTTGCAAGATCGCATTGCGGGCGCTCACTCCAAATACCGTGACCAGGCCGACGACGGTGCCGAGCGAGATTCCTATCCCGGTCACGGCAATCGCAAACACGCTGCCGATCAGACTGAACGGCAGATTCGCCAGCACCAGCCAGCTATTGGCGCGCCAGTGGAACGACACAAAGAGAATCATCACGATCAACGCCAGGGCCAGCGTTGAATACAAAATGAGCTCGTTGCGGGTCTGCCGCTCGGCGGCCGCGGCGCCGGTGAACTCCAGGAACACCCCGGTAGGCAGGACCATTGATTGCGCGATGGCGCGCTGCGCCTGCTGAACCACGCTCTGCAGCGAGCCCGCGCCCACGTTGAACGTCACGCTGACGCGGCGCTGGCCGCCGTCGTGCTCGATGCTGTAGCGGTCCTGCGTCACCTCGATGCGCGCGATCTGCGACAACGGCACCGGCCCCGAGGGACTCGTGAGCATGAGCTGACGCAAAGCGGTGGGTTGGTGGCGGAATGAATCAGGCAACAGCACGTCCACATCGACGGTGCGGGTGCCGTGAAATGTCTGGCCCACCTTCGCCCCGGCATAGGCTGTTTCGACCGTATCGAGTACTTCCTGCACCTTGAGGCCGGTGGCCGCCAGCGCCGCGGGAATGAGCTGAAGCGCGATCACCGGGGTGCCGCTCTGCCGCTTGAACTGCAAGTCCTTGACGCCCGAAATCTTCCCAACGATGGCGGCGACCTTGTCTCCGGTCGAATCCAGGGCGTCCAGGTCGTTGCCGAAGATCTTGATCGCGACCTGGGCGGTTTCTCCGCTCAGGCTTTCGCTGATGCGATCGCCCAGGAAGGTAACGACTTCGCTCTCCACGCCGGGGTAGTGCGCCATGATGCCGCGCAGCTCCTCTTGCGCCTGGCTTTGATCCACGGTGGCATCGGGCTTGAGTTCGACGTGGAATTCGCTGCGATGGGGCCCCCAGGTATCCTCGCTCAATTCCGCGCGCCCCACCTGTTGCTCGATGGTCTGCACATACGGCAGCGCGAGTATCTCGGCGCTGACGCGCCGCCCCACGCTCAACATTTCCTCCAGTGACGTGCCGGGGATCGAACTCGACATCTGGATCACGAAATGCCCTTCGCGAAAATCGGGCATGAAGGTACCGCCCAGGAACGGCAATGCGGCGCAGGCCGCAACGACCAGTCCAATCAGGATCAGGCCGGCCAGCTTGAAGTGCGCAGCGACGCCGCGCACGGCCGAGCTCTGCCATGCTTTCAACCGCACCAGCCAGCGAGCCTCCGCGCGCGCGTCATGCTGCCGCAGGAAAAGAGCGCACAGCGCGGGCGTCGCCGTCATGGCGACCAGCAACGAGGCGGTCACCGCGAAGATGAAGGCCAGCGCCAGGGGGCCGACAAAGTGCCCCTGAACGCTGGAGGTGAACAATTCCGGCAGGAACACCGCAATGACCACCGCGGTTGCATAGATGACCGGCCCGCGGACCTCGAGTGAGGCCTCGAGCAGCACTTCGAGCCGCGGCTTCGGTTCGGGCCGGGCGCCATTTTCCCGCAGCCGCCGCAGGATATTTTCAATGCCGATGATGGCGTCATCGACGAGAACGCCGAGTGCGACGGCAAATCCGCCCAGCGTCATCGTATTCAGCGTCATACCCATGCGGTTGAGCACCGCGATTGCCGCCAGGAGGGATAACGGAATCGCGGAAAACGCAATCAATGCCGCGCGAATGTCCCGCAAGAAGAGATACAGGACCGCGAGAATCAGTACGACGGCAATCACCAGCGATTCCTTCAGATCGCCCAGCGCGCGCTCGATGAAATTGGCGGGCCGGTGCAGGCTCGAATACAGGGTGATGCCCTGGGCTTTGAGCGCCGGTTCCAGATTGGCCAAGGCCTGCTCGACCGCCAAAGTGGCGGTCAGGGTATTGGCGCCAAATTGGCTGGCCAGGGAGATCATGACGCCGGGCTTTCCCATGATCAGGGAGTCGCCAAATCGCAGCGCCGGCGCCATTTTTACTTCGGCAACGTCGCGCAGAAGAATGGGCGTGTTATTGCGTTCCGCGACCACCGCCTGGCCCAGCCCCTTGATGTCGGGTTCCGGCGTCGGCGATTCGATGAGCACGCGCTGGGCCGCGAGATCGATGAAGCCGGCGCCCCGCAATGCCAGCGCGGCGCGGGCCGCATCCGCCACGTCGGTCAAGGTGATGTTGAAGCCCGCCAGTTTGCGAGGATCGGGGAGAATCTGAATTTGCCGGATATCGCCGCCGAACACGATCACGTGCGCAACGCCGGGAACGGCGAGAAGCCGCGGCTTGATCACCCAGTCGGCGTTGTCGCGCAGCGTGTAAGCGTCGACCTTGTCGGACACCAGCCCGATCTTCAAGAGATCCATCGTGCTCGAGACCAGCGGAGAAAGCTTGGGGGTCCCGACGCCGGCCGGCAGAGTGCTTCCCAGTTCGGAGAGACGTTCCGAGATGCCCTGCCGCGCAACGTGCACGTCCACTCCACCCGCAAACGTGATGGTGACCACCGAAAGGCCGGGAATCGACTCGGAACGCAGCGTGGCCAACCCGGATGCGCCGTTGACGGCATTTTCGACCTGCTTGGTGACCAGCTCCTCGACTTGTTGCGGCGCGAAGCCCGGCGCTTCAGTCTGGATGTCGACCTGGGACGGCACGAATTCCGGAAACACATCGAGCGGCGAGCGCAGCGCGCCCCAGGCACCGAGCGCCAGGGCCAACACGGTCAATGCGGTGACGGCGCCATAATGGCGCACGCACAGCCCCACGAGTGCGCGCATCATGCTTAGTCCGCCGCCGCCGAGCTGGGATTGGTCTCACGGGCGAGAAGGAGCCCGGCCGAGTTCGTCACGACCTTGTCGTTCGGCGCGACTCCTTCCTTGACGAAGTAGCCGTCGGCGAGCGGCATGCTGGCGTCGAGTTCAGTTCGCACGAAGACGCCCGGCTTGCGCTCCAAGTAGCACCAATACTTGCCCCCGCTGATCACGACCGCGGCGCCGGGTATCAACACACCGGATTCCGCAGCACCGACCGGCGCCCAGACGAGCAGGCGTTCTCCCTCGCCGGCATCGCTGCCCTTGAGCAAGGTGAAGAAACTCTTGCCGGGAACGGTGGCGTCGGCGGGCGCGCCCCAGATGGACACCGAAGTCCAGCTCTTGGCCGAGTTGGCGGCGTTGAGGTGCGCCAATAGCAGCCGCGCCGGCGTTTCCGCGCCCAGCGATCCGAGGGGAAATGTCACGCGGACGAGCTTGATCTCGCCGTCGGCCAGGGCGCGAAGCACCGGGCTGTTCACGTCACCCTTCCACGGCGGACTTTGGCCAAAGCTGGCGGTCAGGCGCTGCCGCGCCAGCAGCAACGCGGCTTGGTCGACCGTTGCCTGGCGCTCAGCGGCCTCTTGTGCGTCGCCGGGCAATGCGCCCGGCGTTCCCGCCAAGCGCTGCGCTCTCGCGAGCGCGGCGCGGCTTTGACGATCCATCGCCGCCGCGCTGACCACTTCGGCCACCGCCTGCGCAATCGACTCGTGGGCGATGACGACGCCGAACCCTGCGGTCTCCGGCACGTGGTGCGCCACCGCGGCTGCGGCCACCACGATCCCCATTTTCTCCACCTCCTCCGGCTTCAGAGAGACGCCTTCGGCGGGCTCCTCGCCGACGGCCGCCGGTGCCGCAGATTTCGCGGCCGCGGGCTCGTCGTCCGACGGTGCCGCAGACTTCTTGGCCGCGGGTGCGCCGGCCGCGGGTGCGCCGGCCGCCGGCTCGCCGCTGCCGGGGGCGGCAGGCTTGTGGCAGCCGTCGAGCAACAATAAAGTCGCGCAGAGTCCGCTGACGCCAAGGATTGCGGTGGCTCGTCGTGGATGAGGATTGGCTTTCATCGGTGCGTGTTCCCAAGTTGCGTTCCCGAGGCCGCCGCAGGCGCCGGTGTTACCGAGGCCGCGGCTGGCGCCGATTGCGTCCAGCCGCCGCCGAGCGCTTTGCACAGACCCACCAGTGCTTGCAATCGCGCGAGTTTGTATTGAACAAACTGATCCCGCGCGGCATACAGGGTGCGCTGCGCCTCCAGCAGGATCAGATAATCGCTGGACCCCGCCTGGTAGCGCAGCTTCGCGCCGTCGAACGCGCGTTGCGCTTGCAACAGGTTCTCGGTTTGGAATTGCCGTGCCGCGTCCAAATGCGAAATGCCCGAGAGCGCGTTCTCGACGTCGATCAACGCCGATACGATCGCAAGCCGATAGGCGGCGAGCAGTTCTTCTTGTTTCGCTTGCGCCTCGGCGCGTTGCGCCTGCAAGCGTCCATGATCGAATATCACCTGCGCCAAGGTTCCGGTGACCGCCAGCGTCGTACCCGTGCCCGGGACGGTCAGAACTGCCGCGTTCAACGCCGGATTTTGCAGGCCTGCAGCGGCGGTAAGACTCAAACTCGGAAACATGGCGGCGCGCGCGGCGGCAAGATCCGCATGCGCGGACTGCAAATTGGCTTCCGCGGCCAGCACATCCGGGCGGCGGGTCAGCAGTTCCGAGGGCAGCCCGGCCGCGACCACCGGTTCCGTCAATGAATCGAGCGCCGTGTTTTCGACGTCGAAGCCTTCCGGGACTCGCCCGATCAGCAGCGCCAGCGCGGCGCGCGCTTCACCTTCCTGTTGCTGAAGTTCCGGTATTACCAGCGCTGCGGCGCTCAGGGCGGACTTTTGGGTTGCCAGCTCCACGGGACTGGCGGACCCCGCGTCATACCGGGCTTGCACGACGGCCAGCAATTCCTGAGCGGCAGCGAGATTGGCCCGGGCAATCGTCAATCGTTCGCGCAGTGCCAGCACCTGAAAGTAGCCGTTGCCCACGCCGGCCAGGGTCGTGAGGGCCAAAGTGTCGCGCTGCGCTCTGGAGGCGGCCGCCAGGAACTTCGCCGCGTCCGCCGTGGCCCGGATCTTGCCCCAGAAGTCCACTTCGTAGCTGGCCGACAGCAGCGCCGACCAATCCGTCTCATGACCCGATCCACTGCCCGAATGCCCGGCGAGAAAATTCGCGTTGCCCGCCGCATCGACGCTCGGAAGGATCGCGGCGCCGGCAGCCCTGGCCCGCGCGTCCGCCTGCGCCACTCGTGCGCGAGCCCCAGCCAGGTCCCAGTTGTTGCCGGCCGCCGTTTCGATGAGAGTGTTCAGTTGGTCGCTGCCAAAGCCGCGGTACCACTCCTTGCTGGGCCACGCCGCGCTGCGCGTGTCCGCTTGATTGTCAAAGGCGCTCGGTGCCTGAGCATCGGTTCGCAGCGTTCGCCCGGACGTGCAGCCGACGTTGAGCGCGCTCAGGATCCAAAAGATCGCCGACAAGTACCAGCCCGCTTTCATGGTCTCCCTGAAGGTCGCAGTGTCGTTGCAAAACATCTAAGATTACTTTTTGTAGGTGAGAAATACGCTAGCACGGCATCCTAAATTCAACCTGTACAAATTTGTAAGTTAGAAGAAGGGCGCAAACCCGGTAGAACATGAACATTCTTCTCGTCGAGGATGACCTGGAGACCGCGCGCTACATCGTGCGCGGCTTGGGCGAAGGGGGACATACCACCGCTCACGCCGTCGACGGCAGTGAGGGGCTCGCCCGTGCAACCGCGGAGGATTGGGACCTGCTCATCGTTGATCGAATGCTTCCCAAGCTTGACGGCCTGAGCCTCGTCCAGAGCGTGCGGCAGACCGGCAGCGTCACCGCGGTGTTGTTTTTGACCACCCTGGGCGGCGTCGATGACCGTGTCCACGGCCTGAATGCCGGTGCCGACGATTACTTGGTCAAACCTTTCGCGTTTTCGGAACTCCTGGCGCGAGTCGCGGCTCTGGGCCGCCGGGCGCGCCGGCCGGCGGTGGAGACAACTCTGCAGTTCGCGGATCTGGAGATGGATCTGCTCTCGCGTACCGTCTCACGCGGCGGCAAGCCGATCGATCTTTTGCCGCGCGAGTTTCGATTGCTCGAATACTTGATGCGGCACGCCGAACAGATCGTGACCCGCACCATGTTGCTGGAAAACGTCTGGGAAGTGCATTTCGATCCCAATACGAGCGTGGTGGAAACCCACGTCAGCCGCTTGCGCAGCAAAATCGATCGCTCCAGCGCGATCGCCTTGATCCAAACGGTGCGCGGCATTGGGTACAGCCTCCGTGCCTCAGGGTAGGGTGTTTCGGACTTCGAGCTTTCGACACGCGCTGATGTATGCGGGACTCACCGGCATCAGTTTTCTGGTCCTGTTCGGCGTGATTTTCTGGTCGACCGCGCGATTCATGCGACACCAGATCGATGACAGCGTCGCCAGCGAGCTCGACGAAATAGTGACCGATTCACAGGCCGGCAGCGCCGAAGGCGCGGCATCCATCGTGCGGGGGCTGGCGCGGCACTCCTCCGGATTCTACTACTTGCTGCAGGATGCCTCCGGCTCGGTGCGGGCGGGAAACCTGCCCGCCACCGATCCGCTCGAGGGAATTCGCGAGTGGGACGAAGCGCCCAAATCACGGTATTCGGCGCTTCGTGGACGTGGGATCATGATTGCGGGCGATTATCTGTTCGTCGGCTGGAGCACTCATCAGCTCCATGAAATGGAGGAAATGGTCGTCAGCTCGTTCGTCTGGGGTTTGGCGGCTTCGATCGCGCTTGCGCTGGCGGGCGGCATTGTGACCAGCGGCCGGTTGCTGCGCAAGATCGAAGCTGTCGGCGAAACCAGCCGCAACATCATCGAAGGGGATCTGCAGCGGCGCGTGCCCGTGAGCGTCGCCGGCGACGAATTCGACCGTCTCGCCGAGAGCATCAACACCATGCTCGACCGGATACAGGCGCTCATGGACAACCTTCGTCAGGTGACCACCGATATCGCGCATGACATGCGCACGCCGCTGACGCGCCTGCGCCAGAGATTGGAAATTGCGCAGCAGTCGAACGAGGATGCGGCGCAGCTCCGGGAAATACTCGCCGCCACCGTCGGCGAGATCGATGTGATTCTCGGAATATTCGGGGCGCTGCTGCGAATCGCGCAGATTGAAAGCGGCGCGCGCAAGGCGGCGTTCACCAGCGTGAATCTGAGCGACCTCCTGCACACGGCGGTTGAACTGTACCGGCCGGCGGCCGAAGAGAAAAGTCAGACCCTGGAGGAGACGATTGCTGCGGATCTGCAGGTCAAGGGCGACCGGGAGCTGTTGATGCAGCTGTTCGCCAACCTCATAGAGAACGCCGTACGCCACTCGCCGCCGCGAGCGCAGCTTGCGGTCAAGGCGCTGCGCGGCGGCGACGCAGTGGAAGTCACCGTGGCCGACAACGGACCCGGAATACCGGACGGCATGCGCGCCAAGGTCATGCAGCGCTTTTTCCGCCTGGAAAGCAGCCGTACCACGTCCGGCAGCGGCTTGGGTTTGAGTCTTTCTCAGGCCATCGTCAACTTGCACGATGCAACCATCAGCCTGGCCGACAACCGGCCCGGGCTGCGCGTCGCGGTGTCGCTCGCGATCGTGGGGTAGTGAGCATTGGTGCGGTGCGCCAATCAGTGTCGAGCGCGCACCTGTGCACGATCGAACACAATTTCCGGCCGGCGGCTAAGATATCGAAGTCGCGAACGACGTTGGCCGGATTCAATTCTGATCGCTACGAGGGATGTGCAGCGTGGCAGCCGTAAAATTCCCCGGTTCCCTTTGTGGCTTTGGCCTGGTGCCCGCCATCGATTCCGGCACGATGTGCCGGCACGTGTCGGTCGCGCCCGGTCAGGTCAGCGGCATCTCGCTGTGGCCCGAGATTCATTTCCCGGATTTTCTTCCGGCGGCCTTCGGGCTGGACGAAGCCATCACGGAATTCGACAAGGCTGAGTTTGCCGTCGTCAAGAAGATGCCGGTGTTCGATGCGCGGCGGCGTCCTTTCAAGAGCGTCAATCAATATGTGGCGAATCGAACGCTCTATTTCGGGCCGCCCTCGACCTACCGCGAGTTCGCCGCGGATTCGGACGCCGAGCTCGAGAATACGGAATGGCCGCGCAAGAGGGGAAAAAATCAAACCTTGCGCTCGATGATCGAATTCGACCGTGCCGGCCAGGCTCGGCAACAGCAGATCTTTTACCGTTGGGTGCGCAAGGCCTATCAAAAGAAATACGGGGACGATGTGGACGTCCCGGAGCTCATTCGAAAAGGCATGTCGCAAAAGCTGGCCGAAAAGATCGCCGAAGTCAGAGGAACGGTTCGAGTCAAGAAGGTCCACGATGAAGCGTTTCACGCGGGCGGATTCAACCCTCGGCCGATCAAATTCGCCCACCACTACCTGCTTGGCACACTGAGCGAGCACGCCACCGGAATGGCGGTGGACATCGACGACAAGCAAAACGCGCAATTGACCGCCGAGGAATGGCGCTTCATCGAAGGACTGGTGGGAGTCAAAGTCAATCGCTCCGGCCGTTGGAACTCGGAAGCGGCGGCGGAAGGCTTATGGAACGACATCGCCAAAGAGAACAAGCTCTTCGTGGATAAGGTGGCCGCGGAGGTGAAGCGCATTCAAACCGAGCGGGCCGCAAAGGAAAAAGCGGCACAGGAAAAGGCGGCAAAGGAAAAGGCGGGCGCAGGCGCGCCTGCGCCCGCTGCCGCGAGCCATCCGACGGCAAAGGCCGCCAAACAGGCGACCCCCTTGCAGGAAGTTCTCGGCAAGCACTTCGACTCACTGTCGCCGTGGGCAACAACCGGCTTCTTTCACCTTCCACTGGAACTCGTCCTCGAACTTCACGCCCATGGATTCACCTGGGGCGCGACATTTTCGACCAATGTCGATTTGCATCACTTCGAACTTGATGAATAACCAGCTTCGAGGCCGCGGCGGCAGGTCCAAGATCCGAGGCTTCGGTCTTGGGGTTGCAGCGCTGTTGGTTTTCGCGTGCCTGGCTCGGGGCGGTGAGCCGATGAGTACGTCGGACAGGGTGGAGTCCATCAAGCGCGAACTGTCGCGCATCGACGCCGAGTATCAGGCAGCGGACACCCAGGAGCATTACCGGTTGACCAAAAGCTTGTCCCACTGGGAATTGTCCGGCCTCATCGAAAGGGGAAGCCCGGTCTATCTGCAGGCGACCTTGAGCGAGGGCTCGGTCGTGAGGGAAGAGACTTATTATCTCAAGGACAGGAAACCCATTCTGGTCGCCGTCGCCCAGTGGTTGGACCTTGACGACTCGAAGAAGGCGGCACGCTCACGCCAGGAGCTGAGGTTCTACATCGACGGGGACCAAGTCATACGCCGCGTCGTGAGGCGGTCGGGCGCGTCCGGGCCTGGGCGCACGGACGACGTGCCGGGGCCCTCCGCCGAGCTTGCGAAGCGCCCCGTCCTGATCTCTCGGATTCTCGCCGGCGAACTCGCGGGCCACGAAGCGAGGGAGTCATTGGAGGCTGTTCCTGAGGCCTTTTCGGCCATCCCCTGACTGGATTTGGCACCCGGCGGCGGCGCTGGGGAAGCGACTTCGACCAAACTGGACTCCGCCCGACGGTCAAGCTAGTCTGTCCAAACGGGGGGGAGGCCGCCGCGGCACCGGCGGTCGACTAGGGAAAGCAAATGGGAATTGTCGACTTGGCGTCCGCTTCGCCATGACCATTGAGGCGGAACTTGAGGAGATCAACCGGCCGGTGTCGGCAGAAAAGCCGTGCGGCGAAGATTTGGAGGACACCCAGCTGCTGGCCTCCTTTGACGCCTTCCGGCTGTTTGGTCAAGCGGTGCCACTGCCCACCGAGACCGATTGGCGCGACATCAAGGCCAAATCCCTCGAAGCAATCAAGAAAAGCAAGGATTTACGTCTGCTGGGCCATCTCGGGGCTGCGGCCCTGCGGACCGACGGCTGGGCCGGATTTCTGGGCTCGGTGCACGTTGCAGCCGGATGGATCAAGACCTACTGGTCCGACGTCTATCCGCACGTCGACGAAGACGCCATCCTGCGCAAGAACGCCTTGAATAACCTCTCGGATCGAATGTCGGTGCTGGACGGTCTGCGGCGCATGCCCATCGTCGAGAATCGGCAGCTCGGCCGAATCAGCCTCCGCGACGTCGAGCTGGCGAGCGGTCAAATACCGGCGGCGGAATCCGACACGGCGCCGGCGACGGAAGCGCAAGTCGCCGCGGTGTTTGCCGCCACGGCAACCGAGGCGCTGCAAGACAATAAGTCAAAGATCGGGACGGCCATTGGCGATCTGAAGGCCATCGATACCGCCATGCGGGATTTTGGCGGCACCGCAGCCTCCCCGGACTTCGATCCATTGGTTAGTCTGTTGGTGAAGATCGACAATTTATTGGCAGAGCAATTGACCGCGCGCGGCGCTACGACGGCGGACGCGTCCTCGGGAGCCGAATCCGAAGGCGGCGGCCAGCCAATCGGTGTAGGCTCGATCAAGTCGCGCCAAGACGCCACCCGCGCGCTGGATGCGATTGCGCTATTCTTCCGGCAAAGCGAGCCTTCGAGCCCGATACCGATGTTTTTGGAACGTGCGAAAAAACTGATCGGCAAGGATTTTTTGGAAATTCTCGCCGACGTGGCGCCGGACGGAGTGGCAAGCGCGCGCAGCGCAGGCGGCCTGACGGCAGAGTAGCTGATCGTAGCTTCGGTGGCTGCCTCGATCGCGCGGCGGCCCGATTGATTCAGGAGGTTCTTCGTGGCAAAGCAAAGCAGTCAGAAATTCATCGCCCGCAACCGTGCGCCGCGCGTTCAAATCGAATATGACGTCGAACTGTATGGCGCGCAGAAGAAGGTGCAAGTGCCCTTCGTCATGGGCGTCATGTCCGATCTGTCGGGGGATTCAAAGGAACCTCTGCCGGGCGTCGATGAGCGCAAGTTCCTGGCGATCGACGTCGACAACTTCGATGAGCGGATGAAGTCAATGAAGCCGAGGGCCGCTTTCACCGTGCCGAACACGTTGACCGGCCAAGGCAACCTTGCCGTCGACATCACCTTCGAAGACATGGAATCCTTTTCCCCGGCGGCGGTTGCCCGCAAGGTGGATTCGCTCAATAAGCTGCTGGAAGCCCGGCAGCAGCTGTCGAACCTCATTACTTATATGGACGGCAAGACGGGCGCGGAGGAGTTGATCTCCAAGGTACTCAACGACCCGGCACTTCTGAAATCGCTGGCCGACAAGGCGAAGCCGGCGGATGAATCGGGCGAAGCTAAGTAACGCGAAAGGCAAACATCATGGCTGAAGCACAGAAACAAGATCAGGCGGGCGCTGCGGTAGACAGCGACCAATTCATGTCGCTCCTGCAAAAGGAGTTCAAGCCGAAGACGGATGGCGCGCGTTCGGCGGTGGAAAACGCCGTGCGCACGCTCGCCGAGCAGGCTTTGCGAGAGACCACGGTCGTTTCGGATGACGTGATCGGCACGATCAAGGCAATCATCGCCGAGATCGACAGCAAGCTGACCGAGCAGGTGAATCTGATATTGCACCACGAGAAATTCCAGGCGGTGGAAAGCGCCTGGCGCGGCTTGAGTTATCTGATCAACAACACCGAAACGGATGAAATGCTGCAGATCCGCGTCATGAACATCTCCAAGAAGGACTTGTCCAAGACGCTGAAGAAATACAAGGGCACCGCCTGGGATCAAAGCCCGCTGTTCAAGAAGCTCTATGAAGAAGAGTACGGCCAATTGGGCGGGGCTCCCTATGGCTGTCTGGTCGGCGACTATTTCTTCGATCACACGCCGGGCGACGTCGAGTTGCTGGGGCAGGTGGCGCAAATCGCCGCCGCCGCGCATGCGCCGTTCATCGCCGGCACAGCGCCCTCGCTGATGGGAATGGATTCCTGGCAGGAACTGGCGAATCCGCGCGATCTGGCGAAGATTTTCTCGGCGCCCGACTATGCGGCGTGGCGGTCGCTGCGTGATTCCGACGACGCCAAGTATGTCGGGTTGGCGATGCCGCGGTTCCTGTCGCGCCTGCCCTACGGCGCGAAGACCAGCCCGGTCGAGGAATTCGAGTTCGAGGAAGAGACCGGCGTGGGCGATCACTCCAAGTACACCTGGGCCAACGCAGCCTATGCAATGGCGGTCAACATCAATCGGTCTTTCAAGATGTATGGCTGGTGTTCATCCATACGCGGAGTCGAATCCGGTGGCGCCGTGGAAGGGTTGCCCGTGCATACCTTCCCGAGCGACGACGGCGGCGTCGATATGAAGTGTCCCACCGAGATTGCGATCAGCGACCGGCGCGAGGCAGAACTCGCCAATGTGGGTCTCATGCCGCTCATTCACCGCAAGAACAGCGACGTGGCCGCATTCATCGGCGCTCAATCGCTGCAGAAGCCCACCGAGTACACCGACCCGGATGCGACGGCGAACTCGCGCATTTCCGGCCGCTTGCCGTATCTGTTCGCCAGTTGCCGCTTTGCGCATTACTTGAAGTGCATGGTGCGCGACAAGGTCGGTTCGTTCATGGAACGGTCGGACATGGAACGCTACCTGGGCGATTGGATCAAGGGATACGTACTCGGCAGTCCGGGCACCGCCGGCGATATTTTGAAGGCGCAAAAGCCGCTGGCGGCCGCCGAAGTGAAGGTTGACGAGATCGAGGGGAATCCCGGTTATTACAGCGCGAAGTTCTTTTTGCGTCCGCATTATCAATTGGAAGGTGTGAATGTGTCGCTGCGACTCGTGTCGAAGCTGCCTTCGCAAAAACAAGCGTAGTACCGCGAACGAATGGGCAGGTAAAATTTAAGGAGTGATGTCATGGCTGTCGATATGTTCTTGCAGTTGGATGGAATCAAAGGCGAATCGGCTGACAAAACGCACAAGGGTGAGATCGACGTCCTTGCCTGGAGCTGGGGGTTGAGCAACTCCGGTTCGTTTCATCATGGCGAGGGCGGCGGGTCGGGAAAGGCCAATTTTCAGGATCTCTCCGTCACCAAGTATGTCGACAAAGCCTCGGCGGATTTGCTCTACTCCAGCGCTTCGGGCAAACACGTTGCCAAGGCCAAATTGACGGTCCGCAAGGCCGGCGAGAATCCTCTCGAATATCTGACGTTCGAATTCGAAAACATTTTGATCAGCTCGGTCAGCACCGGCGGCAACGGCGGAGAAGACCGGCTGACGGAGAATGTGTCGCTCAATTTTGCCAAGGTCAAGATGGAATATTGGACGCAAGGTGCCAAGGGTGCCAAAGGCGAGAATGGCAACTTTTCATGGGACATTCCCGCGAACGTCAAATCGTAGAGACCCGCGGCGCGTACTTTGCAGCAATAGTCGGCCACCAGGCTAATTCCCGGCGCGCTGACGGCCGGGAGCGGACCATGGCAGACCTCAAGGTGTGATATGGCCCGAGCAGAAGAGAGCTTTCGTGCCGGCAACTTAGCGGCCTGCCTGCAAGAGCTGCAAGCGGAGGTCCGGCAAAACTCGTCGGACCTCAAGCGGCGCATATTCCTGGCGCAATTGTTGATGGTGCTCGGTCAATGGGACCGGGCGGTCACTCAACTGAACGTCATCGGCGAGATGGACAGCGCCGCCTTGCCGATGGCGCGGGCTTATCGTTCGGCCATCGAATGTGAACTGTTGCGCGCACGGGTGTTCGCAGGCCAGTCCTCGCCCCTGGTGTTCGGCGACCCGGAGCCGTGGATCGCGCTGCTGATCAGCGCCTTGTCCCTGGACGGCCGCGGTCAATATGCGGAGGCGGCGAACATCCGGGCCAAGGCCATGGAAGATGCGCCGGCCGCCGCGGGCACGCTGAACGGCGAGGCATTCGAATGGATTGCGGACTCCGATTCGCGCGTGGGTCCGGTGTTCGAGGTGTTGTTGAACGGGGCCTATTACTGGGTGCCGGTGGCGCGCATCTCGAAAATCACCATCGAGGCGCCGTCGGATGCGCGCGACCTCGTGTGGCTGCCCGCGCAATTTACCTGGACCAATCAGGGGGAGGCCATCGGGTTCATCCCGGTGCGCTATGTCGGCAGCGATGCGGCGGAGGACGATGCGATTCGTCTGGCGCGCAAGACCGAATGGAAAGAAGTCGCGCCGGATATATTCCAGGGTCTTGGTCAGCGCTTGATCCTCACCGATGCGAACGAGTATGGATTGCTCGAAGTACGGGAAATCGCGCTGCACGCGACCGCATGAGGGCGCGGAGTTCACGGGATGGCTGAGCTGGGATTGCGGGAGCAGTTGCAGCCGGCGTTGCTCGATCGGCTGCTGGACGATGAGCGGTTCGTCACCCTGATCCAGGTCTGCGCGCGCGGCGCCGAACTCGAGCGCCTGCGTCTCAAGTCCGGCGAGCTTGCCGACATCCTGAAGGCGAGGGGCCTGAAGCCGCTGCCCGCGCAACCGGGCCAAGGAGTCAAGCTGGAGCCGGATGAACTGGAATTCTGGTTTTCATCGCCGGGACGCTCGGTGGGACTGCAGCAAATCAAGGAATCGATGGTCCGCCCGCCCGGCGCGCCCGGCGGCGCAAGCTTGCAATCGTTCTGCCGGATTCACGCTCATGCGGTGCTCAATGTTCACACGGAGGCGTTGGAGCGCGGCAGTTTCAACATGCGCCGCTTGCGCGAATCGGTGTTCCGCGATGTCCGCTGGCTCTTGAACTCCATGAGCCTCGACACGACCGAAGAACTGTCGCGCTATCCACATGTGGAGCGCTCGGTGCTCAACTACGGCATGCCGGCCCTGGCGGGAAAAGCGATGAGTTCAATCGACCCGCGGCTCACCGCCGAGCGCATCGCGCTCGCCATTCGCACCTTTGAACCGCGGCTCAGCAAGGTGCGCGTGACTCCCGAGAAGCGCGAGATGGGCAATCACGAATTCGCGCTGGAATTCAAGATTGAGGCGGAACTGTGGGGTCAGCCCGTGCCGCAGCAGCTGACGATGAGCACCCGCATCGATCTGGACACGGGTCAGGTCAGTCTCGGGGAGGGCAGCGGGCGCTAGCCGCTGCAACGCATGGACCCACGGCTGCTCGAGTACTACAACCGCGAGCTGCAATTCGTCCGCGAGATGGGCGCGGAGTTCGCGGAGAATTATCCGCGCATCGCCGCGCGGCTGGGCGTCGACGGCATCGAATGCGCGGATCCCTATATCGAGCGGCTGCTGGAAGGGTTCGCGTTCCTCGCCGCCCGCGTGCAGCTGAAGATCGATGCGCGGCACCCGGAATTCACTCAGCACTTGCTGGAAATGGTGTATCCGGACTTCCTCAACCCGGTGCCGTCCTGCGCCATGGCGGAGTTCGTGCCGGAGTTGAAGGACACTGCGCTGGAGGCGGGGCTCACCATTCCACGCGGCAGCAGCTTGCGCACCGTGCTCGGCAAGGGCGAGCGCACGGCGTGCGAATTCCGCACCGCCCAGGACGTGACCCTCTGGCCGCTGCGTATTTCCGAAGTCAGGTACTTGACCGGTTCCGGCGCGCTCTCGTCGCAGGGTATCGCGGTCGATGCGCGAACCCGTGCAGCGATCCGCCTGCGCTTCAAGGTAAGTCCGGGCATCAAGCTCAGCGGGCTGCCGCTGAAATCGCTGCGCATTTTCATCAAGTCGACGCCGGATATCGCCTACAAGGTCCACGAGCAGGTCATCGCGAATGCTCTGGGATTCTATGTTCGCTCGACCGAGCCGGGGGCCCCGGTGCATTTCCGTTCTTTTCGCTCCATTGCCCAGGTGGGCCTGGATGACGGCGAAGCGCTGCTGCCCGTCACTCGCGCCGGTTTCCACGGCTACCGTTTGCTGCAGGAATATTTCGCGTTCTCCGACCGGTTCTTGTTCTTCTCGTTGCAGGATTTGGACGGACTGTGCGCCGGTTTTCAGGGCGACGAGTTCGAGATCTACATTGCACTCGACCGCGCCCAGGGCAGCTTGGAAAATACGCTGGACCCCAGCCACTTTCGCTTGTTCGCGACGCCGGTGGTGAACCTGTTCCCGCGCGAAGTCGACCGGATGCATCTGACGCCGTATGAGACCGAGCACCACGTGGTGCCGGACCGCAACCGTCCGATGGACTTCGAGATCTACAGCGTACAGAACGTGGCTGCGCTCACGCCGGCCGGCGACCAGCGCATCGTGGTCCTGCCCTTCTACTCGGCAAGCCATCGCACCGCACGCGACGACGAATGGGCTTACTACACCATTCAACGCCGCCAACGCCTGTACTCGAACCGCCAGGTGCAGGGCGGGGCGCGCACCAGCTACATCGGCACCGAGTGCTTTCTGTCCATCACCGACTCGCAGCAGCGCGCCTGGACCGGCGAGATGCGCCAGCTGGATATTCAAGCGTGGTGCACCAATCGCGACCTGCCCATTCAAGTCTCGATGGGCAAGGGGCCGACGGATTTCCTGCTCGAAGGGGCGGCGCCGCTGGAGGCGATCCGCTGCATTTCCGGCCCAACCTATCCGAGACCCTCGCCGGCGTTCGGCGACACGGCGTGGCGCCTCATCAGCCATCTGACGCTCAACTACCTGTCGCTGCTGGATACCAATCCCGCGAGCGGCGCGGAATCCCTGCGCGAGATCTTGTCCTTGTATGCGGACGTCAATGACACGACGACGCGGCGCCAGATCGACGGCGTGCGCAATATCAGCCATCGGCCGGTGGTCAGACGCATGCCGATCGCGGGGCCGATCAGCTATGGGCGGGGCCTGCAAATCGATCTGGTGCTGGACGATGCGGCTTTCGAAGGCACGGGCATATTGCTGCTGGGCAGCGTGCTGGAGCGGTTTTTCGCGCGCTATGTCTCGTTGAATTCATACACACAATTGCGCCTCAATTCACAAACGCGCGGTGAGATCAAGCAATGGCCGGTACGACTGGGCAATCGCCAGATCCTGTAGGCGTCACAGACGCCCTCGCTGCGCAACCCACCCGGTTTACGCTGTTCGCCGCGCTGCGCCTGCTGGAGGCGGCGCACGCCGAGCGGCCGCGGTTGGCGGAATCGCGCCGCTCCGCGGACGATGCGGTGAGGCTCGGCCAGCCGCCGCATTTGTTCTTTGCGCCTTCCGATGTCAGCCATTTCGAACTCGACAAAGGCAAGCGGCCGCAGCTCAAGCAATATGGGTTCGGCATATTCGGACCCAATGGCGCGTTGCCGCTGCACCTCACGGAATATGCGCATGAACGCCAGCGGCAGCATGACGATCCCACCCTGGCTGATTTCGTCAATACGTTTCAGCATCGGCTGATTTCCTTGTTCTACCGCGCCTGGGCGAATGCCGATCCGGCCACGAATTTCGATCGCCCGGACAGCGACCGCTTCGTCGCCTACGTGGGCGCCTTCCTGGGGCTTGCTCCCGAATCGACCCGGCGCCGGGACAGCGTGACCGACTACGCCAAGCTGTCGCGCACCGGGCAATTCGCGCCGCAATCCCGCTCGGCCGAGTCGCTGGAGGCCGCGCTCGCGGATTATTTCGAGTTGCCGATCCACATAAAGCCCTTTGTCGGCGCATGGCTCAACATTCCCCCGGATGCCTATTCCCGGCTCGGCGGCGACCGTGACTATGCGCAGCTGGGGGCCGGAGCGACCCTGGGCGCGGCTTCTTGGCAATGTCAGCATAAGTTCGAGATCGTCATCGGTCCCTTGAGTCTTGCCGTCTTCCGGGATTTTCTGCCGGGGACGCGGGCCCTGCGTGAATTGCGGGATCTGGTGCGGTTTTATACGAACGATGAATGGTCCTGGCAGGTGCGCCTGTTGCTGCGTGACGTCGACGTGCCGGGAGTGACCCTCGGTCAGCAAGGCCATCTGGGCTGGACCACCTGGATGAGCCATTCGCCGCAAATGGCGGATGATGTCGTGCTGCAAGGCGACGATCGCTGGATTTCTTAAGGGAGACAGATCATGGGTGATATCAGTCGCGTGTCGCTGTTCGGCAAACTGAATGGACTGGCCTACAAGGCGGTGGAGGGTGCGACCGTTTTCTGCAAACTGCGCGGCAATCCCTATGTCGAGCTGGTGCACTGGATCAATCAGATACTGCAGCTGCAAAATTCCGATTTGCACTGCATCGTGCGCGCCTTCAACGTCGACCCAGCCCGGTTGGCGCGCGACATCACGGCCTCGCTGGATCGCCTGCCGCGCGGCGCCTCCTCGATCTCGGATCTCTCCCCGCACATCCAGGACGCGGTGCAGGGGGCCTGGGTATGGGCCACCCTCAAGTTCGGCGATTCCTCTGTGCGTACCGGTTATGTGGTGGTGGCGCTCCTCAATACCGCGGCGCTGAAGAATGTTTTCCTGGGCATTTCAAAGGAATTCGATCGCATCAAAGTCGAACAATTGACCGATGACTTCGGCAAGATTTGCTCCGGTTCCCCCGAAGAGCAGATGCGCGCCCAGGATGGCACTCAATTGGGCGCGCAAAGCGCGCCGGGCGAATTCAGCGAGGCCATGGCGCCCGCACAAATGGGCAAACAGGAAGCCCTGAAGCGATTCACCGTGGATCTCACCGAGCAGGCCCGTACCGGCAAGCTCGATCCCATCGTCGGCCGCGACGAGGAGATCCGTCAATTGGTCGATATTCTCATGCGGCGCCGGCAAAACAATCCGCTGCTCACGGGCGAGGCCGGCGTCGGCAAGACCGCCGTCGTCGAAGGATTTGCACTGAAAATTGCCGCCGGCGACGTACCGCCGCCGCTCAAGGACGTCAGGCTGCTGGCGCTCGACGTGGGATTGCTGCAGGCGGGCGCCAGCATGAAGGGCGAGTTCGAACAACGCCTGCGCAGCGTCATCGACGAAGTGCAGGCGTCGACCCAACCCATCATTCTGTTCATCGACGAGGCGCACACCTTGGTGGGCGCGGGCGGTGCCGCGGGCACCGGTGATGCGGCCAATTTACTCAAACCGGCGCTGGCGCGCGGCACGCTGCGCACCGTCGCGGCGACTACCTGGGCGGAATACAAGAAGCATATCGAGAAGGACCCGGCCCTTACGCGCCGCTTCCAGGTGGTGCAGGTGGCGGAGCCGAGCGAGGACAAGGCCATCCTCATGATGCGCGGCGTGGCGTCCACCATGGAAAAACACCACCGGGTGCAGGTGCTCGATGAGGCGCTCGAGGCGGCGGTACGGCTGTCGCATCGATACATTCCGGCCCGCCAATTGCCCGACAAGTCCGTGAGCCTTCTCGACACGGCCTGTGCGCGCGTGGCCATCAGTCAGCATGCCGTGCCCCCCGAGGTGGACGATTGCCGCAAGCGCATCGACGCCCTGGAGACGGAACTCGCCATCATCGGCCGCGAAAGCGCGGTGGGGGTCGCAACCGCGGACCGCTTGCAGGCGGCCACCGAGAAGCTCACCGCCGACAAGGCGAAACTCGCGGAGCTCACCGAGCGCTGGAATCAAGAAAAGGCGCTGGTCGAGAAGATACTGTCGATCCGCGCCAAGTTGCGCGGCGTGCTCGATAAGGTGGAGGGTACCGCGACCCCCCTGGAGGCCAAAGCGGACGCGGCGGCGAAGCAGCCGGCAGCAGCGACGGCCGTGCCGCCGGCGCCCGCGCCCTTGAGCGATGCGGAGCGCGCCGAACTGCTCAAGTCGCTGGTCGGGCTGCAGGGCGAATTGCACAAACTGCAGGGGGACCGGCCCTTGATATTGCCGACGGTCGACAACCAGGCGGTGGCCGCGGTGGTCGAAGCGTGGACGGGAATTCCCGTCGGACGCATGGTCAAGAACGAGGTGGAATCCATTTTGAAATTGGCCGATACGCTCGAGCAGCGCATCATCGGCCAACGTCACGCGCTCGAGATGATTACGCGCCGCATTCAAACCTCGCGCGCGAAGTTGGACAACCCCAGCAAGCCCATCGGCGTGTTCATGCTGGCCGGCACCTCGGGCGTGGGCAAGACCGAAACGGCGCTGGCGCTTGCCGAAGTTCTGTACGGCGGCGAACAGAACGTCATCACCATCAACATGAGCGAGTACCAGGAGGCGCACACGGTGTCGACGCTGAAGGGCGCGCCTCCGGGCTACGTGGGCTACGGCGAGGGCGGCGTGCTGACGGAAGCGGTGCGCAGGCGTCCGTACAGCGTGGTCCTGCTCGACGAAGTCGAAAAGGCGCATCCCGACGTGCACGAGATCTTCTTCCAGGTGTTCGACAAGGGTTGGATGGAGGACGGCGAGGGCCGGATCATCGATTTCAAGAACACCTTGATACTGCTCACGACCAACGCGGGCACCGATCTCATCACCAACCTGTGCAAGGATCCGGAGTTGATGCCGGATGCCGAGAGCATTGCGAAGGCGCTGCGCGAACCCCTGCTCAAGGTGTTTCCGCCCGCGCTGCTCGGACGTCTCGTGGTCATTCCGTACTATCCGCTGAACGACGCCATGATCGGCGCGATCGTCAAACTGCAGCTCGGGCGAATTGCCAAGCGCATCCGCGAGAACCACAAGGTGCCGTTCACCTATGACGATGAAGTCGTCAAATTGATCTCCAGCCGCTGCACCGAATTGGCGAGCGGCGGGCGCATGATAGACGCCATACTCACCAACACCGTGCTGCCCAAAATCAGCGAAACGTTTCTCACCCGCATGATGGAGGGCAAGCCGATCGAACGCGTGCACGTTCAGGTACAGAATGGAGACTTTGGCTATTCCTACGACTGACGCATGCCATGCCGCAACCCAAGGCCCTCAACGTCAAATACCTGATCCGCCCAAAGAGCAGATGACCAGCAAGGCGGTCGGCATTCATCGCGCCCTCGAACTGCATCGGGCGGGCAGGCTCGCGGAGGCGGAGGCGATCTATCTGCAGCTGCTCCAGGAGCGGCAAAACGACGCCGACGCCTTGCATTTCCTGGGTCTGCTGCGAGTGCATCAGGGGCGCCGGCCGGCGGCCATCGAAATGATGCAGCGCTCGCTCAAGATTCGCTCGAACAATCCGCACGCGTGGAACAATCTCGGCAATGTGCTGCTCGCGGAAAACGACCAGGAGGGCGCGGAGGTTGCGTACATGCATGCCACGCAACTGTCGCCCAAGATGTCGGAGGCATGGTTCAACTTGGGGATCCTGTTTCGCCGCAAACGCCAGCCTGACGAAGCCCTCAAGAGTTTTCGCCGGGTTCTGGATTCCAATCCGCGCTTTTCCGGCGCCTATGAGAGCTTGGGGATGCTGTTGTACCGCATGGGCCGCAGTGATCATGCGGCCGATGTCTACCGCAAATGGCTGGAAGTCGAGCCCACCAACCCGGTGGCGCGGCACATGGCGGCGGCAACCTCGGGACAATCGGTGCCCGACCGGGCAGGGGACCGCTACGTCAAGAAGATATTCGACGGCTTTGCCGAGTCTTTCGATCTGGCATTGAAAGGGCTGGGCTATGCGGCGCCCGAACTGTTGAGCGCGGCACTGGCCGAACGCGTGGACTTCGGGCACCAGCGCCTCGACGTGCTGGATGCGGGGTGCGGCACGGGCCTGTGCGGACTGCTGCTGCGATCCACCGCCAAGACCCTGGTGGGGGTCGACCTGTCGCACGGTATGCTCGCCAAAGCCCGCGAGCGCAAGATCTACGACGAGGTCGTGCAGGGGGAGCTGTGCGCCTTCATGCGTTCGCGGCAGGCGAGCTTCGATGTGGTCAATTGCGCCGATACCCTGGTGTATTTTGGTCCCCTGGAAGAAGCCGCGGCTGCCGCCCGCGACTGTTTGCGGCCGCGCGGCGTCTTCGGCTTCACCGTGGAGGCCGAACCGCAGGAGTCGGATCAGCCCTACCGGATCCATGCCCATGGACGCTACAGTCATGGCTCCGGCTACGTGGTGGGCGTCATGCAGGAGGCCGGTTTTGTCGGAATTGAACGGGAGTCGGTGGTGCTGCGCAAGGAACGGGGCGAAGATGTGCATGGGCATCTGGTGATCGGGGAGGCGCCCGCCTGACGTAAAGCTTGGGCCTAAGGGGTAGGGCAGGGAATTGAGGCAGCGCTTCACCGAATATCAAACGTACCGCACGAAAATCGTGCATAAGCTTGAAAAATCTAGTACTTTCTTGGTATTAGTCGACGCAGTTAGAGTGGAGTTGGTTCTATGGCTCGTGCCAAGGTAGTCGAATTCGATTACTACCAGTTTGTTAACTTGCTGCGCCGCGCAACAGACGCGGGAGCGCGCGTCGATAAAACGGATGCCCGCTGGACCGAGTTCGTGAAAAAGAACGGCATCAATGAGGTGGCCGCTACCGCCATCGCGAAACAGAAATTCGAGACCATCATTCCTGTCATCATTGCCGAAGGTGGAGCCTCCGACGGGCTCTATTTTTATTCGAAGAAAGAAGAAGGCTGCTTGAAGCTAGTACCGCTGGATTGATCTTTCATGGCTACCTCCCAGGCGAGTCGCACGGTCCAAATCAAGACTCCCCTCGGCACGGATGCCCTGTTGCTCACGCATTTCTCGGCCCACGAGCAGGTCAGCCGCCTGTTCGAATACGATCTGCAGCTGCTCAGCGACGCCGGCGATCTCAACGCGGACAAGATTCTGGGCCAGCCGGTCACGGTGAAATTCCAGTTGCCCGACAAAGCCGGCAACCGTTTCTTCAATGGCTTCGTCACCGAGTTCTCGCAGACCGGCTATGAGGAACGCCATCACCGCTACCAGGCCACGGTGCGGCCGTGGTTTTGGTTTCTCACCCGAACCTCCGATTGCCGCATATTCCAGGGCAAGACGATTCCCGACATTTTCCAGGCCGTGGTCGGCCAGTACGGGTTCTCGGATTTCAAGCTGAAATTGAGCGGCAGCTATTCGCCGCGCGATTATTGCGTGCAGTACCGCGAGACGGACTTCAATTTCTTGAGTCGCCTGCTCGAATTCGAGGGCATTTACTACTTCTTCGAGCACGAGGACGGCAAACATCTGATGATCCTGGCGGACGACGCCAACGCTCATAGCAAATTCAAGGGCTATGAGACGGTGCCCTACTATCCGCCGAGCACGCCCGACGTGCAGCGCGAGCGCGATCACCTGACATCATGGATACAGTCCAAGTCGGTGCAGTCCGGCGCCTACGCGACCACCGATTACGACTTCTCCGCGCCGAAGAAATCCCTGCTGCAGAGTTCCAGCATCTCGAAGTCCCACGCACAGTCGAAATTCGAGATTTACGACTATCCCGCGGAACTCGGCAAACTCGATTCCGGAGAAACGTCGCGCGTCGCCAAAGTCCGCATCCAGGAGATCCAGGCGACGCAGACCATCGCCAGCGGCGAAGGCGATGCCGCCGGATTGGCCACGGGTTACGCGTTCTCGCTGGCAAAATACCCGCGCGCCGACTTGAACATCGAGTACTTCATCATCGGTTCGACCATCTCGCTCACCTCCGATGCGCATATGTCGGGCGGCGCGGACCCCGGCACCGAATTTGCGATCAGCCTGCAAGCCATCGACGCCAAGACGCCGTATCGCCCGCAGCGCTCGACGCCGAAGCCGGTGGTGCAGGGCGCACAAACGGCGATCGTCGTGGGCGCGGGCGGTGACGAGATCTACACCGACAAATACGGCCGCGTGAAAGTGCAGTTCCCCTGGGACCGCCAGGGGAAGAACGACGAGAACAGCGGCTGCTGGATTCGCGTGGCGCAAGTCTGGGCCGGCAAGCAATGGGGCGCGATGCACATTCCGCGCATCGGCCAGGAAGTCATCGTCAGCTTTCTCGAAGGCGATCCGGATCAGCCCATCATCACCGGCCGCGTCTACAACGGCGCCAACATGCCGCCCTATGATCTGCCGGCGAACAAGACGCAGAGCGGCATCAAATCACGCAGCTCCAAGGACGGCTCGCCGGCGAATTTCAATGAATTGCGTTTCGAGGACAAGATCGGCTCGGAGCTGGTGACGATCCATGCGGAGAAGGATAACGAGCTTACCGTCGAGCACGATGAGACCCACACGGTGGGGAATGACGAAACTCATAAGGTTGGTCACGACGAGACGGAAGCAGTAGGACACGATCAGAGTCTTTCGGTCGGCAATGATCGCAGCAAGACTGTCGAAGCCAACGAAACCGTCTCGGTCGGTAAGAATCGCACGGAAACCGTCAACGGCAATGAATCAATAACCATCGGAAAGAACCGGGATGAAGGGGTCGGTGGGAATGAGTCGGTCGCGGTGGGCAAGAATCAATCGTTGGCGGTTACGGCTGATCAATCGATTACGGTGGGCGGCGGTCGATCCATGTCCGTGGGAAAAGACGAATCAATCACCGTAAGCGGGAAGCGTCAAGATACGGTCGGTAAGGATGAAGAGATCAGCGTTGCCAAGAATAGAAGCGTCAACGTCGGCGAAAACGATGAACTGGCTGTGGGGAAGAAGCTTACGATCGACGCGGCCGATGAAATCGTCATGAAGACTGGTGACGCTAGCATCACGATGAAAAAAGATGGGACGATCACCATCAAAGGTAAAGACATTACCCTGGATGGAAGCGGCAAGGTCAACGTGAAGGCGTCATCGGACGTCACTATCAAGGGCAGCAAAGTCTCGGCAAATTGACAAGCAAGGCCCGCGCGCAAAGCGGACCAGCCTCGGCGCTTTAGCTGGCCTCGGCTTCTTTGACAGGTGTTAGAACGACACCCTGGAATTTCCCCTTTTCCACGACGTTCGCTACTGTCTCGTGCAACAGCACCACCATGGGCGACTCCCGCAGCCGGAACAGCAGCTGGCCCGCCGTTTTGGTCGGATCGATGGTGAGATCCGTGAAGTACTTCAGGTTCCCGACCGGCATCGATGCGGATTTCTTCGGGGCGGCGCAGGCGACCCGGCCGACGATATTGACCGTGGCATAGCCGGGCACCTCGGTGTTGTTGTCTTCGCGCCGGATTTCGGCTGGGAAGACCTGTAAGTTGTCCACGCCGGCCGATCGAATGGTATCCAACAACTTCAACTGCATCAGGAACGAACCGGGATACCACCCGTAAAATCGTGGCTCCTGGCCTGCCGTGACCGTCATGGTGTACCGGAAGGGGAGATCGATTTCGTTTTCCTTAGCGTCGAGGAGCCTGCCCATCATGAGATTGATGTGTGCATTGAGCCCCGGTTCCTTGCCCATATACACGTTTTCTCGGCCATCCGTCGTCAGTGCGTAGTACATGGACTTCATTCCCCTCTGGCAGGTTTGCGGTAATTCGCGGCCCGTTCGGAGACAAATATGGTTCGAGCAGCGATCATGGTTTTTATGACTGCAGATACTTCATACATCGCCTCGACCACGCGTTCCAGGGGCCGTACCTTGCGCGGCTTTTTGTCGGTTTTCTTGCAATCTTCGCAGACCTCAACGTGCTCGAGCACCTGCATGCTGACCATAGTGAGCAAATCATCAACGGCACCGAGATAACCTTGCCCTTCCGTTGAGTGCAGCGAGTCTTCCTCGCCGTAGTCGATATATGTGTGCGACCCCTGGTGCAGCTGTCTTCCCGTCAATTGCATCATCTTGTTGCAAATAGCGTCCTTCTTGATCGGGTTCTTGGTGTGTTTCCACTGATAAGTATTGCTCGCAAATGGCAAAGCCAATCCATTGCGAGAGCCATCGGTGTCGTAGTTCGTCGAACTCTTGAGCGCCCACTCCTTGCCCGGCTTTTTCTTGGTCAGCCACATACAGACATCGTGTTTTGGTAGGTGCATTTTGGGAATGAGATGGTGGCTTTGATAGGGAAAGGCGGTTTGGCTGCACGCGTAGAGGTCCCAATCACTACCTATTTTTTTGGGATCTTTGGGAGTGAATACTTTGTCCGTCTTCATGTTCTCATTGAGCTTTGCTGCCGTCGGCGTTGGGAGCTCGCCAACGTTGCCGATGCGGCACTCCCAATTCTCGTCCGGGTCGTCGTCTTTCTTCTTGCACAGGGGTTTGTCGTCCATAACCGCCCAAATCGTTCCGACTGCTTCACCAATTTCCATGGCGCTCAGCCCATCCCATTTTTTTCGTTGTGAAACAATGGATCGCCCAGCCGGCAAACGTTCTTACCCTCGAATTTCACGTCGAACGAATACATCATGTACTCGCATGCTCCCTTGATCTTGCTGCTCATGACACCGGTTGCGGAGCCGGCTTCATCGCCCGCCGACATCATGTATTTGGCATCTTGAGTCATCGGCATCTGGCCGTCGGTGGTAACCGTGGTCGGACCTGACGACGTGTCGGACGCCTTGCCGATGTTCGGATAGGGGATGGGCACCGGGCCTGCCGGAGTCGGGGTCTTGCAGACATCCGGGAAAATCGGGCTCTGGCCGCCGCTTCCCTTGTGACAAATTCCACGCATATTCGCAAATACAGTGCATCCCATCGTCTGCCCTCTCGCGGGAACTCGGCTATTTCGATAGCAGTGAACACCCGCGCAATTCGTGATCCGAAGCCGCCCAAATGAACGAAGGTCCTTCCCGCTGGCCGGCGGACAGTGCGAACGAAGCGACCGCCGTCAATATCGCGCCGGTTGCTGCACCGGTGTCGCCGATGCAATCCGCAGGATGTTGCAACACCATGCTGGGGGAGAAAAAATCTGTGTGTCGCAGTCGCGCCACCCCCCAAAGTTTAGCTTCAAAGTTCTCCCCATTGAAGCCTGCGAACGTGCTCGCGACGGCGCCTATCGACGTGGAGGCGCGTAATTTGTCGATCGCCTGGGCGAGTCCTTCGCCGCGCGCGGGGGCGGATCCGTATCGATGCCCCGGGTCCAAAGTCGTGGCCGCGCCTTCGATTCGCGCAGTGGAAGGCGTCGGGTTGTTTGCCATGGCAGTCGGACCGCGAATGACTGAGAACGCAGCGCCTTCGCCTGGAATGAAACCGTCCATCACACGCGGACCCAAGATTCGTTTCTCAGCATCGAGTGCTGCGACCCGTCCCAAATCCAAGAAGGTGTCCACTCCTCCGACGACGATGATCGCGGACGGATTCTGCGAGAGAGTTTCCAATGAGGCTTCCAAGGCCAGTATGGCCGCCGCCCGACCCATCGGAAAAATTCGACTCGAAGCGAGATCGATGGGTAATGCGGCACACCCGCTCAAAAGCGACAGGAAGTTGGCGAGCCACGGTACGGCTGATGGGTCCAATTGTGGTAACCCCAGATACACCGTGAGCGGTGCGGCGCCCGCCGCTTCCCCGACGGCGCTCAATGTTGAACCGGCGAGCTGCAACATTCTCCTGACGCCGGAAGGCAGCGGTTGCGATTGCAATTCCGGCGGCAGGGGAGGTATGGCGCTCGCCGGCACCAAGCCCATCTGAATCGGCTCGGCGGATCGGTCAACCAGAGACGAGGACTTGATGCACGAGATTCCCGCGCGCACCGTCGCCCACAGTTGCTCCGTGCCCCTCCCTCCCGCGCACAATACGCTGCTTGCGGTGATGACCGCCGGCATCACGCAGCTCCCACGGAACGGCGCAATTTGACTTGGATTGTTTCGACTTTGAGCGCCTGGCGGTCACAGGGCTGCGACGCGCGCCAGGTCATCGACACGCGATTCTGATCGGGTTCAAATTGCAGAGTCTCCAGATTCGCCACGGGCTCGTTGGGTTGCCCGGCCAATTTGACTTCGATGATGGGCCGCACGGTCGGCACTGTGAACTCGATGGGTCCATCCTCGGAGGCGCCGTGGATCTGCACTTGCTCCGTGCCCTGTAGGTATCGATCGAAGCACATCTCTGCGGAGGCGCTCTGAAAGAATCGCGGATCGAAGTCGGCAGGCAGGTAGGGCGCGCGCTGCTTCTGCCAGCGCTCATCGTAAGTGCCCACAAATGCTCGCCGGGGCAGCCACGCCGGCGCGATGGGCGCGAAGCAGGCGGGCGGTGGTACGTCGTTCCAGCTGCCGATCAAGGACGCCGGGTCTTCGAGATTCGGCACCGGCCGGCCGATCATGATGTCCGTGGCCTGCTTGCCACGAAATCCGACTCCGATGGGATTTCGTTCCTCGGCATATACGCGCTCGTCCTCGGTATGCATGCCGCCGAACGCTCGCTCCCACACCAATGGAATTCCGCTGAACGGCTCAGGCGCGGAGGGCTTGCCGTCGCTTTGCCAGATTCGATCGCCCATGACCAGCACCTGCTTGCTGCGCTCGGCCACCGACATCGACACCATGACGCCTTCCTCCAAGCGTCCTTGCGGGGTGCGCGCGCAGCCCATCATCAGCACGTCCGTGCCCGGCTTGCCGATGTGCATGTCAGAGGCCTGCTTGAGGCTCGAATTCTCGGGCTCTTCGTAGTATTCGTCGATCATGTTCGGCGGAATCTGCTGGGGCGCCAATGCGATCTTGGGACGCAGATTCACCGTGGCCTTGACGATGACGTACAGCGTGTCGATGCCTTCGCGGTCGGGGAGTACTGCAAACGCGCAGGCAAAGGGTGTTTGATTGTCGAGCTGAAGCATGTCAACTCGCCGCGGGCTCGGTGAGCCGCGCGCGTCCCACCGTCATCATCTGGCGCTGCACGGCGCGCGTGGTGCGCGGTTCGACGTCGTACTTGCCTACCGAACGCACGTACAGCTCGAACACGTAGTCGGGCCGGCGCAGCATGGGGGCGGTTTCGACGGCGCCCATCAATGCCTCCAGGGTAGCGGGCTTGCCGCGCACATAACGCACTCCGTTCCGAAACCGCGCTTGGGCTTTGTTCCAATGTTCGCGCAGCGCGTCCGGATTCGGCAGCGGCCACTGCTCCGCGGGCGTCGGCACCAAGTTCGCGTCAAGATCGTCCGCTTCGAACGCGGGGGCAGTCTCGTCGGGTTCAGGATTGGTCAGCCGATCGCGCGCCAAGTCCGCGCCGGTGACCGCGCAGTAGGCTTCGCCCGCCGCCTTCGCCAGTTCCGGATGCTTGAGGGCGGCAATGCAATAGGCGGCGGCATCACGGGTGCCGATATTGCCGAGAGCCCAAATGGCCGCTTGGCGGACCGGGGGTTCGGCGAGCGCCGAATAAATGAGTTGGTATTCGGCATCGCCCCCCAGCATCGCGACCGGCCCCAGCAAGGCGGCGAATTCGGGACGCGGATTGCGCGCCGTAGCGAGGGTGGCAGCCCAGGCATTGGGAATCCGCTGTTTGAGGCCGGTCATCGCCGCCGCGAGGCGCACGGCCGGGTCATCATGTTTCAATCCGGCATCGACCCACGCGGCGGCGTACTGCGCCGGCAACTGCCGGGCCGCGCGTAACGCGGCGGCCTGCAGGTGCGCGACGTTCGATTCAAACGCCGTGGTCAACTCCGCGCCGAGTTCGGCACGGCGGAAGGCCTTGAGCCGCGCCAGCGCCGCCGCGTGTTCGGGACCATTTCTCGTGAGAAGCTTGGTGATGGGTGCGAAGCTACCGTCCAGCGGCGCGACTTCGATGCCGCGCACCAGTGCCCCAAGCTTGTCGCCGGTGCTGGCGCGAAGTAATTCTGCGAGGATGGCGCGCGCATTCGGCGCGGCCGCGGTGGCGAGCACGTGCCCGCAGACGCTCAGGGCGTGGCGATTTCCATCGTTGAGCGCCGTGCGCGTGAGACGCTCGAGGATGGCATCGGGCGCGAGTTGCACCCCGTCCAAGGCGCCGCCCAGCCTATCTTCGGTCCAGGTCCACACCTCATCGAGGTTGCGGCTGATGCTCGCGAGGTCCGCTTCCCACCGCGACCACAAAAACGTCGCCTCCTCGAAGCTCTCGTCAATCAGTTCGGGAAGCGGTTCGACTTGGGCGTTCATAGGGGACGGGAGTTGGCTTTACCCGTTAGTTGATCCGAACCTGCCCCCCTTTGATGCGGTTCGTGCCTTCGGAATGAGTTTCGACGTAGGTGCCGCGAATGATGATGCGGCCGTTGCGGCGTAGGGTCACCGATGCCTGACCGCATTCCAAGACGATTTCGTCCTTGGCCGTGATGCGAACCCGGCGCCCGTCCACATCGGCCTCGACCACTTGGAACTCGCCGTCCGCGTTTGGAGCGGGCGCGGGCGCCGGCACCGACGCGGGCTTTGACACGGGCGCTGCGTCGGCTTCCGGGGATTGATCCGGCGGCTCAGTCAGTGGAGTGGGCAAGCGTGCGACTTGCGCTGCTTTTCTGCTCATGGCGTAGCCCCAATCGGTTAAATCAGCGGCAGGTCGCCGCCCTGTCTACAATACCAGCGGCCCTAGGGCCGTCAACTTAGGTGGGCGTCGCCCCTTCGGAGTGGCACATTGCGGCCCGGCTGACTGGGGCGGTACATTAGGGCCCCGGATCTTCAGTGTACCTTCATGAATTTAACGCTTGAGGTCATTAGCGCGAACGGCTCCAGCATGGGTGGGGCGCGCCGCAAGGTATTCAGCGAAGCCGGGGGCAGAATCGGGCGCGGTGCGGATTGCGACTGGGTTCTGCCGAGCCCCGACAAGTATGTCAGCCGCCACCATGCCAGCGTAGTTTTCAAGTACGGTCAGTTCTACGTCAAGGCCGAAGGCGAGAACGGCGTTGCCGTCAATGATCCGAATACCCTGTTGGCTTCCGATACGCCAACTCCCTTGAAGCAGGGTGATCGGGTGTTCATCGACGAGTACGAAATCCTCGTCAGCTTGCCCAAAGACGTGGTTCGTCCGCCCCTCATCGTCGGCGACCCGTTTGCCGATGCGCCCGGGGAGGAAGCGCTGATTCCCGCGGGCGGCACGCTCGGCGAGGAGAACCTGGACCCCTTGAGTCAGCTTCTTGGCGGCCCGAGCCGATCCAATCCCAGTGAGCCCAGGTTTCGCGGCGCGCCCACAGGTGACGTATTGAGCGATCCGTTTGTCCCGGCGCCGATCCAAACGCCTCGAGTGACGGCACCTTCGATTCCCCGCAGCGCCCCGGTGCCGCCTCCCCGGGACGATGCCCCGCCGCCAAGCGGTGGCGGCGCCGGCACGGTCATTCCGACCAACCCGGATGCGTGGAACAAGACCACCTACGGAGTCAACTCCCTACAAAAGCCCGTGGAGGCGCCAGCGCCGCGTTCGCCAGTCAGGCCCACCGCCGCCCCGCCGGTAAGTGCACCGCCGCGGGAGGCCGCGCCTCAAGCGCCGGCGCCACGGCCGCCCACCCAACCGAGTCCGCCACTGCGGCCCGCCGCGAGCCGACCGGTCGCCGCGCCTCCGCCTCAACCTCAGCCACCACCGGCTCCTGCGCGGCGTGCGCCGCCCACAGTAGCGCCTGCGCCCGGATTTGCGCCTGCGCCCGGATTTGCGCCTGCGTCGGCACCCTCGCCGACCGCCACGGCCGCACCGCGCGGCGCCGCGTTTGACGTGGACGCCATGCTGGCGGCCGCCGGCGTCGACCCGCAAAACGTTTCCCCCGAAATGGCCGCGACCCTGGGGGAGATCCTCATGGTCGTGGTCCAGGGGACGATCGATGCGTTGCGTGCACGCGATGAAGTCAAATCGCAATTCCGTTTGGCCGTGACCCGCGTGCGTTCAAAGGACAACAATCCACTGACTTTCGCGGTGGACGCGGCGGATGCGATGAACTCGTTGCTGAGCCGGCGCAACGCCGCGTTCCTGCCGCCCTTGGAGGCCTTTCAACGGGCCTTCGACGACATCCGCGGCCACCAAATGGGCCTGCTTGCCGGAATGCGGGCGGGGTTCGAAAGCCTCATGGATCGCCTCGATCCGCAACAACTCCAAGAAGATTTCGACAAACAGGCCAAGCACGGCGGCTTGCTGAGCGCCGTCGCTAAACCGAAGTATTGGGATCAATACAAGGATTATTTCGCCGGGCTGCAGGGCGATCGTGAGGACGCTTTTCGCCGTCTGTTCGGTGAGGAATTTGCGCTCGCCTATGAAAAGCAGGTCGAGCTGATCAAACGCAGCCGGGGCATCAAGAACCGGTAAGTCGAAGAGCCGGAAACGCAAGGGAGACCGCTATGTCGATGGGTTACAAGGTGCGATCGTGCTGCGCACTGATCGTGCTTGCCTTGGTTGGATGCGGCGGCTCGCCGCCGAAACCCGTGGCCACCAAGGTGCAAATCATTGCCACCGCGGACATCAATCCGGACGGCGATGGACGCGCCTCGCCGGTGGTGGTCAGGCTGTTTCAACTGCGCACGGATGCGGAATTCGCCGGTGCGCGCTATTTCCCGCTCTACGATCACGAAAAGGACGTGCTCGGCCAGAGTTTGATCGCCCGCGATGAATTCCCGATGGCTCCGGGCGCCAAGCTCGAGCAGGATTTACCCGTATCTCCCGATACCCGTTTCTTCGGGGTGACGGTTGGCTTTCGGGACCCCGCAGCGCAGTGGCGCGCCGTCGTCGCCGTGCCGCCGAAGAGCATCAAGCGCATCCTGAAAGAGCAGCGAGTGACGATCCGCCTGGACAAGACCGCTGTCGCCGTAACCGTCAACGAAAAATAGAGTCGGGACATCACACGCCATGTCGGATAAGAATCGAGTCATCTGGTCCGAGGGGCTGTTCCTCAGGCCGCAGCACTTCCAGCAGCAAGACCGCTACCTGGAATCCTTCGTGGAAGGACGCACGGCGGGACTTCGCACCCATCCCTGGGGATTCACGGAACTCGATCTGGAGCGCGATTTGCTGTCCATCGGCAAGCTCGGCGTGCGCCGGGCGCGCGGCGTGTTCCCCGACGGAACTCCGTTCGTCGTTCCCGACGACGATGCGGCACCGACGCCGCTGGACATTACCTTGCAGATCCGCGACCAGGTCATCTTTCTCGCGCTGCCGCTGCGGCAATCGGGGGCCACCTTGGTGGACCGCACGATCGGAGCGCGCGGATTCACCCGCTACCGCACCCAGGACATCGAGGCGCGCGACGTGTCGTCGGACAACGGCACGAACGGCGAGCTGGAAACCGCCAACTTGAATTTGCGCCTCATTACTCAGAGCGAACCGAGCCAGGATTTCGCGCGTATTCCGCTCGCGCACGTGATCGAGTGCCGCGCCGACAAGCAGGTGGTTCTCGACGAGCGCTTCATGCCGACCGTGCTGCGGGTGAGCGCCGCGCCGCGCCTCACGACCTTCCTGTCGGAGATGCAAGGCCTGCTGTTCCAAAGGGCCGAGGCGCTGGCGTCGCGCGCGGTGTCGAGCGGCCGCGGCGGCGTCGCCGAAATGGTCGAATTTCTGATGCTGCAGGCGATCAATCGCTACGATCCTTGGGTGAGCCATCTTGCCGCCGCGGCGAATTGCCATCCGGAACACATGTACGAAATGATGCTGCAAGTGGTCGGTGAACTGTCGACCTTGACCGCGACCTCACGCCGCCCGCCGAAATTTCCCGCCTACCAGCATGACCAGCTGCGCCAGACATTCGAGCCGGTGATCAACGCACTGCGTGCCTGTCTCGCCGTCAGTCTGGGCGACAATGTGATCTCGATTCCGCTGGTGGAAAAGAAGTACGGCATCCGGGTGGGTACCATCGCCGACAAGAGCCTGATCGACACCGCGGTATTCGTGCTGGCGGCGCGCGCCGATGTCGGCAGCGAGGATTTTCGGCGCCGCTTTCCCGCGCAGTGCAAAATCGGCTCTCTCGAGAAGATCGGCGACCTGGTCAATCTCGCATTGCCGGGTATCGCGCTGCAGCCCATGGCCGTGGCTCCGCGGCAGCTGCACAACATCGCCGGCTCGCATTATTTCGAGATGGAGCGCGGCACGGAATTGTGGCGCAGCCTCAAGACGTCGGGCGCCATTGCGCTGCACGTATCCGGCGAATTCCCCGGTCTGGCGATGGAGTGTTGGGCAATTCGAGGATAACCATGGCAGACGATAACAGCGACGATCCGTTCGCGCCGCGCGATCAAACGATGCTGCGCCCGAAGCCAGGCGCCGGCCGCCGTCCGGGTTCGGCGCCTGCAACCCCGACCGGCCCGATTCCGGCCGGCGCGCCGCCGCCGAGCTACCAGCCTGCGCCACCCATTCCGCGCGGCGCTTCGGCGCCGCAGACTCCGGGGCGCGCGGCATCGATCAATGAGTTTCTCACCACGGGCCTGAATCCTTTGGTGCAGGCAGCCACGCCGCTGCTGGTGCTGGCCGGGCGCCTTCGCGGGCAAATCTCGCAGGCCGACGTGGATGCGCTGCGGCGCCAGACCACACAGGAGATTCGCGCCTTCGAGGGCCGCGCCAAGAACAACGCGGTGCCGCCCGAAGATGTCCTGGCGGCGCGCTATGCGCTGTGCACCGTGATCGACGAGGCGGTGATGAATACTCCCTGGGGCGCGCAAAGCGGCTGGTCGACCCAGTCGCTGTTGGTGACCTTTCACCGCGAGGCGTCGGGCGGCGAGAAGTTCTTTCAGATACTCGATCGCGTTTCGGCCGACCCGTCACGCTATCTGTCCCTGCTGGAACTGCTCTACATCTGCCTCGCGCTCGGCTTCGAAGGCAAATACCGTCTCGATGAGCGCGGGGCCGCCAAGCTGGTCGACATTCGCTCCGATCTCTATCGGCGGATTCAGTCGGCGCGCGGGCCCGGCGAAGCGGATCTGTCGCCGCATTGGCGCGGTGTCGAGGACAAGCGCAACGCCGTGTTGCGCTTCGTGCCGCTGTGGGTGGTCGCCGCGGCGAGCGCCGCGCTGCTCATCGTCGCGTACATCTACTTCAGCAGCGCGCTGAGCTCGCGCGCGGAACCGGTCAACGCAACCCTCGCGCAGGTGGGATTGGATGCGGACTATGCCGCGCCGCCGGCGGCGCAAGCCGCCCCGAGCGGCCTCAAGCAAGCGCTGGCGGGACCGATCGGCCGGGGACTGATCGACGTCGACGAGTCCGGCGACCGGACCGACATCACCATGCTCGCCGCCGATTTTTTCAGCTCCGGAAGCGGCCGGGTCAACGCCCGCTACAGCGCATTGCTGCACGAGGTGGGCGCGACGCTCGATCGCTTTCCCGGCCGCATCACCGTGATCGGCCACACCGACAATCGGCCCATCCGATCCTTCGAGTACAAGGATAACTACGAACTGTCGCGCGATCGCGCCCAGCATGTTGCGGATGTCATCAAGCAAGATCTCAAGAATCCCGCGCGCATCGATGCCACCGGCGTCGGTCCGTCCAAGCCGCGCTTTTTGCCCGAGGATGATCCGAACAATCAGGCGCGCAATCGCCGGGTGGAAATCCTTCACCGCCGCGAAGGTTGATCCGCGTCATGCTCGCCATTTTCAAGAACAAATGGTTTCTCGCCCTGATCGGCTTGTTGTTTCTCGCGCTGATCATCTGGTTCGGGGGCCCGTATATTGCGATCGCCGAGGCCAAGCCGCTCGAGGGCGTTACCGGCCGGCTGATCGCCATCATCATCGTGATGGTCATCTATGCGCTGATCGTCACTCTCAAACAATTGCGCTCCAAAAAGGCCAGTCAAAATCTGGCGGCGGGCGCGGCAAAACAAGAAGAGTCGGGCGGCGCCAAGGGATCGATGGCCGGCGGCGAGGCGCAGCAGCTCGGCAAGCGCTTCGAGGAAGCGACCGAAGCGCTGAAAAAATCCAAGAAGGGCGGCCGCAATCTATACGAACTACCCTGGTACATCATTGTCGGCCCGCCCGGTTCCGGCAAGACCACGGTGTTGGTGAATTCCGGCCTTAACTTTCCTCTCGCCAAATCCTTCGGCAAGGAGGCGTTGCGCGGTGTCGGCGGCACCCGCAACTGCGATTGGTGGTTCACGGATGAGGCGATTTTGCTGGACACGGCGGGGCGCTACACCACGCAGGATTCCAGCAGCCAGGTTGACGCCGCGGGATGGAACTCGTTTCTGCAGTTGTTGCGCAAGTACCGGCGCCGGCAACCGATCAACGGCGTCATCCTCGCCATCAGCGCGGCGGACCTGCTGACGTTGAGCGAGAGGGATCGCGATCTGCACGTGGCCGCCATCCGCGAGCGTCTCGATGAGCTCAACGCGCAATTGAAAATCACGCCGCCGGTGTATGTGCTGGTCACGAAATGCGATTTGATCGCAGGCTTCAGCGAATTCTTCGATGAGATCGGCCAGGAAGGCCGTGCCCAGGTCTGGGGAGCGACGTTCCCGATCGAGGCGAGTGAAACCGGGCGCGCCGCGCAGACGTTCGACAAGGAGTTCGATCAGCTACTGCAGCGCATTCAAGCCCGCCTCCTGCCGCGCCTGGAGCAAGAACGCGATCCGCGACGCCGCGTGATCATGCTGGCGTTTCCGCAGCAGCTGGCGAGCCTGAAGCCCATGCTGAGCGATGTGCTGCGCCGCATATTCAGCGCCACCGAATTCGATTCTCGAGTGATGTTGCGCGGCGTCTATCTGACCAGCGGCACGCAGGAGGGGACGCCGATCGACCGCATGCTGGGCGCGATTGCGCGTTCGTTCGGTTTTGCAAGCACCGTGACCGCCGCACCATCGGGCGCCGGCAAGGCATACTTCATCGAACGCCTGCTGAAGCAGGTGATTTTCCGCGAGTCCGGTTTGGCGGGCGTGAATCGGCGCTTGCAGATTCAAAAGACCTTGGCGCAAAGCGCTGCCTACATCGCCTGCGTGGTGATCCTGATCCTCGGTCTGGTGTACTTCCTGGTCAGCTACCGCACCAATACCCACTACATCGCCGACGTCACCAGCGCCGCCGAAAACCTGCACGGCACCGAAGTACCGGCCGGCGCCGGCATCCAGGCGATACTGCCGCGGTTGGATGCATTGCGCGCCGTCATGGACGCCGCCGCGATACACAAGGACGGCGTGCCCCTGAGCATGCGCGCCGGCCTGTACCAGGGCCGCTCGCTCACCGGCGCGGCGCGCGATGCCTACGAGCGGGAAATCAACTCGCTGCTGCTGCCGGTGCTCGCGCGTCAATTCGAGCAGAGAATCGTCATCTTCGCCGGCCAGCCCGACCGCCTGTACGAGTATTTGAAGGGATACTTGATGCTCGGCGATGCCGGGCACCGCGATGCCGACCACCTGCGCTTCTTGGCGCAGTATGAATGGCGGCAATTGTCACCGAACGATGCGGACGCGCGCGATCGGCTGGCACAGCATTTTGAACAGCTCTTGGGCGATCCGGATCGCTTCAAGCGGGTGCCGATCAGCGCCGATGTGGTTGCGCAGGCGCGATTTGCCTTGCAGACCGCGTCGTTGCCGGTGCTGATGTACAGCCGGCTGAAGCTCAGCTACCTCTCTGATCAGAAGCGCGCCGTCCGATTGGATCTGAAATTGGGGCCCGGCGCCGACACCGTGCTGTACCGCAAGAGCGGGGCGAAACTGTCCGATCCGCTGCCCGCGATCTATACCCGGCCGGTGTTCAACGAGGTCAACGCAACCGGCAAGCTCGAACTCATCAAGCAGTTTGCCGCCGACCGCTGGGTGTTCGGCGACAACGCCCTTGACATGAAGAATGTGCCGAAACTCGCCTCGCAAGTGATGCAGGTATACGAGTTGGATTACATGCGTTTCTGGGACGACATCGTGGCCGACGTACGTCTGAGGCCGACCGGCGGCCAGCAACAATTGAGCGAGTCCATCAGCATCCTGTCCGGTCCGACTTCACCTTTGAAAGGCTTCTACGCCATCGTCGCCGACAATACCGATCTCTTGAAACCCGACGACTCCGTGGCCAACAAGGCGGCGGGCAGCCTGCAAGCGGCCATTGCCGCCAAGGCAGGAGCACTGACCAAAATGTTCGGCGACGATTCCACTGCCGCCGCCGGGGACAAGCCCGGCACCAAGGTGGCGGCGCATTTCGAGCCCATTCGCAAACTCGTCGATGGTCCGCCGGGGAGCGCGCCCGTCGACCGCGTTCTCGGCGCGCTGAATCAAGTCAATGAGGTACTCAAGACCGCGAGCGGCGGCGTCGGCGCGAAGAGCACGGCGGACCCGGCCATCTTGAAGGCGGCCAACGACGCGCAACAAAATGTCGAGTTGGAGGCCAAACAACTGCCGCCCGCGATCGGCGGTATGTTGACCGATTTGGGCGCCAAGGCGCTCGGGCAGGTGAAGGGTGCGGCCAGCGGGGAGCTCGGGCGCAAGTACGAGGAATTCGTCGCCAAGGAATGCCGCGAGCTCATCGAGGGGCGGTATCCTTTCAGCCGTTCGAGCACCAACGACGTGCCTCTGGATGATTTCTCGCATTTGTTCGCCGACGGCGGCACCTTCGACAAATTCTTCAAGGATAATTTGGCGCAGCTCGTCGATACCAGCCGCTCGCCGTGGCGCTGGAAGGAGGGCTCGGCTCAAGTGGCCGGCGCGCGCGGATTGCTGGCGCAATTCCAAACCGTTCAAGTCATCCGCGAGATTTTTTTCAAAGCCGGCACGAAACCCGAGATTCGCTTCAATGTGACTCCGGATCTCTTGGATGCCGCCGTCTCGCGTTTCTCGCTCGATGTCGACGGCCAAGTTCTCGAGTACCGGCACGGTCCGCTGCAAAGCGTGACGGTAGCCTGGCCGGGCAGCGGCGCGGGCCATGCCACGGTCACCTTCGACGCGGGCGGGACGCCCGCGATCGCGGCGTTCCAGGGACCTTGGGCATGGTTTCGCGCCCTGGATCAAGCCAAGATTGAGCCGCGGTCGGAAACCCGCTTCATGGTGACGTTCACACAGGGTGGACATTCGTCCCGGCTGGTGCTCGAGGCCACCTCGGTTCGCAATCCCTTTGCGCGGAACGAGCTGCAATCGTTTCGCTGCACTTCATGACGCTTCATGGTGGCGCAATCCTCCGTCGGATTCTTCGGTAAGCTGCCTTGCAACGGAGATTTCATCGAGCGGCGGGTGCCGCAGGCGTTCATCGACGTATGGGATCCGTGGCTGCAGCAGTGCGTGCACGCCAGCCGGCAGTCCCTGCAGGATGCGTGGCTGCCCAGCTACCTGACCAGCCCGCTGTGGCGATTCGTGCTGTCCGAGTCGGTGTGCGGGTCCGGCGCCTATGCGGGACTGCTGGCGCCGAGCGTGGATCGCGTCGGGCGGTATTTTCCGCTGACCATCGTGACGCAAATCGACGTGGCCGTCTGTCCCCTGCAATTTGCCACGCATCGCGCGTCGTGGTTCGACGCGCTCGAGGCCCTGGTCATCGGCGCACTGGAAGATTCCAATCTGAATCTGGAATGGTTCGATGCGCAGGTGGACGGCTTTGCGCCGCTGCTGGATCACGACTCATTTGACGACGATCGCATGCTGGCCGAGATGTTCGGCGGCAGCCGATTTCCCGCGCAAGGCTACTCCTGGCGCGCACCCTTGAGGTCGGCGGGACAATTGGAGCGCGCCATCAACGCCTTCGCCTACCATCAATTGTCGGCGCAGCTGCGCCCCCTCGGTGTCTGGTGGACTCAGGGCTCGCAGGCATCGGCGCCGAGTTGGCTGAGTCTGCGGGGGCTGCCCCCGCCGGAACAGTTCGGCGCAATGCTCGATGGACACTGGGCGCGCGATGGTTGGAATAGTCTCGGCGAGCTGCGCACGGACACCGAGCTTGTCGCGCCGCTGCCGGCTCAGGGCGCCGCGCCTGATGCGGACTCGGCGTCGGCCACGGCGCCCGGACCGCCGCGCGTCACCTTGCCTGACGTGCAGCTGAGCGCCATCGAAACCAACAAAGCCGCCTTCATCATGCGCCCCGAAATCGGCTTGTGGGTAGTCGCCGCGACCGGCGCGGACGAGAATCCGGAAGCGGTTCGCATGATTGCCGACGCGTTGCAGCAGCTGTTGCCGGCGCCGTCGCTGACCTCGCTGGTCGAAGCGGTGCGGCAGACCATGGCCGACATCCACCGGCGGCTACGGCACCTGGCGACCCGCGACGTGCAACGCGTCGACGCTCACGCCAGCCTGGCGGCGATGCTGGCGGTGGGCGCCGAATGCGCGTTTCTGACCGCCGGCCGCGTGCAGAAGATCAGGATCCGTGCGCGCAGCGTCGACACCTTTGCCGACCCGGACGATGCCGGCTACCGCGAGCAGGCGGACTCCGGATCATTGATGGATTTGCTCTCCGCCAATCCGACCGCCGACGATGGCATCGGCGCCGTCGGCTTCAGCGATCTGCGCGTGCACTACGAACGGCTGCAGCGCGAGGACCTGTGGCTGCTGTGCGCGCAAGCGGCGTTTTCACCGCGAAACCTCGAGTACGTGATCGGCGCGGCCGCGAGCGGCTTGCCGATCAGCGCCCGAGTCGTCGCCGAGATGATCGGTCAAGGCGGCCCGGTCGGCGCCGTGGTGCCCTTGTTCACCTTGGAAACGTAGCGTGAATAAACCCGGCGCCTTCGACGACCAAACCAAGCCGCGCACCGCAGATGGCGCCGTTGAGAGCACGCAGCGCCGCGGCAAGCCCGGTGACGCTGCGCCTGTGCCGGTGCCTGTGCCGGTGCCTGGGCCGGTGCCTGGGCCGGTGCCGGTGCCGGAGGAACCGACCCGCCGCCGTGAATCGGAGGCGGCGCGCTCGGCGCCGCTCGATCCGGGCATGTGCATTCGGCGGCGCTATGTTTTGGAGCGCCTGATCGGCAGCGGCGGCATGGGTCAGGTGTGGAAGGCGAAGGATCTGGTCAGTGAACAGGCGCGGGATCCGAACCCGTTCGTCGCCATCAAATTACTGAACACCGATTTTGAGGCCGACCCGGATGCCTTCGTATCTCTGCAGCGGGAGACCAAAAAAGCACAGGAGCTGGCGCATCCCAATGTCATCACGGTGTTTGCATTCGATACGGATGATGACGGCTCCGGCCGGGCTTTCATGTCCATGGAACTGCTGGACGGGGAGACTTTGGACAGCGTCATCCGCCGCCACGCGGCGGGGATGCCGCGAGCCGCGGCGGCGCCGCTCATCATCGGCATGGCGAAGGGCCTGGAATATGCGCACAAGAAAGGGATCGTGCATTCCGATCTGAAGCCGGGAAACGTGTTCGTCACGAAGCCGGGAGAGCCCAAGATTCTGGACTTCGGCATTGCGCGCGCCGCGAAAATCGCCGGCATCGATCGGCTGGAGGATTCGTTCGACGCGGGGACCCTGGGCGGTCTGACCATGGCGTATGCCTCCACCGACATGATCGAGCAGCACGACCCGCACCCGGCGGATGACGTGTACGCACTCGGCTTGATCGCCTATGAGTTGCTGACCGGCACCCACCCGTTCCGGCGAATCGGCGCCGCTGAAGCGCGCGACAAGGGGATGAAGCCGGCGCGCATCCGCTCCGTTCGGCGCTACGAATGGCAAGCGATTGCGCGCGCCCTGGAATTCGACCGCCGCAAACGTTGGCAGAACGCCGGCGAATTCTTGCGCGCTTTCGTCGGCCGGAGTATTGCGGCGCAGGCGATCGGCGTCGTCGCGGCGGGGCTGGCCATCGTCGCCGGAGTGTTCTGGTACCAGGCGCATACGGCTGCGCTGCCCACGGTTCCCTTCGAGTCGCTGGCGCCGGACGTGCAAGCGGAATTTCGCGCGCACATGGGAAACGCAGACGGCGCATGGCAGCTGGTTCAACAAGGCAACGGCGATGAGATGCTGGATGCGGCCAGCGAATACGGCAAGGCGTACGCACTGCATCCGCGCAATCCCGACGCGACCGCCGGCCTGGAGAAGACGGCCGACTACATCGTGGGCCGCTTGCGAAAGGTTGCGGATCGGTCGGAACGCTTGAAGGAGCTCAAATCGGTGCAGGAGATGAGCGAATTCTATGCGCACTACAAACCGCTGACGGCGGCCATCGACGATGCCGGCGGCGGCAACTAGCGCCGGCGCCGTGGCCGACGGATCGGTGTATGCTGACTCACGGCCAAAGCAAGGGTGTAAGAATGGCTGCTTCACGCCTGTCACTGAACATAATTTACGGGCTGTGGTGGACGACGCTCGTCGCCGCGGCGGGATCGCTGGCGGCCGATAAATCCAAGGAAGGCATGGTCACGCGCCAGGACCTGGAGATCGTCGACTGCCTATTGCCGGGCCAGGTGCGTTCGCTCGGCCACACCACCTACATGACCGCCCGGCGGCCCACCCGCACCAATGCGGCGGATTGCCGCATCCGAGGCGGCGAGTACGTTGCCTACGACCGCGCGGACTACAAGTCCGCGCTGCGCGTGTGGATGGAGCTGGCCAATGTGGGCGACGCGGAAGCAATGACCAACGTCGGAGAAATCTACGAGCGGGGGCTCGGCGGCGAGCCGAACTATGCGGCGGCGATCATCTGGTACCAAAAAGTCATCGACGGCAAGAGCGCTGAACAAGCCAAGTCGCGCGCGCTGTTCAACCTCGGCACTCTGTACGAGCAGGGTCAGGGCGTGGAGAAGGACCAGCTCAAGGCCCTCAACCTGTATCGCCGCGCCTGGGGCGTGCCCGAAGATAACTTGATGTACACCTCGGCGAAGGATCGCGAGGTCGGTCAGGTCCGCGACGAGCTCGAAAAGACGATCGCGGAAAGCAACAAAGAGATCGCGGATTTGAAGGATCAAGTCAAGGAACTGCAAAAGAAGTCGAGCGGCGCTGCCGCGACCATGCAGCATCTGCTGGAGAAGCTCGAGACCGAGCGGACCGCGAACCAAGCGCGGCTCGATGCGATGCCAAAGCTCGTGGCTTCCACTGCGGGTACTCGCAATCCCGAAGGCCAGCAGACGACGAGCGTCTCGCCCGCGAGTGGCGCGGGCGTGCAGGTGCGCGGCGTGGACTTCGGCCGCTATTACGCGCTGATCATCGGCAATCAAAACTACGACATCCTCGAGAGTCTGAAAACCCCGCGTTATGACGCGGAGCGGGCCGCAAAGATTCTGAAGGACAAGTACGGGTTTACCGTGCAGGTCATCGAGGACGGCAATGATGTGGCGATTCTCAAGGCACTGAACGACCTCAACAGGGTGCTGGGGCCGAACGACAATCTGTTGATATATTACGCCGGCCACGGCTACCGCCTGAAGTCGGACAAACTCGAGAATGGGTACTGGCTGCCGCGCAATGCGGAGCGACCGCCGAACGACACATTTTGGGTGCCGAACGAACAGATCACCAGTCACATCGGCCGTCTTCAGGCCAAGCGAGTGCTGGTGGTCGCCGATTCCTGCTATGCCGGACTCCTGTCCACCGATCCCAGCCTGTTTTTCCTGGATAAGCCCACGGAGATCTCGCAGGACTACATTAAATTCAAACTGCCCAAGCGTGCGCGCCTGCTGATTGCGTCGGGCGGGGACAATCCGGTATTGGATGAGGGTGGGCAGGGCAATTCGGTGTTCGCCAAGGCGTTTCTCGATGTGCTCGAAGGCAATAACGACATCATGACGGCGCCCGCCTTGTTCTCGAATGTGCTCGGAAAAGTGAAGGAGGGCGCGTTGCGCAACCATTTCTCGGAGCAACCCGAATTCAAATCCATCAAAGGCGCGGGGCATGAGGTCGGCGACTTTTTCTTCGTGCCGCTGACGCGGACCAAAACATAGCGCGATCCAGTTGCCTTGGAGCCGCGATCTGGTTGCCCAGCGTCGCGATCTAGTTGGCCAGAGCCGCGATCTAGTTGGCCAGCGCGGCGTCGATCCGCCCGAGGATGGTCGGCCACTGCTCGACCCAACAGCAGGCGTGATCAAACGACGGAAACCGCCAGGTCTGATCTTGATGCAAGGTGTCTAGATAGCGGCGGCTGACGCTCTCCGGCACGATCAGATCGCGCCCGCCCACCAAGTGCCATTGGCGAATGTCCGGTTTGAGCGGCGCTTGCGCCGACGGGTTCAAACTGCCTTCGAGCGGCACGTAGCCGTGCCGGCTCGACCATGCGGCCACGTCCAGATTGGCGCCGATCGTGATCACGGCGGCTGTGGACGGGATGGACGGCGCCATGAGTACCGCCAGCGTGCCGCCGCCGCTGTAGCCGATGAGGATCACGCTGCGGTAGGCGCTGTCCTGCACGAATCGATTCACCACCGCGGCGAGGCTTTCCACGACGCCCGCGGAGTAGCGTTCCGACGTCCAAACGCCCGGCCGGCACGCGGCGTCGGACCTGGCCAAGAAATAGCAGGGGCGCCCCAGGTACATGACCGAACGGGGCGTGCGGACGGCCAGTTCGAGCGCCAGCGGGCGGCGCGGCGTGGGGTCGCGAGCGGGCACCCGGCCGTTATCTCTCCACGGCGAGCCGTCGCCATCGATGAATACGTAGAGCATGGGGCCGCGCGGCGCGGTGCTGATGAACAATTGATGGCGGAATTGCGTCCCTTGGACGACAGACACGGCCAGGCCGTCCTGTTGCGCCAGTCGGCCGGCGCGCTCAGTGCGATTCGCGCATCCGCAGAGCGCGAGCAGCGCGCAAAGGGTGTATGCGGCGAGATGCGCCGGCGATTGCTTGACACGCAACCCGGCCACAGTTTAGTTTGCTTCCACAGCGCAATAAGAACGATTCGGGCGGGAAAAGCCCAGTGCCGCAGGGATAGTCGACATGGCGTATCTGCAAGTCAGGCGGGTTGCCGCACCATGCTGCCGCAGTGCAGCGCTCATGATAGGCGATTCTAGCAGATGCCCCGCGCGGCAGACCGGCCGTGCTTCGTCGCTCCTTTGCGCGACGTTGCTCGCGCTGATTGCGCTGCGAATCGCGCCGGCGGCTGCTCAGGTGCCGACTCCGACGGGCAATCTTACCGCCCTCATGCAGTCCGGCATCTATGCGTACAACGGCCTCGAGATTGCGGCCGCCAGGACCAACGACGCCGCGTATGGGGTCCTGCTGGCGGACAATTGCGGGGCGGTGGCGGGTGTGGCAGCACCGCCGCCGGCGACTTGCAGCGCCAGTCAAACGCAGCTGTTCAACCGATTGCGCGAGCTCGAGGATACGGCGAACAGCCTGCTGGGACGCGGGGAAACCACCTACAGTCTGCGGTTGGGAGCGCAGGCCGTGGGATTCGCCCTGCGCTGGACCGCCCCGGAGGAATATGCGGCGCAGGGATCGCTCACCAACAAGTTCGCCAACAATCAGCTCACCACCCTGACGGGGCGTTTCTCGGCGCTGCGCTTTGCCGGTCAGATCAAGCTGGCGCGCGGCGCGGACGAGGCGTCGGAATCCGACTCGGATGCACCGCGGCTCAGTTACTACAGCAGCAGGCCGCTCGGCGGCGGCGCCAGCGCCGACAGCAATCCGTTCCCCAGCTCCAATTGGGGCGTGTTCGCGAACGGCAGCTACAGCGCCGGAAAAAAAGCGCCGACGACGTTTGAAGACGCATTCGACTACAATGACTCGGAGTACTCGGGCGGCACCGATGTGCGGCTCAATCGGCACGTCGTCGTCGGCCTGCTGGCCGGACACACCTTCAAGAATGTCAATTTCAACTCGACCGAAAGCATCGTCGCGGGTGGGATCCGCGGCGCCGGCTACAGTGCCATCGCTTATGCGCAGTTCGAATGGGACGCGCCGTACATCAATCTGTCCGTGGGCTTCCAGCACCTCGCGCTCGACACGCGGCGCAGTATCACCTATCCATCGTTGAACCCGCTGATTCCTTCGGTCAACGAAACGTCGACCAGCAGCGCGACCGCCACGTCCTTCATCGCCAACCTCGGTGCCGGCTACTCGTTTCATTGGCGGGGGTTTTCCGCGGAGCCTTATCTCAACACCCAGTATGTCGACACAAAAATTGCGGCCTTTACCGAGCACGGCGGCAATGGTTTCGACACCGACGTCGCCAGCCAATCGATTCCCTCGCTGACGAGCGCGGCGGGTCTCAAGCTGCAGCAGGCGTTCCTGCCGCCGTTCGGCGTCATCGTGCCCTACATCTACGGCGAGTACCGTCACGAATTCATGGAAAACTCCCGATCGGTTAACACGACTTACGCGGGGACGACCGTGAGCGCCGCGGATTTCAGTCTGCCCACCGACGCACCGACCCGCAGCTATTACGCGGCCGGCGGTGGTCTCACACTGGTGCTCAAGCACGGCCTGCAAGGCTTTCTTCAGTACGTCAAAGTTTTCGGGTTGACCAATTACAGCGACTACGTTGCGTCAGGCGGGATTCGCTATGAATTCTGAAGCGCGATTACGGACGAGAACGGCGGCGCGGGCGCTGGCAGCGCCATTCGCGGTATTGCTGCTGGCCAGTTGCAGCGGTCCGAGCAGCTACCACAATTCCGCCAATCCGCCTCAGGCGATCGCACATGCGATTGGCGCGGCGACCACCTCCGCCGCGGGGGTCGATCCCGTGGCGATCACCGTGCGCGCGCAGTCTCAGGTGACGCTCACGGGCAACGCGAGCAGCGGCGGAGATGCGGCGATAGGCTCCTTCGTGTGGTCGCAAACCGATGCGGCTCCGCTGCCGCAAGTCGTCCTGCTGTACCTGGACTCCGATACCGTGACGTTCACCGCCCCCAAGGTAGGCGCCGATACGACGCTGCATTTCACGTTGACGGTGACAACGGCAGGCAACGCGGCCGCCACCGCTCACGTGACCGTGTTGGTCAAAGCCGTCAATGACCCGAATCAATTCCTGGCGCTGTTGCCGACATTGGGCGCACCGAGCACCACGGTGCAGCATCATTTCAAGGTGGCAATCGACACCGTGGAAGGATTGTCGGCGCCGCTGGCTGCTGACACCCCGGTCTGCGTCACTGTCGCTCGCACGATCAAGTATGTGACGCGCAGCCGCGCCGCCGGCACGGTTACGCTGCCGGCGCTGACCGCGGACTCTTCGTGGGCCGCCTCCATCGGAGGCGCGCCCAACGACTTCAGTTCATACACCAATCCAAAGGTGACATTCGAGATCCCGGCGCTCAATCAGGATGACATCAACGTTCTTTACAACAATCCCGGCGCCATCGCCAATCTCAGTCAGCAGATCGTACCGGCGGATATCGACAAGGCGCAGCTGTCCTTGACGGCGTCGGCATCGCCGGGTCCGTGCGCGGCCACGGCGAAGACCACATTGCTCGCCGGCAAGACATTGCAGGTCCTGGTGCAGGACGAGGGCGGCAACGCCGTGGGCAGTCCAGGCGCGAGCGCGACGTTTACGCCGGATCAACTGGTGAGCCAGCAGGCGAACACGCCGTACGAGACCGCGGAAACCGCCCGCGCGTATTACGCCGCGATCGATCCCGCGGGAACCAAGACCACGCTGAACGCATGGCTCACGGCCAATTGCTTTGACCCCACACAATCCGGTTATGGTGCGGATGCGCATGCCACCTACACCAACAATTATGATCTCGGGTTCGGCCGCGACATGTATTTCACCACCTGCAAGGCAGGCTCATCGCATGTGGGCGACATGGCTTCGGTGGTGATCAATTACGCCAGCCTCGAAGCGGCCGCCAGCAAACTCAACCCCGTCATTGCGGTGGCCATGGAATACAGCGCCGCCGCAGGCGCTGCGGTCGGCTCGCGGCGATTTCCGAAGTTCTACGTATTCGCGCCGGATGATCGCGATGGCAATCTTTATCGGATTTCGAGCGCCGATTTCGATCATCGCGGCGAAAAATACCTGCCCGGCGCCTGCATCATGTGCCACGGGGGAAGTGTCCCCCAGCCCGCGACGGCCAATTTCGTTCACGGTTCGCCCACGGATTATCCGACGATCGTCGATCCGACGAATAGCGCCAACCAGTTGGGTCTCGGCGACGTGGATGCCACTTTCTTGCCCTGGGATCTCGATTCCTTTCTGTATACCAGCGCGCCGTCGACCGCCAACGTGGATACGTCCTTCCTCGGTCTGTCGGTCCCCCCCTCCGGGTACACCCGAAGCACGCAAGAACCTAATCTCAAGAAGCTGAATCAGCTGGCGTACTGCACCTACCAGCCGGAACTTGAGAAGGCGGGGACTGCCACAGTCGATCGATTCAATGCGCTCCGGGCGCTGGTCGGGCGCTGGTACGGCGGCAGCCCCGGTGCGGACAAAATCACTTACCCGACGGATTCGAGCTGCGCCGGCGGCGGAGCGCCCACACCGGCGCTGCTGCCGAATGCGACGTACGACGACGCGGATTCGACTCCGGCAGGCTGGGCGGCGCCGCAAACTGCCGCGCAGCAACAACCGGGGGTGACGCCAACGCTGACCAGCGACATGATTTATCACCGGGCGTACGCGCGCCATTGCCGCTCCTGCCACACCGCGAATGCGGTGATTGCCGACCAATTCACCGACTACCCCACCTTCATGAAGCAGTTTGTGTCGACCAAGCAGCAGGTCAACCCCCCGGCTGTCCCCGGCAATGGATTGCAATATGCCTTGATGCAAGGCCGGATGCCGCTCGCACGCCTGACCATGGATCGCTTCTGGGTTGATTTTTCGGGGGGCGACAGCGCGGCAAAGATCCTGGCCACGCACATCGAACAGGTCAACGGCGAAACGGACTTGATCGCTCCGGCGACGTGCGACCTGACGAGCCCCGCCGCCTGCGACGCGGTCGCTCCGGGCGTGCCCATCGCCAATTTGAATGTCACTGTTCCGGCCACGGCGCCATTCTTACGCGCCCAGTCGATTTCGCTGCCGTCGTATGCGGCCGACGCAGCCATGACCATCACTGCCCCCATGAATCGCTTCGGTGGGGTTTTGGGCGATGCCAGCAAGAGTTTTTTCATCCAGAACTACGGCTGGACCCTGTGCCTGGTTCCGACCAGCGGCGGGTCATGCGTACCGCAAGATGTGGTCGGTTCGCAATCCGCCGATCCGGGCTTTTCGAACTACGCGCCCGGCACGTATGAATTGACCTTGGCCGCAGACAACGGGTTGGCTGCAACTCCGGCGACCACCAAGTACGTATTCACGGTGCCGCAGAAGGATCCTTCCCTGGCAACCTGCCCCACGCCCACCCCCACGGTTTCGCTCGGAAATGGCGGATCCGTGTCCCAGGATTACTCTTGCATCACCAGCGGTGACGAGCCGAATGCGAATACGCCCAACGTGTTCGAAATCCTGGACCCCACGGCCGCCGATCCGACGTTGCCGTCGGCCTGGAAGACGAGCCTTTCGACGGCTGCCTGGACGGCGAGCACCAACAGCTCATCGACGCTGGCCGGTTCAAAGTATGTCTTCGGCTATGCTTTGAACTTCATGTTCAGCAATGCAGCCACCCAGGACGCGACGCTGCAATACCGTGTCAGAGATGTCGATGGCGGTACGGTCGGCACCACGCCGCCGGGCATGATTACCTTCCATCTCACGGATACCCTGACGGCCGGCGGTATCTCGTTGGTGGTCGGCCCCGCGGCGAATTACACCATTGCCGGTTCGTCGCTGAACAACAACATCGTGCCGAGCGCCGCCGTCGCGACGGTGACCATGATCGTCGACTCCACGAATTTCTACCCGCTGGGCGGTTCGCTCACGAGCAACACGGTGCCCGCCAACGGGTCGTTCGTCTTCACGCCGCCCATGCTCGGCACGCCGCCCCACGCCTATGTCAACGTTGACTGCGATTACCTGGGAAATAAAATATCGCAGCCGCTGCCGATAATAACGCCCGTGGCTTGCCAGCCCGATACCTTCCAGTTTCATTTGCTCGCGGCTGACAACGTCACGAAATCGTCCAATGAAGGGCAGGTCACCGTCCAAATCAATGCTCAGACGTCGTTCTCGCGCGAAGGATCACCCAAGAGCGTCTTCTCGCAGCTGGGCTTGAATTGCTCCGCGTCATGCCACGGCGACAGTACGAACACTCTGGCTCAAGGCGCTTGGGTCTACAACGGTGCCGATTTCGATGCCACCTACCAGAGCCTCAAGCATCTCGTCACCATCAAGGGCAACGCCAACGGAAGTACGTTCTACCTGGCGCCGTGCTTCACGCACGAGCCCCCAATGAACTTCAACATGAACAGTACCGAGTGCCAGACGATCTTGAATTGGATCAACGAAGGCGCTTACGAGGACTAACCCATGATCCGTTCGCCGTGGAAGGCAATCTTGGGGGTCGCTCTCTTGGGCCTGTTGAATGCCTGCACTGGCAGTAATCATGCCGTTTCGCTGCAGTCGATTGAAGTCGCACCGGGCGCGGCAAGCGCTGCGGCCGGCAGCGCGACTCAACTGACCGCTACCGGAATGTTCTCCGACGGAAGTCACGCGGACATCACCTATCTGGTGACGTGGACTTCCAGCAATACAGCCATCGCGACGGTGAGCACCGCGGGGATGGTGACCGGAGTCGCGGCGGGCAGCACCACGGTGTCGGCGGCCATTCAAGGCGTCACCGGAAGTACGACCTACAATGTCACCGCGGCTGTGCTCGCGTCGATCGAGGTGACGCCGCCGATACTCAGCATCGCTTCCGGTAGAACGGTGCTGATGACGGCGACGGGTGTGTATTCGGACAACTCGACCCAGAACCTGGGCCAAGTCACGTGGAGGTCGTCGAACTCCGCCGTGGCGTCGGTTTCATCCAGCGGCGTCGCGACCGCCGTCGGTGTCGGTTCCGCGACCATCTTCGCGATCAGCGGCGGCATTTCCGGCAGCACGACCCTTAACGTGACCGGTGCCGTTCTGACGACGATCCAAGTGACACCTGCGACTCCCAGCGTCGCGAAAGGCCTGACTCAGCAGTTCAGCGCCACCGGCATTTTCTCGGACAACTCCAAACAGGATCTCACGTCCCAGGTCTCCTGGAGCTCATCGAGCACCGCGGTGGCGACAATCGCGGAGCCGGGTGGACTCGCGACCGGCGCCGCCGTGGGTAGCGCAACGATCTCGGCGACGATCGGCAGCGTCACCGGCAACACCACTTTCACCGTGACTGCCGCCCTGTTGACAACTATCCAGGTCACCCCGGCTACCCCCACTATCGCCAAGGGCCTCGCCAAACAGTTCATCGCCACCGGCATCTTTACGGATAACTCGGCCCTGGATCTGACCTTTCAGGTTACCTGGAACTCGTCGAACACTGCGGCCGCCACGGCCAGCAATGCGGCCGCCACGGCGGGCACGGTGACCGCGGTCGCGCCGGGGATGGCTACCATCGCGGCGAACTTGGGATCCATCTCCGGCGGCACGTTGGTCACGGTAACCCCGGCAACGCTCGCTTCGATTCACGTCACTCCGCCGGCACCCTTCGTCGCCCTCGGCGTGACGCAGCAATTCACGGCGACCGGCATCTATACGGATTCCACCACGCAGAACCTCACGACGCAGGTGACGTGGTCCTCGAGCGCTACGGCGGCTGCGACGATCAGCAATGCCGCAGGTACGCAGGGTCTTGCGACTCCCGCCGCCGTCGGACCGACAACGATCACGGCGGCGTCGGGCGCCATATCGGGATCGACCCTCTTGAGCGTTACACCGGCGCAGTTGGTTTCAATCCAAGTCACCCCCGCCATTCCCAGTGTCGCAAAAGGTCTGACCAAGCAATTTACGGCGACCGGCATTTACACGGATAACTCGACCCAAAACCTGACGTCGCAAGCGACCTGGGCCTCCAACAATCTCGCCGTCGCGACGATCAGCAACGCTGCCGGGTCCTCGGGTCTCGCGTCCACGCCGGGTACGGGCAGCGCGACCATTTCGGCGACCTTCAACGTGGTGACGGGTTCGACGACCTTGACCGTGACGCCTGCCCAGCTGGTTTCCCTCGCCGTCACCCCCGCGAGCCCCAGTATCCCGAAAGGGCTGACGCAGCAGTTCGTGGCGACGGGCACTTACACGGATCAGTCGACCCAGAATTTGACCGCATCGGCGTCGATACTGTGGTCCTCCGACACGACCAGCGTCGCAACCATCAGCAACGCCGCGGGTTCTCAAGGACTCGCGAGTACGCCGGCCACCGGGACGGCCACAATCTCGGCAACTTTCGGTACGAGCGGGATCTCGGGTTCGACCCTGCTGACCGTGACGGCGGCGGTGATCCAGTCCATCTCCGTCACGCCGCCGACGCCGAGCGTTGCCAGCGGGCTGACACAGCAGTTCACCGCGACGGGTATTTACACAGACAGCACCACGCAGGACTTGACGGTGGCGGCTACCTGGACGTCTACCGACACGACCATCGCCACGATCAGCAATGTAGCGCTCTCAAATGGCCTGGCGAGTTCGTCAACGGTCAAAACCGGCCAGACGACCATTCGGGCGGCCTATACTCCTCCGGGTGGCAGTTTGCTGACGGGTTCTACGACGCTCACGGTGACGGCGGCAGCGCTGAAGTCGATCGCGGTTACACCGGCCAATCCGAGCGTTGCTGCCGGACGGACCCAGCAATTTACGGCGACAGGTACCTACACGGATAACTCGACCCAAAACTTGACGTCGCAAGTTACCTGGGCATCTGACAATCTCGCCGCCGCGACGATCAGCAACGCGTCCGGCTCATATGGGCTGGCAACCAGTCTGACCGTCGGCACACCGAACATTTCCGCCACGACAGGCAGCATCTCGGGCTCGACGACTCTGACGGTCACCGCGCCGGTACTCACGTCGATCGCCGTGACGCAATCGTCCGTTACAAATCCCAATATCGCGCTCGGATCGACCGCGCAGTATGCGGCGATCGGTACCTACAGCGATCACTCGTCGGCAACGCTGACAAGTGTATCGTGGACGTCGTCAAACACCGGCGCTGCGACGGTCGACTTGAATACCGGTCTCGCCACGTCCGTCGCGTATGGCACGACGACGATCACCGCTACGGATACAGGCGGCAGCGGCGTGTTTGGCAGCGCCAACACCAAAGTCATCGCCTCGTTCCAGTACGGATCCAGCGTCTTTGGTATTTTGTCGGCGAATTGCGCTTCCTCGAGTTGTCACTCCGCCACGGGAAGTATCGGCCCACCGAACACGGTCGTCCCTTCGGGAGACTACTGGACACTCTACGACACGAATACGAGCGTCACGCCGGCAGCCGCGACGCAGGCGTCGATACTGTCGGGCACGTTCAATTCGGGTATCTCCGGCGCCAGTCCCAATCTGGTGGTCCCGGGGAACCCATCGGGCAGCACGTTCTATATCGCGACTTGCCTGCCAATCCCGGGTGGGTCTTTCATAATCAGGATGCCGGTTGGGACCAGTGGGTTGAATGCCGCGCAATGCGCGATCATCAATGAATGGATCAATGAGGGAGCCAATCTCGACTGACCAGTCGGCGCCGGGATATCGTACACTGGGCTGCCCATGATCAAATTCTTCTCGCGCCTGCCCATGCGGGCGCTCTATGCATTCGGCACTTTTCTGTACTTGCTGGCGTTCTACGTGGTGCGGCATCGGCACCGGGTGATTCGCGAACAGATCGAAAAAGTCTATCCGGATTCGAGCAGCACCGAGCGCGAGGCCATCCACAAGCAGTTTCTGAAAAATTTCTGCGATGTCGTGGTCGAGGTGCTGAAGTCGGTCTCGATGACGGAAACCGATATGCGCGCCCAGGTGCAGATGGTGAATGTGGATTTGGTCCGGCAGTACTTGGATGCCGGCCAATCTCTGATGTTCGTCACCTCGCACCTCTGCAACTGGGAGTGGCTGCTGCACGGGGTTACGCTGCATCTGGGCTACCCCGTGGACGCGGCCTACAAGCCCTTGCATGATCAATGGGCGGAGCGGCTGATGCTTCGGGTGCGCTCCCGCTTCGGCGCCCGGCTGGTCCCCGCCAAGGAGTTGCTGGCGGATTTTCTGAAGCGGCGCGGGATCGTGCGCGCCGTGGCGATGAACGCCGATCAGGCGCCGGTGTCGACGGACAAGCGCTACTGGACCCAGTTCCTGGGGCAAGACACTGCGTTCTACATCGGCGCCGAGCAAATTGCGCGCGCGACCCGGTTGCCCATCATGTACGCGGCGATGCGCCGTGTTCGCCGCGGCCATTATGAAGTCGAGTTCAAGCCGTTGTGGGATGGGCGAGAAGCGACCGCACCCAATACGATGACCGAGCGCTATGCGCGCGCCTGTGAGATCGATGTGCTCAAGAGCCCCGCCGACTGGCTGTGGTCCTATCGCCGATGGCGGTTGAAAAAGCCGCTGTATGGCGCCGACTGACACCCGCGTCCCGCAATAACTAGGGCGGCGGGGGGCTCGCTTTGAGCTTGCCTTCAAGGTGCTTCGCGAGTTCGGCGATGGTCGGATAATCGAACAGCTCGGTCAGATCGATGAGTCCGGGGAAATCGCGGTCGACGTGTTCGTGAATCTCGATCAGCTTGAGCGAACTCGCGCCAAGGTCGAAGAGATTGTCGTGAACGTCAATTCTCTTTCCCGGCAACGCCGCCTGGCAAATCGATTGCAGGCGGGCTTCCAGTTCGGTGCCGGATACCTGGGCGGCTCCTCCCTGCGTCTGCCGCAGCGATTCCAGTTCCTTGAGTTCCGCGTCGAACTCGCCGTCGATGTAGGCCTGTTCGAGCAAATGCCGCTGCACCTTGCCGCTGGTGGTCTTGGGAATGCGCTTGGTCGGGATCACCTGCGCGACCTCGAGACCCGTGTGTTCATTGACCAGGCGGCTGACCGACGCCGCCACGGCCAAAAAGTCCTGCATGCTGCCGCGATGGAGCACGAATACCACCAACTCTTCGCCCCGGGTGTCGCCTTTGGCGACGCCCGCCGCCACGACTTTATTGAGATCCAGCCCCGGCGCACGCTGCGCGATGTTCTCCAGGTCGTACGGATAGTAATTCTGGCCGTTGACGAAAATGATCTCCTTGCTGCGCCCCGCGATATACAGCTCGCCCTCGAGCAGCACGCCGAGATCGCCGGTGTCGACCCAGCCGTCGGCATCGATGGCGAGCGCGGTCGCTTGCTGATCGCCGAAGTAGCCGCGGGTGACGCTGGGGCCGCGTATCAGAATGTGCCCCACCTGACTTTGCGGCAACGGCACCCGCGAATCGTCCGCTATGCGCAGTTCCGTGTTGGGGACGACGCGCCCGACACACATCAGTTCCAGCGCATCGCGGGCATCGGCCGGGTTGAGTTCGATCGTCGCGCCCACGCCGAGCTTGTGCCGATTGACACGGATCCACCGGTAGCCGGCGTTTGCCTGCGGAAAAGTGACTGCCAGGCAGGCTTCCGCCAGCCCGTATACCGGAAACATGGCGCTGGCCTTGAGTCCGGTATAGGCGAGCGTACGCATGAACTCGTTGCAGAGCTCCACCGATATCGGCTCGGCGCCGTTGTAAATCGATCGGATGCAGGACAGTTCGACCTGCTCCAGCCGCCGATCGCCCAGTACTTTGAGAAAGTGCCGATAGCCGAAGTTCGGGGAACAGGTGATGGTGACGCGTTTTTCGGACGCGAGCTGCAGCCACAGCAACGGCCGGCGCACGAACAAGTCCGTGGGCATCAAATTGATGTGCACCCGATTGGCGAACTGGATCAGGTAAAAACCGATCAATCCCATGTCGTGGGTCAGCGGCATCCAACTCAAAGTGACGTCGTTATCGCCGTACTTGCCGACGGCGGTCGCACCTGCGGCATTGGCGATCAGATTGCCGTGCGTCAGCATCACGCCCTTCGGTTCGCTGGTTGACCCGGAGGAGAACTGGATGAAGGCCAGATCGTCCGGCGCCGGCCGATAAAGCTTGCCCAGCCGCGAGATATCGGTGATCGATTCGACCAAAAAGCTGCGTGCCTTGAGCTCGGCGAACAGCGCGGATTCACCCACCTGATCGGCGAGGGCCTGCAGGCGCTCCAGGTTTTTCGCGTTCGTGTACAGCAGAGGCTTGCCCAGCTTGCGCGCCACGCGCAGCAGCTTGTGCCGATGTTCGTCGCTGATGCCGACGGCCAGCGGCACGGGGGTGATGCCGCCGCACACCGCCGCCCAGAAGCCGTCGAGGAATTGCTCGTTGTTGCTCAGGAATATGATCATCTTGTCGCCGCGCTGCGCGCCCATGGCCTGCAGGTGGTACAGGATGCCGAGACCCCGCGTGTAAACATCGCCGTAAGGCACACGCCGCTCGGTATTCTCACCGTCGACATAGGTGACGGCGCGATCGACGCCGCGGTTGCTCTCGAGAATGTCGACCAGCGTGGTGTAATTCAACAGCTGAACTTCGGTTTTCATCGCTCCGTCACCATCATCATGAGGCTGGATCGAGGGCGCAAATTGATCTGCGCCTCGAGTTCAATGGGCTCGTCGCCGGCGCGGGTCAGCCGAAAGCGCCGCGACATCGCGTGAACATGAACCAGCATCTCGAACATCGCGATATTCTCGCCGATGCAGTGCCGCGGGCCCACCGCGAAGGGAATATAGGAAAAGCGATGCCGCTCCTCGGCATCGACGCCGGCGAAGCGATCGGGCCTGAATTCCTCCGGTTCGCTCCAGAAGGCCGGGTGCCGATGCAGCATATAGGGACTGATGAACACATCGGTGCGCGCAGGTATCGCAAAGCCGCCGAGTTCGTCCGCCTCGAGCGTGCGGCGCGTGATGAGCCAGCCCGGCGGATACAGCCGCAGCGCCTCCTGCAGCACCTGGTGCGTGAACTGCAGCGATTCGGCGGCGTCCAATCCAAGCGTTTGATCGGGGCTCGTGCGATCGGCTTCCGTCTGCAGCCGTTGCGTCGCGTCCGGGTGCTGACCGATGAGATACCAGGTCCAGGTGAGCGCCGCCGCGGTGGTCTCGTGCCCCGCGACGATCAGAGTCAACACCTCGTCGATCAGCTCCTTGTCACTCATCGGGGCGTCACTGTCGCGATCGCGGCTGGCCATCAGCATCTCCAGGAAATCGAAATGCTCCTCCGGCTCGCTGCGGCGGCGGTTGATCAGCTCGGCGACCAGCTTGGTCAGCGAACGGAATCGAAAGGCGAATTTCAGGTCGCGGTTCTGCTCCTTGGCCACGACTTCGAACGGGTTGGCGCCGAATTGCTTTTCCAGGCGCGCCAGGTCGCTGCCGAAGATCGAACGCAGCACGATTTCCAGGGTCAATTCGCTGGTGTCGTCGCTCACATTGATCGCCTCGCGGCGCGCCGCTTTTTCCGCCCAGCGGGCCGCGAATTTGTCGTTGACCTCGCGGATCAGGGTGCCGAATTGATCGATCACGCGGCGGTGGAAGGAGGGCTGCATCATGCGCCGCTGGCGGCGCCAAAAATCGCCCTCGCTGGTCATGATGCCGTTGCCGAGCAGGATTTTGACGCGATCCATCCCCTCGCCCTTGGTGTAATTGCGGTGATTCGACAGCAACACCCGCTTGATGTCGTCGGGATGGTTGATGACGTAGTTATAGGCGCCGCGGCCGGGCGCGAAGACGCGATAGCAGTCGCCGAACTCTGCAAAATAGCGCCTCAAGCGGGCCAACGACTCATCGCTGCCGCCGAGATCGAAGCCTTCGGCGGGTCCGGGAGGCAGTGCCAGGGATTGCATCGCCATATTGTAACGTAGGCCCCCGCCGCTCCGCGTCGGCTATTGCGCAGCGCGGCGGCGTTCTAAGACAATGCCGGTCGTGGATGAAAAACCCGGCGGCGGTCTTCGCAATACGATTTACGAACAGCAGACCCGCTCCGGCAGGCGGCTGACGCGCAGTCGTTTGTTGATGTACTCGATTCTCGTGCCGGTGGGCTTGTCCCTGCTGCGGCTGGTGTGGCGCTGGTCGCGCGTCATCCAAGTGATCGGCGCCGAACACATTGCCACCGCGCTCGCGAGTGCGCCCTCGTTCATACCGGTGTACTGGCATCAACACCAAGTTTTCTGCGTCAAACACCTGCTCGAGCAGCGCCGCGCCGGACTGAAATTGGGTTTCTTGATCTCACCATCGGTGGACGGCGAGATCGGCGCGATGATCGTGCGCAATCTGGGCGGCGAGGTCATCCGCGGCTCCTCCACGCACACCGGGGCCCGGGCGCTGCGCGATTACTATCAGGCGCTGGCGCACGAGGGAGTGTCTCCCGCGATCACGCCGGATGGTCCGCGGGGTCCGCCCTGGAAGTTCAAACCCGGGGCCCTGCTGCTCGCGCAACTGTCGGGGCGTCCCATCATTCCCTTGAGCTACGCCGCGTCGAGTGCCTGGAAGATCAAGTGGGATCGCTTCGTGATCCCATGCCCCGGGTCGAGAATTGTGATCGCCATCGGCGAGCCGCTGTATGTCGCGAAGGGTTTGGACGCCGCAGCCTTGAACCGCCTGCAGTTGGACATGGAGCGCCGGCTGCGGGCAGTATTCGAGGAGGCGCACAAGTCTTTAGGGGTAGGGGACAAGTCTCTGGGGCAAGGAAGTTGAGCAAGCCTTACCAATACAATCGCTTAGCTTGTATTCCTTACAACTTGTGCGAGAATCCGGATGTATGTGCCGAATGTGAAATCCCAAAGAACTGTGTGACGCATTCGGTTTTTTGCTTGATTCCAGTGGCAAACTATTGATCTATAACCTCATCAATTGTTCTGGGACCTCCTAAGGCGCATGGCAATAGCACCCCACGATCCGCGCCACCCAGACTTGACCGCCTCGGACATATTGTCGCCGCAGGCCTGGCCAAAGCCCGGTATTCGTCCCGCCACGGGTCTCGACGTCATCTGCACCAAGATTGCGGTTGATTTCCAATCGATGACGGCGGCCACGGCGCCCGATGTCATCGGCGCCAATCTGGAACTGCTGCGCGAGGCCACGCACACGGACGCTGCCTTTCATATCCACCTGGACGCGGATTCCAGCCTATTCAATGAGATCCTGGTGGCGCGCAGCCTGCTCGCCACGGGCAACCCGGAGCAGCTGCGCGGTCAGTCCTTGGACGCATTCCCGTGGCTGCAATCGCGTCTGGCGCCGCTGCGGGTGTCGGAGATGCGCGATACGGCCAAGCCTCGCCCCGATCAGAGCGACGACGCCGCCGTGTGGGGCCATCTTGGCATCGGATCGGTGCTGATCATCGGTTATTTCATCGAGGGCCGGGCGGCGGGTCTTCTGGGGATTGCCGGCGCGCGGCCGCGCGAGAACTGGGAAGTGCAGCTGCATCTGCTGATGAAATTGGTCGGCAGCAGCCTGGCCACCGGGCTCGAACGCATCGAGATCCAGCGCCACCTGCGCGATCTGGAAGAGCGCAACGAGCTGGCCCTGTACAGCGCCAACGACGGGCTTTGGGATTTCGACACCATCAACAATCGCGTCTATCTGTCGCCGCGCTGGAAGGCGATGCTGGGGTACGACGAAGCCGACGTGGGCCAGGCGCCGGATTGGCGGACTCTGGTGCACTCCGACGATATGTCGCGCGTACAAGCCGCCATTCGCGATCACGTGGCCGGCAAGACACCGATTTTCGAGAGCATGCACCGCATGCGTCATGCGACGGGCGAATGGCGCTGGGTGATCAGCCGCGCCAAGGCCAAGGTCGACGACAAGGGCCGCCTGCTGCGCCTGGTCGGCGTCGAGCTCGACGTCACCGAGCGCAAACTGTACGAGGAAGCGCTGTTTCGCGAGAAGGAGAGCGCGCAAATCACCCTGCAAAGCATCGGTGACGGCGTCATCACCACCGACGCCAAAGGGGTGATCGACTACTTGAATCCGGTCGCCGAGGCGCTCACGGGATGGCGTCTCGAGGACAGCCAGGGCCGCGCCATCGAAGAGATTTTTCGCGCGTTCCACGAGGAAACCTGCGAGCCGCTGGAGAATCCGCTCAGCGTGGCGATTCGCCGCACGCGATCGATCAAATCGGTCAGGCCGATGCTGCTGATTCGCCGCGACGGCAACGAAATCTACGTCGAGAGCACGGCTTCGCCCATCCGCGACGGCAGCGGCGCGGTCTCCGGCGGCGTGCTGGTGTTCCACGATGTGAGCGAGGCGCGCGAGCTCAACCGGCGCCTCAGCTATCATGCCAGCCACGATGTCCTCACCGGGTTGGTCAATCGCCGCGAATTCGAGAATCGCATGGAACGCGCCTTGAAGAGCGCCAAGGCGCGCGAGACCTCCTACGCCCTGTGCTGCCTCGATCTGGACCAGTTCAAGATCGTCAACGACACCTGCGGGCACAGCGCCGGCGACGCCCTGCTCGGCCAGGTGGGGGCGCTGCTCAAATCCAAGGTCCGCTGGCGCGACACGCTCGCGCGATTGGGCGGCGATGAGTTCGGCGTTCTGCTGGAAAGCTGCTCGCTGGACGAGGCCATGCGCACCGCGGAAGCGCTGCGCGAGGCGGTCAAGAATTTCAAGTTCACCTGGGAGGAGCGCACCTTCCGCCTCGGGGCGAGCATCGGCGTGGTGCCGATTTCCGCGGATAACGCCGACGTGGCCTCGGTGCTGAGCGCGGCGGACAGCGCCTGCCAGGCCGCCAAGGAAGCGGGCCGCAACCGCGTGCACAGCTTCGAGGAAAACGACATCGATCTGATGCGCCGGCGGCGCGAGATGCAGTGGGCGGCGCGCATCAACAACGCCTTGGAGGAGGGCCGCTTCGAGTTGTTCCGGCAGACCATTATGCCCCTGCAGAAAACCGAACCGGGCGCGCACTACGAACTGTTGCTGCGCATGCGCGATGAGGCCGGCAAGATTGTCGCGCCGGATCAGTTCATGACCGCGGCCGAGCGCTACGGCATCACGCCGAGCATCGATCGCTGGGTCATCGAGAACGCGTTCCGGTGGCTGGTCTCCGAAGCGGACGAGCGCGAGAAATTGACCATGTGCTCGATCAATCTGTCGGGCCAAAGCCTGGGCGACGATAAATTCCTGCCGTACGTCATCGATCAGTTCCACCGCAGCGGCTTGGATGCGACCAAGATCTGCTTCGAAATCACCGAGACGGCGGCGATCGCCAGCTTCTCGCAGGCGAACCGCTTCATTCAGGCGCTGAAGGAATTGGGCTGTAAATTCGCGCTCGATGACTTCGGGACCGGCTTGTCCTCGTTCGGCTATCTCAAGCACTTCCCGGTCGATTACCTGAAGATCGACGGCAGCTTCGTCAAGGAGATCCTGCACGACCCCATCGACCGCGAGATGGTGCGCTCGATCAACGAAATCGGGCATTTGACCGGCAAGCAGACCATCGCGGAGTTCGCCGAGAATCAGGAGATCATCAACATGCTGCAGAGTCTGGGAGTCGACTACGCGCAAGGCTATGGCGTGTCCCAGCCGCAGCGGGTGCTCAAGGCCGCCAACAGTGCCTGATGATGTTGGCCGCTATTCGGCGGCGCAGACGACCAACACCGTCGATTTTTGACCCGCCGCGGCGATCTCGTCGGTCTCCAGCTTCCTCTGACTTCCGCTGGTGTCGAATTTGACCCCGTGAGCCGTCAAAAAGATCTGCGCGAACTCTCCGCGGATGGCGAAGTTGACGTTTTGCGGTACCGATCCGGTCACCGCAGCCAGCGCCGCGGACGCTTGGGAGACAACCACGCCGATCACGGAACCGGCCCCGTCAAGCACGGGGCCGCCGCTGTTTCCGGGCTGAATCGGCGCCGATATCTGCAGCAATGTGTAGTCATTGTTGAGGCCGGCTACCGAGTTGATCTGTCCAAAGGTGGCCTTCGGCTCCGCCGACAAAATTCCCGTGAGTGGATAGCCGATCACCCCAATGCTTTCGCCCAATTTCGGGGGCCGCGATTGGCGGCGGAACACGGCCGGCGTCCCGAGATCCAAAGCCGCGCCGACCTTCAGTACAGCCAAATCATTCTTTGGATCAACGGCATCCACTCTTGCGGATAGCGGCGCCGCGTCTCTTCCTTTGATCAATACAGCCTTGCAGTCCTTGACCACATGAAAATTGGTCAGCACGTCGCCCGCCTTGTTGACGAGGATTCCGGAGCCGGTGGAGAACTTGGGCTTCGGCTGTGCCGGAGGTGAGCCCGGGGCGGCGGAGCTTGGCGGGGTTGAACAGACCAACACGGCGATGCGATTCGTCAGTGGATCGTTCTTCAGAGGAACGAGCTTGTTGCGCCAATCAACCGTCTCCGCGCTCGAGCCGACTTGTTTGTTGTTGAGATATCCCAGGGTTTGAATGCCAATAAACGTTCGATTGGTGCAGTCAAACGCGGTTTTCTGCACGTGCTTGTCCATCAAGATGTTGTGCGTATTGGTGCGTGGGACCGTATAGACGGTCATGATCAGCGCCAGCCGCAGATTTCCATCGCTCTGAATGGAGTCGGTATCGACCATGATCTTGTCGGTCGAAATCCCCGGATTCCCGACTTCTTGCCATCGCGCGGCCATGCAAGGCGGCGCCAAGAGAATGACGGGAATCAGAGCCCAACGGTACATGTTCACCGGAAACATCGCGCTAGTTCACGGGAAACATCGCGCTAGGCCTTCCATTCGAACCGCATGGAGAGGTCGACGGCGCGGACATGCTTGGTGATGCTGCCGACGGAGATGAAGTCGACCCCGGTCTCGGCAATTGCGCGGATACTGGCGGCGGTAATGCCGCCGGAAGCTTCGAGCTTCAGCGGCTTTGCGGCCTGCGCGTTCTGCGCCACCGCGTCGCGCATGGCCGGCAGCGAGAACTCGTCAAGCATGGCGATATCGGCGCCGGCATCGATCGCTTGGCGCAATTCGGATAAATTTTCCACCTCGACTTCCACCGGGAGTCCGCCCCCGGCGCTCCGCGCGGCGGCGACCGCGGCGGCGATGGAGCCCGCGGCCATGATGTGGTTTTCCTTGATGAGGATGCCGTCGAACAAGCCCATGCGGTGATTGTGGCCGCCGCCCACCCGAACCGCGTACTTCTGCGCCGACCGCAGCCCGGGAATCGTCTTGCGGGTGTCGAGCAGGCGGCAATTCGTGCCCTCGAGGAGCGCCGCATAGGCATGCGCGGCCGTGGCGGTGCCCGAGAGCAGTTGCAGGAAATTGAGCGCCGTGCGTTCCGCGGTCAGCAGCGCGCGCGCCGGCCCTTCGAGCGTGACCAGGAGCTGATCGGCACTGACCGAATCGCCCTCGGCCACGCGCCACTCGAGCCGGACTCTAGGCTCGATCGCCTCGAAGCTGGCTTGCGCGTAAGGGATGCCGCAGATGATGGCCGGCTCCCGCGTGATCACCGAGGCCCGGCCGGGCCGGTCCGCGGGGATCAGCGCGGCCGTCACATCACCGGCGCCGACATCCTCGGCCAGGGCACGCGCGACCTGCTGCGGCAGATCGGCGGGGAGCGGCACCGACGGTGACACGGTGCCGCTTCCCCTGTGCTCAGAACGGCAGTCCGTGCGAGGGCCCGATCATGCACATGAGCATGGGAATGGACAGCAGGAAGTTGATCCGCGAGGCGTACAGGGCGACTTTGCGCGCCGCGGCCTTCTGCTCGTCGCTGGCCGGCGCCAATCCCAAGATCTTTTTCTGGTTGGGCCAGATCAGGACCCACACATTGAACAGCATGATGGTGCCGAGCCAGACCCCGATCCCCATGATGATGTTGGGACGGGCAACCGGCTGCTCGAGCAATCCGAAGGTGAAACTGTTGAGGAAGCGGCCGTGGCTCTGCGAGAGTAGCCACGCGCCCAGAATCCAGGTGGCCACCGCCGCCCATCGAAACCATAGCAGGGCCCGCGGAGCGATATACTTGTTGACGCCGGCGCCGCCGGGTCCGCCCTTGTCGGCCGCGGCCGCCGCCATGCCCGGAGTCTGGACGGCGTTGAAGTAATACAACAGGCCGATCCAGAAGATCCCCGCGATGATGTGCAGCCAGCGGGCCAGGGCAGCGACGGTGATCGCATTATGGGTCAGACCGCCGCCGATCAAGGCCGCGATCAGCACGGAGGCGGCGAAGCCGATGATTAATGGCCATTTCACCGTTGTTAACGGGTTCATGCAATTCCCCTTACTTGTCCTGCGTCGGAACCGGCCCCAATGTCGAGGGCAGGGCGCCACGGCGCGAATATTGCGCTGCGGCGGCCTGGAAGAATAAGGGACCAACCCCAATAATTCAACGAGGTACCGCCTGGGCTGTTATCGTAGACTTTAAGGGACCCATTGGAGAAATATCGAGTATGAACGCTATTGAACGGATCAAGAACCAGCTGTCGGCCGCGCCGGTGGTGCTCTATATGAAGGGCACGCCCGACTTTCCGCAATGCGGATTTTCGGCGCAGACGGTGGGGGCGCTGCGCGCCTGCAAGGCGCAGTTTGCGCACGTCAACATTTTCGAGGATCCGGAAGTGCGCGAAGCGCTGAAGACCTATTCGAATTGGCCGACTTTCCCGCAGCTCTATGTCAACGGGGAGCTCGTCGGGGGGTGCGACATCACCATCGAGATGTACAAGAGCGGCGAACTGAAGCAACTGCTCGCGGACGCCGGCGCCGTACCGGCCTGAGGGGCCGTAGCGGCTCCCCGGCCGCGGCCGATCGCAGCTCAGGGATCGTCGGGCAGCGGGGCCTCGTCGGGGACCGAAGGCTCGATTTCCAGCGGCCCCATCGCGGCCAGGCGCCGGCGGCTGGTGTCGAACACACTTTGAAACTGGTTGCACACGGTGCAAAAGAGGTCGGCCGTGCGCTCGGCATCATAGGCCGCGGAGTGCGCCGACGCGGTGTCCCACTCGAGGCCGGCTGCGAGAGTCGCCCGCATCAATACGGTCTGGCCGAAGGCGACGCCGCCCAGGGTGGCGGTATCGAAGCTCGAGAAGGGATGAAAGGGATTGCGCTTGATCTGCGTGCGCGCCACGGCGGCGTTCAAGAAATTCAAGTCGAAAAACGCGTTGTGTCCCACCAGCACCGCGCGGGTGCAATCCGCGGCGCGTATGGCATTGCGGACTTCTCGGAAGATGCGCTGCAGCGCGTCTTCTTCCGGAATCGCGGGCCGCAGCGGATGATGGGGATCGATTCCGTTCACCGCCAGCGACGCCGCCTCCATATTGGCGCCGGGAAACGGCACCACGTGATAGCGCGTCGTTTCGCCGCGCGCCAAGGTGCCGTCGCTGCGCATCTCGAGGAATACGGCGGCGATTTCCAGCAGCGCATCGGTCTGCGAATTGAAGCCGCCCGTTTCCACGTCGATCACCACCGGCAGGAAGCCGCGAAAGCGGGTGGCGAAGGTGATGGGAGCGATCTGCGTCATGCGCGACCCGTGCCGGCGAGACGCCATGCAATCGGCTCGCCGCCGCGATAAGGCACCAGCGCGCCGTTGCCAAAATCGTAGACTCGAGGGGGCACCCAGGACTCCTTGACCAAGGTGATGGTCTCATCGTGGCGCGGCAGACCGTAGAAATCCGCGCCGAAGTGGCTGGCGAAGGGCTCCAGGCGGTCGAGGCGGCCGGCCGACTCGAAGACTTCCGCGTACAGCTCGAGGGCGGCATGCGCGGTGAACATTCCGGCGCAGCCACAGGCGTTCTCCTTGGCGGCACGCTCATGCGGCGCGCTGTCGGTACCCAGGAAGAAACGCGGATTGCCGCCGGTGGCGGCGCCGAGCAGAGCCTCCCGATCGCGCTCGCGCTTCAAAATCGGCAGACAATAGTAGTGCGGTCTGATGCCGCCGGAGAATATCGCGTTCCGGTTATGCAGCAAATGCTGCGGCGTGATGGTCGCGGCGACCCCGGCCCGCGCCTCGGCGACGAATTCAACCGCGCGCGCCGTTGTGATGTGTTCGAATACCACGCGCAAAGCGGGGTAGCGTTTGATCAGGGGCTGCAGCACCGAATCGATGAAATGCGTTTCGCGATCGAACACGTCCACGTCGGGGTGCGGCGTCTCGCCGTGCACGAGCAACGGCATGCCGATCTCCTGCATGCGCTCGAGTACTCCGTGCACCTGCGCGACATCCGTCACGCCGGCCTCCGAGTGTGTGGTGGCGCCGGCAGGGTAGAGTTTCACCCCATGGATGAATCCCGCGGCGCGCGCGCGGTCGATCTCGTCCGGCGTCGTGGCATTCGTCAAGTACAGAGTGAGCAGCGGCTCGAAGCGCGCGTTCGCCGGCAGGGCCGCCAAGATTCTTTCGCGATAGGCGCGCGCCAATGCCGCCGTGGTGACCGCCGGCTTCAGATTGGGCATCACGATGGCGCGACCGAATCGCTCCGCGGTAAATTTCACGACCGCGGCGAGCGCGGCGCCGTCGCGCAGATGCACGTGCCAATCATCGGGGCGTCGCAGCGTCAGCAAGTTCATTTGCGGACGTGCGTAGCGGCGGCCGCGGCCGCCGGCGGCCAGCCACGGCGCAGCAGATCGAGTGTGTAGCGCACGCCGAAGCCGGTGATCTCCGTGGCGATGTGCGCAAGACCGCCATGGCGCGATCCGGCCGCCAGATCAAGGTGCAGCCAGGCGATTTCCTTGGGTACGAATCGGTTCAAGAAGCGCGCCGCCAGGATGTGATCGCCCTTGCCGTCGGCGGCACACTGCAGTACGTCGGCAACGGTGCTCTCGAGGTCCGTATCGTAGTCGGCGTCCATGGGAAAGCACCAGACACGCTCGCCGCTGCTGCTGCCGGCCGATTCGATCAGCGCGCGCGCCTCGGGCCGGTTGGTGAACGCACCGCTGTAGCGTTCGGTGAGCGCATATACGCATGCGCCCGTGAGCGTCGCATAGTCGATGATGGCGCGCGGTTTCCGGGCGGCCGCAAGACTGAGCGCGTCCGCCAGAACCATGCGGCCCTCGGCGTCGGTGTGAATCACTTGAATGGTCGTGCCGTTGTGGGCACGCACCACGTCTTGGGGTTTGTAGGCGAGCGGGCCAATGCGGTTTTCCGTGATCGCCAACCAGCAATCGACGGCCAGGGGCGAGCGCAAGGCATGCAGCGCGTACAGGCTCCCGGCCGCGACGGCGCTGCCTTCCATGTCGATGTGCATGTCCAGCATGCTTTTATGGGGTTTGAGGTTCGTGCCGCCGGTGTCGAAACAGATCCCCTTGCCCACCAGGCTTACCGCGGGCGCCGCGGTCCCGCGCGACGCGGCGGAGCCCGGACGGTACGTCAGCCGCACAATGCCGGCATCCCGAGTGGCGTTACCGCGCGCGACCGCGAGAAACGCTCCCGCACCCAGGCGCTTGAGCTCCCTCTCGCCGAAGAATTTGAAGCCGATCTTCAGGCGCCTTGATAACTCCTGCAACATGCGCCGATAGCCGCGCGCGTCCAGGGTATTGGGCGGCAACGCCGTCAGCCAGCGGGCAAGATTGTTCCCGGCGGAGGTCGCGAGGGTGAGATCGAGGTCGGGCAGTTTTCCGCCCGATGCAATGTCGATGCGCGCCAGCCGTTCACGAGGTTTCGGCTTGCTCTTGAATGACGCGAAGCGAAACGCGGCCGCCTGCAGCGCCGCGATCGCAGCGCTCAAGCTCGCATTCGCAGGCCCGGCGGGGCAGCCCTGCTGCCACAACAGCAGCGACTGCGGCTCGCCGTCCAAGGCACTGCGCGCGAGTTTGCCTGCCGCTTGCAGCCGCTCAAAGGTACCGGCCTCGTCGGCCAAACATGCCACGATGAGCAGAGTCTGCGCTTGCGCCCCGACCCTCAGGTGAAAGCAATCGCCGGCCTTGCGTACCTTGCGCGCGTACAGGCCGCGCAGCACGGCGCCGTGCGGCAATGCCCGAAAGTCCGCTTCGGTCGGGGTGAGCGGCAGGAACACCAGGGCGCTTGAATGGCGGGCAAGCAGAGACGCGGTTATCCGGGCGCCAATTTGGCGCACGGGCACGAGCAGCTGGTCGAAAGGCAAGCGAGTGGGCATATCGTGAAACCGCAAGCCAATCCCTTGCTTGACCGTGAAAAACCAAACCCCGAAGATAGCCCCTGTCGATAACGCAGTGGCAGTTGGCGCAATGGCGCTGTAACGTGCCTGCCATCTTAACAGGACACGTGGGCGTGTGCATTTATGACTCAACAATCGCCGTTCGAAGACATTGATCCCATCGAAACGCAGGAGTGGCTGGAGTCGATCGATTCCGTCATGCGTGCGCAAGGACCGGAGCGCGCGCACTTTCTGCTCGAGAAATTGGTGGACTTCACACGGCGCTCCGGAGCGTACCTGCCCTTCAAGCCGAACACCGCCTACCTCAATACCATCTCCAAGGCGCAGGAGCCGGATTATCCCGGCGATCGATCCTTGGAGCGGCGCAACGAGGCCTACATACGCTGGAACGCGCTCGCCATGGTGGTGCAGGCGAATCGCTTGAATTCGGAGTACGGCGGTCACATCGCCTCGTATGCCTCGGCGGCCACGCTCTATGAAGTCGGCTTCAATCATTTTTGGCGCGCCAAGAGCGCCGCGCATCCCGGGGACATGATCTTCGTGCAAGGCCATTCGAGTCCTGGAATATACGCGCGTGCTTATTTGGAAGGTCGCCTCGACGAGAGTCAGCTGCTGCGCTTTCGACAGGAAGTCAAGGGCGGCGGGTTGTCGTCCTATCCACATCCTTGGCTGATGCCGGATTTCTGGCAATTTCCCACGGTATCGATGGGATTGGGTCCGATGACGGCGATTTTTCAAGCGCGTTTCGTGCGCTATCTGGAGCATCGCGGCATCGTCCCGGCCTCCGATCGCAAGGTCTGGGCATTTCTGGGCGACGGTGAAATGGACGAGCCCGAGTCGATGGGCGCGCTGACCATGCCGGTGCGCGAAAAACTCGACAACCTCATCTTCGTGATCAATTGCAATTTGCAGCGGCTCGACGGACCGGTGCGCGGCAACGGCAAGATCATTCAAGAGCTCGAGGCGGCGTTCTTGGGCGCGGGCTGGAACGTCATCAAAGTCTTGTGGGGTTCGCGCTGGGATCCGTTGCTTGCGGAAGATCAGAAGGGTCTGCTCAAGCGCTTGATGGAAGAGTGCGTGGACGGCGAATACCAAAACTTCAAATCCAAGGGCGGCGCCTACACTCGCGAGCATTTCTTCGGCAAGTATCCTGAGCTCAAGGAGATGGTCGCCAACATGTCCGACGAGGACATCTGGCATTTGAATCGCGGCGGCCATGATCCGCAAAAGGTATATGCGGCCTATGCCTCCGCGGCGGCCAACAAGGGTGCGCCCACCGTGATATTGGCGAAAACCGTCAAAGGGTTCGGTATGGGCAAGGCGGGCGAGGGCTTGAACGTCGCGCACCAGCAGAAAAAGCTCGGCGACGACGCGCTCAGGGAAGTGCGGGATCGCTTCAATATTCAAATCACCGACGAAGAGATCGCCGGCTTGACGTTCCGCAAGCCGGCCAAGGACAGCGAAGAGCTCAAGTACCTGCAGGAACGCCGCGCCGCTCTCGGCGGCTATCTGCCCGCGCGCAATTCGGACTCGCCGCCCCTGGTGGTGCCGCCGCTCGAGGCGTTCAACGCGCTTCTGGAAGGCACGGCGGAACGCGAAATCTCCACCACCATGGCGCTGGTGCGCATCTTGACCACCTTGGTCAAGGACAAGAATATCGGCAAACACATCGTACCGATCGTGCCCGACGAAGCGCGGACCTTCGGGATGGAAGGCATGTTTCGGCAGATCGGTATTTATTCCTCGGTCGGACAGCTCTACACGCCGCAGGATGCCGACCAGCTCATGTTCTATCGTGAGGACAAACAGGGGCAGATTCTCGAGGAAGGCATCAATGAAGCGGGCAGCTTCTGCTCCTGGCTGGCTGCCGCGACGGCGTACTCGAACCACGGCGTGAGCATGATTCCCTTCTACATCTACTATTCGATGTTCGGGTTTCAACGCGTCGGCGACTTCATGTGGGCGGCGGGCGACAGCCAGGCACGAGGCTTTCTAGTGGGCGGGACGGCCGGGCGCACCACGCTCGCCGGCGAAGGACTGCAGCATCAGGACGGTCACACCCAGTTGGTCATGACCACGATTCCGAACTGTGTGGCGTACGATCCCACCTACGCTTTTGAACTCGCGGTGATCGTGCAGGATGGCCTGCGCCGGATGTACCAGGAACAGGAGAATGTCTTTTTCTACATCACCTGCATGAACGAGAATTACGCGCACCCGGCCATGCCGGCGGGCGTGGCGCCGGGCATCTTGAGCGGCATGTATCTGCTGCAAATTGGCGGCCGCGGCAAGGTCCGGGTGACTCTATTCGGTTCCGGCACCATTCTGCGCGAGGTGCTGGCGGCGGCGGAGCTCTTGGAGAAGAACTACGGGGTGCCCGCCGACGTCTATTCGGTCACGAGTTTCAGCGAGCTGCGCAAAAACGCGCTGGCCATCGAGCGCCGCAATCTGTTGCACCCGGACGAGCCGCCGCAGCGCAATTACATTCAGCAGGCCCTGGCGGATCGGGAGGGGCCCTTCATTGCCGCCACGGACTACATGAAAACCGTCGCCGATCAGATTCGCCAGTGGATACCCGGACGATACGCGGTCCTGGGCACGGATGGCTTCGGCCGCAGCGATTCGCGCGCCGAGCTGCGGCGCTTTTTCGAAGTGGACCGCCACTATGTGGCCATCGCCGCGCTCAAGGCGCTTGCCGACGACGACAAGATCGACAAGCGGACGGTGACCGACGCCATGCAGAGCTTCGGTATCGATCCGGAAAAACCCAACCCTCTGTCGGTCTAAGCAAGTGGCCAATCCCATCGAAGTTCTGGTGCCCGACATCGGCGGATTCAAAGACGTCAACGTCATCGACGTGCTGGTCAAGGACGGTCAGCAGGTCGACAAAGAAACGCCCCTGATCACGCTCGAATCGGAAAAGGCGGCAATGGACGTGCCGTCGCCGCTGGCGGGCCGCATCGCACAGGTCAAGATCAAACAGGGCGACAAGGTATCCGAAGGGTCGCTCATTCTGTTGATCGAGCCGGCTGCGGCGGTCGAAGCGGGCGCGCCGCAAGCGGCCTCGGCCCCGGCTTCGCCGGCAGCGCCCGCGCCGGCCCAGAGCGCGGCTGCTCGGGGAGCACCGCCGCCCGCCGCCGCTTCTGCCGCGCCGGCCGCCCCTGTCGCGGCCGTCCCTGTCGCGGCGGCGACTGCGCCGGCGGCTCCCTCGGCGGCGGCACGCGCCAATGCCGCGATCGACGAACAGGCATTCTCGAAAGCCTATGCCAGTCCGTCGGTGCGAAAATTCGCGCGCGAACTAGGCGCCGATTTGGGCCGGGTCAAGGGAACCGGCTTCAAGAATCGCATCACGCATGATGATGTGAAGGCCTACGTAAAAGGCATCATGACGGCGCCGCCGGCGGCCGCGGCCGCATCGGCACTACCCAAGGTGCCGGTGGTGGACTTCGCGCAATTCGGCGCCATCGAAATCAAGCCGTTGTCGCGCATTCAGAAGATATCCGGGGCGAGGCTGCAGGCGAGCTGGCTCAATCTGCCGCATGTGACGCAGCATGAGGACGCGGACATCACCGAACTCGAAGCCGTGCGCGGCGCGCTGAAGGGCAAGGCATCCGAGGAGGGCGTAAAGCTCACGCCGCTGGTATTCATCATCAAGGCGTGCATTTTGGCGCTGCAGGAGTTTCCGCGCTTCAATGCCTCATTGGACGCGAGCGGTGAAAATCTCATTTTGAAGAAGTACTTCAATATCGGCTTCGCGGCCGACACGCCCAACGGATTGGTGGTGCCGGTCATCGCGAACGCCGACAAGCTCAACGCTTATGAAACCGCGCGAGTTTTGGCGACGATGTCGGAAAAGGCGCGGGCCGGTAAATTGAAGAACACGGAGATGCAGGGGGGGTCGTTCACGATCTCGAGCCTGGGCGGCATCGGCGGCACGGCCTTCACGCCCATCATCAACGCACCGGAAGTCGCCATCCTCGGGGTGTCGAAATCCACCCTGAAACCGGTGTACGACAAGGGCGCTTTCTTGCCGCGCCTGATGTTGCCGCTGTCCCTGTCCTACGACCATCGCGTGATCGACGGGGCTCAGGCCGCGCGCTTCGTGGTGTTTCTCGCGAAGACGCTGGGTGATGTGAAGGCACTGCTATGAGCCTCGTCGAGGTACGGGTTCCCGAGTTCGGCGATGCCAAGGGTGTCACGGTCGTCGATATCCTGGTCAAGAAGGGCAGCGAGATTCGCATCGAGGATCCCCTCATCACGCTCGAGACCGAGAAGGCCACGATGGACGTGCCTTCGCCGGTGGCCGGCATCGTCGATTCCGTCGAAATCAAGAAAGGCGACGAAGTATCGGCGGGTACGTTGATCGCGAAGGTGCAGGTGACCGAGGCTGCCGCAAGCCCTGCGGCCGCTCCGGCACCCGCAGCCGCTCCGGCACCCGCAGCCGCACCGGCACCCGCGGCAGGCACGCCCGCGGCAGCACCCGCGCCCTCGGCCTCAGCGGCACCGCCGGCTGCGGCGGTGCCCAAAGCCGCGCCGGCGACTGCGGCTGCGCCGGCGGCTGTAGTTGCGCCGGCGCCGGAAGGGGCCGTCGATCTGGTGGTGATCGGTGCCGGTGTGGGTGGCTATACCGCCGCATTCCGGGCCGCCGATCTGGGGCTCAAAGTGACGCTGATCGAACGCTGGCCAGTGTTGGGAGGAGTGTGTCTGAACGTCGGCTGCATTCCGTCGAAGGCGCTTCTACACGCGGCCAAGGTGATCGAAGACGCGGCGGACATGGCGGCCTCCGGAATCGTGTTCGGGCCGCCGCAAATCGACCGCGACCGCCTGCGTGGTTGGAAAAATAAGGTCGTGGCGAGATTGACCAACGGGCTCACGCTGCTGGCCAAGCAGCGCAAGGTGACCGTGAATCAAGGCGAGGCCAAGTTCACCGGACCTTTTTCATTGGAAGTTCAGGGAGCTAACGGTCCGCATCGAGTCGATTTCAAGCAGTGCATCATCGCCGTGGGCTCCGAGTCGGCGCGCCTGCCCGGCTTGCCGGATGATCCTCGCGTCATCGACTCGGCGGGCGCGCTGGAATTGCCTCTCAGTTGCAAGCGGTTGCTGGTGATCGGCGGCGGCATCATCGGTCTGGAAATGGCCTGCGTTTACGATGCCCTCGGGGTGCGCGTCACGGTCGTGGAATTGAGCGACGGTTTGATGCCCGGCACGGATCGGGACCTGGTGCGGCCGCTGCAGAAGCGCATCGAAAAACGCTACGAACGCATTTTGCTCGGCACCAAGGTCTCGAACCTCGAGGCTCTGCCCGAAGGCCTGCGCGCCACGTTCGAAGGACCCGATGCACCGCAGCCTCAGGTGTTCGACCAGGTGCTGCTCGCCGTCGGACGGACCGCCAACGGCAGCACCATCAACGCCGCCGCGGCCGGCGTCGAGGTGAGTCCTCGCGGCCTCATTGCGGTGGACAAGCAAATGCGCACCAATGTGCCGCATATCTTCGCGATCGGCGATGTGGTCGGCGCGCCGATGCTGGCGCACAAGGCAAGTCATGAGGGAAAGGTTGCCGCGGAAGTTGCCGCCGGACACAAGTCGGCCTTCGACGCACGCTGCATTCCCTCCGTCGCGTACACCGACCCGGAAATCGCCTGGGTGGGAATCAACGAAACCGACGCCAAGGCTCAGAAAATCGAGTTTGGCAAGGGTCAATTCCCGTGGGCCGCCAGCGGCCGCTCGCTGGCGCTCAATCGCGACGAGGGCTTCACCAAGATACTGTTCGACAAACAGACGCACCGGATCATCGGCGCGGGTATCGTCGGGACGAATGCCGGCGATTTGATTTCTGAAGTGGGACTCGCCATTGAAATGGGCGCTGACGCGTCGGATGTCGGTTTGACCATCCATCCCCATCCGACACTCTCGGAGACTGTTGCCTTCGCCGCCGAAGCCTTTGAGGGCACGTTGACCGACCTGTACATTCCCAAGCGCTAGGAGCATTCATGCGACCGACCCGCAATCACGCGCTCACGGTGCTTCTCGTTCAAGTCCTTTGGGGCGCTGCCCTGCCGGCGTTCGCCGACGATGCCTGCGTGGACTTCAAGTGGGATGTGCGCAAGGAACGGGCGCTGTTCGCCGAGGCACCGGCTGCGTTGGCGGCGGGCCGGACCGAAGCGTCCGCGCCGGTGGTGGTTCCGAATCGCCTGTACGCGCTGCGCCTCGTGGCCCAGGACCAGGTGGCATTCTCGGTGCCCCCGGCCGGGAAAATGCGCACCACACCCTCCTACGCCGGCCTAGCGACGTTGAATATTGCGGTACCGGGCAGCTACCGCATTGCGGTCGATCTGCCGTTTTGGATCGACGTGGTGTCGCACGGGGCCCTGGTGAAGGCTTCGGACTACCAAGGTCAGCACAGTTGCGCCGCGCCGCATAAGATCGTGCAGTTCGATCTGACGGGGATGCAGCCCTTCCTCCTGCAGTTCAGTGGCGGAGCCACGGACACCGTTTTGCTGACCATCACTGCCACGCCCGAACGGAAGCTTTAAGCAAGGGTCGTTGCCGTCACGGCGCCGTCATGCAGTCCTTCAGGAACGATGTTTTGTCGGCACCCACCAGCTTCCTGGCCTTGGCTTCCTTGAGACACGCGGTGCGTTTGGCATGCTTTGCGGCGGCATCGGCGGAGGGCGCCGCAGCGGGTGCAGCCGGTGTCGGCTTTGCGGCGGCCGGGGCCGGGGTCGCTGCGGCCGGGGCAGGGGTCGCTGCGGCGGGCGTCCCGGGAGTTTCGGCGTTCTGCGCCGGCGGCGCGGCGGCAAGTCCGCCGGCGACCGTATACAGCCACAGGCACACGGCGGCAGCCACGGTTGAAAAACGCATCCAGTTCCCTCGACGACTCAAAGCCACCGGCAGGTGCTCATAGCGGCCAGAATAGCGTTGGCGATCAGCCGGACCGATGAAGCGCGGATGAAGCTTGCTTAACGTTCGCCTTTCCTACCCGCCGGAGGTCCCGAGGTGCCGGCGCACCAGGCCTAGATAGGCGGCCTCGTCGGGCGCCCGGCCGGCGCGCTGCGCCTGCCACAACGTCTCGCCGAGCGCTTCCATGAGCGCATGTTCCGCGCGGTGCGCATCGCCGTATCGAACTTGCAATTGGCGGTGCAACTCACGCACTCCGGGCGGCCGGTCGATGGACAGCTGGTCGCGCACCGCCAGATGCAGCCCCATATGTAAAAACGGATTCTCGACACCCTTGGAGGCGCCGGATTCAAATGCGACCGCAGCTTCCCTATCGGCCACGATGGCTTGGTATTCGGGGTGCGCGCCGATGACATCGCTGATCATGGCCTCGAGCGGTGTGAGCGGGGATTGCGCCAGGTGCTTGCGCCACGCCTCCGCGTAGGTTTGGCGCAGTTGATCACGCGTGTGAGTATCAAATGCGGTCATGGGTCTTATGACGATATTCGCACAGGTCCGCTAGGTTACAGACGGGGCACGCCGGCGTGCGCGCCTTGCAGACATAGCGTCCGTGCAGAATCAACCAGTGATGCGCATCGCGCAGAAACTCAGGCGGCACCACTTTGAGCAGCTTTTCCTCCACCTCCCGCACGGTCTTGCCGGGTGCCAGTCCGGTGCGGTTGGCGACGCGAAAGATATGGGTATCCACCGCGATGGTCGCCTGGCCGAACGCCGTGTTCAAAATGACGTTGGCGGTTTTTCGGCCGACACCGGGCAAGCGCTCCAGAGCCTCGCGCGAGGAAGGCACTTCGCCGGCGTGCTGCTCGAGCAACTGCTGACAGGTCGCGATGATGTTCCTGGCCTTGCTGTTGAACAGCCCGATCGACTTGATGTACGGCAACAGTCCCGCTATCCCTAAGTCGAGAATGGCCGCAGGCGTGCGTGCCGCGGGAAATAATGCCGCCGTGGCCTTGTTGACGCTCTTGTCGGTCGCCTGGGCGGAGAGAATCACCGCCACCAAGAGTTCGAACGGCGACTCGTAATTCAGTTCGGTGCGTGGGTGGGGGTTCGCCGCGCGCAGCCGTGCGAATATCGCACGCCGCTTGGCGTCATTCATGGTTCGGCCGCGCGCCGCGCTGCGGCTGCCTTCATGGCGTCGAGTTGCCTCTGCCGGTCGACGGCGCGCATCTGAAATCGCACGGTGTGCGCATCGAATCGCGCGCGGTTGAGCGCCGCCTGGTTCGCCGCGGGCTGCGGTCCCGGCTTGAGCTCGATGCAATCGACGGGGCAGGGAGGCAGGCATAGCTCGCAGCCCGTGCAGCGCCCGGCGAGAACGGTGTGCATGTATTTTGCGGCACCGACGATGGCGTCCACGGGGCAGGGCGCGAGGCAGCGTGCACAGCCGATACAGCGCGATTCGTCGATCCAGGCGACGCGCGGCGCGGTTTCCACGCCATGCACCGGATTCAAGGGTTGCACGGGCCGGCCCAGCAGAGCGGCCAAGGCAACGATGGTGGCGCTGCCGCCCGGCGGGCATTGATTGATCTGCGCCTCGCCGCTTGCCATCGCCGCGGCGTAGGGTCTGCATCCGTCATAGCCGCAGCGCGTGCACTGAGTCTGCGGCAGCAATGCATCGATGCGCGCCACGATGTCCGGCGCGGGTTCGCTGTTCATTTTCACTTGATCCGCATGCCCGGCGCGGCGCCGGAATCGGGGGACAGCACGAAGATCTCCTTGCCGCCGGGACCCGCCGCCAACATCATTCCTTCGGAAACGCCGAAGCGCATTTTACGCGGCTCCAGATTGGCGACCACCACGATCAGCCGGCCTGCCAGCGATGCAGGCTCGTAGGCCGCGCGGATGCCGGCGAAAACGCTGCGAGTTCCGAGCTCGCCCACGTCGAGCGAGAGCTTCAGGAGCTTATCGGCGCCCGCGACCAGTTCGGCGTTCAGGACCTTCGCCACGCGCAGGTCGACGCGCAGGAAATCGTCGATGGAAATCAAGTTGCCCTCCACGGCCGCCGCATTCGCAAGGATCGCCGAATTCGATGCGCCTGCCGGCGGTGAAACGATGCGCGAGGTTACGGCCGCCGCCGCCGGAGCCGCGGCGGGTGCGGGTGCGCCGTCCGTTTCGAACAGCGCATCGAGCTGTTTCGGATCGACGCGCGTCATCAGGTGCCGGTAGGTGTTGATGCGCGCGGGCAGCACGTCGGCGTCGCTCCACGCGAACGGCCGATCGAGCCCGAACAGCTCGCGCGCGACCCGCTCCGCGAGACCGGGCAGCACCGGCGCTATGAGCACGCTCAGGAGCCTGAACCCCTGCAGCGCCCGCGAGCAGACGTTCTGGAGCTCGGCACGCTTCGCCGCATCCTTGGCGAGAACCCACGGCTGGCGGGCATCGAAATCGTGGTTGATTCGATCCGCATGGGCCATGATCTCGCGCATCGCCTTGCCGAAATCGCGTGTTTCGTAGAATTCGGCGACGCGAAGCGCGATGTCCCGCGCTTCGCCCGCAAGCAGCGCGTCGCCGCCGCCGTACTCGAGTGCGCCGTCAAAATTCTTTGCGATGAAGCTCGCGGCCCGGCTCGCTATGTTGATGTACTTGCCGATCAGATCGCTGTTCACCCGCGCGACAAAATCCTCCGGATTGAAATCCAGATCCTCGACGTTCGCATTCAACTTGGCGCTGATGTAGTAGCGCAGCCACTCCGGATTCATCCCGATCGCAAGATAACGCAACGGGTCGATGCCGGTGCCGCGCGACTTGGACATCTTCTCGCCGGATACCGTGATGAAGCCGTGCGCGTACACGTGATCGGGCACTTTGTAGGGAGGTCCCGCGAACTTCAGCATGGCGGGCCAGAACAGCGTGTGGAAGTAGATGATGTCCTTGCCGATGAAATGCAGCTGCTCGGTGTCGGGAGCCGCGAGAAATTGCGCGAAGGTTCGATGTTCGCCGCGTTCTCGCGCCTTGCCGGTATCGAAGTAGTTCTGCAGCGATGCGAGATAGCCGACCGGGGCGTCCAGCCAGACGTAGAAATATTTGCCCGGCGCATCGGGGATCGGAATGCCGAAGTAGGGAGCGTCGCGGGAAATGTCCCAGTCGTCGAGCGCTTCATTGCCATCGCCTGCGAGCCACTCGCGTGCCTTGTTGATCACCTGAGGCTGCAGCCGCTCCGGCGTGTCGAGCCATCCCTCGAGAAATTCGACGCATTTGGGGTCCGACAGCCTAAAGAAATAGTGGTCGGAGGTTTTCATGAGCGGCTTCGCGCCCGACAGCGTCGAGTAGGGATCGATGAGATCGCCGGGTGAATTGACGATGCTGCAGACTTCACATGCGTCGGCGTACTGATCTTTCGCGTGGCAGTTGGGGCATTCGCCCTTGATGTAGCGATCCGCCAGGAACATGGCCTTTACCGGATCGTAGAACTGCTCGACCGCCTTGACGTAGACGAGCCCCGCGGCTTTCAGCCGGCGGTAGATGTCCTGGGACAGCGCCACGTTCTCCGGCGAGTCCGTCGAATACCAATGATCGAAGCCGATGTGAAAGCCCTGCAGGTATCGGGGCCGATCCGCGGTGATGCGCGCAACCAGCTGCTGAGGGGAGATACCCTCGGCCTCGGCCTTGAGCATGATGGGCGCGCCGTGCGCGTCGTCCGCGCAGACGAAATGCACGACATTCCCCAGCATCCGCTGGAAGCGGACCCAGATGTCGGCCTGAATGTATTCCATGATATGCCCGATGTGGAACGGGCCATTGGCGTAAGGCAGCGCGGTGGTGACGAAGAGTTTGCGGGTCATCCCGACAGTTTACAGGGACGGCGGCGGGTTTTGCGCGCCGGCCTGACCCCGATGCCGGCCGCGGCGACGACTACGATGCCGGCCGCGGCGGCGGCTACGATTGCTCGCGGAACTGTTCGAAGCGGGATTTGTTGATCGCTTTTTTGAAGGCCTCTTTGCCGCTAATTTGCCGCTCCTCCATCAGCGCTTGAATGGCCATGTCCATGAGCCGCATGCCGGTCGCGGCGCCGCTTTGCATCGCATTTTCCAGCTGGTCCATCTTGCCCTGGCGAATCAAGTTGGCGACGGCCGGCGTGTTGATCAGAATCTCCAACGCCGCGACCCGGCCCTGCTTGTCGGCCTTGGGGATGAGCTGCTGAGAAACGACGCCCCGCAGACTGGTCGAGAGCATGGTGCGGACATGGGGCTGTTTGTCCGACGGAAAAGCGTTCACCAGGCGATCGACCGTGGCCGCGGCCCCGTTGGTATGCAGCGTGCCCATCACCAAAATGCCCATCTCGGCCGCGGTCACCGCGATGCTCATGGTCTCCAGGTCGCGAAGCTCGCCCACCAGAATGACGTCGGGATCTTCGCGCAAGGCCGACAGCAGCGCGGAGGAGAACGAGGTTGCGTGCACCCCGATCTCGCGCTGGCTGATCAAGCAGTTCTTGCGCGCATGCACGAACTCGATCGGATCCTCGATGGTGAGAATATGGCCCTTTTCGCGCGAATTGATGTCGTCGATCATCGCCGCGAGCGTGGTGGACTTGCCCGAGCCGGTTTTGCCCGTGACCAAAATCAGGCCGCTGTTGATCTTGCACAGATTCATCACGGCCTCGGGAAGCTTGAGGTCCGCCGCGGTCTTGGCCTTGGAGGGAATCGCCCGAAATACCGAGCCCATGCCGTTCAGCTGGCGCATCACATTGACCCGGAAGCGGGCGACGCCGGGGATGCTGTAGGCGAAATCCGTTCCGTCCTTCGCTTCGAAGCGTTCCACCGACAGCTTGGGCATGATTTCGTACAGGGTCGTCTTGACCATGTCGGCGTTCAGAGGCGTGGGCTCCAGCGCCATCAACTCGCCGTATTGACGGACGCGTGGCGGATCGCCGGCCAAAAAGTGCAGATCCGACCCGTTGCGCTCCAGCACCTGATTCAAATAGCGGTCGATGGCGGGCAACGGGATTTCCTAGGGGCTCGGCGCGGGTTCGGGCACGGGTATGTTCGACATATCGGTCACAAAACGCTGGAACTGGCGCTTGTCCGAGGCATACGTGTACGCATGTTCGGGATCGACTTCCTTGGCGGTGATGGCCGCAAGCAGCGCTTGATCCAACAATTGCATGCCGTATTCCTTGCCCATTTGCAGCTGGCTCGGAATCTGGTGCGACTGATCGGTCATGATGAGCTTGCCGATGGCCTTGGTGAGCACCATGACCTCGCAAACGGCCCGGCGCGCGCGTTGGTCGGGGCTCTTGATCAATACCTGCGTGATCACCGCGATCAGGCTTTGCGAGAGGAAGCTCTTGGTCTGCTCGCGCTCTTCCGTGGGCAGCGCATCGATGATGCGGTCGATGGTCTTGGTGGCGCTGGTGGTATGCAGCGTCCCGAGCACGAGGTGTCCGGTTTCGGCCGCGGTCATCGCCATGGAAATGGTTTCGGCATCGCGCAACTCGCCGACCAGGATGACGTCCGGGTCCTCGCGCATGGCCGCGCGCACGCCTTCCGCGAAGGAAGGCAGGTGCGTGCCCAGCTCGCGCTGAATGACTTGGCTGGATTTGCTGCGATGGACGAACTCGATCGGGTCTTCCAGGCTGATGATATTGAGCGAGCGGGTCGAGTTCAGATAATCGATCATGGCGGCCAGAGTGGTGGACTTGCCGGTGCCGGTGGAGCCGGTGACGAGGATCATCCCTTGGTGGTAGTCGCACAGCTTTTTGACGATGGGCGGCAACCCCAGCTGCTCCATGGTCGGCATCTGCGTGGGAATGGACCGAAAGGCGGCGCCCATGCCGGTCTCCTTTCGATAGACATTGACGCGGAAGCGGCCGCCTTCCGCCGACACATACGAGAAATCGATGTCATTGCCCTCGCGCAGGTGCTTCAGCTGGTTCTGGGTCAGCACCTCGGTGATATAGCCCTCGAGTTCCGCCTCGCCCAACTCGCGAAACTTGATCGGCATCAGGTCGCCGTGCATCCGCAGCATCGGCGGCACGCCGACGGCCAAATGCAGGTCCGAGCAGCCCTGGGCCACGCCTAACTTGAGGAATGCGTCGATTCTTGCCATAACGTGCAAGGCTACCCGTAAGCAATTGGATTTTCGAGCGATTGGGCCCGGAATGGGCCATAAACGTGAGGTCCGTCAACCCCTCATAGGAACTTTTCGAGCGACAGGCGCAGTTCGTCCATGCTCTGCGCGCGCTTGGCCTTGTCCAGCGACATGCATTTCATGACTAAGTCGTTCAATTCCATGGGCAAATCCTTGTTGATGTCGATGGGCGGACGCGCCTTGCCCTGCACGTGCTGGTACATGACCGACATGTGATCGCCGCGGGAGTAGGGCGGCACGCCGGCGAACATCTCGTACAAAATCACGCCCAAACTATAGATATCGGCCCGTTCGTCCACCTTCTTGCCCAGAATCTGCTCCGGCGCCATGTACTTGGGAGAGCCGATGACATAGCCGGTCTTGGTCAGCTGGGTATCGCCCTGGGTTTGCGCCGCCGCGACCCCGAAGTCCACGATCTTGAGCAGACCGTCATTGTCGATCAGGATATTCGCCGGCTTCAAATCCCGATGCACAATGCCGGCCTGGTGCGCGACCGCCATGCCGGTCGCGATGTCGACGCCGAACTTGACCGCGCGCTTGAGCACCACGGGCTTCTCATTGACGATCTCGCCGCCCAGCGTATGGGACGGAAAATACTCCATGGAGATGGCGTAATTTCCCTTGATGTACAAGAAATCGTAGATGCGGATGACGTTCTTGTGCGTGATCTTGCGGCTGTAGCGCAACTCGTGCACGAAGCGCTTCATCATCTCCTCGTCCGCGGACACGTTGGGGTTCAGGAATTTCAGAATCAGCCGCTCTTCGACCACCGTGTCTTCCATCAGCAATACCGTGCCGAACGCGCCCTTGCCGATCTTCTCGATGAACTTGTAGCGGCCTTCGATGACATCGCCGGGCTTCAAGGTTGCGATATCCAGTTTGCCCGCCTGAACCTCGTGCTCCTGCACGATCTTCGCAATATCCTGATTGTCGATGAGCAGCGTCTTGGCGGGCTCCTGCATTTTCTCCGCGCGTTTGTTTGCGGCAATCTGCTGCGTGGAGAACTTGTTGTCCAGCTCCAGCATGGCGCGAGAGACCGCCTGGCTGATGGTCTGGTCGGTGGTGTTCGAGAACGCCTGCAGCCGTACCCGAATGGTGTCGGCGCGCCGCTCGTCGGCGAGTTTGGTGAGCGCCGCGATGGCCTCCACCTTGATCTCGCTTTCCTCTCGCTGCAGCAGGGGCAGCAGGTGCTCGATGCTTTTTTGATCGCCGATCTTGCCGACGGCGCGAATCACGGTCGGCAGGGACTTGGGCTCGCCCGCCACCAACATTTCGATGAAGCGCGGCAAGGCCTTGCTGCTGCCGATCTCGGCGAGCGCGTCCACGGCGCGTTCACTCACCCACCAATCCGTGTCCTTGGTGGCCTCGATCAATTGCATCACCGCGCGTTCATCCTTGGTCTGATTGAGGATCTCGATGGCGGCCCGGCGGATGTCCTGATTTTCATCCTTGATGAGCGCGAGCACGGCATCGACGACGCGCGGACCGCCGATCTTGCCGAGCGCGTCGGCCGCCCGTGTGCGTACCCACCAGTCGCTGTCGGCGATCACTTCCAGGAGGTACTTGACCGATTTCGACGTGCCGACCACGTTCAACACTTCGACGGCGGCGCGCCGGGCGTACTCGTTCTCGTCCTTGAGAACGTCGACCAGGTACTTGATCGTCTCGGGGTGATTGGCGTGGACGACGACGTCCACCGCCTTGTTTTGCACCTCGATTTCCGGATCCCGCAGCATGCCGCACAGCAACGGCATGTCGAACGGTGGGTCCATCCGGGACAGCGCCGTGAGAGCGGCGGAGCGTATGAATTTGCTGGGGTCCTTGAGCTGTTTCTGCACGGCTTGCTGCACTTTGGGCGCGTTGAAACGCGCCAGCACATTGATGATATGCAGCCGGGCGATCGGGTCTTTGCCCTCGATCCTGGCGATCAAATCGTCGATCGACGACTCGTCGGCGATTTCAGCGATGATCTTGAACAACCCGGTTCGTTCGGCCGGTTCCTGTGCATAGGCGGCGTTCAAGAGATCACGCACCGTGAAGCGGGTTTTTTGCGCCGCGATCACATCGAGAATGGCCTGCTTGGGCATGGTTGGTTTGTTCAAGGCATCGAGGAGCGCGCTTGCCGGATAGTTCTTGCTCGACGACAGCGCCCATGCGATCCCCGAGGTCGCCCGGCCATTGGAGTCCGCCATGGTCTTTAACAAATGCGGCAGCGTCTTGGCGTCGATCAGGCGCGCCAGCGCATCGACGTAAGCCGCGGTCTCTTTCTTTTCCGCCGTGGTGAGGGCGTCGACGATGGGATCGATGGCGCTCGGGCCCAGCGCCACCAGTCTTTCCAAGGCTTTTTGCGCCAGGGGGCTGCCTGGATTGCCGCTGGATTTAACCTCGGCGATGAGCCGATCGGCACGATAGTTGGTGAATAAACTCATTCGGTGCCTTTTTTGCACGTCCCTCGGGAGTCATCCAATCTCACCGTAAGTGTCCCACGCGGATTTGCTACTTGACTTTGGATTATGCCACACCGCACGCACTTGTCCGCGTGCGGTACAATTGGAGGCTCATATGAATCAAGCAGCCGCCGCGGAAAGCGCCATCCGCGAAAAACTAAGTGCTTACATCGATCCCTATCTCGCCCAGACCCTCGGGGAGGCGAAGACTGTGCGGTCCGTCACACTGGCAGGCACCGTGGTGAGCGTCGAGCTCGTCCTGGGCTTTCCCTGCGCGGATTACGTTGCCGAGCTGACGACGGCGCTGCAGGGCTGGCTGCAGCCGCTTCTGGGGCAGAACCGCTTGGAGCTCAAATTGCTGGCGCAAATCACGGCGCATGCGGTACAGCGGACGCTCAAGCCCTTGGGCAATGTGAAGAACATCGTCGCGGTCGCCTCGGGCAAGGGCGGTGTGGGGAAATCGACAACGGCGGCGAATTTGGCGCTGGCCTGGGCCGCTCAGGGCGCCAAAGTCGGCCTGCTGGACGCCGATATCTACGGCCCCAGTCAACCCCAGATGATGGGATTGAGCGGCGCCAAGCCGGTTAGCGCGGACGGCAAACATTTGACCCCGCTGCGCGCGCATGGCGTCGAAGTGATGTCCATCGGCTTCATGATCGATCCGGAACAGCCCATGGCGTGGCGCGGGCCGATGGTGACCCAGGCGCTGACGCAGCTCTTGGGCGATACGAATTGGGGCGAACTCGATTACCTGGTGGTCGACATGCCTCCCGGCACCGGCGACATCCAGCTGACCCTGGCGCAGCGCGTTCCCGTGAGCGGCGCCGTCATCGTCACCACACCCCAGGATATCGCGCTGCTGGATGCGCGCAAAGGTCTCAAGATGTTCGAGAAGGTCGAGGTTCGCGTGCTCGGCGTGGTCGAGAACATGAGCATGCATGTGTGCAGCCAGTGCGGTCACGTCGAACACGTGTTCGGCAGCGGCGGCGGAGCGCGGATGGCGGCGCAATACGGCGTGCAATTGCTGGGCGAATTGCCCCTCGATATCCGCATTCGCGAGGATGCGGACGGCGGTGCTCCGACGGTGGTATCCGAGCCCGGCAGCGCGCGCGCCCAAGCCTATTTTTTGATGGCCCGCCGCACGGCGGCGCGGCTGGCGACCCTGAACAAGGATTATAGCCGTGCGTTCCCCAAGATCACGGTAGAAGCGACTTGAGGTTGGCCGGTCCTGGGAGCCTGCAGACAGGCTCCTAACGTTTCAGCGATTTGATCCGCATCGCCAGTTCCAGTTTGCCGCCGCGGGACCGTTCGGCCTGAACGGGCACGAATCCCAACGCCGGCGCAAACCACATGCGCAAGATGCGATCATTTCCCGAGCGCTTGCTTGCGACGATGATGGTGTCGAGTTGCCCGAGGGCGGTTTTGATCGAGGCGGTGCCTTCCTGGGTATAGATGAATTCCTTGAGCTCGTCCTTGTCGATGATCTGAAAGGTTTTCGGCAGGTTGCCCTTTTTCAGATCGAGCATCACTTCGACCTGGATGGACATCACATCCTGAGTTCCCGCGGTGAGCTTCAAGTCGACCGGCTTCTGTTCGGACATGCCGCGGGTTCGCCCGGCATCCCAATCGAAATCCAGTTTCACGCTGGATGAGCCGTCCTCGCCGCGGTATTTTTCCGGGCGAACGTGATCGGCATCGATGATGAGCCAGCTCTTCTGAGTGACTTCGGCGCGGTACAGCCGAAAAATGCCGCGGGCCGTGATGGTCCACGTGTACTCATAGTGGCCGGGCTCTTGGGTTTCCTTGAGTTCCAAGTCGCTGGTGCCCGCGTTGATGCCCTTCCAGTCCGCTTGGTAGTGGGCGGAAAAAGGCGCGATGCCGGCGTCGGCGCCGGCGGGCGCCGGCACCCCCATCGCAGCGGCGGCCAGCAGGGCCGGCGACAGCGCGGTGAACCCTCGAACGCTCATTGGTCACCTCTCATCGTTCGATATCGCTGAACTGTACGGGCTCGCTCAGCGCCCGGCCGTCCAGCCAGGCCTGTCCCGCGTCGTAGTGCAATCGACCCTCGCAAAACCAGCGCACGGCGAGGGGGTAGATTCGGTGCTCCTGGGCCTGCACGCGCGCCGCCAGACTCGCCTCGTCGTCGTTCGCCGCCACGGCAATGCGCGCCTGGATGACCGGCGGACCGCCATCGAGTTGTTCGGTCACAAAATGCACCGTCGCGCCATGCTGCGCCTCGCGTGCCTGCAGCGCCCGTCGGTGCGTGTGCAAGCCTGGGAATTTAGGCAGCAGCGACGGGTGAATGTTCAAAATTCGTCCGGCAAAATCCGCCACGAACTGGGCGGACAGGATCCGCATGAATCCGGCGAGGACGATCAACGCGGGCGAGCAATCGCGGATCGCGGCAGCCAACTTGACATCGTAGGCCGCGCGGTCTGCCGCACCGGCGGCGACGGCCCGCGCCGGAACGCCGAGTTCGCGCGCCAGCGCAAGCCCAGGGGCATCGGGCTGGTCCGAGAACACCGTCGCCACCGTATAGGGCGCGCCGGCGTTGCGGCTTTGCTCGATGAGCGCGCGCATATTGCTGCCGCGTCCCGAGATGAGGACGACGATCGAAGCCTGAGGCTGTTCGCTGTTCAAGCGATGACGACACCGCGCGTACCGGCGCGTACTTCACCGATGACCAGCGCCGGTTGGCCCATGTCACGCAGTATGCCGATGGCGCGATCGACATTGAATGGGCGCAGGTGAACCGTCATGCCGATCCCGCAATTGAATACTCGATACATTTCCGTATCGGCGACCTGGCCCTGGCGCTGCAGCCAGTCGAACACCGCTTCACGGTGCCAGGATTTGCGCTCCAGAACGACTTCCAAACCCTCCGGAAGCACGCGTGGAATGTTCTCGAGGAGGCCGCCTCCCGTGATGTGCGCGAGCCCGTGCACCGGGATCTCGGCGATCAGGCGGAGCAGGGGTTTCACATAGATGCGGGTCGGGGCCATGAGACGATCGACGAGGCTCACGCCGTCTAGAGGCGTCTCGAGGTCCGCGCCGGCAACGCGCAGTATTGTTCGGATCAACGAAAAGCCGTTGGAATGCGGTCCGGAGGAAGGCAATCCCAGAACCACGTCGCCGGCGCGCGTCGCAGAACCGTCGATGATGGCGTCTTTTTCCACGATGCCGACGCAGAATCCCGCGAGATCGTAATCCTCGCCGTGGTACATGCCCGGCATTTCGGCGGTTTCGCCGCCCACCAGGGCGCAGCCGGCCTGCACGCAGCCCTCGACGATGCCGGCGATGAGGCGCTCGCCCACGCCCACATCGAGCTTGCCCGTCGCAAAGTAGTCGAGAAAAAACAGCGGTTCGGCGCCTTGGACGACCACATCGTTGACGCACATGGCCACCAGATCGATTCCCACCGTATCGTGCCGGCGGGTATCGATCGCGAGGCGCAGCTTGGTGCCGACGCCGTCGGTTCCCGACACGAGCACGGGCTTGCGGTAGCGATCGAGCGGCACTTCGACCAGGGCGCCGAAACCGCCTATGCCGCCCAGCACCTCACGGCGCATCGAGCGCCGCACGTGGGGTTTGATGCGTTCGACGAGTTCCTCGCCGGCGTCGATATCGACTCCGGCCTCGCGGTAGGTTACGGGGGCACGCTCAGTCATGCGGATCCTTTGTTGGTACCGACCCCGTCGGGCGGCCGGCGGGGCCGGCGCGGCAAGTCGGCCAGCTGTGGTATTTTACAACACCATGTTGCAGTACTTCGGCGTCTTTTCCGTTCGATATTTGCGTCCGGCACTGATTGTGTGTTCATTCGCGGCTGCATTGTGTCTGGCCGGAGCGGCTCACGCGCTGACTCGCGCGGAACTGTATCAGGCGACGGTGCCGGTTGCCGAAAGCTGCGAGGCGGCACAGCCCGCGGCCTTCCAGACCGCGATGAAAATCGTGCTGGTGCGCGTCACCGGGCGCACGTCGGCCGAGGAAGACCCCTCGCTGGGGCCGCTGATCGGCAATGCGCACCGCTATGTGCAGCAATGTCGCCGCGTCGCCGGCAAAGGATTGTGGGTATCATTCGACGGGCCGGCCATCGAACGTTGGCTGACGCAAAATGGACAGCCTCTATGGGGACATGAACGGCCGAAGACTTTTGTTTGGCTGACGGCCCAAACGGGTCCGCAATCCGGGACTGTCGTCACCGCCGACGACACGTCGGAGTTGAAGATCGCGGTCGATGCGGCGGCTGCATCGCGCGGCTTGCCGCTGCTGTGGCCGAGCGCCGCGGATGTGCAGAGAAATCACTTGGACTACGCCGGCGTCAACGGCACGGCACCGTCGGTGCTTGCGGAGATCGGTCGGCGCATGGGGGGCGAGGGGGTTCTCGTCGGACGCGCCGGAAATTTGAGTGCGATCGCCGGCGTGCGATGGATACACCTGTTTCAGGACCGTAGCAGCGAATATTCCGGCACCCTGGAGGGCGTGAATCGCGCGGCGGACTTGTATGCCGAGATGTTCGCCGCCAGCGGCACTCTCGTGCCGGTGGATATCGAGGTGGCCGGGGTCGCCGATGTCCGCGAATACGCGATGGTGCAGACATATCTCGAATCGCTGACGTTCATTTCGCATGTGAGTGTGGTGGCATTGACGGGCGATACGGTGAGATTTCGCCTGGCGACCCGCGGCGGATCCGAATCGCTGCAGCGCACGCTTTCCTTGAACGGACGTTTGCAGCCGATCGCCGGCGGCGACAGTGGGACTCAGCGCTTCCAGCTTCGTCACTAATCGCGTGTCCGTGTCCCTGCGTCAAATCCCGAACGTCATCAGCTCGATCCGAATTGCGCTCGTCGCGCCCATTGCAGTGACTCTGGCACAGCATCATCTGGTGACCAGCATCGCTTTGTTCGCCGTCGCGGCGGTGTCGGACGCCGCCGACGGCTTTCTCGCGAAGCGCTTCGGCTGGCAGACCGAACTTGGCGCCGTTCTCGATCCGGCGGCGGACAAACTGTTGCTGGCAACCGTATTCGTCGTCCTGGCGTACCTGGGGCTGATTCCGCTGTGGCTGATGGCGGCGGCGGTGGCACGGGACGCGATCATCGTGCTCGGCGCGCTGATTTACCGGGTTTGCTTGGGACCGCTCGACGTACGGCCCTCGAAGCTGAGCAAGTTCAACACGCTGTGTCAGGCCGCATTCATTTTGGCGGTGGTCGGCAGAGCGGAGTTCTCCGCGCCGCCGGCGTGGACGGTGATGGTGCTCGGCGCCTTGGTGTTCGTGACCGTCACGGTCAGCGGCATCGACTACGTTCTGATCTACGGGCGGCGGGCGTTCAATCTGACGCGACCGCGTGCCGCCGCGCGGGCGGGCGAGCGGCGCCCGTGAAGCAACTTAGCCTCGGGGTCCGCTTGCGCGCCGACGCGGTATTCGCAAGTTTCTGGCCGGGACTCAATGTCGAAATCATCGCGGCCTTGCAGGCGCCGGGCACTGCGCCGTTGTGGCTCTGGGGTGCACACGGCTCGGGCAAGACGCATTTGCTGCAAGCCGTGTGCGCGGCCGCGGGCGAGACGGCGGCGTACTTTCCCCTGGATCGGTCCCTCACATTGCCTCCCGAGGCGCTGGCGGGCTTCGAGCACACGCCCGTGCTGTGCGTCGACGACGCCGATGCCGTGGCAGGAGACATGGCGTGGGAGAGAGCGCTGTTCCGCCTGTTCAACGAAGCGGCCGAATTGCGCACCCGGCTGATTTTTGCCGCCGCCGCGCCGCCGCGCCAAGGCGATTGGTCGCTCGAGGATTGGCGGTCGCGGGCTGCCGCCTGCGTCGTCTACCAGGTGCGGGAGCTCGATGACGACGGCCGCCTCGAGGCGCTGCGGCTGCGCGCCGCACAGCGCGGCTTGCAGCTGCCCCACGAGACGTCCGAGTATCTGCTGAAGCGCATGCCGCGCGACTTGCGCTCGCTGTTCGAGATTCTCGACCACCTCGACGAGGCATCCCTGGCTGCTCAGCGCCGGCTCACCATTCCCTTCATTCGCGATGCACTCGAGACGCACGCAAAAATAAAATCATAGTGCAGAACCAGGCGAATACCAGCAGCAAGCTCATCGCGGCGACCCAGCGCGCCGCGGGGTTGACCAGCAATTCCGTCAGCGCAAACGCAAGATAGGGGACGGCGAACAAGGTGGCCCAGGCATAGGTGTGGCGGCGACCGCGCACCAGGCCGTTCAATGGCGCAAGCAGCGGCAGAACGGCGAGTGCGCAAATCAGCCAGGGATAGCCGGCCGACATCCACCCGAGCAGGCTCAACGCGACCGCGACCCACAGCCAAATGGTCAGTGAGCGCGCCGTGGATAGGAGGCTCACTCAAGGCTCCGCAATTTGCGGCCAAGCGCGGCCACCCGCGAACCCAATGCGCGTGCGAGCTCCTGCTCGGATGCCGACAATTCGCCGTGACCGCTCAAGGAGGCCACATGGCTCGCGCCGTAGGGCGTGCCGCCGCTGCGTGTATCGCTCAAGCCGCGTTCGCTGAATGGTAGACCGACCAAGTACATGCCGTGATGCAGGAGAGGAATCATCATGGACAGCAGCGTTGACTCTTGCCCGCCATGCAGCGTCTGGGTGGAAGTAAACACTCCGGCCGGCTTGCCCGCCATGGCGCCGGACAGCCACAGGGCGCTGGTGCCGTCCAGAAAGAATTTCAACGGCGCCGCCATGTTGCCGAAGCGCGTCGGGCTTCCCATGACCAGTCCGCAGCATTCCACCAGGTCGTCGTGAGTCGCATAGGGCGGGCCCTCGTTCGGCACCGATGGATCGAGACGTTCCGTGGTGACGGCGACCGGTGCGACGGTGCGCAGCCGGGCCTGCATGCCGGGCACCGCCTCGACGCCGCGACACACGTGTCGAGCCAGCGCGGCGGTGCTGCCTTGGCGCGAATAATACAGAACCAGAATTTCATTCATCGGTACTCTTCCGGGAAATCAGGGAGGATTTTGCTTGCATGCTGCGCCGGCGCAACGGATTCATCAGGGCTCGCCGCGCATTGTATAACGGCCGCTCGTTTGACGGCTCCGGCGGCTGTTGCTAGTGTCCGTGGTCCCTATGTTGCGCTTCATTGCCGTGGTCGTCAGTGTCGTCTGCCTCGTCGGATGCGCGGGCGCTCCGGTGCAAGAAATGAGCGACGCCCGCCAGGCCATCGCGGCCGCTCGAGCCGCCGGCGCGACGCCCGCGACCTCGCCGGATTTCTCCGCCGCCCAGGCGGCCATCGGCCGCGCAGAGAAGCATCTGCAGGCACAGGAGTTCGCCCGGGCCCGCTTGGCGGCGACGGAAGCCAAGCGTCACGCCGCCACCGCCCTTGCCAATGCGAATAGCCAGCACGCAGAGGCACCCGTGACAGTGCCGCACTGAGGCGAGTTCAAATTGGACCCGGTCACGCGCCGTTTTCTCGTCCATGGGAAGGTTCAAGGCGTGTATTTTCGTCACAGCACCCGCCTTCAGGCGAAGAGACTGTTCATCCGGGGGATTGCGCGCAATTTACCGGACGGCGCCGTCGAGGTGCTGGCGCACGGCGCGGCAGCCGCGGTCGAGGAACTGCGCGCGTGGTTGCAGCGCGGACCGGTAGATGCTCGGGTGGATGAGGTGCGTGAAATACCGCCGGGCGATGCGCCGCTCCCGGAGGGGTTTGATATTTCTTGAGTTAGACGTTTCGGCGTTTTGACGCCTTAAATCAGCCGCTATAACGTCAAAACGTCGAGCCCTTTTTTAAAAACACCACACCGGCCAGCTTTAAAAACGCCACACCCGCTGCCAGCGCCGCATCACCAGCGCCGGATAGGTGCTGCGGCCGGCGCTGCCGTTGTACCGCGCCAGCGCGCGCGACCAGTTGCGGTTCTCGGCGCGCAGGTAATAACGCAGGATCTCGCAGCCCATGCGGATGTTGGGTGCGACCCGCACCAGTTGGTTCTGCACACCGAGTTCCCGCGGCCAAAACGGCATGACCTGCATGAGGCCGACGGCCCCGGCGGGCGATACAGCCCAGCGATCGAAGCGGCTTTCGACCTCGATCAGGGCGAGCACCAAATCCGGAGGCAATTGCAGCGAGGGGTCGCGTTTTGCCTCGCAATACACGTGATCCAGGATGTCGACCCGTGCCTCGTGCGTGGGTACGAGACGGGCGAGCCGCGGCTCCATCACTTTGTACCAAACTTCGGATTCGAATTTATCGGCGAAGCAATCGGAGCTGCCCACGATCTTTTGCAGCAGTGCTTTGAGCTCCGGGTCGCGCTGCTGATCCGCATGGGCGGCTCCGGCCAAGGCGCAGCACCCTGCCAGAACGACGAGAGCGCAGGCGATGTTGACGCGCAGCGGCCGCCGCATGAGTCTCCTTCAGACAGGCTCCAAGCCGTTTAACTTATGTCGAATATAGCCTACCGGATCCGCCGCGGGAATTGCCGTCGATTCGCTCTCGCGGCGATGTCGATATTCAAGGTTTCCCGTGGCCAGGCCTCGCTCCCCGATCACAATCCGATGAGGGATGCCCATGAGCTCCGAATCGGCGAATTTGACGCCCGGGCGCGCGTCCCGATCGTCGAGCAGCACATCGATACCGGCGGCTGTGAACTGCTGGTACAACGAATCGGCGGTTTCCTGCACGCGCGTCGATTTCTGGTAGTTGACCGGCACCAGGACGACTTGAAACGGCGCGATCGCTTCGGGCCAAAGAATGCCGTTGGCATCGTGATTCTGTTCGATCGCCGCTGCAACGATCCGCGTGACGCCGATTCCGTAGCAGCCCATGAACATCGTCAGCGCCTTACCCTGCTCATCCAGCACGCTGGCATGCATGGCCTCGCTATACAGCTGTCCCAGCTGAAAAATGTGGCCGACCTCGATGCCGCGCGCGATCTCCAGACTTCCGTGGCCGCTGGGGCTCGGGTCGCCGCGCTGGGCGATGCGAATATCCACCGCTTGCGGTAAGCCCAAGTCGCGTCCCCAATTCACGCCGCGAAAGTGCATGTCCTTCTCGTTGGCGCCGCAGACGAAATCCGCCAAGTGAGCCGCCGCAAAGTCGACATAGATCTTTCCGGTGAAGCCGATGGGCCCGATGAAACCGGGCTCGGAGCCGGTGGCCTTGCGCACGCTGTTGGCAGACGCCATCCGCAACGGACTGGCTACGCCGGGCAGTTTCTGCGACTTCAGCGCGTTCAACTCATGGTCGCCGCGGACGACCAAGGCGACCACGCCGCCGTCGCTGCCGTCGACCGCCAGGGTCTTGACGCAGCGCGCGGCATCCACGCCGAGCTGCGCGGTCAGTTCCGCGATGGTGCGCGCGTTCGGGGTGGGTACTTTGGTCAGCGCTTCCCGGGCGGCGGCGCGCGGTTCAGCGGGAGGGACGGTGGCGGCCATCTCGAGGTTGGCGGCGTAATCGTCGCCATCGGAGAATACGATGGCGTCCTCGCCTGAGTCCGCCAAAACGTGAAATTCCTGGGACGTGCTGCCGCCGATGCTGCCGCCGTCCGCCTGTACGGCACGAAATCTCAGGCCGATCCGCGTGAAAATGCGCGAGTACGCTTCGTACATGAGGCGATAGCCTTGAGCGAGGCTGGCTTCGTCCGTATGAAATGAGTACGCATCCTTCATCAAGAATTCGCGGGCGCGCATGACGCCGAAACGCGGGCGCACTTCATCGCGGAACTTCGATTGAATCTGATAGAAATTGACCGGCAATTGTTTGTAGCTGCGCAATTCGCGCCGTGCGATATCGGTGATGACTTCCTCGTGGGTCGGTCCGTAGGCGAACTCGCGGTCGTGCCGATCCTTGAAACGCAGCAATTCCGGACCGTACTTGCTCCAGCGGCCCGATTCTTTCCACAATTCGGCCGGCTGGACGGTCGGCATGCTGAGTTCCAGCGCGCCGGCGCGGTCCATTTCCTCGCGCACGATTCGCTCCACCTTGCGCAAGGTGCGTAGGCCGAGCGGCAGCCAAACATAGAGGCCCGCCGCGAGACGGCGGATCATGCCGGTCCGCAGCATGAGCCGGTGGCTGATGATTTCCGCGTCAGCGGGCACCTCTTTGAGCGTCGAAATAGGGTATTGAGATAAGCGCATGGCCGCATATCTTACATGAGCCCCCCTGCTATTATGGCGGCATGAGCGACAACGACGAGGCAACAGCGCGGCCGCGGGGAGTGTACTGGCTGCCGAACCTGCTCACGACGGGAGCTATGTTCGCCGGCTTTTACGCCATTGTGGCGGCCATCGATTTGAAGTTCGAGCGGGCCGGCGCCGCGGTCTTCATCGCCATGATTTTCGATGGATTGGACGGTCGGGTGGCGCGCTGGACTCACACGGAAAGCCTGTTTGGCAAAGAGTACGACAGCCTGTCGGATATGGTCTCCTTCGGCGTGGCTCCGGCCATCGTCACCTATCAATGGGGCGTCGCACGCATTGCCGAGTACGGGCCGTTGTGGCGCCGGCTGGGCTGGCTGGTGTGCTTTTTCTACGCGGCGGCCGCCGGCTTGCGTCTAGCCCGCTTCAATGCAAGGACGGCCACTCAGGACAAGCATTACTTCGAAGGCCTGCCCAGTCCGTCGGCCGCGGCCATCGTCGCCGCCCTCGTGTGGCTTGCCAGCGATCAAACCGATATCGGCTTGCCGGGTTTGATTCTGGCGTTCCTCATCACCGCCTCGGCCGGCGCGCTGATGATCAGCCGTTTTGCCTTCAACAGTTTCAAGCAAGTAAATGCCAGCGCGAAAGTTCGCTTCACCTACATTGTGTTGGTGCCGCTCGCGTTCATTTTCATCTTCCTGCACTTGCCCATCAGCCTGCTGGTGATTTTCGGGTTGTATGCCCTTTCTGCGCCCTCGCTATGGGTTTACCGCAAGCTGCGCCGGCGAAATCGTCCGGTCGTTCATCCTCATGAATAGCGCGCTGCGCCAAGAATACCTCGCAGCTTTAGGGCTCGAGACCTGGGTTGTGCGGGGCAAGACGCCGACGTCGCGCGAGACCGCCGCGTTGCGCGAGGCACCGGCGCTGCGTGAGGCACCGGCGCTGCGTGAGGCACCGGCGCTGCGTGAGGTGCCCGAGGCGCGTGAGAGAGGCGCCGATTGGCCCGAGTTGAAGGCGCGGGTGGCGGCGTGCACGCGTTGCACGTTGTGCAACACGCGGACGCAAACGGTATTCGGCGTGGGTAACCCACAGGCAGAATGGCTCGTGGTCGGCGAAGCGCCGGGTGCCGATGAGGACCGCCAGGGTGAGCCCTTCGTGGGGCGGGCCGGTCAGCTGTTGAATTCGATGTTGCGCGCAATCGGTCTGGCGCGCGAACAGGTGTACATCGCCAATGTGCTGAAATGCCGGCCGCCCGGCAATCGCGATCCTACCGCAATCGAAGCGGCGGAGTGCTTACCCTATCTCGAACAGCAGATCGCCTTGTTGAAGCCGAAGCTCATGCTGGCCGTGGGGCGCATCGCGGCGCAGAACTTGCTTCGCACCGACGTGACTTTGGGGCGTTTACGGCAGCAGGTGCATCGCTTCGGAGTCTCGGGGGTGCCCCTCGTCGTGACATATCACCCGGCCTATCTGCTGCGCACGCCGACCGACAAGCGCAAAGCCTGGGAGGATTTGAAATTCGCCCGCGAGGTCTGCGCGCGTGTCTAGCGTCAAGCAAGAAATGGGGTTTGATTCGGTCGAGATCCGGGCCATGCACGAGCTTGACGTGCCGGTGATCGTGGCCATCGAGCGCACCGCCTATCAGTTTCCCTGGAGCGAAGGGATTTTTCGCGATTGCCTGCGGGTCGGCTACATATGCCGCGTAGCCGATGTCGGCGGCGAAATGGCCGGCTACGGCATCATGTCCGTCGGCGCGGGCGAGGCGCACATCCTGAACGTTTGCATCCGCGATGAATATCGCTGCCGCGGCTTCGCCCGCAGGATCCTGGCGTATCTCCTCGACCGGGCGCGGGCCTCGGGCATGCGCGAAGCCTTTCTCGAAGTCAGGCCGTCCAATACGGCCGCTGCCCGCCTCTATCATTCCATGGGCTTCGAGCAAGTCGGCGTGCGGCGCGGGTATTACCAGGCGCTCGTGGGCCGCGAGGACGCTGCGGTCCTGCGGCGAATCTTGCTGCCGGACATGAAATAGGCGGCGGTCGCGAAAGCGGTTGAACCGTCCCCTTTAACTCGCAGGCTCGCGTCCTGTCTGTTGACGCACTATAATACTCGGCTGCCCCGCACGCGCCTGGGGCAACATCCACGAGCAGGTAAGCAATTCATGTCGAGCGGCCCACTAGCCGAGGAAATCAGCAGAAGAAGAACTTTTGCCATCATCTCCCATCCCGATGCGGGCAAGACCACGTTGACCGAAAAGCTGCTGCTGTTCGGCGGCGCCATCCAGATGGCGGGAACCGTGAAGGGACGCAAAGCGACCCGCCATGCGACGTCGGATTGGATGCGACTGGAGCAGCAGCGCGGCATCTCCGTGACTTCCTCGGTGATGCAGTTTCCCTACGACGATTGCATCGTGAATCTGCTCGACACCCCGGGCCACGAGGACTTCTCCGAGGATACCTACCGTACGCTGACGGCGGTCGACTCCGCGTTGATGGTCATCGACTGCGCCAAGGGTGTCGAAGAGCGCACCATCAAGCTCATGGACGTGTGCCGGCTGCGCGACACGCCCATCATGACCTTTGTCAACAAACTGGATCGCGACGGCCGCGCACCGATCGAACTGCTCGATGAAATCGAAAGCGTTCTGAAAATTCAGTGTGCGCCGATCACCTGGCCGATCGGCATGGGGCGCGATCTTTTGGGCGTCTATCATCTGCTGGAAGACAGGATCTACGTGTACGTGCCCGTGGAGAAGGGCCGGGTGGGCACCCACGAGACCATCGACGGCCTCGAGAGCGCCCAAGCCCGCGAATTCCTGGGCGCAAGATACGCGCAGTTTCGCGACGAAGTGGATCTCGTACGCGGCGCGAGCCCCGCGTTCGATCTCGGGCGCTATCGCGCCGCGCAGCAGACGCCGGTGTTCTTCGGGTCCGCCGTCAACAACTTCGGCGTCCGGGAATTGCTGTCGGCGTTCGTGCATCATTCCCCGGGGCCGCAGCCGCGCCCGACCCTGCAGCGCGAGGTCCGCGCCGACGAGCCGAAGCTCGCCGGGTTCGTCTTCAAGATCCAGGCCAACATGGATCCCGGACACCGCGACCGCATCGCATTCATGCGGCTATGCTCAGGACGATATGTCCGCGGCATGCGCTTGTATCATGTGCGCCTCGGCAAGGAGATCCGCATCGCCGATGCGCTGACGTTCCTGGCGGCCGACCGCAGCCAGGCGGAGGAGGCGTACGCCGGCGACATCATCGGGCTGCACAATCACGGCACCATCAACATCGGCGATACCTTCAGCGAGGGCGAGGAACTCACCTTCACGGGCGTCCCGAATTTCGCCCCCGAGATGTTCCGCCGCGCCGTGCTCAAGGATCCCTTGCGCATGAAGGCGCTGCAGAAGGGCTTGTCGCAACTCTGCGAGGAAGGCGCCACTCAGTTGTTCAAGCCGCTGCGCAACAACGATCTGATCCTGGGCGCCATCGGCCAGCTGCAATTCGAGGTGGTGGCGTTCCGGTTGCAGGACGAATACAGCGTGCAGTGCGTGTTCGAGCCCATCAACGTCGCGATGGCGCGATGGGTGCGCCTCAAGGACGAGAAGCGGCTCGGCGAGTTTCGCGACAAGGCCTACGACAATCTTGCCGTCGATCACGCCGGCGAGCTGGTCTACCTCGCGCCGACGCGGGTCAATCTCGGTTTGACCGAGGAGCGGTGGCCCGAAATCGCTTTTCTCAAGACGCGGGAGAATCTGGCCGCTTGAGCGCCTGCTGGGGACGGAAGGCGCGCACCGCGGCATCGAATTCGTTCACCGTGATGCGCGCGGGCGGCGCGGCGTACCGCAGAATCGAGTATTGCCGGCATAGGGTCGTGACCTGCGAGCTCAAGTCCGGGCGGTGGCGCGCAACGCGGGCGGCGTAATCCTCCGCGCCCTCGTGCGATCGGCGCGGAATCCCCGCGGCAGCCAATCTTGCGCACAGGCGCGAATAGGCGCGATTGAGCGCATCTGTCGGTGCCCGATCGACTTCGCGGCGTACGATCCAGGTGAGCCAGCACAGCACCAAGGTCAGCGCGCCCGCGAGCAACAGCACGAGTTTCTGTCCATCGGGTTCGGGAATGTGCAGCCACTCGAGCAGCTGGCGCTGCGAGCTCTGATCGAAAAACAGGATGCGCTCGCGCCAGATTTGCTTGAGTGCGTCCAGCCGCAGCCGCGCGTCGGCGAGCCAGGGGAAACGGCGCTGCCACCCGTCGCCCAAGGCGCCTGCGGCACTCAGCGCATCGCCCGCACCGAGTTCCACCCGCTCCGGTGCGATCGCCGAGGTGGGATCCACCCGCAACCATCCGCGCCCTTCGATCCAGACCTCATCCCAGGCATGGGCATCGCTTTGCCTCACGATCCAGTAATCCGCGAACCGATTGAAGGTGCCGCCCTGATAGCCGGTCACCACGCGCGCCGGTATGCCCGCCGCACGCATCAGCACGGCGAACGCCGAGGCGTAGTGTTCGCAGAAGCCGCGCTTGGAATCGAACAGGAAGTCATCCACCGAGTTGTCGGCCAACCTGGGCGGCGTCAAGGTGTAGTAGAACGGCTGCTGCGTGAACATGGCGAGGACCGCACGAACGTATTCCGCATCGTCGGGGTGCTCCCCGCGCAAAGACCGCGCCAGTTGCAGCGTGCGCGGATTGCGCTCCGGCGGAGTCCGGGTATCGCTCGCGCGCATCCTGGCACTCAGCGGCGCCGTCCATCGTACTTGCGTGTGGGAGGTGGCGGCGACATCGATGAGCCGCGACACGGGCTCGCGCCGCATCAGGGTGTAGTCGCCGGTGAGTCCGGTGTCCGCCAATGTCCATTGCGACGGCCAATCGAGCGCAAACAGCCATCGGTGTTGGTTCGGTTCCAGACTCACCGTGTAATCGTAGGCCGGGCCCTGCGATTCGAAGGTGGGTGTGCCGAGCAGTGCTGAATAGGAATGCGTCCACGTGCGTCCGTCGAAATCATGCATCACGGGTCCGCGCCAGTAGCGCTCCTGCGGCGGGGGCGTTGCTCCGGCAAAATGCACCCGGAACGCCACTTCGTCCGACAAGGCCAGCTGATCGATGTCGCCGGGACTCATGGTGTCGCTCAATCCCGAGCCCGCGGCGTGCCCATTGTCGGGTATGTGCCAGAGCGGTCCGGCGAAGCGTGGAAACAACAGCCATAGCGCCAGCGCAAGCACCGTCGCCTGACCCAGCAGTTGCCCGGAGTAGCCCAGGCAGCGCCGCCATTCCGGGAGAGGCAGCGTACCGGTGAGTCGCAGCAACGCGGCCGTCGTCAGCCAGCAGACGGCGATGAGGTAGGCGAACAGCCAAAATGAGGTGCTCTCCAAGAGCGCCGCCACGCTGACGAAATAGATGCTCAAGGTGATGACGTAGATATCGCGCTGGGTCTCCGTCTCGAGCATTTTCAGGCCCGCCACCAGGGCGAGCAGCGCGGTCCCGGCGGATAAGCCGTTGAAGGTGCGAAATTGCGCGAACAGCAGAGCGATGGCGACGGCGGTAACGCCCAGTCGCAAAGCCTGCGGCGGGGCGGGGCGGCCGCGGCGCGCCAGTACCAATCGCAGGCCGCCTGAGACCGCCACGGTCGCGAACACCCACACCGGCAACGACCCCAGGTGCGCGAGCAACGCGAGCACAAGGCAGACAAATATGCCCCAGAGCTGATCGTACGATAGGGACTTGGGGGTCACCGCGGCTCCGGGATCGCATGAACGGCGAGCGCCCGCAGACACGCGAATCGATGCGCGGCGCCGAGTGCGGGCGCAATTTCCTTGCCGGGGATTCTCAAACCATAGATACGCTGCGCGGTCTCGCTCTCCAGCACCCACAGGCAGAGTTGCGAGAGGCGGGACTCGGTGTCCAGATCCTCGAGGGCGGACCATTCCAGCCACTCGGGCAGCGCGGCGGGAGCCGTGTAGCTGCGAACCGCGGCCTCGCCGCCGCGAGCCAACACCTTCCACGCCATGTGCTTGAGCGGCACCCCGGGCTCGTAGGCGCGCAGGCCCGCGAAGTCCTCATCGCCGCGGGTATCCGATTGCGACTCGGACCCTCCGCCCGCGGCCGCCGGCCGCCTGCGGTCGCCGCGGGGCGCGGGCGCGACGTAGGCCGTCAGCGAGCCCTGCACGTAAGTCCAGGCAAAAAACCAGCCGAAGGGATAGCGGGTGCGCAGCTCGAATTGGGCGGTGCGCACGATTCCGCGCCGCGGCACCGGCACGGCGACAGTGACGGATTCGCTCGATCCGGCGAAGACGCTGCAGATGCCGACCGCGTCCAGGCAGCGAACCTCGACATCGCGGCGATCGACTTTCGATGTGTTACCGAGTGCGAACTCGAAGTTGGCCTCGCCGCCGGCGAACGCGTCCGCTTCGGGGGTCGCGTCCACCTGCAGGCCCATCAAGTTGCGATTGCAGTGATGCATGGTGACGAACGCCACGCTCGCCATCAGAAACCCGAATCCCAATCCCAAATTGCTGTTGTAGTTGAGCCCCGCAAGCAGCATGGCGACGAGCACGAATCCCAGCATGATGCCGAAGCGCGTCGGCATGAGGTAAATGCGGCGACGGTTGATCTTGATGGGCAGGGTATCGCGGCCATTTCGGCGGGCCGACCAGGCGCGTAACTTGTCGACCGCTGCGCGGCGCAAAGTGCTCAAGATCGCCTCCCCTAGGGAATCGGAACGGCCTCGAGCAGCCGGTTCACCGACGCTGCACCGCTGTCGCGTTGCCGCACGCGATGTTCGACCACCGCGGCAAACACCGTTTGTACGTGCTCAGGAATAACCGAGTCGCGGCCGGCGATGAGCGCCCACGACCGCGCCGCGCGCAACAGTCCGATGGCCGCGCGCGGCGACAGTCCGACATTCAGTCCCGGGGCGTGGCGGGTGTGCGCCACCAGGGCTTGCACGTAGTCGAGCAGCGCCGGCGACACGTGAATCTCGAGCACCCGCTGTTGCAGCTGTCGCAGGCTGTCGACCGTCGCGATCGTGGACAGCGAATTGACCAGGTCGCGCCGATCCACGCCGCTCAGGAGCTCGCGCTCTGCGGCCGCGGCGGGGTATCCCAAGTGCACGCGCATCAGGAATCGATCCAATTGCGACTCGGGCAGCGGGAAGGTGCCGACTTGATCTTGCGGATTTTGCGTCGCGATGACGAAGAAGGGCTCGGGAAGCGCCATCGACTGGCCGTCGAGGGTGACCTGGTGCTCCTCCATGGCCTCGAGCAGCGCGCTCTGCGCCTTGGGCGAAGCGCGGTTGATTTCATCCGCCAGCACCAGCTGCGCAAATATCGGCCCGCGCTGAAATCTGAACTTTCCGGTCTCGCGGTCGTAAATGGACACGCCGAGCACATCGGCGGGCAGGAGGTCGCTGGTGAACTGCACCCGCTGAAAGGACAGGCCGAGCGTCTTGGCGAGGGCATGCGCGAGGGTGGTTTTGCCGACCCCCGGAATGTCCTCGATCAGGAGGTGCCCCCGCGCCAGCAGGCATGCCAGGCACATGCGGATCTGCAGGTCCTTGCCCAGGATCACGCGATTGATCTGGGCGATGACGGCATCGATCTGGGATTGCGCGGCGTTCATTGACCCTTGAGCGCGGTCACCCGGGCGATCTGCGCCGCCAGCTGACCAATTTCCGTACGCAATTCGGCGAGCCGCTGCCGGTCCTTGGCCACGACCTCGGCGGGCGCATTCTGGGCAAATTCGGCATTGCGCAACTTGCTCTCCATTTTCTTGAGCTCGACGTCGGTCTTGCTTTGCCGCCGCGCCAGGCGCGCAAGCTCGGCGGCGGGTTCGATGAGCCCGGCCATGGGCACCAATATCTCCAGACTGCCGAGCAGCGCCACAGCCGAAATCGGCGCGGCTTCCCCGGGCGTGAGAGTACGGGGCGCTTCGACACCGGCGAGGCGGGTCACGTAGTGCAGATTGCGGCTGAGGTATAAAGCATCCGTCGGACTCGCGTTTTGCAGCAGCACGGTAAGCTTGCGGCTGGGCGCGATATCCATTTCGCCGCGGATCTGGCGCACACCCAAAATGAAGTCCATGACCCAGCGCATTTCCGGCTCAGCGCCCGGGTCCGTCTTCACGCCGGCCGTGCTCGGGTAGGCGCTTCGCATGATGGTGTCGCCGGCCGCGCCCGCGCTCGAGCGCACGCGTTGCCAGATTTCCTCACTGATGAACGGTGCGATCGGATGCAGCGCGCGCAGCAGCACTTCGAGGCTGTTGATCAGGGTGAATCGCGTGCCGCGCTTCGCCGCGTCGCCGGCCGTCTCCGCTTGCAGCACGGCTTTCGAGAGCTCCAAATACCAATCGCAAAACTCGTGCCATGTAAACTCGTACAAGGCGTTGGCGACGACATCGAGACGGTATTCGGCGAATCCGGTTTCCACGCGTCCAAGCATCGCCGACAGGCGCGACTGAATCCATCGATCGGCCAGGCTGAATTCCGCGCCCGCGGCGTCCACGTCCTGATTCTCGACGTTCATCAGCACATAGCGGGCCGCGTTCCACAGCTTGTTGCAGAAGTTGCGATACTCCTCGACCCGGGCCATGTCGAAGCGCAAGTCGCGGCTTTGCGTGGCAAGCCGTGCAAAGCACAGGCGCAATGCATCCGTGCCGAATGCCGGAATCCCCTGGGGAAACTGCTTGCGCGTGGCCTTTTCGATGGCGGGTTTCATCTGCGGCTGCATGAGGCCGCTGGTCCGTTTGGCGAGCAGGTCCGCCAGCGGGATTCCATCGACGATGTCGAGCGGATCGATGACGTTGCCTTTCGACTTGGACATTTTCTGGCCATCGTGATCGCGGATGAGTCCCGTGAAGTAGACTTCGCGAAACGGCACTTCGCCGGTGAATTTCAAGCCCATCATGATCATGCGGGCGACCCAGAAAAAAATGATGTCGAAACCGGTGACCAGCACCGAGGTCGGGTAGTAGATCTTAAGCGCGGCAGTGGACTCCGGCCAGCCTTGAGTGGAAAACGGCCACAGCGCGGAGGAGAACCAGGTGTCCAGTACATCGTCGTCCTGCCGCAACGGCACACCGGGATCCATCCCATGCGCGGCGCGGGCCTCCGCCTCGTTGCGGGCGACATAGCAGCGCCCCTCGGCGTCGTACCAGGCCGGTATGCGGTGTCCCCACCATAATTGACGGCTGATGCACCAATCCTTGATCTTGTGCATCCATTCGAAGTAGACGGCGGACCAATGGTCCGGGACGAAGCGGATGTGTCCCTCCTCGACGGCGCGGATGGCCGGCGCCGCCAGCGGCTTGATGTCGACGAACCACTGATCGGTGAGCAGGGGCTCGAGGACGGCGTTGCTGCGATCGCCGCGCGGCACGGTGAGCTTGTGCGGCTCGACGCGTTCGACGAGGTCAAGCGTCGTCAGGTCTGCCAAGACCCGAGCGCGCGCTTGAAGGCGGTCGAGGCCGCGATAAGGTCCGGGAACACTCTCGTTGAGAGAGGCGTCCGGGTTCATGATATTGATCAGAGGCAGGCCATGGCGCTGAGCGACATCGTAATCGTTGAAGTCGTGCGCCGGCGTGATCTTGACGCAGCCGCTGCCGAACAGAGGGTCGACGTAGGCGTCGCCGATGATGGGAATTTCACGCGATGCCAGCGGCAGGCGCACGCGGCGGCCGATCAAATGCCGGTAGCGTTCATCCTCGGGATGCACGGCGACCGCCGCGTCTCCCAGCAGAGTTTCAGGCCGCGTGGTCGCGACCACGAGGAATCCGTCGCTTTCGACCAAGGGATAGCGCAGATGCCACAGGCTGCCCATTTCTTCTTCGGCGACCACTTCCAAATCGGACACCGCCGTCTTCAGCACCGGGTCCCAATTCACCAATCGCTTGCCGCGATAGATCAATCCTTCTTGATGGAGCCGCACGAACACTTCCGTCACCGCCCGCGACAGACCATCGTCCATCGTGAATCGATCCCGCTGCCAGTCCACCGACGCGCCGAGGCGGCGCATCTGGTTGGCGATTTGTCCTCCGGACTGGGCCTTCCATTGCCAGATCCGTTCGACGAACGCTTCTCGCCCCAGTTCGACGCGGCTTGATCCCTCGGCATTCAACTGTCGTTCGACCACCATTTGCGTGGCGATGCCTGCGTGATCGGTGCCGGGTTGCCACAGGGTGTCGAAGCCTTGCATGCGCCGATGGCGGATGAGCGCGTCCATGATGGTGTATTGGAAGGCGTGTCCCATGTGCAAGGTGCCGGTCACATTGGGCGGGGGAATCACGATCGAAAACTTGGGTCCGCGGCCGCTCGGGGCGAAATATCCCGACGCTTCCCACTTTGCGTAAATTCGCGGCTCGATGTCGGCGGGCGAGAAGGCTTTATCCATGGTCTTTCGGGTCTTCGCGAGCCGCGGCGTCCTCGTGGTGAGCCGCGGCGTGCTCGTGCAATATGCGATCCACCAATTCCGGGAGCTGCGCGCGCAGGCGGTCGAATACGCGCTCGAACAGCGTGGCCTCGATGTCCTTGGCGGCTTGATGCAGCAGCGAGTCGGCGAGTTCCAGGGTCTCGGTCAAGATGGCGGCATGCACCGCCTTGGCGTCGAAACACAGGGAGTCTTCGGCATTCTCCTTCACCGCTTCCGTGAGGATGGGAATATCGCGCGGATCATTCATCCGCGCTCTCGTCCAATTGATGCGTTTCCAGCGCAACTTTGAGGTCGCGGTACGACTTGAAGCGTTCGCGCCCCAGGCGGCGGCGTTCCTCGTCGGCGTCGATGATCTCGGCGATGCGGGTGTAGCGTTCCCAGTGCGCGGGCAGGCGGCCGGCCAGATTCACCAGCAGATCGGCGGACGGCACCATGGTCGGCAGGGCGGTGAGGTATACCTTCGCTGCCGGATCGAGCGAGTGCTCATCCAGACACACCTGGTGCGGGATGAAGGAGCGCTCGTTGAAGGTCCACAGCAAGTCATCGAGGGCCCTCGCATCGGCCAGCGTGTCGCTGACGATGGCGATGCGCAGATCCCGCAGATAGGCCTTTTCCGTGAGCCGGCAGGCAAACGTCCAACGCTGTTTGGCGGCGGCGCTCTTCAGTACGTAGAAATCTACGCGCTCGGTCATTTCGCCCGGGCGCGATGGATCAGAAAGTCGACGAGCAAGGGCACGGGCCGGCCGGTGCTGCCCTTCTGGGCGCCGCCCAGCCAGGCGGTGCCGGCGATGTCAAGATGCGCCCAGTGCAGATCCTTGGCGAATTTCGAGAGGAACGACGCTGCGGTGCAGGCGCCGCCCTCGCGCCCGCCGACATTGGCGATGTCGGCGAAATTGCTCTTTAACTGATCGACGTATTCCTCGCCGATCGGCAATCGCCAGGCCCGGTCGTCGGCGCGGACCCCCGCGGATTCCAATTCATCCGCCAGCGCCTCGGTGTTGCTCATCAAACCGCTGAAATGGTTGCCAAGCGCGACGATGCAGGCACCGGTCAACGTAGCCACGTCGATCACCGCGGCCGGCTTGAAGCGGCGGCTGTAAGTGATGGCGTCGCAGAGTATCAGCCGCCCTTCGGCATCGGTATTCAGAATCTCGACGGTTTGGCCGGACATGGTGGTGACGATATCGGCCGGCTTGACCGCGCCGCCGCTCGGCATGTTCTCGCAAGTGGCGATGATCACCACGAGGTTGATCTTTAGTTTCAGTTCGGCGATTGCGCGCATCGCGCCGAGCACGGTGGCCGCGCCGCTCATGTCGAACTTCATTTCGTCCATCGCGGGCGGGTCCTTCAAGGAAATTCCGCCCGAGTCGAATGTAATGCCCTTGCCGACCAGACAGATGGGAGCCACGGTCTTGCCGGCGCCGCGATATTCACACACGATCAACCGGGGTGGCTGGTCGGACCCCTGTGTCACGGCGAGAAACGCGCCCATCTTCAGCGCCTTGATGCCGCTCAAATCCAATACCTTGGTCTTGATGCCGGGGAAGTCCTTCGCCAAGCCCATCGCGCGAGTGCCGAGGTAAGTGGGGGTGCAGACATTGGGAGGCAGGTTGGCAAGGTCCCGCGACAGCGCGGACCCGCTGCCGACCGCCGCCCCGATGCGCAGACCCTCGGCGGCCGCTTTCGCGCCGCGTGCATCGGCCACCGCCACACTCAACGTCGACAAGGCCGGCGGCTTGGGTTTGGCGCTCGTCTTCAGGTCCGGGATTTTGTAAAGCTGCGCGCAGAAGACTTCCGCCACGGCGCGCGCGCGGTATTGCATATCGAGATCGGCGGCAGCCTCCAGCGCAAGGTACACCACCGCATCGCTCGCTCCGGTCTTGCCGAGCGCCTGCACGGCGGATTGCAAGGCTTTGCGGTACTGCTTGCGGCCGAAGCTCGCGCGCGGTCCCAGACCGACCAGCAGTATCCGCGCGGCCGCCGATCCGGCGGGCACCGGCAAGAATAGGATATCGCCGAGCTTTCCGGAGAAATCGCCCCCCGCATGCAGCTTGCCGATGAGTCCGTTCAATTGCGCATCGATTTGGCGGGCCGCGATGCCGAGATCGCCCTCTTCATACACACCCGCCACGGCGCAGCCAGCCGCATGGCGCGCCTTCGCGTCGATAATCGCGTTGAATTCCATGTCCCAAACTCCGTATTTGTCTTTTTGTGTCGCCTTAGGGGTAAGACAAATAGTTTACTAGATTATTGCGAAGGCTCTAAGCTCGACACCATGAAATGGACAGTGCAAAGATATGTGTTGCGCGAAGTCATGCAGACCTGGCTTGCCGTCACCGGGGTCTTGGTCGCGATCCTGGTCTCGAACCAGCTCTCCCGGGTGCTCGGCCAGGCCGCGGACAACCAGTACGGCCGGCGCGTGGTGTTCGATTTGATCGCACTGGGCGCGATCATGAATCTGTCGGTCATCGTGCCGGTCAGCTTGCTGCTGGCCGTGGTCTTGAGTTTGGGCCGCATGTATCACGACAGCGAAATGGCCGCGCTGCAGGCGTGCGGGTTTGGGGCGGTGAAGCTGCTGGCGCCATTGTTCGGTTTCGCTGCCGTGATCGCCTTGGGGCTGGCCTGGCTGGTGTTTTTTCAGGTGCCGCTGGCCGACCGCCAAGCGCAGCTGCTGCGCCAATCGGCGCTCAAGGAGGCGCAATTCGGCCAACTCGATGCCGGCCGATTCCGCTCCTTCAGCGGCGGCGATGCGGTTTTTTACGCCGAACGCGTCGACCCGGAGGGCATATTGCACAATGTCTTCGTGCAGCGCGAGTCGGCAGGGCGCATCGAAGTGGCTCTCGCCGATACGGCCACCTATTCCAAAGCCGGCCCCAATGGCGTGCATCTCGTGACGCTGTTCAATGGCCGCCGTTACGAGGGCGTCCCGGGGCATGATGACTTTCGGGTGATCGAGTTCCGCGAACACGGCATTCCCATTGCCACACCCGCGGACGTCGTCGCGACCAAGGATCCCGACACCAAACCGACCCGGGAGCTGCTCGGCTCCGATGCCCCCTCGGACATCGCGCAATTGCAATTCAGGACATCCACACCGCTTATGGCGCTTGTGCTGACCCTGATTGCCGTGCCTTTGAGCCGCCTGCGCCCGCGCCAGGGCCGCTACGCCCGAGTCGGATTCGCCATCGTAGTGTATTTCGTGTACTCGCAATTGCTGTACGCCGCCAAGGCGTGGCTCGAGAAGGGAGAACTCTCGCCTGCGATCGGGGTTTGGTGGGTTCACTTGGCGGCGCTGGCGCTCGGCCTGTACTTGGTCGCGCGCGAGGCGAGGACCGCGTGAATACCCTCGATCGCTACTTGTATCGCACGGTGCTGGTCTACACGGCCATGGCCATGGTGGTGCTGCTGACTTTGGGTGCGCTGTTCCTGTTCATCAGTCAGCAGGGCGATATCGGCGTCGGCAGCTACGGCGCCGGGGACGCCTTTGTCTTCACGATGCTCAATCTGCCGCAGCAGGCATTCGAACTGCTGCCGATCGGCGCGCTGATCGGCGCGCTCATGGGTCTTGGGAACCTTGCGGCGGGCAGCGAGCTGGTGGTGACGCGCGCCTCCGGCGTGTCGGTGTGGCGGGTCGCCTGGCCGGTGGGCCTCGCCGGATTGACGCTGTCCCTGATCATGTACGGAATCGGCGAGTACGCGGCGCCGCCGATGGCGCAGTTCGCGAAGCGCGAAAAGACCACGGACAAATTGGCGGACGTCAGTTTCGCAGGCTTGAGCAGCGCCTGGGTGAAGGACGGGAACCTCATTCTGCGCGTGCAGACGGGCGAGGTCGACCAGGCGTTCGGCGGCGTGTCGCTGTTCCGGCTCGAGGGGCCGACGCGCTTGCGGTCGATTCAGCGTGCCGAGCGGATTTCGGTCGCGGATCCCGGACGCTGGAGCCTGCACCGGGTGGCCACCTCGCGTTTTTATGACGACCGCATCGAAAGCGAGCTGGTGAGCGGAATCATGATGCAGTCGACGGTGAATCCCGAGTTCCTGGGCCTCGCCGCCACCGATCCGGAACTGCTGACCTTGCGCGGCCTCGCCTCGTACATCGATCATCTGCGCCGCAACAGCCTCGATACCGCGTCCTACGAAATCGGCTATTGGTCGCGCATCGCGCGGCTGTTCGCGGTGATCGTCGTGACGCTTCTGGCGTTGCCTTTTGTGTTCGGTCCACTGCGCACCACCGGAGCCGGCACTCGCACGGTCATCGGCGTGCTGCTCGGAGTCGTGTTTTTCCTCATCAGCGGCACGGTCGCGAAAGGCGGCCAAATCTTCGGTCTCAATCCGGTGCTGGTCGGCTGGCTGCCGACGGTGGTGATCGGCTTTTGCACCATGGTCGCGATATCCCGAACCCGATAGGAGCCTGTCTGAGTATTCCGCGCGGCCACGCGGAATACTCAGACAGGCTCCTAGCTCTTCAAGTGGATGACTCGCGTTCTCGAGAATCGATCATGCAGGGCCAAATGATCGGGATCGGCATAGAGCCACAGCACACCGAGCGCCGCCGGCGCCCACGCGAGTACGCCTACACCGAAGCGCAGTGCCGCGGCTCTCCAGCCCATGGGCTGGCCTGACTCGGTGACTGCGCGAAGATGCCAGGCGCGCATGCCCAAGGTCTGGCCGCTTCGAGTCCAATTGACCAGGTAATAGCCGGCAATCACGCCGATCAAACCCGCACGATAGAGATATACCCATGCGCCCGCCGTTTCGCGCACCACGGCCGCGCCATGCGTGAAGAATAGGGCCCCGCCGGTGAAAACCATGAGTAGAGCTGCCAGCAACAAAGCGTCGTACAGCAATGCTGCCGCGCGGCGGCCGAATCCGGCACTCGCGTTGCCGGTCAGGGCACTCGCACCGCTCGTCACGGCTTCGCGCCGCTCGTCACGGCTTCGCGCCGCTGGTCACGATCGCGCGGCTGGTCACGGCTTGGGCGCAGGCACCGCTTTCTTCGCCGGCGAAGCCACGGGGGAGGCCACGGCAGACGCCGCCGGCGCGGCCTTGTGAGCCGTGGGCGGCGGCTCCTTCGGCACCAGCAATTTCTCCAGCGGCCGGAAGATCGCGTCGTATCGGTAGCCGGTGATTTCGAACGCGCGGCCCGCGCCCTTCGCATCGAGCGCCGCGTCCTTGCTCGACCGTATCTGAACCCAGTGCTTGTCGGCGCTCGCCGCACCGGTCATGGTGATCACATTGCCGTCGGCCAGGGTCACCGTGACCACCGTTGCTTTGCTGAAATCGATATTGCTCAGCGGCGCCACATCGTCGGCGGTCAGGCCGCTGTAGGTGGTGGGCGAGGGTGCGAGCACGGCGGAATCGGCCGCCTTTCGCCCCGCCGGCGCGCCCTCGAGCACGAAATTTCCGCCCGTCGCGGCGCGGTGGACGGTGTACGCGGGCCCCGCCGCCGGCTTGACGCCGATGCTTTGAATGTCGGCGGCCGCGATGTCGAGCAGCCGTGAATCGATCCAATAACGCGGTTCGACTTCCAGTGAAATCCCGGGTTCGACGATGTAACTCGAGTTCTCGCCGCTGCGCCGCGCGAAATTCCCCGCACCCACCGGTTTGCCGACGATTACGGCGTGCTTGCCGTCGCGGGCGACCACGCTGATTTCAGCGCCGGTGGCACCCGGCGACGCGGGATCGTCGACGCCGATGACCGCGAAGCTCGCCGGATTGGATGTTTTCTGCTCGATGACCTTTGCGTCGCTCAGGGCCAGCAGCAATTTGCGCAGCTTGGAGACGTCCGCGGGATAGTCGCCGCGCTCGGCCAAGGTCCAGTGGCCCCCCTGCTGGTGCACGGTCACCGTGGGCGTTGCACCGCCGCGCCGCACGGTCAAGGCGGTGACGGTATCGAGCTCGCTTGCGAGCGAGGGCAGCAACGCGCTGCCGTGCGGATCAGGCGCCGGATTGCGCAGCGCGTTCAAGTACAGTGCGCCGGAGATCGCGAGCACCGCGGCGACGATGAGCGCGATGAATGTTTGCCGGCTCATGTGGCGCCCGATACGGCGGCTCTGCGGCGCCGGCGCAGCGACAGAATGATCACGCCCGCCGCCGCGACCAGCAACGGCGCAACGCCGATGTTGATGACTTTCAGCCAGGTATTGAGGCGATTGATATCGACATCGAGGCCGCGCTGGGTTTCGCGCAGCTCCTTGCGCACGCGAGCTTTCTCGGCGATGAATCGCTGGATCTCCGCCTGCTGTTCCGGCGACATCATGATCGATGACTGATCGTTGCGTTTGCTCTGCAGTTCGCCCAACTTGGCTTCTGTTTGCTGCAGCTGCGCTTGAAGTTCCAGTGCCTTGACGCGCAAACGGTCATCCGCCTGGCGTCGGAGCGCTTCCACTCGCTCGAACGGCCGCGAGAATGTGGCGCGCCCGCGAACGCTGATGAGAGCGCTCGAACCGCTCAGGTTGTCGAGAAGATTGGCCACGAAGTCGCCGTTGTTGGCGAACGCCTGCGAGATGCGCTGACCGAGCAGCTCGCGAGTTTGCACCCACATGTAATCCATCAGCAGATCCGTGTCGGCAATGACGACGATGTTGGCGGGCGCGGTGGTTTTCGCCAAATGGGCGATGGGCGGACCGGCGGCGGCCTTTTGATCCGGCGGCGGCCCCTGCGGAAACGCCGAGTCCAGGAGTCCGGTGATGCGCGCCGCCAGGGTGTAGCGGATGCCCGTCGGTTTGAATCCGTCGCGCAGGGTCGAGGGATCGGTGAGGGCGTTGAAGCGCTGCGACGGGATGAGCGCCGCGCTGGTTGAGCTCTGCAGCAGCGCTTCGAAAGCGGTCTTCGCGCCGGGGTGCGCGGCGAGCGCGCCGGCCGTCGCGACATTGATCTTGTCGAGCGACGCCGATACGACGTCTTTCTGATTCATGTCGCGGTGACTCAAGCCAAGGATGCCGATGTGGCGTCTGGGCGGCGCTTGCATGCTGGTGCGCACTTCGAGTCCGCGTTCCAGGTCGCCGACGACCTTGGTCGCATCGTAGTCGATGCCCCAGGCCGCCAGCAGCGGCTTGAGATCCGAGGAATGATCGGCCATCGCGCCGGCAAGGGGATTCGACGGGTCCTGGCCGCTGGTGTCGGCGCCCGAGTTCGGATCGACGAACAGCAGAACCCTGCCGCCGCGCATCACGAACTGATCGATGGCGTACAAAGTCTTCGTCGCCAGTTGTTTCGGATGAACCAGCATCAGTACATCGACGTCCTTGTCGATGTGATCGACATCGGCGCCGAGGGTGCGCAGCGCGAACAGTTCCTGCAATTGGGTGAGAATCGGCCACGGTTCGCCCATTTGACCGGTCATCGGGTTGAATTGTCCCTGCAGCCCCAAGGTACTCATGAGGCCTATCACGGGTTTTTTCGGCGTACCCAGCTCATTGATGAGTTTCGCCACGTCGTATTCCAGAAATTCCTCACGGTCGGCCTGGAAGCTCGGTATCGTGGCACGCCCGTCCGTCGAATTGGTTCCAGCCAGTCCAAAATAGAGCGCATCGCCGCCGCCGGCATGGAGCGGTTGCAGTCCGAATTCGGCGGCGCGGTCCTCCTCGTCCGAAAACGGCTGCGGATCGACGATGCGCAGCTGAATTTTGCCGCCCGCGCGGGCCGCCAGTTCTTCGAGAAACTCGCGCACGCGCATGGCGTAGGGCATGAGGAGCGGCGCGTGGCTGGAGGCCGTTTCGCGCGAGAAATAGAAATACAAATGGACCGGCTCCTTCAGTTCGGCAAGCACCTCTCGCGTGCCGGGACTCAAGGTGTAGAGCCGATTCTGCGTGAGGTCCACGCGCATGCCGCGAAGCCCCACGTTCGACAACATCACCAGACCCAAGAACAGCACGGCGAGCGCGATCAAGCCGCCCACCCCATATCCCATTTTTTGCCAGCGACTGCTCACGCTATTCCGCCTTTTTCATGTCGAGTACCATAGCCGTCGCGGCCAGCCAAAAGCCGATCAGCGCCGCGAAATACACCAGGTCGCGCAGATCGATGACGCCCTTGGAGATGGCTTCGAAGTGCGTGAAAAAACTCAAGGAAGCGATCGCGTCGACGATGGCCTGCGGCAGGACGCCGCGAACGAAGTCGAGCACCAGCGGAAATCCTGCCAGCAGGAACACGAATCCGACCAGCGCCGCGGTGATGAAGGCGACCACTTGATTGCGAGTGGCCGCGGACAGACACATGCCGATCGACAGGAAGCCGCCCGCCATCAACAGGCTGCCGAGGTAGGCGGCGGCAATCGCGCCGTTGTCCGGAGACCCCAGATAGTTCACCGTGATCCAGATCGGAAAGGTGAGGAGCAGCGCGATTCCGGAGAAGCACCACGCGGCCAGAAACTTGCCGACCACCGCCTGCCACAGCGTGATGGGCAGAGTCATGAGCAATTCGATGCTGCCGCTGTTGCGTTCCTCGGCCCACAGGCGCATCGACAGGGCGGGGATCAGCACCAGATACAGCCAGGGATGCCAGCGGAAGAAGGGCTGCAGATCAGCCTGGCCGCGTTCGAAGAAGCCGCCGACCTGGAAGGTGAACACCCCCGCCATCCCCAAGAAAATCACGATGAACACGTAGGCAAGGGGGGTGGCGAAATAGCTGCGCAATTCGCGCCCGAAGACCACGAGGACCTTGCTCATGCGCCGGCTCCTGCAGCGTTGTCGGATACGTCAATGCCGGCCGGTTGAGTCAAGGCGCGAAAGACTTCGTCGAGACGCCCCGATTCAAGATGCAATTCGGGCACGTCCCAGTTGTTCTTGACGATGATGGCGCTCACCGCCGTCAAGGTATTGGCCCCGGGCCTCGGCACCGCCGTGAGCCTCAATTCCCGCGCATCGGATTCGACTTCGGCGACTTCGGGAAGCAGGGCGATCTCGCGCCGCGCCGCCTCGAGATGCGCGGCCGATTCGAAGCGCAGGCTGACGGCGTGGTGGTAACGAGAGCGCGCCTCGAGCGCACTCGGAGTTTCGTCGGCCACGATGCGACCGTTGGCGATGATGATGGCGCGGGTACACACCTCGTGGACCTCCTCCAAGATATGCGTGGAAACGATGACCAGCTTGTCCTTGCTCAGTTCATTGATCAGGCGCCGCACTTCGTGCTTTTGATTCGGGTCAAGCCCGTCCGTGGGTTCGTCGAGGATCAAGACCTGTGGATCGTGAATCAACGCCTGCGCCAGGCCGACGCGACGGCGAAAACCCTTGGACAGGGTCTCGACGACCTGCTGGATCACCGGGCCCAAGCCTAAGCGCTCGACCACGATGGCGCGGCGCACGCGCCTGGTATCGCCGGTGAGGCCGCGCACGTCGGCGACGAAATCCAGAAACTCGCCCACCGTCATTTCGCCATAGCTGGGCGCTCCTTCCGGGAGATATCCCATGCAGGATTTGGCCGCCACGGGTGCTCGTTCGATGTCATGCCCGCAGACCGAGACCTGGCCCATGGATGGCGCAATGAAGCCCGCGATCATGCGCATGGTGGTGGATTTCCCCGCGCCGTTGGCCCCCAAAAAGCCCAGCACTTCGCCCGGAGCGACCGTGAACGTCAAGTCATCGACGGCCAGTTTGTCGCCATAGCGTTTGGATAAATTTTTCGTCGTAATCATGGGCGCCTTTGAGCGTTCTTTAGCGGAGGAGGTTCAAAAATTTTTGTACGCGAACCCTTCGCGGACAGTGACGGCCCAGCTCAAGGGCTGGGCGCGCCGGCCTTCGCATCGATGGCCGATTTATTTTCCTTGAGTATACGCCGTACCTCGGGCAACGAGGGCCGGTCTGCCATGCGCGCGATGAGCTCAGGCAATTCATACCACTTGCGTCCCCATTGCACCAAGCGAGCGGCATCGGCTATGACCTGCGCGCGCGCGACGTCCGAGGGTTCATTGCCGTGAGGCGCGGTTTTGGCGGCAGCCTTGCCGGCCTGCCTTGGAGGCGCCGATTTCGCGGTGGTCCCCAGCCGCGCCGGGTGCTTGGCGGAGGGTTTTGCCGCCGGTTTGGCGGGTACGGCAGTCTTGCGTTCCGAACGCGCGACCTGCGCGGTACCTGACGGAGGCGGCGCGTGTTTGCTGCCGAGGAATTTCGGCATTTCGCGCGTCGCCGTCGCCCCAGTCGAAGGGACGGGCGTGGTTTGGTAGAGCATCGCATTTTCGGTTGGGGCGTTGTCGGTCGCGGCCTGATTGGACGCGGGCCGGCTAGGCGCGGCCTGCTTGGACGCGGGGTGGCTGGGCGCGGCATCCCTCAAGGAAGGCTCGTTTTGCGCTTCTGCGTAGGGGATGAAACGCTCGATGTGTTCGGATCCCACGAGGTTGGCGAGGAAGATCATCAGTTCCAGCGAATCCGAATACTTGGCATCGCCCATTTTTATGCGCTCTTCGACCTGGGTTCGCAGAGCGGCGGTCTTTTGCATCGCCAGGTCGACTATCCAGCGGCTCGGCCGCTGGTGTTCCACCCACGGCTGGATCTTCCAATAACTGGCGTCGTCGAGCGAGGAGTACTTGGCATGCAGCTCAAGGCTCTTGAGCCATTTTTCCAATAGTTCCAGCAATCGTTGATCGGCGGGTGTTGCCATGTCTTTGCAGCTCCAGCGCGCACCCTAAACGAACCGCCGGCCGATGGCTAGTCACATCGCGGCTCGGCCGCGCTAGACTGCCGGCCATGTGTGGCATTGCCGGCATCATTGGTTCGCGCGCCAGCGCCGAGATCGCCCGAGTCATGGCGCAGCGGCTGCGCCATCGCGGTCCGGACGGCGATGGCGTTTGGAGCGAACCGGGAGTCGCCTTGGCTCACCGCCGGCTCGCCATTTTGGATTTGTCGGAGGCCGGCCACCAGCCCATGCTGTTCGATTCCCAGGTGCTGACTTACAACGGCGAAATCTACAATCATGAGCGGCTGCGCGCCGCAATGGCGGGGCCGTGGCGGTCGAGCGGCGACACCGAGGTCTTGATTCATCTACTGGCGCAACAAGGCAGCGCCTGCCTCGACCGCCTGGTCGGGATGTTTGCGTTTGCCGCGTGGGACTCGCGGGAGCGGCGTCTTTTGCTTGCCCGCGACCGGCTCGGCATCAAACCGCTGTACTACCAGCTTCTGCCGGACGGGATCGCCTTTGCCTCGGAGCTCAAGGCGCTGTTGGTTCTGGGTCAACCTGAGATCGATCGCAGCGCCGTGCGCGACTTTTTGTTCCACGGCTATATTCCCGCGCCGAAAACCATTTATCACGGCATCGCTAAGCTGCCGGCGGGACACACGCTGACGTGGGCCGACGGCCGTCACCGCATCGAACGCTATTGGGATCCACCGACCGCCCTCGTCGCGCGCAGCGCCGGCGATACCGTGCGCGAGCTCGATACGCTGCTGGGCGATGTCGTGCCGGCGCACACCTTGTCGGATGTGCCGGTCGGAGTCTTCCTGAGCGGCGGCATGGATTCCGCTCTCACCGCGTACTATTTGGATGCCCCGCACACCTACACCTTGGGATTCGATTCCGGCGCGCGCTCCGAAACCGCGGCGGCGCGAAGCGCGGCCGATCATCTGCACACCAAACACCTGGAGATGACGGCGCCACTGGCGGACTTCGCGGAGGCTCTCGAGCGGATGCCCGCCCTGTTCGACGAGCCCTTCGGCGACAGCGCGGCCTGGTCGAATTATCTCATTGCGCAATTTGCCCGCCGCGAGGTCACCGTTGCCCTGAGCGGCGAGGGCGGCGATGAAATTTTTTGCGGCTATCCACGCTACTGGTCGAGAGTCGGCGCGCGCTCGACTGTCTTCAATAGATCACTGGCCCGCTACTGGCCGCCGCTGTCGCGCTTCGGCCAATCGATGCAGCGCCAAGCCTACGTCGGTTTGCCCGCCTACGCCGCGGCGCTGGGGGGACTGACGGCGCAGCAGATCGATTCCTTGCTGACGGAGCGCTGGCTGGAGCCGCAGTACGACTACCTGTGGTTCTATCGACAGTACTGGCGCGAGGACTTGAGCCCGCTCGTTCAACTGCGGTGGCTCGATTTGAATACGGATCTGGCCGAGGGTCTGTTGACCAAGGTCGATCGAACCAGCATGGCCCATTCGCTCGAGGTGCGGCCTCCGCTGCTGGATCATCGCTTGGTTGAATTCATGCTGAGCGTGGATCCGCAGGTGCTGGTCGATCGGCGGCGGCGGCGCGGCAAATTATTGGTGCGGCAACTCATGGAGCCGCGATTGCCCGCGGGGCATCTGGACCGGCCGAAATCGGGGTTTGGTCTTCCCGTGCACCGCTGGCTGCGGCGCCATCCGCAGGTGCTGCGCGACGCGACTCGTCGTCTGATGGATCGCGGCGTGCTGCGGCGTGCGGTGGGGAGCGAATTTCGCAGGGCCTGGTACCTGTTGGTGCTGGATCGCTGGTTCACCGCCTTTGGCTAACACCGTTGCGACCCTCGAGCCTCGCGCACAACCTGCGCCGCGATTTTTGTTCGTTCCGGTGTCGGGACCCTACGGCATGGGTGAGTACGCGCGCTCCCTGGCGATTGCGCGTGCCGCGAGCCGGCGCTGGCCCGGTGCCGCCATACACTTCGTGTTGAGCCGCGAGGCAGAGTACGCGGCCGACGCGCCATATCCCAAGACCCTGTTGACTTCCTCGCCGACATTTCATTCCTCGGCCGTCATCGAACTGCTCGAGACGTGGCGACCCGACGTCGTGATCTTCGACAACGCGGGACGCACGGCGCAGCTACGCGCCGCGCGGCGATTGGGCGCGCGAGTCGTCTATATCAGCGCGCGCCGGCGCCAAAGACGCAAGGCGTTTCGCTGGCGCTGGATGCAGCTGATCGACGAACACTGGATCGCCTACCCGGAATTCATCGCCGGCCGCCTAGGGTTCATCGAGCGGCTCAAGCTGAAGCTCGCCGGAAGGCCCACCGTGCGCTACCTCGACGTCATCCTGTCGCGCGCGGAACCGGGCCAGCGCGGCGCCGTTCTGTCGCGCCTGGGCTGCGGCGCCGGAACCTTCGTGTTGGTCGTTCCGGGCGCCGGCACCGGCCATCCAGGCGCGCACGATGCGGCGGACCGGTTCATGGCCGCGGCGCGCACGCTCGCCGCCCGCGGCGTGCCGACGGTGTACGTGGGTCCCGCGGCCGCAGCGGCAGAGGCGGAGCCGAATTGGCATCCTCAGGGTCCGTTGCCGCAGGCTGAGTTGGCGGAACTCATGCACTCGGCACGCCTGATCATCGCCAACGGCGGCTCGACGTTGCTGCAGGCCATCGCCTGCGGCGCGGCTTGCATCGCGGTGCCCATAGCCAAGGATCAGGCCGAGCGCATACGCCGCTGCGCCGCCGCGGGTGCGACCCTCGCCGCCAAACTGGACACCGCAAGCATCGTGCAGGCCGCCAGCCAGCTGCTGCAGAATGAACCGCAGCGCGCGGCGCTGGCGGAGCGCGCCCGCCAACTGGGGCTTGCCGACGGCGTCGATGTCGCCATACGGGCGCTCAGCGACCTTGTCGAACCCGCGCATGACAGGGTGGAGGCCTGACAGGATGGGACCTAACAGGATGGGGGCCTAGTATCGTGCCGAGCGTGGTGTTGTTGGGCTATGACCTCGAGCAGCCGTCGTTTCGGCACCGCATGCTCTCACTGGTCGGTGCACTCGAGGCGGCCGGTTGGCGGGTGCGGGCGGAACGGTTTCCCAGCGGCCGCTACGGAGTGCGAACCTGGGAGCGCCGCACGCTGCTGCGCGAAGCGGACGTGGTGGTATTGCACCAAATCAAATTGAGTGCTCCGGAGGCGCGTCTGTTCGCCGCCTTCAGCCGGCGGCGGGTGTTCGACGTCGATGATGCGATCTATGTACGCAAACCGCGGCGGCTCGGCGACGCGGCGGACGATTCACGGTGGCGCAAAAGCAAATTTGCGGCGACTTGCCGTTGGGCGGATGTGGTCGCCGCCGGCAACGACGTGCTGGCCGGCGTCGCGCGCGCGACGGCGAAGGCCGTCGCGATTCTGCCCACCTCGATCGACGCCGCCGTCTATGAGCCGACGACAGCGACGGCAGCCGATCCGCCGACCATCGTCTGGATTGGCAGTCCGGAGAACCTGGTCTATCTGGAGATGATTCGGCCTGCGCTGGCGCGCCTCGCCGTCCGCTACCCGACGCTCAAGATGCGCGTCATCTGTTCCCGGTTTCCGGAGTGGCCCGAGGTCCACATCGAAGGCATCGCGTGGAGCTCGGCAACCGAAGCAAAATCGCTGGCCGCGGCCCATATCGGCATCATGCCGCTGACCGATGACGAATGGGCTCGCGGCAAGTGCGCCTTTAAATTATTGCAATACATGGCTGCCGCATTGCCGTGCGTGGCCTCTCCGATCGGCGCGAATACCGAAGCGGTCATCGACGGCTTCAACGGTTTTCACGCGCGAACCCTCGATGAGTGGGAGCGGAATCTGGAAGCCCTGATCCAATCACCCGAACTGCGCGCGCGCTTCGGCGCCAATGGGCGCGCGCACGTAGAGACTCGCTACTCGATGCGCACTTACCGGGCGCGATATTCGGAATTGCTGCTGCGGCTGGCCGAGAAACGGGATTGAATGCGTTGCGCTTCGGAAGCCGGTATCCTTCGCGCCATGCATGCCATGCATATTTATCAGATGGCGATCGTTCGAGCGCCTCGATCCGGCTCCAGTCTGCAAGCACTGCAATCATACCGGCCTCGGGATGAGCGGTAGCGATGCAGATTCGGCAAAACGACGGCATGGCGGAATTTTGGCGCGATCGGCGAGTGCTGCTCACGGGACACACCGGCTTCAAGGGCGCATGGATGAGTTTGTGGCTCGAGAGTTTGGGCGCCGATGTCACGGGATACGCATTGGCGCCGGCCGCCGAACCCAATCTGTGGAGCTTGGTCGGTTCGCCGCTTGTCGCCGGCGCAGGGCCGCGCTCGGTGATTGCCGATATCCGCGATGTGAAGCGCGTTGGCGAGGCCGTGGCGCGAACCGATCCGCAGATCGTGATTCACATGGCGGCGCAAGCCCTGGTCCGAGAGTCCTATCGCGATCCCTTGAGCACCTACGCCACCAACGTCATGGGCACCGCCGCGCTGCTGCAGGCATGCCGGCCGCTCGCGCATCTGGAGTCCGTCATCGTAGTCACCAGTGACAAGGTCTACGAGAACTCGGGTGATGGCCGCGCCTTCGACGAGTCGGATCGTCTGGGCGGCCATGATCCCTACAGCAACAGCAAGGCTTGCGCCGAGTTGGTGGCGGCGAGTTTCCGCGAGAGTTTTTTTGCCCACGGACCGCCGATCGCCACGGCTCGGGCGGGCAATGTCATCGGCGGCGGGGACTGGTCGGAAGACCGGCTCATTCCGGACTGCGTCAGGGCGCTCAAGTCTGAAAAGTCCGTGAACCTTCGCTACCCCGATGCCGTGCGCCCCTGGCAGCACGTGCTCGAACCATTGTCGGGCTATTTGACCCTGGCGGAAGCCCTGGTGCGCGCGCCGCAAAAGACGCCGCGCGCTGTCAATTTCGGCCCGGACCCGGCATCCTTCTGCACGGTGCACGAAGTGGTGGATGCCTTCGGGGCGCGATTCGCAGGCAGGCCTCGATGGGTGCGCGACCCGGCACCCCAGCCGCCGGAATCGCAGGCACTGACTCTGTCGTCGACGCTGGCCGGGCAGGCACTCGGCTGGTACCCCAGACTCGACATTCACGAGTCGCTGTCGTGGACGGCGGACTGGTATTTGGCCCATTCGGCGGGGGAGAACATGCTGGCATTTTCCACGGCGCAAATTGCGCGGTATCGTGAACTGATGAAGCGATCGCCATGAAGTGCGTGATTCTCGCCGGCGGCAAGGGCACGCGCATCGCGGAGGAGTCGAGCTCGCGCCCGAAGCCCATGGTCGAAATCGGCGCGCAGCCGATCCTGTGGCACATCATGAAGCTGTATGCCTCTTTCGGAGTCCGCGAGTTCATCGTGTGCCTGGGGTACAAGGGCTACATGATCAAGGAATATTTTGCGAATTATTTCCTGCATCAGGCGGATGTCACTTTCGACATGACGCAGAACCGCGTCGAGTACCATGATTGCCGCAGCGAGCCGTGGAAAGTGACGCTGGTCGATACCGGCGAGGAGAGCATGACCGGTGGGCGCCTCCTGCAAGTCCGCAAATACTTGAATGCCGGGGAGCCGTTTTGCATGACCTACGGAGACGGCTTGGCCGACATCGACATCGGCGCGGAGCTCAAGTTCCATGCCGATCACGGCCGCAAGGCGACCGTGGCCTGCGTGCGGCCGCCGGCGCGTTTTGGCCGTATCGCCACGGAGGGATCCCGGGTGGTCTCGTTCGAAGAGAAGCCGGCGGCGGAAGGCGGCCTGATCAACGGCGGCTTCTTCATTCTGGAGCCCAGCGTGCTCGAACTGATCGATGGTCATGACACGGTTTGGGAAAAAGAGCCCATGGAGAGTTTGGCGGCGGACGACCAATTGGCCGCGTGGGTGCATCGCGGCTTCTGGCAGCCGATGGACACTATGCGGGACAAGCAACACCTCAATGCGCTCTGGGAGAGCGGCGCCGCGCCCTGGAAGCTGTGGGAAGGCTAGCCGCGCGATCCGAGGGCCCGCGATGGAGGGCGCCCGCGATGATAGGACACCAACGATGACCGGGCTGGTGACCGCCTGCCGTTCCTGCGGCGGCCGCTTGACCGTGACGATGGCCGATCTGGGAATGCAGCCCGCGTCGAATGCCTTCATCGCCTCCTTGGATGCGGCGCACGAGGAGAAACGCTATCCGCTGCGTGCCAAGGTCTGTGAATCCTGCAAATTGGTGCAGGTGGACTATGACGTCGCGCCGCAGGAGCTGTTCGATAACTATGTGTATTTCTCGTCCTATTCGGACGAGTGGCTGTCGCACGCCAAAGAATTTTGCGACATGGCGCGCCGTCGATTCGCGCTCAACAGTGAGAGCCTGGTCATTGAACTCGCGAGCAACGATGGGTATTTGCTGAAGAATTTCTTGAAAGCGGGAGTGCCGGTTCTGGGCATCGACCCGTCCGATACGGTGGCCGCCGCGGCGGAAAAAATCGGCGTCCCCACGCTAGTGGAATTCTTCGGCGAGAGCCTCGCCAAAAATCTCGTCAGGGACGGCCGGCAAGCCGATTTGATCGTCGCCAACAACGTGCTGGCGCATGTGCCGCTGCTCAATGACTTCGTCGCCGGTATTGCGCTGCTGCTGAAACCCACGGGCACCGCGACGATCGAGTTTCCGCATCTTCTCGAACTTCTCGAACACGTCGAATTCGACACCATTTATCATGAGCACTACTCGTATTTCTCCCTGTATGCGATCGAGCAAGTGTTCCGTCGCCATGGATTGCGGCTGTACGATGCGCAAGTGTTGCCGACTCACGGCGGGTCGCTGCGGGTGTTCGCGTCGCACTCGCATCGCGCCGACCTCGACGACAGCGCCTTGCTGCGCAAATTGCGCGCACAGGAGCGCGCGGCGGGTCTGGCCGATCTGGCCACGTATCTAATATTCGCCGAGCGCGTCGAGAACTGCCGGAAATCACTGCTGGAATTCATCGCCCAGGCGAAGCAGGAGGGGAAGTCGGTCGCGGCGTACGGCGCGGCGGCGAAGGGCAACACTTTGCTCAATTTTTGCGGCCTCACGCCGGCCGATATCCCCCTTGTGGCGGACCGCAATCCGCACAAGCAATCGAAATTCCTGCCGGGCACGCACATTCCGGTGGTATCGCCGGAAGCGCTGTTGCGATCGCGCCCGGACTATGTGTTGATTCTGCCGTGGAATCTGCAGGAGGAAATTCGCCAGCAGCTGCGCGAAATCAAGGCGTGGGGCGGCCGGTTCGTCACTCCGGTGCCCATGGTTCGCGTGTACCCATGATCTTCACCGAATCGCCGCTTGCCGGAGCGCACGTGGTCGACCTGGAGCGGCTCACCGACGAGCGCGGATTTTTCGCCCGATCGTATTGCGCGGAGGAGTTTGCGGCGCGTGGGCTGGGGCCGGAGCTGCGACAGTGCAGCGTCTCCTACAACGCCCGCGCAGGCACGCTGCGCGGCTTGCACTACCAGAGCGCCCCGCATGAGGAGCACAAACTGGTGCGCTGCACGGCCGGCGCCATCTTCGATGTCATCGTCGATATACGCGCGTCGTCGCCTACTAACCGGCGCTGGTTCGCAGCGGAGTTGAGCTTCGCCAATCGCCGCTCGCTGTTCATTCCGCCCGGATTTGCGCATGGTTTCGTGAGCCTCACCGATGACGCCGAGGTGTACTACATGATCTCCGTGGCGCATGCGCCGCAGTTCAGCCGCGGACTTCGCTGGAACGATCCTGCTTTCGCGATCGAGTGGCCCATGGCGCCCACCGTGATTTCCGCGCGCGATGCCACCTACCCCTTGCTCGACGGGTCGGGCGCCGATGCGCCGGGCGCCGACGCGCCGGGCGCCGGTGGGCCGGGCGGCGTGTGACTCACGAAAGGCGTGTGCTGGTCAGCGGAGCGGGCGGCTTCATCGGCCGCTGGAGCGTTCCGGAGTTGCGGCGCTTGGGCTACGAGGTGCATGCGGTGCTGTCCGGGAATGCGGACCGCGAGGTCCCGGAGCAGTTGCTCGGCGCAAAGATACATGTCGCCGATCTACTTGACGAATCAAGGGTCGATGAATTGTTCCGCGAGGCGAAGCCGACTCATTTGCTGCACTTCGCCTGGATCGCCACGCCCGGACTATATTGGGACAGTGCGGAGAATTTTCGCTGGGTGTCGGCCAGCGAGCATCTGCTGCGCTGCTTTGGCGCGCACGGCGGACGGCGCGTCGTGATGGCCGGGAGCTGCGCGGAATACGACTGGTCGCGGGTGGAAGTATGCGACGAGCTGGCCAGCCCGCTCGCAAATGAATCGGCGGGGGCTTTGAGTCCCTACGCCGAGTGCAAGATCGCCCTGCAGCGGACGCTGGCCGAATTCGGGCGCCGGGAACATCTCTCGACCGCGTGGGGGCGCATTTTTTTTCAATTCGGTCCCCACGAGCACCCGGACCGGTTGGTGCCGTCCGTGATATGCAATCTGCTGATGAATCGCGAAGCGCTGTGTTCGCAGGGAAGCCAGGTACGCAGTTTTCTGTACGTCGCCGATGTCGGAGCCGCCTTTGCCGCCTTGCTGGACAGTGAGCTCGAAGGCCCGGTGAACATCGGATCCGGGGAGGGGATTGCGCTGGCGGATTTCATCAATCGTATGGCCCGGCTGATCGGACGGCCCGATCTCGTGCGGCTCGGCGCGCGGCCCACGCCGGCGCGGGAACCTGCGCTCCTTCTGCCCAAGGTACATCGCCTGCGCGATGAGGTCCGCTGGCGGCCGCGCCTCACCTTGAATGAAGGCTTGAACGACACCATCGCCTGGTGGCGCAGCCGCCTGCTCGCCGGCACCGGCGACGCCGGGCCGCAATGACGCCGGGCCGCAATGACGCCAGGCCGCAATGACGCCAGGCCGCACTAAGGCGTGGCTCAAAAAAGCGCCGTGCGGCCTTTGGGGAGCCGCACGGCGGTGGGTGCACGGGATCAGTTATTTGCCACTACTGCCCCGGCGCCTGTCCCGTGAAGTACGCCAGCACATAGGCCTTGAGGGTGTCGCCCGACTGGGGCACGCCGTACACCTTCACGGGCGCGCCGACTGCGAGCCCCGCGGTCAGCGCAGCAAGCCCGCTGCTGGTCGTGATGTCGATGGGACTGATGGTCACGACGCCGTCGGTGCAGTCCACCTGATAGACCAAGGTGGCGGAGCCGGACGTCGTGCTGACATCCACCGTCGCCGCGGTCGTGCCGCCCATGACCGTCATGGTGAATGCATTGTTCACCAATCCGGTCGCGACGAATCCGAGCGGCAAGGTCGAGGGCGTCAGAATGGCGACCGTCGCGGCCCAGCCGTTGGCATTGGCGGGGTCATTCCATATGGCGAAGCCGGCCCCGTGCGAGGGCACCGGGCCCACCGAGCCGCCGAAATTGACGCTGCCGTTGGTGGCGGCGATGAAATCGGCAATGGCATTGGTGCCGCTCGTCAGCAGGGTCGGATAGGCGAAGTTCCACCACTTGAAACCGTCGATGGCGTTGCCGCTGCTGTCCGTTCCGTTGGCGGTCGCAGCGGAAATGTAGTCGAGCGTATATACGTAGTCGTCCGCGGTCGTTCTGAATTTATGCGTCAAGGTGAACCCCGTCATCGTGGGCGCGGATATCGTACCGTCGTACACGGCCGTCTCGATATCGATGCTCTGCGCGACCAGAGGCGTCGCCAGAATATCGACCACGCTCGCATGGACCTTGAAACCGCGCACCAGATTATGGCTTGCAAGAAACGCCGGGCCGGTGCCGATGGGCGTGGAGTCGGCCGTCGGATTTTGCGGCGCGCGAAAGAAGAACTGCGTATTGGCATCGACGGTCAGCTGCACTCCGCGGCCGGATTCGTTTTCAACGGTGACGATGTCGGTGGCCGTATCGACATGCAGCACGTGGCCTTCGGGGCTCAGCCACACGCTGTTGAACTGACTGCTCGCCCAGATGCGAGTGGCGACCAGCGTGCCGTTCTCTTGATAACGTGCGGCGATGCGCACCTGCTTGCCCGGCAGAGTCGATTCGGCGGAGAAGTCCTTGATCACCGTGCGCGTCTTGGCATCGACGTCGTAGAAAATCGTGCCGTTGGCCGCGTCGGCGAGAATTTGCAGGGATTGAGTGGTGGCAACAGCCGTCTCCGGATTCACCGGGGGTTCCGTGGGGAACTCCTTGGTGATCGTGATCGAGCTGTTGTCGGACGAGATGGCCGTCACGTCGCCATACATATGCCGCAATACCAGGCGGGCCAGCTCACGCACCGGGTGGTGACGCACCGGACCGTCGAAATTGACCGCCCACAGGGTGCTGCCGACGCCCGGCGGCACATGACCGACCACAAAGGCAGGATGTGCAAGATCGAATTCCAGATCCAGCGCGTTGTTCTGGCTGGCGCTCACCACCAGCGGTGAATCGAAAGTCACCTTGATGGGCACGGTGAGATTCGGCGCGGTGCCTTGCTTGTGTTGAATTTGAATCTGGCTGGCCGGAATACTGGCTCCCGGTGTCCCGGCAAAACCCGCCTCCGGATCGGCTGAGGCAACCAGCATCACATCGCCGACGTTGGCGCCGACGGTGAGCACGGCCCCGGTGTAGGTGCCGACCGGCACGCTGACGTTGCCGAGTATTTCGGCAATCTGATCCAGTTCCGCCAGATTGACCATGGGCGGTGTCGCCGGCGCCGTGTACACCGTGACGTTGCTGCCGCCGCCTTGCGGCACCAGCGCGATGGACAGTACTTTGACGCCGATCGTCGCCCAGTCCTCGCTCGATGCATCGGTGATCAGCATCGAGACGTTGGCGGTCTGCGGAGTCACGGGCGAGGGGGCGATGCTCGAGCCACCGCCGCCGCCGCAAGCGGCGATCAGCGCGGCGAGCGCGCCGACCGGCAATATTCGAGATGCATTGGGGACCATGATCGATGTCTCCTCGAAGTTAACGATAAATATCCCTGGCACTTGCTGGCACTTGAGAGGGCAATTGCGCCTCTGTTGCCTGCACCAACGGTTCAGCACAGCGGGCGTTGACAGGGAATTTCGTCGCCAATCGCCGACGACATCGACATTGCGCAGCATTCCTGCGGTTCGGCGACTTGCACCTGCCGCGGTGAATTGCGGCGCAATTGAGCTGAGCGGATCATCAATTGACCGGAATGCGCGTCAAGCCCCGTCCTTCAGGGCGGGGAAGGAAAGCGCGAAGACCCTAAGCGTCGGCGTGGCGGGTAATGCTGTGTCTTCTGCTCTTCGATTACTGTCGAATAACCGCCAAGGGTGCCGCACCAGTGTGACTGACTAAGCCGCGCAGACGCTGATGAAAATGTTGCGTAAATGCCCAATATCTTTGTTGTTATGGCGCAAGCGCGAAAATATAATGGCTCATGGTGCGTCCTGACGAACAAGCACGGAAGACGGAGCAAGCCGGCGAGCGTGCGAGTTCAGGCTGCATCGACTCAGCGGGTGAGAGTCCCGCCCCGGTAAGCGCCGAAGCGCCGGGAAGCAGACCCCACGGGGAGCGTGAGAGCGCTCAACCGCGAGCGGGGTGTCAAAAGCCTGCGCATACCGGCAGGGAGCGAAGCGGCGGGCCGCAACGAGTAGTGAACGTCGAGCAAGCCTCGTCACATTATCAACCGAAAGGTGATTGGGAGCGCCGAGCTGATCATGTCGCAGCGAAGGCCACGCACAGTGCGGGAGAGTCGGAGCACGCACTGGGGCTTCCCGGGGTAGTGGCGGCGGCACGTCGCGAAGGGTTGATGCGGAACAGGAGAGAGCCGTCCCGGCGATCCACGTCGGATGCAGCGACTGGTATAAGCGCAGAGCGCGAAAGCGAGTCGTGCCGGGCGGCAGTCCGAGGGGGTCATAGTACCGCTGAGGGCGTGGAGAACACGCCGGAGGGAAGGGCCCCTGCTTTGGTCGAGCATGCGGATGCAGGTAAGTGCGAGGGCATGGCCGCAAGGCCCAACAACCCCGAAGAGAAAGTACGAGAACTGCAGCGCACGCTGTGGAGGTGTGCCAAGCGGAGCGAGAGCCGACGCTTTCACGCGTTGTATGACCGGATCTGCAGGGGTGACGTCCTGCGGGAAGCGTGGAGACGGGTACGAGCGAACCGCGGAGCGGCGGGGATCGATGGGGAGAGTATTGCAGCGATTGCCGAGAGCGGCGTCGAGACATGGCTCGCCGAGATCGAAGCCGAACTGCGGGCAGGTGAGTATCGACCGAGCCCGGTGCGGCGGCGATACATTCCCAAGAGCGATGGTGGGCAGCGCCCGCTCGGCATCCCGACGGTGCGGGACCGGGTGGTACAGATGGCGACGAAGTTGGTAATCGAGCCGATCTTCGAGGCGGATTTCCTGGATTGTTCCCATGGTTTTCGACCGAAGAGAAGCGCATTGCAGGCACTGGAGGTCATTCGTGAGAGTGGCAATCGGGGCTACGACTTTGTCATCGATGCGGACATCCGGCGCTTCTTCGACAGTATTGATCAGCGCAAGCTGATGGAACTGGTGGAGAAGCGGATCAGTGATCGGCGGGTGTTGAAGCTGCTGCGCCAGTGGCTTGAGGCGGGCGTGCTGGATGATGGGAGTATCCGCGAGACGCTTGCGGGTACACCGCAGGGCGGGGTGATCTCCCCGCTACTGGGGAACATCTACCTGAACGACTTTGACCATGCCTGGCATGCGGAGGCCCAACACCTCGGCATCTTGGTGCGGTACTGTGACGATTTCGTGGTGCTGTGCCGAACGGCCAGTGTCGCGAAGGCGGCCCACAGGTGGGTGCAGGATATCCTCACTCGACTGAGCCTTGAGCTGCATCCAGAGAAGACGCGAGCGGTCGATTTGCGCAAGGGGCGAGAGAGTTTTGACTTTCTGGGTTGCACGGTGCGCAAGCGCCGCAGCATCCTGAAGGCCCCGCATTTGCACTTCATGCAGCGCTGGCCCTCGGCGCGCGCGATGAAGCGACTGCGTGAACGCGTCCACAAGCTGACCGCGGTACCCGGCAATACGGCGTGCGAGGTGAAGGATCTGATCACCGCGCTCAATCCGGTGTTGCGCGGGTGGGGCAACTACTTTGCGACGGGAAACGCCGACGACAAGTTCAACCATATCGACCGCTATGTGCATCAGCGCATCACGCGCTGGCTATGGCGTCGGGGTGGCCAGCGTCGGCGCTCGCGGGCTGGGTGTTGGCCTGCTGATCGGCTCCACGCTATGGGACTTTATCGCCTGCAAGGTACAGTGCGCTATCCGTCGCAAGCCCGTCTCCGAAGACCATCGGTAAGCCGTGTGCCGGAAAGCGGCACGCACGGTTTGACAGGGGGTCCTGCGGTTCTCGCTTCCCCTCGGGCGCGGAGGCCGTAGGATCTACCAATGCAACGGCTTCAAGCCTACAAGTACCAGATCCTGCCGAACGGCGAGCAACAGCGTTGCATGCGGCGCTGCGCGGGCGCCTGCCGCTTCGTGTTCAACAAGGCACTCGCCCTGCAAAAGGAGCGCTACGAACGGGGAGAGACGAAACTCAGCTACGCGGGGTTGTGCAAGCTCCTCACGCAGTGGCGCAACGGCACTGAGACACCCTGGTTAGCGGACGCGCCCACCCATCCCTTGCAGCAGGCACTGAAAGATCTGGAGCGCGCGTATCAGAACTTCTTTGCGAGGCGGGCGCACTTCCCGCGCTTCAAGCGAAATGGACAGTGTGAGCGCTTCCGCTACCCCGATGCGCAGCAATTCAAGGTCGACCAGGGCAACAACTGGCTCTTTTTGCCCAAGTTGGGCTGGCTTCGGTACCGCAACAGCCGGGCGATGCAGGGCGTGGCGAAGAACATCACCTTAAGCCACTCCTGCGGCCGCTGGTACGCCAGCATTCAGACCGAACGGATGGTCGAGAGGCCCATCTGCCGTGCTACTCGGGACGTGGGCATCGACTTAGGGATTGCCCGGTGGACGATTAGTGGCGGTTCCACCGCACTACACCAGCCTCACGTGTCCGGACTGTGACTATGTGTCGGCACGGAACCGCACGAGCCAGGCCAAGTTCAGGTGTGTGCGGTGTGGCTATGAGAATCACGCCGATGTGGTCGGCGCACTGAATGTGTTAGCGCGGGGATACCGCGTGATAGCCTGTGGAGAGCGAGGCTCTGGTTCCGGTCAGAAGACCGGAACGAAACCGTCCTCTGTGAAGCAGGAACCCGCCGAAGCGACTATGCGTGAGGTTGATCATGCGTAGCGCCGTAGGAATCCCCTGCCTTCAGGCGGGGGAGGATGTCAAGATTTGTTGTGATGTGCGGACTCGGGCCCGCCTGGAGAGGAGATCTCGTATGCGCTACTGGAAGTGTGCGTGGCTACTGACAATAGTCGTACCGGCGTCGATCGCGTCGGCGGCGGAACTGACGGCAAGCGCTGACCCCACGGGAGCGCTCATCGCGCTCGAACAAAAATGGGTTGAGGCTCTCGAAAAATCCGACGCCCAAACCTTGACGGCTCTATGGGCTCGGAGCTACGTCGACACGGATGAGACCGGACATCGCAGCGACAAGGCGGAAGTGTTTCGTGTTCTTAAATCAGGAGCGCTGAAGCTGCGCAAGCTGCAACTGTCGGATATGAAGGTCTACGTGTACGGCGATGCCGCGATCGTTACGGGTGCAGCGGCGCAGGATGGAGACTTCCAGGGGCAGCCGCTCGCCGCCAAAATCGTATTCACCGATACCTTCGTTCGCCGCGGAAACGATTGGATCGCCGTCGCTTCGCAGCGCACGGCGACTCAGTAGCGCTCAGACGTCGACGAGCAGGCAGATGATCAAAACAGCGACAGGCAGGATTCGGATCGGCATCGGCGGTTGGACGTACGAACCGTGGCGGGGAACATTTTATCCCGACGATTTGACGCAGAAACGCGAACTCGAATTTGCCAGCCGGCAGCTGACATCGATCGAGATCAACGGGACCTTTTACGGCGCGCAGAAGCCGGAAACCTTCGCCAAATGGCGGGACGAGACGCCGGATGATTTTGTCTTTTCCCTGAAGGCACCGCGCTTCGCCACGAATCGTGAGGTTCTCGCCGACGCCGGCCGCACCGTCGCGCGGTTCTTCGCGGGCGGTGTCCTGGAGTTGAAGGACAAATTGGGTCCCATCAATTGGCAACTCCTGCCCACCAAGAAATTCGATCCCGCGGACTTCGAAGGCTTCTTGAAGCTTCTGCCGAAAGAACAGTCGGGCCGTGCGCTGCGTCACGTCGTCGAGGTTCGACACGAGAGCTTTCGCTCTCCCGATTTCATCGCGCTGGCGCGGGAGCACGGCGTCGCCGTCGTGATCGCCGGCGACTCCCGTTATCCGCAAATCGCGGATGCCACCGCGCCGTTCGTCTACGCGCGCATCATGGGAACGAAGGAGACGGCGGCATTGGGCTATTCCGACGCTGCGCTCGATGTCTGGGCCGCGCGGGCGCGAGCCTGGGCGTCCGGGGCCGCGGTGGATGGGCTGGACTTCGTCGAACCGCCACGGGCGGACGGCAAGGCCCGCGACGTCTACATCTATGTCATCAGCGGCCACAAGGTGCGCAATCCGGCCGCAGCGATGGCGTTGATCCGGCGCGTGGGTTGAGGAGCCCTCGCGGCACATTGTTTACTATGATTCCGCGTGGTGAGTGACTGGGGAGGTGGCGATGAAAAATCATTGGAAGGCGATCGGTATTCTGTCCTCGCTCATGGGCGTGTTCGTGGGCTGCACGGCCTCTGCTACGAAAGAAGCCGACGATATTCCGGTTCCACTGCGAGTTGCCGCGAACGAAGTGCTGGTACAGCGGGTGCATGCCGCCGGCGTGCAGATTTACCGTTGCAGTGCCGACAAGAGCGACACGGCGCGCTTTGGATGGCTGTTGCAGGCACCCGAAGCGGATCTACTCGACCATGCAGGCCATAAGATCGGCAAGCACTATGCCGGCCCGACGTGGGAGGCTCGCGACGGAAGCAAGGTGTTGGGCGAGGTTGCCGCCCGGGCCCCCAGCCCGGATCCGAATGCGGTCGCCTGGCTATTGCTGAACGCGAAATCGACGTCGGGAGCCGGGATTTTCGGCAAGGTGAGGTTCATCCAGAGGGTGCACACCGTTGGCGGCAATCCGCCGGCGGGTGGATGCGATCAAAGTTCGGCCGGCGGGGAAGCGCGAGTGCCTTACAGCGCTGAGTATCGGTTCTACGCCGATAAACCCTGAGGCGCAGCGCTGCGTGCTCTCCAAGGAAGCCATTTGAGCGGCGCGCCGAGTTTCGCAGCCGCATGCTCCAATAGCCGGCGGCTTTCTTCGCCCGAGTCCAGGGCGGCTCCACCACGACGTGCTGAGTCGAAACTTCAGCGCGGGGCTGGATATGGCGTTCGCGAAACGAACACAAGTTAGCGGGCTAGAGTAGCGCCGGTCAGCCTGCCGATCGCACCCAGCGTCGTCTGCGCGGCGTTCAACCCGAGACGAAAGTCGGCATCGCTGTAGGTTGCGTAGACATCGGTCGGTTGATGCCACTGCGGATCCCATCCCGCGCCGATCTCCCGTCCCCGCTCGTTCTCGCGCAAGCTGATTGCGGGGACCAGATCCATGAATGGCGTGCTATCCGTGTTGGTCATGTGCGGCCCCACCGCCGCCGGATAGTCAGTCGCGTAAGCCTCGTTCGCGGCGTAGAAAGCCCAGGCCAACTTTTGCGCGCCGTCCGCCGCCTTGGCGAGCGACTGAAATTCGATGTTCACGTCTGCTTCCGGCCGCTGATCCTTTGCCACGCTGCCATCGGCGCGCGGCATGCCGTGATCGAAGAGCATCATGTCGTGCTGGATCATGCCGAGCCACCGCGGTTCGGGGTAGCGCCCCGATCCAACCGGTTCTTCCTTGGCCTGAAGGGCCGCGCGTTGATCGACATACGCCCGAGCGCCGTTAAGCCCGGTTTCCTCATTGTTCCAGAGCGCGAACCGGATGGAGCGCTCGGTCCTGACGTCGGGTGCCGACATGATGCGCGCCAATTCCATGACCAATGCCGTTCCCGAGCCGTCATCATTGGCCGCCTCACCCCATCCGTGGCCATCCATGTGGCCGCCGACGATGTACATTTCGTCCGGATGTGTGGTGCCGATCTTGGTGCAATACACTTCTTCGCGCGCGCCGGGCGCGCTGGGCTGCGAATTCAGTGCGCGCAGCTTCGCATCGGGCTGCAACATGGGATCGACATTGACGCCCGTATGACCGCGCGCGCCGCGGTAGCGGCCGCCACCGACGGCAGCATCGGCGGCTCGTGCAATGGGTGGCCCGCTCGGGCGCTCCGCCTCGGTCGGAAAATACGTGTACTTGATGCGGGAGATGTTGGAGCAACCGTAGCTCTTGAGTTGCGCCTCGATCCAGTTAACCGCGGCGCGATTGCGATCAGTTCCCTGGCGGCGATCGCCGAATTGCGTCAGTCCCTTGATGGTCGCCTTGTATCGATCCAGGTCGAGGCGCGCCACGAGAACTTTGACGGGATCAGCCTGCTTCGCATCGGTCTCGCCGGCCGCCGCCGCCGATGTCGCTGGTATGACCGCCGCCGCCAGAATCATGGAAGGCGCAATCGCTGCAAGAATTCGGATCATGGGGGCTCCTTCTGGGTGGGGCATAGTTTACACGCTGGGTTGCCTGGAAAATAACCCGCGACGCCCATCTCAAATTCCGCAAATTGCAAGGATGGCGCGTATCAACCGGCGGTGGTTTTCGCGATCATACGATTGGCCGTGCCGGTTCCAGGTCCGCAGAGTGGGGGGAGCGAATATGAAGCAGTTTGTCAGCGCCACGCTGATGCTTGCGTTAGCGTTTTTTGGCATCGAAAGCCACGCTAGCGGAGCGCCGACGTCTTCGTTTGTGCCGCGGACGTCGCACCGGTCTCACGCGATGAGCCACAAGCGCCATCAGAGCCAGGGCGGCCATTACGCGGGCGGACATGGGTCATCCCATAAAGGCGCTCGCACCATGAATCCGCGCGCCGCAGATCACAACTCTCATCAGATCCCGCCCGTCAAACCGGCACGATAACCTGCTTCTGTCCGAGACACAGTTATAGTCGAGCGGTTTCGCGATCAGCCACGCCCGGCCAAAAATTTCTCTCCGAGGGATGGTGAATCATGGAAAATGTCCGTCGCGGCTTGAAGAATTGAAGGAATATCTCAGATGAGCGCCCGCCCGACTTGTTCCAACCAGTCCCGAAAAAGCTTTTGCACCCGCGTTGGCAAGGTCACCCTGGCCGCGGCATTGACGATCCTGTTCCAGGTTGCCGTTGCCCATGCGTCCGATGCGAAGACATCCGCTGAAACCAGCGAGTCGAAGGCATTCGCGGAAGTGGACCGCATCTTCGCGGACTACGCTCTCGATTCCCATATTCCCGGCCTCGTCTATGGAATCGTCGCGGACGGGCGACTCGTTTACGTTCGAGGGCTCGGGGTTCAGGACTTAGAATCCAACCGCCCGGTGACGTCGAAAACCTTGTTTCGTATTGCCTCGATGACGAAGGCCTTCACTGCACTCACTGTGTTGACGCTTCGCGACAAGGGGAAGCTTCAGCTGGACGCGCTTGCGGAGACTTACATTCCGGAGTTGCGCGGCTGGAAATACCCCACGAAGGACTCGTCGCGCATTCGCGTGCGCGACCTCCTGAACCACACAGCGGGGTTCGTGACCGATGACCCCTGGGGCGACCGACAGACACCGATGCCCGAACCGGAGTTTTCGCGACTGTTGCGCGAGGGCGTGCCGTTCGCGCGCAGTCCGGCCACGGCAATGGAATATTCAAATCTCGGATTCGCTCTGCTTGGGCGCGTGATCACCAATGTTTCGGAACACCCGTACGCGGAGACCATCACCCATTCGCTGTTGCAACCGCTTGGCATGGAATCATCCGGCTTCGTCGCGGATGCGGCAGCCCGCGAACTGCGCGCGCTCGGTTACCGGTGGGAAGACGACGCGTGGCGTCTCGAGCCGACGCTGGCGCACGGCGCATTTGGAGCGATGGGCGGCCTACAGACCAATGCCATCGACTATGCAAAGTGGGTTGCGTTCCTGCTGTCGGCGTGGCCGCCGCGCGACGACGCGGACCCAGGGCCGGCGAAACGTGGGACGGTGCGCGAGCTCGCGCAAGGGTCGAATTTCCCGCGGCTACGGACGCGCCCCGGACACACGGGGTCCGAGGCATGCCGCCAGGCAGCGACGTACGGCATGGGTATGTGGGTGGCGGTTGACTGCGATCTGGGGTTTACACTCAGCCACGGCGGTGGTTATCCGGGCTACGGATCTCACGTGCTTCTTCTTCCCGATCGAGGAGTCGGCCTGTTCGCCTTCGCGAACCGTACCTATGCGGGGCCCAGCGGAGCGGTGTGGGATGCAGCCGTCGCCCTCGGCAAAACAGGATTTCTCAAAGATCGCTCGGTCCCGGTTGGCGAGGAACTTGCCGGCGCCTATCTCACAGTCGGAGCGATTTACAGACAGGGCAATGTCGAGACCGTCGCGGACCAGCTCGCGATGAATTTCCTACTGGACCGGGATGCGGCCGGATGGGCGCGCGATCTTACAAGTCTCAGGAAGCAGGTTGGCGACTGCGATACGGCGGCGACCGTGACGGCCACCAGCGCGCTGTCAGGCGAATTTACGTGGCGGTGCGCGCACGGCCGAGTCACGGGCAGCTTTTTGCTCGCACCAGTACATCCGGCGCGCATCCAGTGGATCAAGCTCGAGCGCAAGACTCCCTGACCGCCGCGCGCGCGATAACCCCGACCGCACTGCCCGATGAATGGCTTCAGGAAGTCGCGGAGTACAGACACGTTGCTGCTCAGTAGCAGATTGGGTAGGTTTCGATACCGCGCCGGGGCGGTCCCCGGCATCCAGTCAAGGGGAGCGAAATGATCAAAGTACTTTTCGCAGGATCGCTTGTACTGGCCGCGCTCTCGGCGCAGGCGCAGACACACCTCGACACTTCGGGCAACTATGGGGCATGGCAGGGTTATGCATCGTACGGCCCGGTGACGTGTGCCGCCCCGACTGACATAGCCGGTATGGGCTGCTTCAGCTTCGCCGATCAGATGTACCTGTACCAGTCCGTGAACGGCTTCCCGACGGTGACGCTCCACATCACCGGTCAGGAGGGCGGGTACTCATGCGGGCGAGGATGCAGTGGGGTCAATCTGACGGATTTCAACACGGCGCCGAAATTGACGATCGCGAAGCCACAGGTCGATTCCAGCGGCAATCTGGTGTACGTCCCCGGCTACTGCGGCTCATCAGCTTGCCAAGTCCAATTGTGGAGCGACACCGTACCGCCAACGCCCGCTGTGGACGCTCATGGACAGCCGATCACCTTCACGGCAACCAAGACCAACGTCAATGTAAATGGCAAGATTTACGCGGTTACGTCGGGCTGGACCATGAACCAAGTAATGCTTCCGACCGCCGACGCGAATGGCAATCAGATCTACTACAACCTGGAATTCAGCGGCCAGTCTTGTAGCGGCCGGTCGTGCAATATCGCGGGTGCCACGCGCCTCTTCGTGACGACGACGGTGGTCTATCCGGCGCCGCCTCCGCCGCCCCCGCCGCCTCCGGGTGATGGAGGGGACGACTCCTAGCGACTCCAGCGGGCTGCCCCGTCCCGATGCGTCCTGCATGTGACATAGTGCGTTGCAGCCTGCGATGGACGACGTGTTTTTGGAAAGGCAGCGTTGCCACGAATCGAAGAGGGCAGGACCATCACCGTACGAGGTCAAGGTGATGGAGGTGACTGTATGAAGTCCATGCTGTTCATTCTGGTGGCTCAGCTACACGCGGGCGGGATTCAGACCGTCGGCGCGTATCCGACCCTTGAACAGTGCCGGGATGCGCTCAATGTGGCAGCCACGAACGTCGCCGCGTACTACACTTGCGAGGCAACGCCAGTGCAGGGGACGTGGCAGCGAAAGGATTCGCGCTACGCCATGGCGCGGGAATGAGCCCCGCCTAAAAGCCGGCGTGTGACCGCACGGCCGACTCGAGACGCTTGGTCAAGAGTCGCCGCTATCGCGAAATTGAGCGCTGCGCCCTTCCAAGAAGAGCGGCCGGTGGTAAGAATGGCCGAAGAATATGGTCAATGGGGTGACGAGATGCAGCGAGTATTTCTAACGCTCATGGTCTGTCTGACGCTCGCTGCCTGCGGGCTCGGTGAGACTGCGGTGTCGGCCGCGGCAGGCGGTGCCTCGGCGGCCGAGCAGGCGAAGGAGGCGTTGAAAACCGAGGCGCGCGTCAAGCAGCAGCTCGACGCAGCGGCAACGCTCGAGGCACAGCGCCGGCAGGCCGCTGATGCCAGCTCACAGTAGCAACACCGCCGGGCATCTGGCAGATGGCAAAATGTTGCGCGTCCCGTACGCGTTCTATGAGGATGCTCTCGGCACGAGAGCGCTCTGACGCTTTCCATTCCGTGAAGGGAGACGCGGAGAGTCCACGACGATGGGCCGCGTTCCACGAGGCTGGCCATGCGGTCATGCGTATCGTGCGGCATGGAGCTGCCACCGCAATCGACGTGAGCGACGATGGCTCAGGTAATTCGCACGGCACGGGGGCGTCGATTCGCGTGACCGACAAAATTGAGATTGCTCTCGCGGGGCCGCTGGCCGAAGCGCGGACTCGCAAGATATCAGCGGCCGCAATATTCATGACCGGCGGCAGACAAGACCTGGAAGACGCCTCAGAGCTTGCTGCCTGCTGGGCCGTCACTGTCGGAAGCGACCAGAGTGCTGTATTGCGTGAAGCCGAGGCCACAGCCCGGCGATTCCTGCGTTATTACTGGACGGCCGTCGAGCGACTTGCGGGCGCCGTTCTCGAATCCGGAAGCTTGACCAACTCGGAGGTGGACGCAATTGCGGCCATCGAATGAGAAGCGGCGCCGGTCTAGGGCTTCCGCTGAAAACCGCCCAACCGGGGCAGCCGGACTGTATCGCCAGTGGGCTGGTGCAATTCGGCTTCGCGCATCAGCCGCTCTGTTTCCGGTCGCGGATTTATGATCGCCTTGCGCCTCTCTTCGTGTTCGTGTTTCAGCAACGGCAGCAATTCAGCCTGCGGTTTAGGATCCGCGGCGTCCGTGCCGAAATGGGTACTGCAAAAGACTTGGAAGTACGCCGCGTAGAGCTCTTGGTAGCGCCTCATCGGATCGAAAAGTCGGGGTCGCGCACGACATTGCCACCGACGTGGCTGGTGCAGAGCAAGCTGCAGGCCTTTCGAACATATTGTCCATGCTCGGCAATGACGGATCGGGTGTAGTCCTGCGCCGGATGGAGGGAGATCATGATGCGCCGGCGCAGGTCGCCGCGAATTCGCGCATCGCGCAGATATTCGAACGGTGCCTTGCGGTGGATCAGCCGAAATGTCGCCTTTTTAAGCAGGGCGGCTTGCGTACGCTTGAAGCTGGGGCTCGCGACCTCGAGCATCAGGCCCGAATGCTCGCTCTCCCAGGTTCGAAACGCCGCTGGGCTTTCCAATAACCGGCTGGCAACCAATTGTTCGTTGGGATTGTCGCTGTATAGAGCCCTTTGCACGCGATCGGTCGATTCGCGCATGAGGCTTTTGTGATCGACGGAATTCCGGTGCACCCTTCTACACCCCTAAGTTATTAGAAAGACCTGATGCGCCGGGTGCCCGCGCGGCGCTAAGTTACTGTATTTATTGGCGCTCCCTACGAGATTGTTCGGCGCTGCGCGCCTCATCCCTCGCTGCAGGCTCGGGACCGCCGTCGCCAGGGGCTCCGGCGTCCAACTCGCCCTGGCGGGCGAGTTGTCGAACTCGTGGGCGGGCTGGCGCCCGCCCGAGTTCTCATCTCGCAGGGCAGAGTTCGAATGAAAATGCCGGTGAGGCACCGGTATTTTCATTCGAATTGGCGCTCCCTACGAGATTCGAACTCGTGTTACAGCCTTGAGAGGGCCGTGTCCTAGGCCTCTAGACGAAGGGAGCGGTGTTTTTAGGATCTGGGCGCCTGGACCCAAGAGGGCTGGTAGTATACGGGCCAATTTTTTGGACTCAAGCGGAACCCTCCTTTTTGAACGCCCCGTCGACGCCTTTTCCCCCTTTGGTCATCCCTCGCTCCGAGCATTCGATATCGCGTGCCGCGATCTCGCCGAATGCCTTGAAAGTGCTCTACCGGCTAAAAGACGCGGGATATCAGGGGTTTCTTGTGGGCGGGGCGGTCCGCGATTTGCTCCTGGGGATCACGCCGAAGGACTTCGACGTGGCGACCAATGCGCTGCCCGAAGAGGTCAGACGGTTGTTTCGCAATTGCCGCCTCATCGGCCGGCGGTTCCGCTTGGCGCACGTGCATTTTGGCCATGAAATCATCGAAGTCGCGACTTTCCGCGCGGCGGCGGCGCCGGAACGCGAGGATGCGGACGACGCCGACGCCGATAGCGACAATGGCGGGGGGGCTGACGAGGCCGGCGCCTCGGGCGCGGCGGAGTACGCCGCACCGAGCGATTCCACGCATCGCGCCTTCGATCAGACAGGGCGGATCCTGCGGGACAATATTTACGGCACCATCGAGGAAGACGTGTGGCGGCGCGATTTCGCGGCCAACGGTCTTTACTACAACATCGACGATTTCTCGATCTGGGATTTCGTCGACGGGGTCAGCGATGTGCGGGCGCGCCGCCTGAAGTTGATCGGCGATCCGGAGACGCGCTACCGCGAAGATCCGGTGCGCATGCTGCGGGCGGTGCGGTTCGCGGCCAAACTCGATTTCTCGATCGATCCGAAGACCGAGGCGCCCATCGGCAAGCTCGCGTACCTGCTGGACGGCGTTCCGCCGGCGCGCTTGTTCGACGAGTGCCTGAAATTGTTCCTGTCGGGTTTCGGCGCGAAGTCTTATCGGCTGCTGAGGCAGTACGGTCTTTTCGAGCATTTGTTTCCGCTGCCCGCCGCCGCCTTCGCGCTGCCGCCGTACGCGTATGCGCAGGACATGCTGGAACGCGGCCTGATCAACACCGATGAGCGCATCGCGGCCGACAAGGCGGTAACGCCCACCTTTCTGTTCGCGGTGCTGCTGTGGAGCGCGGTGCTGCGCGAACTGAACGAGCGGCAGGCGGGGCCGGCGCCGGATCTCGCGCAGCTCATGCAGGCCTGCGACACCGTGCTCCGGGCGCAGCAATCGCGCGTGGCCATCCCGCGCCGGTTCGCCATACCGATGCGGGAGTTGCTGATGCTGCAGCCGCGGTTCAACCGCCGCAGCGGCGTCAAATCCTTGAGTCTCTTGCAGCATCCGCGGTTTCGCGCAGCCTATGATTTCTTGCTGCTGCGTGCTGAAGTTGGCGTGGCCGACCCGGAACTCGCGAAGTGGTGGACCGATATTCAAGTGCTGCCGCAGGAAGAGCGGGTGGCTCTGGTCCAGGCGCGCCCGGCGGAGCCGGCCGCCGAGGGAGATGCCGCGGCGGCTCCCGGCCGTCGACGCCGGCGCCGGCGGCGCGGCGGAGCGGCGCGCACCTAGGAGCCTGTCTTGACAGGCTCCCCAGTGACTACTTTGCTCTGGCGCCCCGCGTATGTGGCGATCGGCAGCAATTTAAATGACCCGCAAGCACGCGTGCTCGAGGCGTTCGAGCGCCTCGCCACGCTGCGCGCGACGCGCGCGGTGCTGCGTTCGCGCCTCTATAGAAGCCGGCCCATGGGACCGCAGGATCAACCGTACTTCGTGAACGCGGCGGCGGGTTTATTGACTCAAGCCGGCGCGCGCGAGTTGCTGGAGGGACTGCTCGCGATCGAACGGGCCATGGGCCGAAATCGCCAAGAGCGTTGGGGACCGCGCGTGATTGATCTGGATTTGCTGTGGATGGTGGGAGAGACCATCGATGAGCCGGGATTGACAGTGCCGCACCCGGGAGTGTCGACGCGCAACTTCGTCCTGTATCCTCTGGCAGACATCGCCCCCACGCTTGCGATTCCGGGACACGGCAGCGTGTCGGAGCTATTGAAGAGCGCCGGCGACGATGGAATTTCGGTCCTGGAGTAGCACGAGAGTTTTCAATGGCGAGCGAACTATCGCATCGATTTATCGTGGTCGAGGGACCGATTGGTGTCGGCAAGACCAGCCTGGCGCGCCGCCTGGCACAGTCGCTCGGCGGCCAGCTCGTCCTGGAACAGGCGGATCAGAATCCTTTTCTCGAGCGCTTCTACAAGAATCCCCGCGCGGCGGCATTTCAGACTCAATTGTTCTTTCTGTTTCAGAGATCGCGCCAGCTGGAGGATGTCCGGCAGGAGGATTTGTTCAGCGCCATTCGGGTGGCCGACTACTTGCTGGAAAAAGACCGGCTGTTCGCTCGCGTGACCCTCGATGACGCCGAATACGCGCTCTACGAGCGAGTCTACGAGCGGGTTGTGGTGGATGCGCCCAAGCCCGATCTCGTCGTGTACTTGCAGGCGCCCGTCGATGTGCTGGTCGATCGCATTGCCAAGCGCGGCATCCGCTATGAGCAGCACATCGAACGCAGCTATCTCGACAAGCTCAATCACGCCTATGCGCGCTTCTTCCACAGCTATGACGCCTCGCCCCTGCTGATCGTGAATTCCGCGTCGATCGATCCGGTGAACAACGAGGGCGACTACCGGCAGCTGTACGCCGAGATCTGCAAGACGCGGCGCGGCCGTCATTTCTTCAACCCCGGCAGCAGTTTGTTGCCCGCCGGCTAGAGGCCATGCTGCGCCAGCGCCCAGCGCACGTGTTCGCGCACCACGGGCGAGGGATGCTGCGCGCGGCTCTGCAGCGACTCGATGAGCGCGGGCGAGGTCGGCGCGTTGCCGAGACCCACCGCGATATTGCGCAGCCATCGCTCGTAGCCGATGCGGCGGATCGCGCTGCCACGGGTCCGTTCCAGAAATTGCGCCTCGCTCCAGGAAAAGAGCTCGACGAGCTGCGCATGGTCGAGGCCGTTGCGCACGGCGAAGTCCTTCTCGGCGGTCCGGCGCGCGAACTTGTTCCACGGGCAGACGAGCTGGCAGTCATCGCAGCCATAGATGCGATTGCCGATCGCACGGCGAAACTCGACCGGTATCGTTCCGTGCAGTTCAATGGTGAGATAGGAAATACAGCGCCGTGCGTCGAGACGATACGGAGCCACAATGGCGCCGGTGGGGCAGGCGGGCATGCAGGCGCTGCAAGTGCCGCAGTGCGCCGTGCTCGCCTTCTCGCTGGGCAGCTCCAGGTCCAAATAGATCTCGCCCAGGAAAAAATATGAGCCGGCGTCGCGGTCGATCAGATTGGTATGTTTGCCGATCCAGCCCAGTCCGGCATTGCGCGCCAGGGCTTTTTCCAGCACCGGCGCAGTGTCGGCGAATACTCGGTAGCCGAACGGGCCCACCGCGCCCTTGATGCGATCGCACAGCTGCTGCAGCCGCGCTCGCATGAGTTTGTGGTAGTCGCGTCCCAGGGCGTATCGAGAAACATAGGCCACGCTCGCGTCGGCCAGAGTGGCTTCGGCGTCGACCGCATCCTCGGGCCAGTAGTCCATCCGCACGCTGATGCAACTCACCGTTCCCGGCAGCAGCTCCGCCGGACGGCTGCGCTTGATCCCATGACGCGACATGTACGCCATCTCGCCGTTGAATCCTGCGCGCAACCAGTCCAGAAAATGCGCCTCGTCGGGCGCCAGATCGAGGTGGGCGACTCCGAGCCGGGCAAAGCCGAGTTCCCTGCTCCAGCGCCGCACGTCGGCCAGCAGGGCGGGGGCGTCAAGCACGCTGTCGCGGGAGGTCCTGGAGTTCATACGCTTCGGCTACAGTACCGCTTTGTGAGGTGCCCGCGTGGATCTGAATCTGGCCGACAGCAGCGTGACTGAATGTCTGGGGCAGGCGCTCGCGCGCTCCTTCCCGGGCGCCGCGGCCGAAGTCGCCGCGGCCGGCGCGGTGGTGTACCTGCGAGGTGAACTCGGCACGGGAAAGACCACGTGCGTGCGCAGTTTGCTGCGGGCATTGGGGGTCACGGGGCTGGTACGAAGTCCCACCTATACCTTGGTCGAGACCTACATCCTCGCCACGCTGACCTGCGTTCATGTTGACCTGTATCGACTGCAGGCGCTGACAGAAGTCGATGAGTTGGGACTGCGCGACCTGGTGGGGCCGGGCTGCCTGTTAATGGTGGAATGGCCTGAGAGAGGTGGCGCCGCATTGCCGCCCGCCGATCTGGATTTGACTCTCCGTTATGCGGGCGATGCGCGCCAGGCGCGGCTCCGTCCCGCGACGCCGCTTGGGCTGGCCTGGCTCCAGAACTTGGGACTCGACAGTAGCTTAAGTTCCTATGTCTCTAATTTAACTTGAAAAACACTGCGCATAAGCGTTAACTTAACGCGCCATGAGACCCAGAGCCTCGCTGATCATTTGGGCCACCCTGCTGGGGAGCGCGCTGTTGCCGGCGCACGCGGTCGATGTGCGCGCCGTTCGGCTGTGGGCGGGCCCGGACAGCACGCGGGTGGTGCTGGATTTATCGGGCAGCGTCCAGCACAGTTTGCAGGTTCTGAGGAACCCCGACCGCGTCGTCCTCGATGTAGCCGATGCGCGGCTTGCCAGCGGGGCACGCGCGGCGCCGGCCGGTACCGGGGCCGTGAGGCAGGTGCGAATGGCGCGCCGGCCCTCGGGGGAGCTGCGCGTCGTGCTCGACCTGTCCCGGCCCATCCAAGCGAAGAGTTTTCTGGCGGCGCCCAATGACCGCTACGGCTATCGATTGGTCATTGACTTAGGATCGAATCAGGGCATCGAAACTCCGGTCAGAGTGGAGCACGCGCCGCCCGAAGCCAGGGACCTCATAATCGCCGTCGACGCCGGTCACGGCGGCGAGGATCCGGGCGCGATCGGCAAGAACGGCACGCGCGAGAAGGACGTGGTCCTTGCCATTGCCCGGGAGCTCGCGCTGCAGATCAATGCCGAGCCGGGTATGAAGGCCGTGCTCACCCGCGACGGCGATTACTTCGTGCCTCTGCGCGATCGGATGCGCCGCGCCCGCGCGCAATCCGCGGATTTATTCGTGTCCATTCACGCCGACGCGATTCGCGATCGGCGCGTCGACGGCTCATCGGTGTACATTCTTTCGCAACGGGGCGCGACCGACGAGGCCTCGCGCTGGCTGGCGGAGCGCGAAAATGCCTCCGACTTGATCGGCGGCGTGTCGCTGGACGACAAGGATGATGTGCTCGCTTCGGTGCTTCTGGACTTGTCGCAATCGGCCTCATTGAGCGCCAGCCAGATCGCGGCGGAGCGCGTGCTGCGTCAATTGAACCGCGTCGGCGAGGTACGCAAGCCGCTGGTGCAGCAGGCTCGCTTCATGGTGCTGAAGTCTCCGGATATCCCGTCGATGCTGGTCGAGACGGCCTACATATCGAATCCGCAAGAAGAGCAGCGGCTGCGCGCGCGGCCGCATCAGTCGAAGCTCGCCGCCGCCATCCGCCAGGGTGTGCATGATTATTTTTATGCCAATCCACCGGCCGGCACGCGTGTCGCGCACCTCGCGAGCGGCGCCGCGCCGCGCCCAAGTCCGCCCGTGGGCGACTCGGGCGTTTAGCCCCGGCGACTCGGGCGGTTGACCCGGGCGGCTCAAGCTTCCAACCCGGACAACTCGTGCGTCGCCTCCAGGCGCGGGTTCGCCCCGCGAGCACTCGTGCTGTGCGAAACTGCATGACACGAGGTCGACCTTGCCCATTTTGCTGCTGTCCGATGCACTGATCAGTCAAATCGCCGCCGGCGAGGTGATCGAGCGGCCGGCGTCCGTGGTCAAGGAGTTGGTGGAAAACGCGCTCGACGCGCACGCCACGCGTATCGAGGTGGAACTCGAACGCGGCGGCGTTGGTTTGATTCGGGTTCGCGACAACGGCTGCGGAATTCAGCCGGAAGAAATGGCGCTGGCGCTGGCGCGGCACGCCACCAGCAAAATCGCTTCATTGGACGACCTGGAACGGGTCGCGACCTTGGGATTTCGCGGCGAGGCGTTGCCCAGCATCGCTTCCGTTTGCCGATTATCACTGGTTTCGATGCCGGCGACGGCCGCACATGCGTGGGGCGTCGAGGCCCGCGATGCGACGCTCACACCTCCCGTACCCGCATCGCATCCGCCGGGAACGAGCGTCGAGGTACGTGATCTATTTTTCAACGTGCCGGCGCGGCGCAAATTTCTGCGCAGCGACGCCACCGAATATCAGCACATCGTGCGCATGCTGGAACGTCTGGCGCTGTCGCGCTTTGATGTGGCCTTTGCGCTGGTACACAACGGCAAGGCGGTATGGTCGCTGCCGGCGGCTCATACGGCGCCGGAGCGCCTCGCGCGGGTGGCGAAAATATGCGGTGAGGACTTCGCCGGCCGCGTGATTGAATTGCAGCACGACACCGAGAGTCTGCGCTTGTCGGGATGGTTGGCCCTGCCTACGTTTTCACGCAGCCAGTCGGATCTGCAATTCGCCTTTCTCAACGGCCGCTACGTGCGCGATAAGCTGCTGGCGGGCGCGGTGCGTCTTGCCTACCAAGACGTGCTGTTCCACGGCAGGTTTGCCGCATACCTCTTGTATCTGGAGCTCGATCCGACGCAGGTCGACGTCAACGCACACCCGCAGAAGTTGGAAGTACGATTTCGGGATTCGCGGCGCATTCATGACTTCGTGTTCCGCACGCTGGAGAGGGCGCTGGCGGACACGCGGCCCAGCGCCTCATCGGCGGGCAGCGCGCCGCTCGATTGGCTCACAGGAAGCGCGCAATTCGATCGTGTGGCTGGCCCAAGCCAGGCGCGCTTCGTGCTGCCCGAGGGCCGGGCGCACCCGGGCGCGGATGCGTATCGGGGACTCGTCGCGCGCGCAAGCGTCGGCGAAGGCTTGGCCACGGGCGTGAGCGAGGGCTTGGCCGCGGGTGTGAGCGGGGGCGTGGGCGAGCGCGGGACCAACGGCGATGGTGTGTTTGAGCGCGCGCAGCCCGGCGAGGGGTCGGCGCCCTTGGGATATGCGATCGCGCAACTGCACGGGGTGTACATCCTGGCGCAAACCGCCGACGGAGTGGTGCTCGTGGATATGCACGCTGCGCACGAGCGCGTGATGTACGAGCGCATGAAGCAATTGCTGGCAGGCCAGACGGCGCAGCAGCAACTGCTCATGCCGGAGATTCTGCACGTGACTCCCGCGCAAGCCGAGGTGGCTGAGACGCACGCGCAGGAATTTGCGGCATTGGGATTTGGCGTATCAAGGCTCGCGCCCGATCAATTGGCGCTGCGGGCAATCCCCAGCCTGCTGGTGGGCCGAGATCCTGCGGGCATCGTGCGCGATGTTCTCTCGGATCTACTGGAGCAAGGTCACTCGCGCCGGGTCGAGGAGTCGATCAATCACTTGCTCGCCACCGCGGCCTGTCACGCGGCGGTGCGCGCGCAGCGCAATCTGAGCCTGACGGAAATGAACGCCCTGCTGCGTGAAATGGAAGGCACGGAGCGCGCCGATCAGTGCAACCACGGACGCCCGACGTGGGTGCGTTTATCCCTCACCGATCTCGATCGGCTGTTCTTGCGCGGCCGGTGATGGGCCGGGCGTCGCAACGCGGGGCCGCCGCAGGCCGGGCGTCGCAACGCGCGGAGGGCACAGGCGGTGCGGCCAACCGCCGTCGGGCGATATTGTTGATGGGCCCGACCGGGTCGGGCAAATCCGAGCTCGCGCTGCGCCTGGCCGAAGCGCTGCCCCTCGAAATTGTCAGTGTGGATTCGGCGCTGGTCTATCGCGGCATGGATATCGGTACCGCCAAGCCCACCGCCGCCATGCGGGCGCGAGTGCCGCACCACTTGATCGACATTCGCGATCCTGCCGAGAGTTACTCCGCCGGCGAGTTCACGCGCGATGCCCTGCAGGCCATGCAGGACATCTGGCAGCGCGGGCGGCAGCCGCTGCTGGTGGGCGGCACGATGCTGTATTTTCACGCCCTGAGTTTTGGGATCGCGCAATTGCCCGAAGCCAATCTCGAGGTTCGCGCCGGCATCCTGGCCGACGCGGCGAGGTCGGGATGGGCGGCCCTGCACCGGGAACTCAAGGCCGTGGATCCGGCGGCCGCCGGGCGCATTCATGTCAACGATCCGCAGCGAATCCAGCGCGCCCTCGAGGTGTACAGGCTGACCGGTGAATCGATCACGCGATTGCAACAGAAGCGCGTGTCGGTGTTTGCCGACGCCGACGTCACAGAATTTGCGGTCGCACCCCTTGAACGCCGCGATTTGCACACCAGAATCGAGGTGCGCTTCGGCGCGATGCTGGCCGCCGGTCTGCTGACTGAGGTGCGGGCGCTCTATGAAAGGGGCGACCTCACGGCGGAACATCCGTCGATGCGTGCGGTCGGATACAGACAGCTATGGCGATATTTAGCGGGACAATGTGCGTTGGACGAGGCGGGAAAACAAGCGATTGCGGCAACGCGGCAACTTGCCAAGCGGCAGTTGACCTGGTTGCGCCGGCGCGAACGTGCGCAGTGGTTCGATTCCATGCATCCAGAGGCTGCACGGATCATGACTGATGCACTGTTGAAGGGCGGATTCCCAACCTCGTCCGGTGTAACGCCGCAAGGTGCGCTGTGCTAGCATGATTAAGTACGTGCCTGGTGCCGCAGGGAAGTGGTTCGGCAATACAAATGACACCAAAAAACAAGGAGCTTCACACATGGCCCGTGGCCAGTCTCTGCAGGACCCATTCTTGAATGCCCTGCGCAAAGAACGCGTGCCCGTCTCAATTTATCTTGTGAACGGCATCAAATTACAGGGACAGATCGACTCATTCGACCAGTTTGTCGTCTTGCTCAGAAATAGCGTGAGTCAGATGGTCTACAAACATGCCATTTCCACGGTCGTGCCCGCGCGCAATGTGCGATTGCCGACCGGCGAGGATGGCGAAGTGACGGAACCGGCCATTGTCGAATGAGTAGTCGAGTGAGTGGGCGGTTCTCTGCAGCTGTTTGAACGCCCGCGAGGTGGTGAGCGCGCTGTTCTGGTAGGCGTGGGTATCGGTCATCCGGTGGATCCCAATGACACCGCTGAATTCAAGGCGCTGGCCGCATCGGCCGGCACCCTGGGGGTTGGCTTGGTGCTGGCCACCCGTGCGCGCCCCGATCCTAAATACTTCGTGGGAACCGGCAAGGCCGAGGAAATACGCGATTGTGCGGCTCTGCACAATGCGGACGTGGTGCTGGTGGACCAGGCCCTCACTCCGAGCCAGGAACGCAACCTGGAGAAACTCACCGGCCGTCGAGTTTTGGATCGCAATGGTCTGATTTTAGATATTTTTGCGCAGCGTGCTCGGAGCTTCGAGGGCAAGCTGCAGGTTGAACTCGCACAGCTTTCCCATCTGGCGACCCGACTGGTGCGGGGTTGGACCCACCTCGAACGGCAGAAGGGCGGCATCGGTTTGCGAGGTCCCGGCGAAACGCAGCTGGAGACCGACCGGCGCCTGATCGCCAAGCGCATCCGCACCTTGAAGGCGCGCCTGACCAAGCTGGCCCGGCAGCGTGACACCGGCCGGCGCGTGCGGCGCGAGGTCCCGGTGCCCACGGTTGCATTGGTGGGCTATACCAACGCCGGCAAGTCCACCCTGTTCAATGCCTTGACGGGGTCCACGACCTATGTGGCCGACCAGCTCTTTGCGACGCTCGATCCCACGGTGCGGCAGGTCAAATTGGCGGGCGTCGGCGAGGTGGTACTGGCCGATACCGTCGGCTTTGTGCGCGCCCTGCCGCACGAATTGGTGGCGGCGTTCCGCTCGACGCTGCAGGAGGCGCAGGACGCCGACCTCCTGCTGCACGTCGTGGATGCGAGCGACCCGCTGCGGGACGAACGCATCGAACAGGTCCGCGAGGTATTGCGCGGCATCGGCGCGGGCGAGATCCGCGAACTGGTGGTGCTCAATAAAATCGATTTAGTCGGGGAGAATCCCCGTACTGTCCAGGGTGCGGACGGAATAGCGGCACTCGTTTCGGTATCCGCGGCCACGGGCGCTGGGTTGCCGGAGTTGCGTGAGGCTCTGGCGCGCGCCGTGCGTCCGAATCAGGTACGCCGTACCCTGCACCTGGAGCTCAAGGCGGCCGCCGTCCGATCCGATCTGTACCGGCGCAACGCCGTACGCACCGAGCGGCAACTCGAGGACGGCAGCTGGGACCTGGATGTCGAACTCGATTTGGCCGAAGTTGCCAAATTATTGGGCAGCCAGGGGGTCAACCTGGTGGACAATAACCAAAGTACCCGCGAGCAGCGCGTCGCATAAGCTCTCTTGTTAAGCCTAAGTCGGCTGTTAGAATGCGCCCGCCCTTTACACATAGGCACTAGCATGGCTTGGAACGAACCTGGCGGCGAGAAGCGCAACCCCTGGAACCGTCCGCAACAGGCGCAAAACGATCTGGACGATGTGCTGCGTAATTTCCAGCGTCGCCTTTCGGCGTTGTTCGGACGCGGCGGCGGGGGCGGCGGCGGGGGGGGCGGACAGAGCTCCGGCAGTGTGGGCAAGAGCATGGGGAGCATCCTGGTCCTGATCGGTGCCGTGTGGATCGGCAGCGGGGTCTACCGCGTCGACGCGCAGGAGCGAGCGGTGGTCTTGCGCTTCGGCAAGTATCTGCAAACCACCGGTCCCGGCTACAACTGGCATCTGCCCTGGCCCATCGAGCGCAGAATCATCGTCAACGTGTCGCATCAATACAGCGTCGTCGACGACGCCAGCATGCTCACGGCCGACACCAATCTGGTCGAGGTCAAGTCCGCGGTTCAATACATCCAACCCGATGCGCTCAAACTGCTGTTCAAGGTGCGCGACGTCGAGGACACGCTGACGCAAGTCAGCGAAAGCGCGATGCGCGAGGCCGTCGGCCAGGCGTCGCTCGACAAGGCTCTGGCGTTCGACGTGTCGATCACCGAACGCGCCAAATTTCTATTGCAAAGGACGCTCGACAATTACGATATGGGGATCCACATCCTCTCCGTGAATCTCACCGGCGTGAACGTGCCCGAAGCCGTGCAGGACGCGCAGCGCGACGCCATCAAAGCCGACAAGGATCGCCAGCGCTACCAACAGGACGCGGAAACCTACCGAAACGACGTCCTGCCACGAGCGCGCGGCGCGGCCGCCAAAGAGGTGCTCGATGCCGAAGCCTACCGCTTGCAGGTGCTGGCGCTGGCGCAGGGCGAGACGGCGCGGTTCGATCAGGTGCTCGCTCAGTATGAACACGCGCCGGCGGTGACGCGGGAGCGCATGTATCTCGAGACCATGGAAAACGTCTACAAGAATTCGCGTAAAGTGATCGTCGACGCCAAGAACGGCAACAGCATGATGTACCTGCCGCTCGATAAATTGATCGCCCCGGGACCGCAGTCGATCGCGATGCCGAACGACACCTTGACGGTGCCTCCGGCGCGGGTCCCCGAGATCCAGGTGGCGCCTGCCGAAGATCCCGCGCGCGCGCGTGGGGTGCGCTGATGCAAAATAGAATTTTGTACACGCTGCTGATTCTGATCGGCGTGATTCTGCTGGTGCGTGCCAGCGTCTTCACGGTGAGCGAAGGACAGCTTGCCATCAAATCGATCGGCGGCGAGATCGTCGAATCCGATTTCCAGCCGGGACTGCATTTCCGGATTCCCTTGGTGCACGAGGTCAGCCGCTTCGATAAGCGGATCATCACCCAGCTGTATCGGCAGGAGCCGTTTCTGACGCGCGAACAAGAACAGCTCAAGGTGGATTTTTACGTGAAATGGCGCATCAACAATTTGCGCCGCTTCTACGAATCGACCGGCGGCGCCGAGGAGGCCGCCAACGATCGGCTGGGGGAGACCATCAAGGACAGCATCAAGACCGTGGTCACGCAGCGCACGCTGCAGCAGGTGGTCACCGCGGACCGCGCCGAATTCACCGAAGCCATGATGAAGAATGCGCGGCCCGCCGCGGAGCAATTGGGCGTGGATCTGGTCGACGTGCGCATCACCAAGATCGATCTGCCGCAACAGGTCCAGGATTCGGTGTTCGAACGCATGCGGGCGACGTTCAAGGCGCAGGCCGCGAAATTGCGCGCCGAAGGCGTCGAATCATCGGAGCGCACGCGCGCCGATGCGAACAAGAAGCAGACCGAAATCCTGGCCGATGCCGCGCGCCAGGCCGCTCAGATTCGCGGCCAGGGCGATGCCTCCGCCAGCGAAGTGTTTGCCAAGGTCTATTCGAAAAACGCGGAATTCTACAGCTTCTACCGCAGCATGATGTCGTATCGAGAGGCCGTGGGAACGCAAGGCGACGTGCTGGTGATCGCGCCGGATAACGCCTACTTCAAGTACTTCAATAAATCGCAGCCGCAGCCTCTGTCGCGATGATGGAAATCGGCTGGACCGAAATGCTCCGGTATCTGGGCGGCGCCTTTGCCTTGTACCTGGTGCTCGAAGGCATATTGCCGTTTCTGAACCCGGCCGCGGCACAGCGGCTGATGGCGAAGCTTGCCAATACCGAGCCCGCGCAATTGAGGTGGGGTGGGTTGATCAGCATGGTGGCGGGTCTGGCACTGCTGTGGATGGCGCGCAATGGGTAAGAACCTGGTCGTCATCGGTCTGCAATGGGGCGACGAGGGCAAGGGCAAAATCGTCGATCTGCTGACCGATCACGTGCAAGCCGTGGTGCGCTTTCAGGGCGGCCATAACGCGGGGCACACCCTGGTGATCGGCGGCGAGAAAACCATTTTGTCGCTGATTCCCTCGGGAATCCTGCACGCGCATGTTCAATGCCTGATCGGCAACGGCGTGGTGCTGTCGCTCGAGGCCCTGTTCAAGGAGGCGGAAATGCTGATCGGCCGGGGCGTGCCGGTCTTCGAGCGGCTCAGCGTGAGTCCGGCGTGCCCGCTCATTCTATCCTCGCACGTCGCGCTCGATCGGGCGCGCGAGAAGGCGCAAGGCGCGAATGCCATCGGCACCACGGGACGGGGTATCGGTCCCGCGTATGAGGACAAGGTCGCGCGCCGCGCGCTGCGAGTCGCGGATTTGTTTCACCGCGAGCGCTTCGCGGCGAAGCTGGGCGAGATCCTCGACTACCACAACTTCATTTTGCAGCGCTATTTTCAAGTGCCGGCCGTCGATTTCCAGCAAGTCCTGGAGTCGAATTTGCTGCTCGGCGAGCGCCTCAAGCCGCTGGTGGCGGACGTGACCGGCATACTCGAACAATTGAGCGTCGACGGCGGCAATGTGCTGTTCGAAGGGGCTCAGGGTGCCATGTTGGACGTGGACCTGGGTACGTACCCTTACGTGACCTCATCGACCACCACCGCCGGCGGAGCGGCCGCCGGGACCGGCCTGGGGCCGCGCCGGTTGCACGAGGTGCTCGGCATCGTCAAAGCCTATGCCACCCGCGTCGGCGCGGGACCGTTCCCGACGGAACTCTTCGACGAGTTCGGCGAGCACCTGTCGCGCGTCGGTCACGAATTCGGTTCGGTGACCGGGCGCCGTCGACGCTGCGGCTGGTTCGACGCGGTCGCCCTGCGGCGTTCCATCGTGCACAGCAGCTGCTCCTTGCTGTGCGTCACCAAGCTCGATGTGCTCGACGGCCTGGACGCGATACGCGTCTGCGTCGGGTACAAGATCGAGGGCGGCGTTGCGCTGACGCCGCCGCTGCTGTCGCAGAACCTCACCGAGTGCCAGGCCGTGTACGAGGAGCTGCCGGGTTGGAAGGAGAGCACCGTCGGGATCACGCGCTACACTGACCTCCCCGCCAATGCCCGCGGCTACCTGGAGCGCCTGCAGACCCTGGTGGGCGTGCCCATCAGCATCATTTCGACGGGGCCGGATCGCGATCAAACCATCGTTCTTAAGCACCCGTTCGGCTGAATCCTGGCGCCGGGTCGGGTACGATGTCATCCCTTCGCCCTCTCGAACACAAATCAAGGGAACACCATAATGGCATTTGAATCCGTTGCCCCCGCCAGGTCCGCCGAGCACGAGGCGAACGCCACCTACTCGACCCATCTGCAGGTGTTCGTGTACGTGTTGTTCTTCGCCTTCGGCGGCATCACCAGTCTCAATGACGTGATCATCCCGAAGCTCAAGGGACTGTTCACGCTCTCCTATGGCGAGGTGATGCTGGTGCAGTCGGCATTCTTCGCCGCGTACTTCATCATTTCGCTTCCGGCCGCCGAGCTGGTGCGGCGCATCGGCTATATGCGCTCGGCAGTCGCCGGCCTGCTGCTGATGACGGTGGGCTGCCTGTTGTTCATTCCCGCCTCCTCCTACGGCCTGTTCGGTTTGTTCTTGCTGGCCCTGTTCGTGCTGGCGTCCGGCATCACCACCGTCCAGGTGGTCGCGAACCCGTTGATTTCCATGCTGGGACGCGCGGCCACCGCGAGCAGCCGGCTGACCTTTGCGCAGGCGTTCAACTCGCTGGGCACGACCTTGTTTCCCTACGTCGGATCGATCCTGATCCTGGGTTCGTTGGCCACGGTCGATCCCACCACCCTGTCCGGCGCCGCCCTCGATGCCTTTCGCGGCGCCGAGACCCAGGTCGTGGTCCGCACCTACATCGGCCTCGCCATCGCGCTGGTGGTGGTGGCCGCGGTTGTCTGGCTCGAGCGCAAACGCCTGGTCGAGACGCCGGCGGAGCCGACCCCCATCCTGCGCGCCTTCAATTTGCTCACTCGGCGGCGGTTTGCCTTCGGCACCCTGTGCATTTTTCTGTACGTGGGCGGTGAAGTGGCCATCGGCTCCGTGATCGTCAATTATCTGATGCAGTCGAGCGTGCTCGGCATGCCCGCGGATGAGGCCGGGAAGCACCTGATCTACTATTGGGGCGGCGCCATGGTGGGGCGGTTCATCGGTTCCGGGCTGCTGCGGCTATTCTCGCCCGGAAAAGTATTGGCGTGCGCCGCCACGATGGTCATCGTCTTGTTGACGATCTCGGCGAACACCACGGGTCTCGTCTCGGGATGGTCGCTGCTCGCCATCGGACTGTTCAATTCCATCATGTTTCCGACGATTTTCACGCTGGCCAGCGAGGGTCTGGGCAAGCGCGCGGCCGAAGGGTCCGGGATCATCTGCATGGCCATCGTCGGCGGCGCCATCGTCCCGCTGGTGACCGGCAATGCGGCGGATGTCTGGGGATTGAAGCACGCGCTCATCGTGCCGGCGGCTTGCTATCTCACCATTCTCGGCTTCGGCTGGTTTGCACGCCGGCCGCTGCAGGCGGCCGCGCACTAGGCGTTCGCTTAAGGGCGAGTCCGCTAGCTAAGCGGCGCGGAGTCCCCGAGGCGGCGTTCGCTGCTAGGCGAGGACGTCCAGCAGCGCGGCCTTGGACGGGGTGTCCAGACCACGTTGAGTGCGTGCGTACAGCTCGACGGGATTGCGATAGGACGAACCCGACGCGGGGTTCGTCGTGCCGAAGTGGGCGGTCTGCAGCGCATCGGAGACGACGTGGGGCAGTGCCGGCAGCTCGGACCTGGACGGCGCGTACTCTTCCCGCGAGAAATAATCGGCTTGCACCACCACCGTGGAATTCGGGTGCGCCGCGAGTATCGTCACGCGTTTGATCTCCGCGCCCGACGCGACCAGCCGAGCGGCCTGATCAAGAAACGAGCTTGCCCCGCCGCGCGCGCCTGAAGGCTCGCCCGCGAGGATCAACGACTGATTGCTCGGTGTAATTTTCACTTAGAGTCGCTGTATCCGTACAGGCGCGGACGTCGTGCGGCCGCACACCAGCTATAGAGCCATTGGCGGCGAAACACAACCCTAAAGTTCACAATTCCGGCGCCGCCGCGCCCATCGGCCCTGCCGGCGCCTCGGGTGGGCGGGAGGGCGGGAGGGGGGGCCAGAATCAGGATTGGGGTCTATCTCAGATGAAGCCCGCCGGCGCCGCCGAACAGGCCAAGCAGCCCGGTGACGATCAAATAAATGGCGACAATGTAGTTGAGCAGCTTCGGCATGACCAAAATCAAAATGCCGGCAAGCAGCGCGACCAAGGGGGCGAGACTGAGATTCATTTGCATGGCGGATTCCTTGTGGATGCGCCGGATGGGTGTGTCCCGGCGCCGCCGCGTAGCTTACTGAAAAAGCTTCATTGCATTCTGTAGGGTTTTCATGACGCCCCACAGTAGGGGTATTCCTACCACCACCCACAGAGCTACCAGCCGTCCTTTCATCAGAGGCTCCCGCGGTAATGGTATTTCTCATCGACCGCACGCATGGCGAAGTTGCACAAGAATCCGATCAGCAGCAGGCCGCACATGATGTACATGGTGACCGAGTAGGCCTGCGCCTTGGGCACGCCATGGTCGATCTGATACTGGCGTATGTAATTCACCAGCACGGGGCCCAGCACTCCCGCGACCGACCAGGCCGTCAGCAGCCGGCCGTGAATGGCGCCGACTTGATAGGTTCCGAACATGTCACGCAGGTAAGCCGGGATGGTGGCGAAGCCGCCCCCGTACATGGTGAGAATGATGACGAAGGCTGCAACGAACAGCTTGATATAGCCCAGATGGCCGAGCGTCGGCACGGTCGAGTACAACACGATGCCGAGCAGAAAAAATATCATGTAGGTGTTGCGCCGTCCGATGTAATCGGAAGTACTGGCCCAGAAGAATCGGCCGAGCATGTTGAACAGGCTGAGCAACCCGACGAAACCCGCGGCGGCGGCCGGCGTCACACGGCCGGTGAAGATTTCCTGGATCATGGGCGAGGCCTGGCCCAGCACGCCGATGCCGGCAGTCACGTTCATGCACAGCACCACCCACAGCAGCCAGAATTGCGGCGTGCGCCAGGCCATCTCCACCGCGACATGGGCGGAAGTCACGAGTGGTTTCGGCTGCGCCGGCGCGGACCAGCCGGCGGGCTTCCAATCGGCCGCCGGCACGCGAACCGCGTAAACGCCGATCATCATGAACATGAAGTAGATGACGCCCATGGTGACGAAGGTCTCGAGCACCCCGTTCGATACCGCCGTCTTGAAATGATCCATCAGCAGCACGGAGAGCGGCGCGGCAATGAGGGCGCCGCCGCCGAAGCCCATGATGGCCATACCCGTCGCCATGCCCGGGCGATCCGGGAACCATTTGATCAGCGTCGAGACCGGCGAGATATAGCCGATGCCGAGCCCACAACCGCCGAGCACGCCGTAGCCCAGGTAGATCATCCAGAGCTGGTGCAGGTGAATCCCCACCGCGGACACGATGAAGCCGCCGCCGAAGCACAGGGCCGCGGTGAACATCGATTGGCGCGGACCGACGCGCTCCACCCAGCGGCCGAACAGGGCGGCCGAGGAGCCCAGAAACACGATGGCGATGGAGAAGATCCAGCCCACCTGCTTCAGATCCCAATCATTGTGCGCGGAATGAGTGATGCCGAGCAGTTTGGTCAGAGGCAGATTGAAGGTCGAGAAGGCGTAGGCCTGGCCGATCGACAGATGCACCGCCAGCGCAGCCGGAGGCACCAAGAAGCGGTTGTAATCCGGCGGCGCGACGGTGTGTTGGCGATCCAAAAACGAAGCGGTCATGTAGCCCTTTCGGTTGTGCTTGTTGGGGGGCATTTTCAATATGCCCGCGGTGCGCCCAATTGTCACCCTGCGCTCGGCTGATCAGCCATGGGATGGCCATACGGAGGCTGTTTCGCCTGCGACGCCGGTCACAGTCCGGCGCATTTCCGGGTTTGCCGCGCAATGCCGCCGCGCAGCTTTTCCGAGGAAATGAAAAACCGTGACATCAGGTGTCGAAGCAATTTGGACAAGCGGTTATCTTGCGAGCAGGTACCTCGGACATCCTCATGTGTAATTCCAGGTTTGTGCGCCAACGCGCATTCAGCGCGGCAGCATGGTGGCTGTGTTCCGTGCTGCTGTTCGCAGGGACCATGAGTGCATCGCCGGTGCGCGCGAACTGTCTCCTGAGCACGGACCCGGCCATCCGCGCACTGCAAACCCTGGTGAATCGAGATGCCGCCCTCGCCCTGAAGCAGTTGCAGACCCAGCTGGAGCCATTGGAGCGCGCGCCTCAGCCCGATGCGAATCGCCTGGCAGCGCTCTATGCCGTGCAGGCGCAGGCTTACAGCATGCTCGAGCTCGATGTTCAAGCCAAGGCTGCGGCGTCGAGGGGATTGGCGACCCTCGTCGGCGATCCGGTACACCTCAATCTGCTGTCGACCTACGCAGAGAATGTCTACGACCCGGTGGAGATCGAATCCGCGCTCAAATCCATCGACGCGGCGCTGGCCGCGCAAGTGCGCGGCTCGGTTGCCGTCACCTGCTTGCTCATCACGCGCGGTCTGCTGCAATACCGCCAGGATCGGCCCGATCTGGCGATCGACAGCCTGATTCAAGCGTATCACGCCAGCACGGCGCCCGAGTACGCTGAGCCGCGGATCACCGCCGCCTCGGTGCTGTCCACGGTCATGCGCAGCGCGGGTGATTTCCCGCAGGCCTTGGCCCTGAATCAAGAGGTGATCGACTGGGACACCCAGCATGGCGCGACGCTACGCCTGTCCGTCGACCGATTTCTGCGCGGGAGGATCTTGATCTTGACGCGCCAGTATCCGCCCGCAATCGAGCAATTCACGGAGGCTCGCAGGCTCAGCGTGCAACTGAACGACACGCAGGGCGTCGCATTCGCGGATCTGTTTGATTGCACCGCGCGGATTGAGCTCGGTCAACTCGACCGCGCTGCATCGGCCTGCAACAGCGCCCTGCACACCTTTGCCGCATCGCATACCGCGGATCAAGTGAAGGAAGCTCAAGGGCTGCTCGCCCGCATCGAACTGGCCAAGGGGTACCCCCAGAAGGCCCTCAATACCCTCAATGTGGTGCTCAATCGCGGAGGAGCGGATTTGCTGCCGGGTGGGGTGGCCTCGCTGTACCAATGGCGCGCGCGCGCCAATGCGGCCTTGGGCAACCACCGCGACGCCTATGCGGATCTGACCGAATATGCGCGGCTCTACGCAGCGTCCAACGATGCCGAGCGCACGCGCGCCGCGGCCACTCTGCGCACCCGCTTCGAGACCGATCGGGAAATCGAGCGCAACGCATTGTTGAAGCGTGAGCTGGAAGCGTCGCGCGAGAAGTCGCAGCGTCAGGCGGAGGAGCTGCGCTGGAACGCGATCGTGGTTACCTTGGGCGTAATGGTGATCACGCTGCTCATTTATTTTCTCTACACCAACCGGCGCTACCGGCAGCAGCTGGTGAAATTGGCGAGCCAGGATAGCTTGACCGGTTTGCCGAATCGACGGCGCACCGCGGAACTCGCAACGGCTGCGCTGGACAATGCCACCGCCACGCAACGCCCGCTGACGATCGCAATCATCGACATGGATCATTTCAAGATCATCAATGATCGGTGCGGACATGCGACCGGCGACTTCGTGCTCAAGGAATTCGCGCGCGTGGGGCGCGAAACGCTGCGCGAATCGGACGTGCTGGGGCGATGGGGCGGTGAGGAGTTCTTGCTGGTCATGCCCGAGGCGACCTTGGAGCTCGCGATGGCGAGTCTCGAGCGAATGCGAACCATGATGTTCGGGATTCACCTGCCCGCGTCGGGCGCCGGGCTGCGCGTTTCCTTGAGCGCGGGTGTCGCGACCAGCCAGCGGCACGGACGCTCCTTGGATGAAATGATCGCGCGCGCCGACTCGGCCTTGTATGCCGCGAAGAACGAGGGCCGCGATCTGGTGCGTGTGGCGGACGAGAACTATCTCTCCACCACCGGCGTGCGGCGCGCGCTCCGGCAGTGATCAAGGGCTGCCAAGGCCGCGCCGATCCCCTGATGTTCCATATGAGAGCACGCGGCGAAAATAGTTGGTGAAATTCTGGCGTAAGCTGCGGCGCTGGGTTTATAGTCCCTAGCCACGCCACCTCCTCCAAGTGAGCAGCGGCGATGTGGCAACGGGGTCTGCGCCAATGAAAGCACCACAAGACACCGCCACGCGGCAGATCGACTATCGGCACCCGTTGCCGGTGCGGGTCTGGCACTGGGTCAATGCGGCAGCGGTGGTCGTGCTGTTAATGACCGGGCTGTTGATCTTCGATATTCATCCGCATCTGTACTGGGGTGAGGTGGGGCAGGAAGGGGAGGGAGCGTTTCTGTCGCTCTCGGGGACCCACCTCGATCGCACGGTGCCGGAAACTCAACTGCAGATCGGCGGCTGGCGCTGGAACACGACCGGCGTGCTCGGAAGCGTCATCGACGATGGTTTCGGTGGAAAGTATCTGCTCCTCGCCGCGGCACCTGAGGACTGGCAGTTCGGTGCAACACGCGGTTGGCACTTTGCGTTTGCGTGGTTTCTCGGGCTCAGTCTGCCCCTGTACGGTGTCTATCTGCTCGCAAGTGGTCGACTGAATCAGGTACTGCTGCCGACGCGCGGCGATATGAAGCCACGCAATATCCTGCACGAATTGTGGCAACACGCGCGCTTCAAACGGGCGCGCGGGGAGTCGTCGCGTCACTATAACTTGCTGCAAAAGGCCAGCTATCTCGTCGTCATCTTCGTGCTGACTCCGGGCATGATCCTGAGCGGCTTGTCGATGTCGAACACGGTGACGGCGGCATTTCCCTCCCTCGCCACACTTTTCGGGGGTCATCAGTCGGCCCGGTCCGTACACTTCATTGTGGCCGTGCTGCTTTTGGCCTTCATTCTCGTGCACGTCTTCCAGGTTTTTGTGGCGGGATTCTTCAACATGACGCGATCGATGATCACCGGGCGGTTTGTCGTCGAGCGGGAGGAGACGCTATGACGGATTCGATCTCCCGGCGAGTGATGCTCAGCGGGCTCGCGGGGGTTTGTGGAGCTGTATTCGCGGGCTGTAGTCGGTTGGACGACAAAGCTCCATTCAAGCAACTCCTTGACGTGTCGGACGGGTTGACCCTGCGCGCACAGAGGCTGCTGCTGACCAACCGTCCGCTAGTCCGTGAGTTCTCGTTGTCGCAGCTTTCCGCGACGTTTCCGGTTAACGGCACAGGGATGCCGCCGGGCGACGATTACAAGAGAATCGTCGATAGCGAATTTCGCGACTGGAAACTGAAAATCCACGGTTTAGTGAACCGGCCAATCGCGCTGACACTCGCGCAGCTCCAAGTGCTTCCCGCACGCACGCAGATCACGATGCACAACTGCGATGAAGGTTGGAGCGCGATCGGACAGTGGACAGGAGTTCCGATGGCGCACGTGCTCGCGCTCGCAGGGCTGAGGCCGGACGCGCGATATGTCGTGTTTCATTGCCTCGACAAGATCAATATTGACGGCAATTACTATTACGAGAGCCTGGATTTATTCGACGCGCTCCATCCGCAGACGATTCTAGCTTACGGCATGAACGGCAAGCCGCTGCCGGTGGGTCACGGAGCACCGTTGCGACTGCGCGTCGAGCTGCAGATCGGGTACAAGAACGCGAAGTATGTCGATCGCATCGAAGTCGTTGATCGACTCGCTTCGATCGGCAAGGGCCGTGGCGGTTGGTGGGAGGACTTCGACAACGCGGTGTGGTACGCCGGGCAATAGCAGGCGTCGATCACTCCATGTGGCGAGGGTCGTGTATCGCTATATCTCGCACACCTCAAGCGGATCTTGAAGCTGGATCGATTCCGATTGCGCGGGCTCAGCGGTGCGCACGACGAGTTCCTACTCGCTGCCACGGCGCAGAACCTGCGGCGAATGGCGAAGCGGGTATGCCCGACGCCTCCCAAGAAAGGCCATCAATTCCAAGGCTTTCCTTCATCCAATCCAACCAAGGAAAGCCTTCAAAAACCGGCTAGTTTTTCAACAGATCGACCCTCTGCTGCCGGCGACGACCGGCAGCAATCTCCCAATTAGCTGGCGTGTTTCGCCAGCGACTCACGCGCCTCCTTGAGTTCTTTCCAATTCGGCGCGTACTTGAGCGCCTCGACGTACTTCACAAGCGCCTCTTTGGTGTTGCCTTGCTTCACCATAACATCGCCCCAGGCTTTCAAGGGATCGGCCCAGTGCGGGCCGCGTCTGTTGGCGTCTTTGAATTTCTCTGCCGCGCCGTCGAGGTCCCCGCGCTTCGCGAGTGCCAGACCCCAAGAGTAATAGCCTGATGGAATGCTGGGCGCGAGTTTCACCGCTTTGGCGTACCACTGCTGCGCTCCCGCCCAATTCCCGCGCAAATCCAACACGTCGCCCTTGAACCGGTAGCAATCGACATACGTCGAGGCGCCGGACACCTTCAGTGGAGCAGCAAGGGCCGCATCGGCTTTGACAGGTTGCGCGGTCTTTTCGTAGGTCGGCGCGGCCCAGCACAGGCTCCATGGATTGCCGATCGCGACCGAGCGGTCCGCATACACCAGAGCATAGTCGTCCCACGATGTTGCGGCGGCAGTCAGATCGCGAACTTCCTCAGCGATCAGCGCTCGCGAATACGTGATCCACCCTACGTCCAGATGGTTTTGAGGATTCCACACGGCTGTTGTGAGTCGCAGTCGCGCTGTTTCGACCTCGTGTAACTGGATGTCGGTCAGAGCAACGCCAAGGCCCGCCGCGCCGTAACCGGCCTGGTTCACTCCACCACCCGTCGAGGCGATACTGGAGAGCTGTGAGGCGCGCGATGCGCCCAGGTTGTAGGTCAGTAGGTCGTAGGTCAAGTAGGCTGACTCAGGCGCCTTCCCCGGACGCCCACCAGCAACCTTGATCAGCTGCAGGCCAGTTTGTAGCGCACGCTCCTCATCGCCCAGAATGGCGAGCGAATTCCCGATGTTGTCGTAACCGTTCCAGTATTCGGGGTTGATCCGCACGGCCTCTTGGAACAGCGGGAGCGCCTGCCTGTCACCGCTCCCGTCCGGTGAACTCACCGCAACCGCATTGGCCCAGTAGTTCAGCAGTAACGGTTGATCGTCGATGCTCGCAGCGGCGAGATGGGACTTGGCAAACGCGACGGTGTCGTCATAACGAGCGACATCGTTGGCAAGATAGTGGGCGAACGACCCCGGTTGCGATTCGCCATAGACATATTCGGCTGCTTTGGTCACCAATGCATTGAGATCGCCTTTCGCATCCGCGAACGTCTTCGGCAACACGCCCGCGCCCCGCACGGTGAGCGCGAATCCCACGGAACCGGTTTTGACGAGATCCCCTGAAATGTGCTGGTCATGACCGAATCGGACCCTGAGAGCCCGTTCGAGCTGACTGATCGAGACGCCCACTTCCGGGACCTCGATTCCGATCTCGTTAGCCCAGGCGCCGGAGATCGCGCGTTTCTGTGCCGCGATCCGCGTCGCCGCCTGCAACTCAACTAGCCGATCGTGCACCGCCGCCGCAATGACACGCCCGGTTAGGCCCATTTCGGCCAGCGAGGCAGGAGCCTCGAAGCGATCCACGACAACGCTGCGTGAGGTCACCGCATCGCGGATCATCACCGCCGAGCCAAGGCCGATGAGCGTCGCTACGAGAACGGTGAAGAGCTGGAAGCCGACCCGCAGGCGCAATCCAAACCGGCGGAGGTCCACTTCCCGGGCCTGCCCCTGCAGAAAATGCAACCGTGCTGCGTGCTCGTCTTCGAGATGCTTCTTCTGTATTTTTAGCAGCTCGGATTGATCATGAAGAAACGCAGACGTGTCGCGTGCAACTTGCGGATCCTGCCGCGAGGCAATGGCGGCCACTGCCGCCGCGAATGCTTCTGCACCAGCAATAGCATCCGGCGCCTCGACCTCCGGCTTCTCGTCCTGTTCCCCCAAAATCCCACCGAGCAAGCCTTCTGCCATCCTTAGTCTCCGTTTTCTCGTTGACTATGGTCGTCTACGCGCCTTCCCTTGGCAACCACGTCAGCTAAATGGCGCTGATATAAGCACGGTGACCGGCAAGTAATGGCCGCTTAGGGACGATCTAACACCAAAAGTGCCAAAGCATCTACCGTGAAGCTTGCGGCGCCACCGCGCCATCGCAGTTGAGATAGCTGGTGATTAGTTCCTTCCAGGTGCCGGCGGCGTTGAAATCAGCTTTAAGCGGTGTGGGCGGTGCTTGGTTGGAGAGCGCGCTTTGCATTACGCCCAATCCATGGTTCACCATGTAGGCAGGGAAGTATTGCGGTGGACCGACCTTTTTGACTAGTTCGCAGAGGGCCGCGTGACGCTGCGGATGATCCGTAAAGTCCTTCATGGCAGTCTCGAAACGAGTATGCACATCGGGGGCCATCCCTCCGAACAGGGCCATGATCAATATCTGTCGCGCCTGCCCGGCGGTTTTGTCAGTAACCCGGAGAGAGTCGTAACTGCTGTCCATTCCGGCGAGAACAAACAAGCTGACCGCGTCGGCATCGCGATTGTTTTGCATACAGTCATTGAGCGAGGAATAGAGCTCAATGGGGGTATGGCTGTTATCGATGGTATCGAGTCGGACGCAGGCGCGCTTCGAGAAAAGCTCTGGCCCTCGAACCGCTGGCGTTGCGGGGCGTGCCGCGGCAGAGGGGCGATTATCGACATTGCGGCCGGGGCTGACCTGATGCGATTGAAGAAAGGCGACCAGCGCCGCGTTGTCAGCGCGGGTAGCGCAGGGTAGTGCACTGTCGCCGCTGGGAGTTGTCCCGCCGATATCAATTCCATGGGCAACGACGACTTGAAGTGTGCCCAACGGATCCTTGCCGCTGTTGTTGCACACAAACCAACGTGCCAGTTGCGCACCGTTCAATTTCGCCTTTTTGTTGGCGCCGTGCTCGAACAGAAACTCCGCCATCTCCGGCGTTGGGGCGAGCATGACAGGAATCACGTCTGAACCGGGTTGCTGATTATCGATGTCAGCGCCGTCGGCCAGCAACAGCTCGATCATTTGCTTGCGCTCTTCGAGCTGGTTGGGACCGCCTAGAATCGTGTAGCGGAGGGCTTCGTCCTTCATCGAAGGGCGGACGTCGTGCACCAATTCATCGTGCCGGACGATCAGGCGCAACGCTTCGACGTCGCCGCGCATGGCCACTGAATTCATATTGACGCTGGTCGGTACCGGCAAGTGCATCAGCAGCAGGCGGATGATGTCGGGATGGTTGTGAGCGGTCGCTTCGGAGAGAGCCGTCTCGCGATGCCCGTCGGATGTGGATACGTCGGCACCGTGATCGAGGAGAATTTCCGCCGTCTGCCGACTGCCGTTGGATGCCGCCAGGATCAGTGGTGTGATTCCTGAGGGGCCGTGAAAATTCACTTCGGCGCCGCCAGCGAGGAGCAATTGCGCTACTTCGGCGGCATCGCTAATGGCTGCACGGTGCAAGGCGGTAAACCCTACATTGGGACCGTGGTTCTGCGTCGCGTCCACCTTGGCGCCGTGTTCAAGGAGAAAGCGCGCGACCGCCGCTTGGTTCTGCTCGGCTGCGTAGTCAAGCAGCGCTTCATCGGTGCCTGGACGATCGTTTATGTCGACGCCGGGCGAGGAGAGATATTTCTGTAAGCGTTGGATCGAGCCGCTCTTCACGAGTTGTGCGAGATTGGCGGCGGTGGCCGCGCCCTCGGGGCCTTGCAGGATTGGCTTCTGAGTAGGAATCGGTGCCGGCGGATTCATGTCGGACAGGCCTAATGGGCGCCGGCATTGATTGCTGATCTCGACCATTTTGGCAATTCGGACGTTCGGATCCGGCAGAGGATGGCCTTGGGCTTTGATCCATTCGTTGAAAGCCTTGGTGCCGCAAAGGATGGCTTTGGTCTCGCGCGCGGACTTGTCCTGGGCGGCGGCGATCATTGCCGGAGTCAGCGGTGCGTTCGGCGTTTGCGCGGGAGCTGGCGGTACCGGAGTCGCTGAGGGTTGCGGAACGATGGCGCGGCACGTTTGCAGAGACTCTCGCAACTTGGCATTCGTTTGCTCGGGCGTGGGTTTGGGACTTTGTGTGTGATACCAGGCATCGTAGTTCGCGCGCGCACACAGCGACACCATCTGCTCGTGCGCTTGATCGAGTTGCCGGTTGCCCGGCGCGGGGGACTGCGTGGCGGACTGGAGCGTCGTGTGTAGCGGCTCACGTGTCACTTGGACAATCTGCGCGTTTTGTTCGCAAGGCATATCGGAGTAGGTGGTGCTGCCATCCTTGGCCGCGCATTTATAGACGGCGGCATAGCCGAGCGGGGCTTGGGCCAACAGGACAAGGAGCGCGCCAACGCGAAGGGAGTCGGTGCTCGACCGGGCCGTTGGGATTTGCATATTGAGCCGACATCCTTGTTTTACCGTCGCTTTCCTTTGAGCGACGGGTACATCATCTTCCTATCTGGGAGACAAACGTGTGATGGCGATCACAGGGATAGCTGCCAATCAGGAAGCCTAACTTTCCCCCTGCAACTAGGTCACTCCTTTCTCAGTCCAGTGAGTGCGTTGAAGCCATGTTTGATCAATATTTCATCGGTCCATTTCCTCCACCACTGTTCTTTCGCGAAGTTCCACTGGTCATTTCGCACGTTGTTTAAATCATCTGCCAGTCGTCTTAGTTCCTCGGCTGAATACTTCCGAGCGTTCTTGGGGTTATCAGCAAAAATGCTCTCGGGACGTTTGTTTCAAAACTCCATAACCAGCGAGTCTTCAAAGCTAACGTGAGCACCTTTTGCGCCCCAAGTGCCGCGGAGCCACTGACGGACGCCGCCCTCAACGGGGTAATTTAGCGACGCACTGGAACTGCCGGGCCGTACTCCACGTGGCCGTCGACGCAGGCATCGAGATATTCTGCGTGAACCCGTCTGTGAGAAGGCCGCCCGGACTCATGGCTGCGGTGTATAGCCCCGCGCCACCCGACGCCCATGACACGGTCATTGCCAGATGGCTATCCCGCACAGTTCCGACCAGCGGCACTGGACCACTACCGTAGTCGGCGGTGCCGGCGAATTCATCGTTGGTCTGCCGCACGACGACCGTAATATAAAACCCGTTCGATTGATCTATCGACCAAGTGCCGTTGATGTCCCAGTGTTGACAGCCTTGTGGCATACGCATCTTTGCGGCCGGCGTCGTGCAGGCGTATAGGAATAGGCTCGACAGTACAAAGAGCACAAATCCGGAAGCGCCACCGTTACTCATTCGTAGATCGCTCCTGATTCGCTATTCACCTCGGGTCACTGTGCCATGATCGGTCAGGAATGTGAAAGTTTGTCATAGCCTACCGCTCGCCGCGAACGGCGGCTTCACGGGGTGCATTCATACGTGATGAAGTACAGGATTTTGGGCGGCGACGATCGAACCGCGCAAGGAATTTTGGCTGACAGCTCATAGACGAGTGGTGGCCTTTGAGACCCACGGATGCCATCGATTTGCACGGATGCCGCCGGAGTCTAGGACTCCAAATCACTCGAATAAAGAGTTATATCAGATTGAAAAATAAGGACTTGGTGCCCAGGAGAGGACTCGAACCTCCACGAATTGCTCCACTGGTACCTGAAACCAGCGCGTCTACCAGTTCCGCCACCTGGGCAAGATGGGTCCGCCGTACGCGAGGCGCAGGAATTTACGCACTGACCTGGTGCTTGTCAATTGGCGGACGATTCTCGAGGCGTTGCGCGACGCCTCGGGGGACATTTCAATTTCGTGCGAGGAGGGCGTAGGCCGGGCCAGTACAATGCAGCGACGCTAAAAACGAGAGAAGGGAGAAGGGGTGACACCAATGCCGGAACTGCAAGAAATTCCCGCCCGTCAAGGGCGGGCTGTCAGGGTTGGGCGCGGCCAGGCGCTCAAGATCATCAATACCTTCGGCACTCAAGTCGTCGACTTCTGGGCCTTCGACTCGCGCGAACTGGGGACCTATCTGTCGATGCAGCACACGCGCGCCGCCTTGAGCCGGCTCACGCCGCGTGCCGGCGACATTCTCGTCGACAATTGGCGCGAACCCATGCTGGCCTTCGAATCCGATGCCTCGCCGGGGGTCCACGATACGGTAATCCCGCCCTGCGATCGGGCGCGGTATGTGAAACTCGGATGCGCCGAAGATCACGCGAGCTGCGCCGACAATCTGCGCCGAGCTCTCGAAATGATGGGTCTCGCAGCGCCGCCCTGTCCGGCGTCCTTCAATCTTTGGATGAACATTCCCGTGCTGCCGAGCGGCGATCTGGAGTGGCGCGAGACCGTGTCGAAGCCGGGCGACAGCGTCGTGTTTCGCGCGCTCATCGATTGCGTCATGGTGATGTCGGCCTGCCCCCAGGACATCATCCGCATCAACGCCGGCCATCCGGTGTCAGCTCACTATGCCGTCCTCACGAGCTGAACTCAGCATCAAGGGTGTTGCGCTTCGGGCTGCGTGATCTTCGGGTCCAGGGAACGCTTGGAGGATTTTCCCAGCAGGACGATCAGCGCGCCTGATATCAGCACGCCCGCGCCGAGGTACCACGCCTGGTACTTATCGGTAGGGTTAGCCGGCTCCGCGCCCGCCGAGTACATGAGATAACCGAGCACGACTATCGCCAGCAGCGGCAGCACCGATGCCGCCGCCGCCCGCGCGAATGAAAGGCGCGCGAACATCAGGCGGATGAAGGCGGCCAGCGCCGATATGTACGCGAGCGCCAGCGTCACGACGACCGTGTTGTAGTAGAACGTGACATCGGACAGGGGTTTGTACCAGACGAAGGCGATCGCAATCGCACCGATCGCGACCACGCTCACCCACGGCGCACGGTAACGGTTCGTGCTGCCGAAGATCCCGGGCAGGTGACCTTCCTGCGCCATCCGATAGGCGGTGCGCGCTCCGGCAGTCATCGACACCTGCAGTCCCGCCATTGCGGAACTGATCACCACCAGGATCGCGATCCACGACAGCGCCGGCGGCAGATACACCCGGGCAATGGCGCCGATGGGACCGCCGTCGCCGTTCTCGGTAATCTTCGCCAGGACTTCGACGGGGACCGCATATTGCCAGCCGATGGCGGCGATGGTGTAGATCAAGAACGCCGACGTCAGCACGATGAGAAGCGCGCGCTGCACGGTGCGGACCGGAACCCGCGCCTCCTCGATGTAATTGATGGCGGAATCGAAGTTGGCGAGCATCCACATGCCGAGAAGCACGCCGGACCCCAGCACGGACCAGTGCGCCGGGAGCGCATAGAGGCTTCGAAACGGTACCGCGACGCGCGGCGACACGATCCCGAGCGCGCCTAAGCCGACGATCACCGTGATCTCGCAGGCGAGGAAAACGGTGGTCACGCGCGCGGTGAGCAACACCCCGCGCAAGCACACCAGCATGAACGTCAGCGCCAGAACCGTCCCTATCACATTGGCGGCGAATGTCCCTTTGAGCACGGGCACGAGCGCTTGCAGGTATTGCGTCCCGATGATCGCCGTCATGGGTACGATGGCGGCGCAGGAGATGGTGTAGGCCCAGCCCAGGATGGTTCCCGCCGTCGGGTGCAGAAATCGGCTGCTGAAAGTGAAAATGCCGCCCGCCGACGGCGCCTGACGGGTCAGATAAACCAGGCACAGCGCCAGCACCAGCATGGGGAACAGAAACGAGATCAAGATCGCGAGCGGCGCGGCCGCACCGACCACCGAATACAGGACGGACATCGAGACGGCCGCGATCCAGGCGGGGGCATTGAAGCCCAGTGCGGCGAGCGCCACGTCGCGCGTATTGAGCGCGTTTTTCTGCAGCGTCGTCTTGCACTCGGTGACTTCGCCGTGCCGGTCATAGCCGAAAAGATCCAGGATCATCGGTGTGCCTCCTTCTCTGCCGGGTCGATTGGCCGCGGCATCGGCAGCGGCAGCTCCGTGCGCGGCGTCCAGCTGCCGTCTGCGATGCAGCGGCGCACGTGCGCGGCGATATCGCGCAGCGGCGCGAACCATACTCGGCCCTTGTCGAGCATCCTGCCGATGATCTGATGCGTATGCCGCCAGCGGGCGAGGCGGCCGGACAGGAATGGATGCCACACGGGAATCCACAGGCCGCCAAACTCCCACATCGCCTCGAATTCCTCCCACCAGGCCTCCCAGGCGCGTGCGGCGGGCTGGATCGGCATCTCGAAGTTCAACTCGCTCGAGTGCATGAAGGGCGGCCAGTCATCCATGCCCCAGTGCGAGGGTAGTTCGAGCAGCGTGCCGCGCGGCGTTCCGATCAGATAGGGAACGTCGTCGCCCATCAAGGAGGCGTCGTAGGTCACGCCCGCTTCGAGCAGCAGATCGGCGGAGCGGTGTGAAAAGCGATACAGCGGTGCGCGCCAGCCGGCGGACGGCTCGCCGCTCACCGCTTGCACGGCCGAGAGGCTGCGCAGCAGCCAGAACCGTTCATCGGCGTCCGATTGCTCATTTGGATGCTCGTGCAGGTAGCCGTGCGCGGACACCTCATGACCTTCGCGCACCATCGCTTCGACCGCATAGGGATAACGCTCCGCGCACCATCCCGGCACGAAGAAGGTCTGGCGAATGCCGTAGTGCCGGTACGTGCCGAGAATTCGCGGCACGGCCACATCGGGTCCGTAGCGCAACATCGAGGCGGCTGAGGCCATGCGGTGCGCCTCGCGAGGGTGCGCCAGATGGATCAGACTCTCCGCGTCCATGTCGAGCGTGAAACAGGCGGCGCATCTTGCGCCGTTCGGCCAGGGCACGGGGTTCTCGATCATTGGGCGGTCTTGCCTCCGTCGACGCACCACGCGGCGCCGGTGACGAACGCCGCCGCATCGCTCGCGAGAAATGCGACCACCGGCGCGATGTCGGCCGCAATGCCCAGCCGCGACAGCGGAATCGTGCCGATTTCAGCGACGCGGGCCGCGCGCGGATCGGCGTGGGTGGCGAATTCCTCTTGCAGCAGCACCGTGTCGATGGGTCCGGGACAAACCGCGTTGACGCGAATGCGCTGGCCCGCGAGCTCGACGGCAAGGGCTCTGCTCCACGCAAGCACGGCGCCCTTGGTTGCGCAGTACGCGCTGTAGCCGGGCTGACCCACCAAAGCAAGCTCGGAGGCAATATTCACGACCGAGCCGCGGCCGCTGGCGCGCAGCGCCGGAAGCAACGTCCGGGTGATGCGAAACGCCGCGATGAAGTTCACGGCGAACAGCCGGTCGAGCAAGGCATCGTCCGTGTCGGCGAGTGGACGCAGCCGGCTCAACCCCGCATTGTTCACCAGAATATCGCAGCGCCTTTCCAGGCGATCGAGCAAATCGACGAGGATGCGGTCGACGGCGCCGCGGTCGGTGAGATCCACCGTATGCGCCGCGAACGATCCCACGCCGCATTCCCGCGCCAGACGCTCGAGACCCTCGCCATCGCGATCCAGGCCGTGCACTGTAGCGCCCAGCGCAATCAATTGGCGCGAGATCTCCCTGCCGATGCCGCCCGCGGCTCCGGTGACCACCGCTCGCAGGTCCGACAGCGCGCCCAGGTCCGACAGAGCGCGCACCTCAGACCACCGTCAAAAACGACACGCCGTGCGCACCGACGAAACGATCGGCGCCGCCGGGCCCCGCGACCGGCGAGCCGTAGTCATCCGTCAAAACGCGCCGCACGCGATTGTGATGCCAGGTGTGCAGCAGCTCCGCGAGCGGCAGCAGGCCGCGTGCCTGCTCGCCGTACAGATCTCGATGCAGCGCGGGCAATCGGTACCAGGGCATCGAGGGGCGATGGTGATGCGCATTGTGATAGCCAAAATTCAGGGTGAGCAGATTGAGCCATGGATGGCGCCGGGAAATCACGTTCGAATACGTGTTGACTTGCTCGTAGTGGCGGTCGCGCCCGCCCATCGGCACGGGTTCATCAGCGGCCACGAAGTACTGCGGGAAAGTGTGGTGAAAGGCATCGAAGAAGTTCAGCACGTGCAGAAACGCTGCCGCGGCCACGGTATACAGCAGCAGCGCCCGCAACGACCACCAACCGAGCAGCGTCAACAAGCCCAAGCGCACGATGAGCATTGCCGCCACGCGCGGCAGATGCGGGCGCTGCGACGCGACGACGAAGGGTCGACCGATGACCTGCCAATGCATCAATATTTCCGTCGCTGGAATGTAGGCCCATTCGAGGGTTTGCACGATCCGGCGCAGCGCAAGCCGCCGCCGCATCAAAGCCTTGAAATCGAAACAGGTCAGATCGGCACGGTCGAGATGATGACGAATGTGCATGTGGCGGATGCGTTCGAATGAGGCGTAAGCGGAGCCGGCTATGAAGTTCATCGCCTCGCCGGCGGCGGCATTGGTCCAGCGGGCGGCAAACAAGCTCTGATGGGCCGCCTCGTGGATCAGATAGGCGGCGAGAACCATCGCATGCACGCAGAGCAGCACTCCCGCGACGTTCAGCATGAGCGAGCTCGCGCCCATCAGCGCAAAGGATGCGAGCCACCCGACGCAGGTCCATGCGAGCACGAGCGAGTTGGCGATGGGGGCCAACACCTCATCGCTCCCTGAAGGAATACCCGAGCGTCAGGCCGTATGTGCGCGGCCTCGATATGACTTCCTGAGTGCGATTGCCCCAGAAAGTGGGATCGGTGATCGCGTTGATGCCGAGAGTGTTCGTGATGTTGTCGACGTACACCGTCGCCAGCCAATGCGAGCGCGTGAATGTGACGCGCCCGTCAAGCATGGTGTAGCCGGGCACGGGTATCGCCGTCGCCGAGAGCGAGGACAGTTCTTTGCTTTGGTAGTGCGAGTCGAGCGCGAACAGCAACTCGCCTCCGGCAAAATCGACGTTGGCGTATTCCAATCCGAGCGCCACGCTGTTCTTGGGCGTGCCGGGCAACGGACCGCCCGCTGCCGGGAGCGGCACGGTGACGTGCTGCGAGAATATGAAGTCGAACGACGTCAGCTTGGTCTGATCGTAGGTATAGCCCAGCTTCGCCGCCAGATGGTGCGTGATGCTCGCGGTGAAATCGAGCTCAACGCCGCGGCTGTAGGCATTGCCCGCGTTGGCGGCCGAGGGCAGGGATAGCGGTGTCAGAGAAGTGCCTTCTTGAACGTTGTGCCATTGGATGTCGTAGATGTCCGCCGAGTAGCTGAAGCGGCTTTGCAATACCCCTTTGATGCCCACCTCGTAGTTGTCAGCCTTGTCCGGTTGATAGGTCAGGAGCGACGGATCGAGACAGTAAAACCCCGCGTTCGGGGTTCCCACCGGGCAGGTCGTCCCCACCGTCCCCTGCCGCGCCGGAACGGGCTGGTGCCCCGGCAGCGCGTTGACGCCGCCGCGCCTGAAACCCTGCGACCAGGTCGCATAGACGAGATTGGTCTTATCGAGCTGGTAGGCGGTGTTGATCTTCCACAGCGCTCGCTTCCATTCGTCGCTCAGGCTGTTGCCCGAGACGAAACCGTTCCCGTCGAACAAGAGGCCGGTCTGTTGGGCCTGCGACACGGTTTGTTTGAACAGGCGCGTGCCGCCGGTGAGACTCAAGTCGGAGGTCAGATGCCAGGTCAATTCGCCGAACAGCGCCATGTCCTTGAAATGCGTCTCGACGTCGCCGATGTAGGTCTGGTCGAGGGGATTTGAAATGCCCTCGACGATGGTTCCCGGAGGCTGCTCCCCCGCGCCGCAGGCGGACGCGTTGACCCCGCCATAGTCCGTCGGCGGGTACAAGCCGGAATTCGTGCACGCATTGAAAAAGGCGTTGTATCCCGGATAGTACTCATGCTCCTGGATGAAAGTTTTCTCGTCCTTGTAGAAAAGCCCGGCGATCCAATCGAAGGTACCGCCGGTCTTGGAAGCCAGGCGAAATTCTTGCGCGTAGATCTTGTCGTCGAGTTGATCCAGCGCATTGATGATGTTGCGCGGATTTTGACCGTACAGATTCTGATAAAAATTGAAGTTCGCGTACTCGGCCGTCAGATCGTCGTGCGTCGTGTTGTTGTGGTGCGCCCAGGAGCTCGATGAGGTCAATGTCGCGAAGCCGAGGTTGTAGTCCAGGTTCAAGGAAACCACATTGACGTCGTCGGCGGTGCCCTCCAGGCTGGCGTTGGCGCTGGTGAGCCGATCCGTTCCCGCGGGCACGGTCCCGGGCGCCAGCGATAACAGAACCGGCGGCGAAGACACGGGCGTTTGTGTGCCAAGAGGCAGGAACTGATTCGCCGCCGCGATCGGCTGCGTGTAAGCGAGCGGACCCGTGGCGATGTACGGAAAGCCGTTTGCGCTCGACCTCTGGTGGAGGTAGGAGAGCTGCGCCTTGAATTCATCGTTCGGTTTCCACAACAGGGCGAGGCGCGCGTTGCGATACTGATAAGAATTAACGCCGTCCTGGGAGTAGGTCTTCGGCGCGATTTGCGGATTCAAACCGACCGGGTTGGCGGGGCTCGTCGGTTGCGATAATTCGGGCACGCCCGACGAATCGAGCACAAACAGGTTGGTTTGATTGATGAAGCCCGCGTCGTCGCTCGCGCCGGCGTTGAGGCGCACCGCAAAGGTCTCCGACAGCGGCAGATTGATCATGCCGCTGATGTCTTCGTTGGTCGTGTGGGTGTGCTGGGTTTTGCTCAAGCCCGCCTCGGCCTTCGCATCGAAGGCGCCGGGGTCGGGTGCATTCAAGACGAAGCGAATCGTACCGCCGAGCGAGCCCGATCCGTAGAGCGTTCCCTGGGGTCCTCGCAGCACCTCGACCCGGTCGAGGTCCTGCAGGCGCATGTTGAAAAACAGCGGTGTGTCGTCGACGTAGGTGGCCACCGGCGGCACCACCGAGGTCGCGAGTCCTTCCTGGAAAGCGAGCGACTCGCTGTTCAAACCGCGCATGATCAGCGTGCTGCCGTTAACGCCGCCGAAGGGGCCTCTATCGGTGTAATTGACTCCCGCCATCGAATGCGCGAGCCCGGCCATATCCTGGATGCCGGCTTTGTCCAGGCTTTCGCCGGATACCGCGGTAATGCTGATCGGAAGATCCTGGGCGGACACGGCGCGGCGGCTCGCGGTGACGACGACCTCTTGCAGAAAGCTCTCATCGCCGGACGACGTCGTCGGTGCCGGCGCCGGTGCCGGGGCCGGAGCAGCGCCGGCGGGCATGCCGTACAGAGCGGTCAGCACCGCTGCCGTCAGCGACGGCACGGCGCCGAGTTGACGACGAGCACGTGGTTTGACGGAGGGCTGTTGCGCTCGACGACGTGTTTTCAAGGGGAACTCCTCGATCGGATGCGGTCGGCCAATTGAGGAAACTGTTCGTGTTCGGGAGGTTCCCCCGCGGCAGGGATCACATCCCGAGGACGCGTAAGCCTCCTCGACTCTGTTCTCCCGGGCTTTTATCCCGCCGTGTATCCTTTGTTTAAGGACTGCCTCTCTCGGACCAGCCGCCCGCTGACGCGGGCCGGAACCCTAGACGCACATTTTGATTATCACTGTGCAAATGCCGTGCCCAGTGCACCGGCGTTGCGACGAGCGCTTGGATTTTGCAGAGAAACCAGGGATTTATGGATTGCGTCGATGTATCGCGTGAGCGTTGCGATGGTCCGCCGGCATTTGGTGCGGCACCAATCCCGCGCAATTGTTTCCCCCCGCGCCCTGAATTCGCGCAAGACGATCGCGCCGGGAATTCTTATTCGCCGCTCAACATCCCATTGCAGCGCCATCGCTGCGTGGATCGCTGGCGCCTTGGAATCCATGCACAGGTGAGTGCACGATTGCGCCGGCGTGACCCATCACCGGATCGAACGCGGCGACCGGCTCGACGGGATGCCCGGCAGCTGCAAGATCGGCGAGAAGTTCTGCGGGAAATCGGCTTTCCAATCGCAGCGCCGGACGCGACTCGCCCCAGGTTCGTCCGAGCAGCCAACGTGGGGCGGAGATCGATTCTTGGAGGTCTTGGCCGTAAAGGGCATACCGCGTGAAAAGAACCGCTTGTGTCTGCGGTTGGCCATCTCCCCCCATTGCGCCGTACACCATGGTGCGTCCATCCGGAAAACGGGCCAACGCAGGATTCAATGTGTGGAAAGGTTGACGGCGCGGTGCCAGCACATTGGGACCCTCGCCGGCAAGTCGAAACGCGCATCCGCGGTTTTGCCACACGAAGCCCGATTCGGGCAGGCCCACGCCTGAGCCAAATTCGAAATACAGGCTCTGGATGGCGCTGACCGCGCGGCCGTCCGCATCAATCACGCCGAACCAGACCGTGTCGCCGCCGCCCACGGCGAATTGCCACGGGGCCGCCCGGCGTGGGTTGACGCGCGCGGCCATGCGCTCGAGTTCGGGGTCCGTAAGGTGGCGCTGCAGAACCGAGGCATCGTCTCGAGGATGGCCGATCTCTCGATCGCGGATGGCGAACGCCAACTTCGTGCACTCCACGATTCCGTGCACATGTGCAAACGTTTCGGGCCGCGCTGCCGGTAGCCGCGAGAAAATACCGAGTATGAGCAACGCTGCCAGGCCCTGCGACGGTGGTCCGCAGTTGAAGATCTCGGCAACGGGCAGTGCGGCACGCAAGGGACGTCCGACGGTCGCCCGATGCTCGGCGAGATCGGCGGCCGACACGGGTGCGCCGGCTCGGGCGAGCTCGACGGCAATCTGACTCGCGAGCGGCCCGGAGTAGAAACCTTCCAGTCCGTCGCGCGCCAGCGCGGACAGTGTTCGCGCGAGGGCAGGCTGGCGCAGGACCGCGCCCGTGATCGGGGGCGCTCCGCGAATGAAGTGCAGAGCGCTGAACCCGGGCACCGGCTCGAGCTCGCCACGGAAGCGGGCGATGGCGTCGGCGTGACCTTCGGTGACCGCGGTCCCCTCTTCGGCGAGAGTCATGGCTTCCGCCAAGACGTGTGCCAGAGGCAGCCGGCCGCCCCACCGGCGGCTGATTTCCCACGCCGCGCTCCAGGCCGACACTGCGCCCGCGACGGTATTGGCTGCGAGCGGGCCGCGCCACGGGATCGCGCCAAGGCCGCGATCCCGATACAGCGCCGCGCTCACGCCGGCCCCGGAGCGGCCCGCGCCATCGATGGTGAGCGGCAACCGGCCGGGCTCGGCGATGAGCCAGAAACCATCGCCGCCAAGGCCTGTCATGTGCGGATACACGACGGCCAGCGTCGCCGCGGCGGCGAGCGCAGCCTCGATCGCATTCCCGCCTTCGGCGAGGATTCGCGCACCCGACTGCGCCGCCCGTGCGTGCGGCGCCGTGACCATGCCCCCGCCCGATCGAGTCGTGCGCATCATGTGGGCGATAATAGCCCGGCGGGGGGCCTGCCGAGACGCGGCCATGGACCTCATTATTTCGAAAGCAAAACGCAGATTTTCATTAGTTTGTATTAAGCTGGCGATGGGCCATCATGGCTACATTTCATGCAGAGAGTTTCGCCATGATCCGAACCGGTGAGCAATATCTAGATTCGATCCGCGACAATCGCGAGGTGTACATCAACGGCGAGCGTGTCAGGGATGTGACCCGCAATCCGATGCTGAAGCCGCTGATCGATATTCGGGCGCGCATCTACGACATGCAGCACGAGGCGGCGACGCGCAGCATCCTGAGCTTTCAACAGGACGGCGAGTGGCACGCCGTGGCGAACAAGCTGCCGCGGACCCAGCAGGACTGGTGGGACAAGCGCCGCGCCACCGATATGGTGCTCGAGAGCATCGGCGGAATCGTCACCCGGGTGGGCGATGAAACGATCGGGGAGATGTGGTCGCTGTTCGACGGCCAGGACGTGCTCAACGAGGTGGATGCGCAATTCTCGGCGAATATCCGCCGGCACGTGCAGGCGGTGATCACGGGCGATCCGTTTCACGTGTCCGCCAATACCGATCCGAAGGGCGATCGCTCCAAGCCGCCCCAGGAGCAGGATCCGGACATGCTGCTGCATGTGGTCAAAGAGACGGACGCCGGCATCATCGTGCGCGGCGCGAAGTACGAGACCGGCGCGGCCTACGCGAATCAGGCGTTCACCAAGCCGACGATCGCCAATTGGGGCAATTCCGCGCTGTCCGATTATGCCGTCGGCTTCGTCTGCGATCTGGGTTCGGCGAATCTGAAATTCATCTGCCGCACCGGCTTCGCGGGGCGCGCGCCCGCCGCGGACTATCCGCTGGCGAACAAGTTCGACGAAGTCGACGCGCTGGTCATTTTCGACGACGTGCTGATACCCTGGGAGAATGTGCTCTTCTACCGCCACACCAAGGCGGCGAGCTTCATCCGCGCGACGCTGCACCGCTATTCGGCGTTCGCGTTCGTGCAGCGCAATCTCAAGCTCGCGGACATGATGATCGGTGCGGCGCTGTTCAATGTCAGGCAGACCGGACTCGACAGCCAGCAGGCGGTGCAGGACAAGCTGGCGCAGCTCGCCGTGTACCGGGAGGGGATCAATGCGCATCTCACCGCGTCGATCGCGCTTGCGGAGAGAAGTCCCGCCGGACTCCTGATGCCGAATCAGTCGCTGCTGTTCGCGGGACGAGTACTCGCCTGCTCGCAGCTGCATGAGATGATGCACATTGCGCGGGAACTGTGCGGCGGCCAGATTTGCGTGACGCCCGACAAGGCGTCGTTTGATTCGCCGGAAACCAAGCCATGGCTCGACAAGTTTTATTCGGTGAACGAGAACTGGGTCGCCGAAGACCGCCGTAAACTGCTGGCGTTTGCCCGCGACATGCTGAACTCGGACTACGCGGGCCATCGCCTGACCTTCCAGCTGTTCGCCCAGTCGCCGCCGTACGCGCATCTCGCCGCCGTCTATCGGAATTTCGACTGGGACGGGCCGCTGCAGTTCGTGCGCAAGGCCGCCGATCTTTCGGCGCGGGTCATGGACGCGGGCGCGGGTGCCAACCCGTCGGCGCACGCCACCGGCGCCGCCGCATGAGGCGGCCATGAGCGACTCCGATCGAGCGCTGCGGCAGCAATTCCTGGTCGGGATGAGCCATGCGGCTTGCACGGTCAACGTGGTGACCACCGACGGCGTGGCGGGACGGCACGGCGTCACGGTATCCGCAATGGTCTCCGTCTCGGCCGACACGCCGCAACCGACGCTGCTCGTGTGCATTCATCACTTGAGTCCGGTCGCCGATGCCGTGCTCAAAAACGGTGTGTTCTGCGTCAACGTGCTGCGCGATGACCAGGCGCATATTTCAGAGCATTTCGCCGGACGCAGCGCGGTTCGCGGCGCCGCTAAATTCGACTGCACCCGCTGGGCGACGCAGGTGACCGGCGCGCCGCGCGTGGTCGATGCGTTGGTGGCGTTCGACTGCCGCGTCACGGCGAGCGAGCGCGTGGGATCGCATTTCGTGGTCTTCGGTTCGGTGCAGGATATTGTCGTGGCGGGCGGCGGTGCGCCGCTGATCTACGCCAACCGAGCCTACGGCGTGCCGCGGCGATTTCATCAGCGGCGATCGCCGCGCGGCGCTGCGGCGGCGGGCTCTCTTGCCATCGGTTGCTACCAAGTGTTTGCGCCCTACATCGTGCCGGCGCTGGTCGCCCGGATGATGAAACTGCACCCCGACATCGCGCTCACCCTGGTGGAGGCCGACCAGGCGCATGTGATTGCGAGCCTGCGCCGCAAAAACACCGAGGTGGCGCTGCTGTACGACTTTGACTTGAGTAAGGACCTGCATGCGGAGCATCTCGCCACGCTCACTCCCTATGTGCTCCTGGCCGAGGGTCATCCGCTCGCCGGCGCGTCCGGCATCGCATTGCAGGATTTGCACAAGGAACCCTTGATCCTGCTCGATGTTGAACCGAGCCGGGGGTATTTTTTGTCGCTGTTTCGCACATGCGGGCTCGAGCCGCATATCGGCTTGCGCACGGGATCTCTGGAGATGGTCCGCGGCTTCGTCGGTCATGGTCTCGGCTACAGTCTCCTCGCGACGAAGCCGGCCAACAACATGACCTACGATGGGCGCGCGTTGGTGTCGCGGCCGCTGACCAACGACGTCAAGAACAGCCGGCTGGTTCTCGCCACCCGCGTCAGCGCATCGATGAGCCCGTTGGCGCTGGAATTCGCCGAGCATTGCCGCTCACTTTTCGGAGTCAACCATGCACACCCGCATTCGCAAATTCAATACGCGGACGACCTACCCGGAACAGAAACTTGACAACGACCTATGCCAGACGGTCATCGCTCGCGGCCGTACGGTGTTCGTCAGAGGGCAGGTGGGACAGGATCTCGATACGTCGGCCAGCGTAGGGGTGGGCGACCCGGCGGCGCAGGCCGAACAGGCCATGTCGAACATCAAGCAGCTGCTCAGCGAAGCGGGCGCGAGCCTTGAGCACATCTGCAAGGTGACGATCTATCTGACGGATCCGCGATTTCGCGAAGCGGTGTACCGCACCATCGGACGCTGGCTCAAGGGGGTCTATCCCGTGTCGACGGGGATCGTGGTCGCCGGGCTCGCCCGGCCGGAGTGGCTCGTCGAGGTGGACGTGATTGCAGTGATCCCCGATGAGAGTTGACCGATGACGTTTTCGATCGCGGGCCGCTGCGCGCAGACACACATGTTCGGGGTGGCGATCGCCTCCTCATCGCCCGCCGTGGCGGCGCGTTGCGCCCATGCGCGCGCCGGCGTCGGGGCGGTGGCGACGCAAAACATCACGGATCCGGCGTTGGGTCCGCGAACGCTCGATTCTCTGGCGCGCGCCTTGGGAGCGGACCGCGCGTTGGAGGAGACCCTGCGCTCCACGGCATTCGGCGCCTATCGCCAGCTCGTGGTGCTGGGCGCACACGGCCCGCCGGCGGTCCACTCCGGCCGGCATGCCCTCGGCCTCGCGGCGTCGGCGGTTGGTTCGGACTCGGCGGCCGCAGGCAATCTGTTGGCGCACGCCGAGGTCCCCGCAGCCATGGTGAGCGCCTTCGAGGCGGCCGGCGGCCATTTGGGCGCGCGTCTGCTGCAGGCGTTGCGCGCGGGCGCGGCGCGGGGCGGAGAGGCCGGGCCGATTCATTCCGCAGGGCTGCTGGTGGTGCGCGAGGTCAGTTGGCCCATCGTCGATTTGCGAGTCGACTGGAGCGACCACGATCCCCTGGGCGCGCTCGCGGCCGCCTGGGAGATCTACGCGCCTCAAATCGACGACTATGTGCGCCGTGCACTCGATCCGGGCGCCGCGCCCAGTTTCGGCGTACCCGGCAACCTCTGAATCAGCGCCGGCGGCATGAAGTTCACGTTCCGGCAACTTGCGTATTTCATCGCGGCCGCCGAGACCGGCAGCATTACGCTGGCGTCGAAGCGCGCCAATATTTCCCAGCCGGCGATCTCGACGGCGATTTCGCACATCGAACGCGAATTGAACGTGCAATTGTTCCTGCGCCACCACGCGCAGGGCTTGTCACTGACCCCCGCCGGCCGCGCGCTGCTTCGCGATGCAAAGCAGCTATTGAAACAGGCGGACGGTCTTTATTCGGCGGCGGCCGACATCAGCCACCAGATGCGCGGCGAGCTGTCGCTCGGGTGGTTCTCGACGCTGGCGCCCATCGTCATGCCCGAAGTCGTGCAGGCATTCCTCGAGGCGTTTCCGGAAACGCGGATTCGTTCGCTGGAAGGCCATCAGGAGGGGCTCGTCAAGAGCCTTCGGGCGGCCGAAATCGAAGTGGCCATCACGTACGACCTGCAGATCAGCGAGGACCTCGATTTCCTGCCGCTGGCGGCGCTGCCGCCTTACGCTCTGTTCGGCGCCGCCCATCCGCTGGCTCGCGAGCGTTCGATCAAACTGAGTCAGCTGGCGCATTTGCCGATGGTGCTGCTCGACATGCCCATGAGCCGCGAATATTTTCTCGCATTGTTCATCAGGGATCGCCTCGAACCCAATGTCGTGTGGTCGTCGGCGCAGCTGGATGTGGTGCGAACCATGGTCGCGAACGGGCTTGGCTACACGCTGGCCAATGTCCGTCCGCGTGCGGATGTGGCGCTGGACGGAAAGCGCGTGTTCCGCGTTCCCTTGAGCGGCGATCCCCCGCCCGTGCGCATCGGCATCGCGAGCTTGAAGCAGCTGAAGAAAACTCGCTTGGTGGAGGCGTTCGAACGCCATTGCCAGGAGCTCATTTCCGAAAAACACATACCCGGCATGGCCGCGGCGCCGGCGGCGCGGCGCAGGAGACCGCGTTGACGTTGCCGGCCGGCGAAGTGATGCGCCTGATGCAGGCGAGGGATTGGGCAGGCGCGCTCGACAGGATCGATCGCGCGCTCATCGTCGATGCACAGGATCCGCGATTCTTGATGCAGCGCGCGCAATGCTTGATGGCGCTTGGGCGCAAGGCCGAAGCCTTCGCATCGGCGGCACTGGCCGAGCGATGCGCTGCGACCGATCCAGCCGTCCTCGACGCGGCCGGCACGCTGTACAGCAATGGAAACGATCACCGGCGCGCGCTGCCGGCCTACGATCGCGCGGTCGCGCTTGCCCCGCGCAATCCGCATTTTCTTTACAACCGCGCCACGGTCCGCCGGTTCCTGGGGTTGCTTGCCGAAGCCGAGGACGACTACGACCGGGTCATCGCCCTGAGACCGATGGATTTCGAGGCGTACAAGAACCGCACCGATTTGCGCACGCAGACAGCGGAGCGGAACCATGTCCGCGAGCTCGAAGCCATCGCCTCGCGTTCCATGGCCGATTGGAGCGGGGAAGTCCAGATCCGCTACGCTCTGGCCAAGGAATATGAAGACCTGAGCGACTACGCGAAATCCTTCGAACAGTTGGCGCGCGGCGCAAACACGCGCCGCAAACATCTGAAGTACGACATCGCCACCGATGTGGCGACGGTCCAATGGATCATGGACGCGTTTCCCGGCGCCGCCGCGGCCGCGCAGAATCACTGCGAGGAGGCTGCGATTTTCATCGTGGGCCTGCCGCGCAGCGGCACCACGCTGGCGGAGCGAATTCTGGCGAGCCATCCGCAGGTGTTCTCGGCGGGCGAACTGGACTGTTTTGCCGTGAGCGTGGTCGACGCCGTGCGCCGCCGCACCGGACTCGCGCAATTACCCCGCCGGGACTTGGTGGCGAATTCCGCGGCACTGGATTTCGCGGCGCTCGGACGGGACTACCTGCGGAGGGCGAATCTTGCGTCGGGCGCCAGCGGGCGCTTCATCGACAAAATGCCGTTGAACTATTTGTATTGCGGGTTGATCCGGCGCGCCCTGCCCAACGCCAAGATCGTGCATCTGAGGCGCCACCCGATGGCGGTCTGCTACGCGATGTTCAAGACCCTGTTCAAGGACGGCTATCCGTTCTCCTACGATCTCGATGAGATCGGCAGGTACTACATCGCCTATCGGCGCTTGATGGCGCATTGGCAGGCCGTGGAACCGCACGCCATCCATGACTTGAGCTACGAAGCGCTGGTCGCGGACCAGCTCGGCGAGACGCGCAAGCTCCTGGCGTTCTGCGGGCTCGATTGGCAGGATGACTGCGTGCAGTTTCACGACAATCCCGCGGCGAGCACCACGGCGAGCGCCGCGCAGATTCGCCGCCCGATTTACGACTCCTCGGTTTCCCAGTGGCGGCACTACGAGATGCAACTCGCGGGCTTGCGCGGCCAGCTCGAGGCCGCCGGCATAGAAACGTGATTCAGTCAGGAGCGATAACTCGATGCGCGAACAAATAACACGACTCGAGATCAACACGATCCAGCCGATCGCGCTCGATCAGCGCCACGGCACGGCGCGCGATCTGTTCACGGTGTGGTTCGGTTCGAACATCATGCTGCTGACCGTCGTGACCGGAGGATTGGCAGTCACGGTGTTCAAGCTACCCTTCACGCCGGCGGTGCTGGGCCTCACGGTCGGAAATCTGGTCGGGGCGATTTTCATGGCATTGCACGCGGCGCAGGGTCCGACCCTCGGGGTGCCGCAGATGGTTCAGACCCGGGGTCAATTCGGTTCGCTGGGCTCGCTGCTCGTCGTCGGCATCGTCATCGTCATGTATGTCGGATTCCTGTCCTCGAATCTGGTCATGGGCGGAGAAGCCATCGCGAGCCTCGCGCCGGGGATCCAGGATACGCCGGGCATCTTGCTGGTCGGCGTGCTGAGCGTGATCGCCGCGATTTACGGCTATGACCTCATTCACGCCTACACGCGCCTGATGTCGTATGTCTCCGGCGCCGTGCTGATGATCACGTTCGGGTGGATCATCTGGGTACATGGCCTGCCCGCGGATTTTTTGCAACGCAATGCGTTCAATTGGCCGGGGTTTCTCGGCGCCATTTCCGCGGCCGCACTGTGGCAGATCGCATATGCACCGTATGTTTCCGACTACTCGCGCTACATGCCGCGCGACACCGGCGCGAAGCCCGCATTCTGGGCCAGCTACTGGGGCTGCACGCTCGGCTCGCTGCTGCCGATGATGCTGGGCGCCATGGTGGGGCTGGCGGCGCCCAAGGGCAACCTGGTGGCGGGACTCGCGCTGCTGGTGCACGGCATCGCACCCCTGGTACTGATCGTTTTTACGGTGGGCATCGCGTCCGCGAACGCCATGAATCTGTATTGCGGCGTGCTGTCGACGTTGACGTTCGGCCAAACCTTGATTCCCGCGTGGTCCCCCGGACACAGAGCCCGCACTGTCGTTTGCCTGATCCTGTTCGGCGTCTCGCTGGCGGGGGCGCTGCTCGGCAAAGCCTCGTTCCTCGTGAACTACGAGGGTTTCATTCTGTTGCTGCTCTACGTGCTCGTGCCGTGGACCGCCATCAACCTGGTTGACTATTATCTGCTCCGGCATGGCAAGTACGACATCGCGTCCTTCTTTCGGCAGGATGGCGGCATCTACGGCCGCGTCAACACCGCCGCGGTCACCTGCTATGCCTTAGGTGTTCTGGTGCAATTGCCCTTCGTCGCCTCGCCGCTGTACACCGGACCCGTCGCCCGCGCGATGGGCGGCATCGACTTGTCATGGATCGTCGGCCTCATCGTCACATCGCCCGCGTACTATTGGCTGGCCAAACACGCCCGGGCGCGCGCGAACACGCCCTGGGGGGAATATGCGCCTTAGGGGCGCGCAAAGCTGATAACCTCGCGCCCTGGACCAATTGGCACCCTCCTATGACACGACGTGGACCCACGGGCTCGCGGCGGCAATCGACAAATCGGGCGGCGACGCCCGGTGGGGATTGGCGCGGCGAGGACCCCAATTTAGAGCTCGAGAAGTCGCGTTACGCGGATCCCATCGCCAGCCGCGAACTGCTGCTGAAACATCTGGCGGAGGCGCCGGAGCCGCTGACCGCCGCCAGGCTCGCTAAACGGCTCGGCTTGCATACCAGCGCGCAGCGCGACGCGCTCGCGAAGCGTCTGGCCGCGATGGTGCGCGATGGCCAGGCGATCGAAGGACCGAACGGTTTTGCGACGGCGGGCGAGGGCGAACGCGTGGCGGGCCGAGTGCGTGGCCGCGCCAGCGGCGAGGTGCTGGTGATGCCGGATGACGGCTCCGCGCCCTTGGTGCTGGCGCGTGCCGATGCGGCAACGTTGATGCACGGCGACCGGGTCGAGGTCCTCGCGGTTGGCATGAACGAACGCGGACGGCGCATTGCGCGCCTCATCCGCCGCATCGGCGATGCGAATTCAAGCATCGGCGGCATCTGGCATGCCGGCCATGGCCACGGCCACGGCACGGTAACACCCGAGGATCCCGGGCATTGGTACTCCGTCGAAGTGGCCATGCGGGATCGGCACGGAGCCGAAGACGGCGACAATGTCATCGTCGAGGTGACCAAGCGCCCCCAAGGCGAGACGCCCGCGCAGGGGCGCATCCTCGAAGTGCTCACGAACCTGCGGCCGTCGGACTTGGCGGCTCGCTTCGCGATTCTACGACACGATCTGCCGCAGGAATTTCCGCCCGAGGTCATTCGCGCAGCCGGTCGATTCGCTCCCGAGGTGCAGGCGGCGGACCTCGAAGGCCGCGAGGATCTGCGCCGGACGCCGCTGGTGACCATCGACGGCGAGGATGCCAAGGACTTCGACGATGCCGTGTACGCGGAGAGTCTGCGCGGCGGCGGTTGGCGGCTCGTCGTCGCCATTGCCGATGTCAGCCATTATGTGCGCTACGGCACCGAACTCGACACCGAAGCGCGCTCGCGCGCCACCTCGGTGTACTTCCCGGATCGCGTCATCCCGATGCTGCCGGAGAATCTGTCCAATCATCTATGTTCGCTGATGCCGCGCGTCGACCGTCTGGCATTCGTCTGCGACGTGCGCGTGAGCAAGGCCGGCAAGCTGGGCAAGACGCGATTCTATGAGGCGGTGATTCGTTCGCATGCGCGTCTCACCTACGATGCGGCCTGGGCCTGCCTGGAGAATCCGTCGCAGGGCTTAGCTAAGAATCTGGCGCCGGAGGTGCGCACGTCGCTGCAAACATTGTACGAGGTGTACGGCGCGCTCAAGGCGGCGCGCGACGCGCGCGGCGCGCTCGACTTTCGAGGCGGCGAGGTCAAGGCGCGCATCGGCGCCGACGGACGGATCGAAGGATTCTATGCGGTGATGCGCAACGATGCGCACCGCTTGATCGAGGAATGCATGATCGCCGCCAATGTCGAAGCGGCGGTGGCGCTGCGTCTCGCCAAAGCGGGCAGCTTGTATCGCGTCCACGGCCAGCCGGAAGACAAACGCGTCACCGAGTTGCAGAAGGTCTTGAATGCATTGCAGGTGGGCGCGGTGTTCTCGGAAAAACCGAGTCCGCGCGAATTTCGTCAATTGGTCGAACGCCTGGCCGCAAGGCCCGACGGTCTGATGCTCGAAAGCCTGGTAATCCGCTCGCTGGCCCAGGCCGTGTATCAGCAGACGAATATCGGCCACTTCGGTCTCGCGCTCGAAGAGTACGCGCACTTCACTTCGCCGATCCGCCGCTATCCCGACTTGCTGGTGCATCGTGCGATCAAAGCTGCGGTGCTGCCCAATTCAGCGTCCGGGCATCGCTACACGACGGCGGAATTGCAGACGCTGGGCGCGGAGAGTTCGCAGCGCGAGCGGCGCGCCGACGATGCATCGCGCGATGTGATGGGATACCTCAAGTGCCTGTATCTGCAAGGGCGCGTGGGCGAGATGTTCGATGCCACGATCACCAGTGCGCTCGAGTTCGGATTGTTCGTGCAGCTGAAGGACATGCCCATCGACGGATTGGTCCACATTTCCGCAATCCCAGGTGACTATTGGGAGCTGGAGAATGGCGGCATGGGTTTGGTGGGCCAGCGCACGGGAAGGCGCTGGCAGTTGGGTGATTCGGTCAAAGTGCGCCTGACTCGTGTCGATCTGACGCAGCGCCAGATCGACTTCGAGCTGCTCGACGCGGAGGGATCCGCCGATCGCGGCACGGTGCGTGCGCCGCGCCGCGGCGGCGGGCCGCAGCACGGTTCGGGATCGCAGCGCGCCTCGGGGTCGCAACGCGGGGCGGGGTCGCAACGCGGATCGGGGTCGCAGCGGGGCGGACGGGGCGGGGGCGGGGGCGCCAAACGTGGGCGCGGCGGGCGTGGCTGAGGCGCGGCGGGCGTGGCTGATTCGAAGCGCAATTTTGTCTATGGTTTGCATGCCATCACCGCGGTCCTCGAACGTTCGCCTGAGCGGCTGCTCGAACTCTGGATCGCCCAGCCGCGCGATGACGGGAGAGCCCGCGATCTGCGGGAGCGCGCCGAGAACGCCGGCGTGCGCGTTCAATCGGTGGGAGCCGAAGCCCTCCTCAAGCTGGTCGGGGATGTGGCGCACCAGGGTGCGGTGGCGGCGGTGCGGCCGCTCAAGACCTGGGACGAGCGCGAGCTGATCGAGGCTCTGGCCCAAGTGGCGGAGGATCCGCTGCTGCTCATTCTGGACGGCGTGACCGACCCCCACAACTTGGGAGCCTGTCTGCGTACGGCTGATGCCGCGGGAGCGCATGCGGTGCTCATCCCCAAGGATCGCGCGGCCGCCGTGGACGGGGTGGTGCGCAAGGTCGCGGCGGGCGCCGCCGAGTTCGTCCCCGTGGCGAGCGTGACCAACCTTGCGCGCGCCATCGACATGCTCAAGGAACGCGGTATCTGGGTGGTGGGAACCGACGGAGAGGCGCCGCAGTCCCTGTATGGGTCCGACCTCAATCGACCGCTCGCCCTGGTGCTGGGCGCCGAAGGGGGCGGCATGCGGCGCCTGACCCGGGAGCGCTGCGATTTCCTGGTGCGCATTCCCATGGCGGGCCAGGTGGAGTCTCTCAACGTGTCCGTGGCCGCCGGAGTCGCCTTATTCGAGGCCCGGCGCCAACGGACCTAGGCGCCAACGGACGCAGGGCGACGGCGAAGCGAGGCGCCTGGTTGACCTATACCGCCCCGAACGAGTATCCTTCGCGCTCTTTTTCGCCGGCTGACCGGCTTGACTCCTTGCCTCACCGCTCGCAACGGGAGGCTTAAACCGTAGGGAGACTACAATGCGGCATTATGAGATCGTGCTCCTGGTCCATCCGGACCAGAGCGAGCAAGTACCTGCGATGGTCGATCGCTACAAAGGCATGATCAGTGCCGGCGGCGGTTCGGTGCATCGTTTCGAGGATTGGGGCCGGCGTCAGCTGACTTTCCCCATTTCCAAAGTCCACAAGGCGCACTACATCCTGCTCAACATCGAGGTTGATCAGAAGACGCTCGCCGAACTCACGGGATCGTTCCGCTTCAGCGACGCGGTGCTGCGCAGCCTGGTGGTGAAAATGGACGAAGCCGTCACCGAGCCTTCGCCGATGGCGCGCGCTCCGGATGAAAACGCGCGCCGCCACGACGACTTCGGCGATGACGGCGACGACGACGACATGCCCATGGGCGCACGGTAAAGGAGACCAACATGGCACGTTTTTTTCGCCGCAAAAAGTTTTGCCGATTCACCGCCGATGACGTCAAGCAGATCGACTACAAGGATCTGACGACGCTCAAAAGCTACATCACCGAAACCGGCAAGATCGTTCCGAGCCGCATCACGGGTACGCGCGCTCACTACCAGCGCCAGCTGCAGCTCGCCATACGGCGCGCGCGGTTCCTGGCTCTGCTGCCGTACACCGATCAGCACTAACCGGGCGAGCACATGGATATCATATTGTTGCAGAAGGTCGCGAACCTCGGTCAAATCGGCGATCGCGTCAAGGTGAAGTCGGGCTACGCGCGCAATTTCCTGGTGCCCACCGGCAGAGCCACCATGGCGACCGCCGCGAATATCGCCAAGTTCGAGGCGCAGCGCCATGAACTCGAAGCCAAGGCGGGTCAGGAACTGGCGGCGGCGCAGGCGCGCGCGCTCAAGTTCGAGAACTTCAAGCTTACACTTCCGGCCAAGGCGGGCGCGGAAGGCAAGCTGTTCGGCTCGATCGGCACCGCCGACATCGCCGAAGCGTCGGTCGCCGCGGGCCACCCGATCAGCCGCAGCGAAGTGCGCATGCCGACGGGACCGATCCGGATCACCGGCGAACATCAGGTGCAGTTGCATTTGCACACCGACGTTGATGTGACCTTGACGGTCACAATCGTCGCCGAAGAATAGCCGGCGGCGATCGCGTCCCCGGGAGCCTGTCTGAGCATTCCCCGTGGCCGCGACCGTGGCGGATTTGCCCTCAGGCGAGGCGGAGCCGACGCAGTTGGGCCAAAGCTCAATAAGGAGGCGACAACGATGCCTGAGGGCAAATCCGCCCGGTCCCGAAGGGTTGGCTCTGCAAGGGGCGTCTGCGGCGTTGCGCGGCTAGGTCGTGGGTTCAACCACGACCTGCGCCGCGCGCCTTGCATCCGCTCCCTTGCAGAGCCAACGCGGCTCACGTGGAATGCTCAGACAGGCTCCTGGCTTGCGCATGGCCGCTCGCGTCAGTAATCGTTCCACGGGTGCCGGCGACGGCCTGCGCCTCCCGCCGCATTCGATAGAAGCCGAGCAATCCGTGCTCGGCGGATTGATGCTCGATTCCGCCGCTTGGGATCAGGTCGCCGACCGTGTGCTGGCGCAGGACTTTTACCGCAACGATCACAAGCTGATATTCGAAGCCGTGGCTGGCTTGATCGAGCGCAGCCAGCCCTGCGACGCCGTCACCCTGTCCGGACACCTGGAGAGCCAGGGATTGCTCGATCAGGTGGGCGGCCTAGCGTACTTGGGATCGCTCGCGCGCGACACCCCCACCGCGGCCAACATCCGCGCCTATGCGGACATCGTGCGGGAACGCTCGGTGCTGCGCCAGCTCATCACCGCGGGCAATCTCATCGTCGGCAGCGCGCTGGAACCGGAAGGGCGCGAAGCGCGCGAAATCATCGACGATGCCGAGCGCGCGGTGTTCGAGATTGCCGAGGCCGGTTCGCGCGGCAAGGTCGGCTTCCGAACGGTGAAGAGCATTCTGCCGGATGTGGTCAATCGCATCGACGAGCTGTACCACTCCGACGGCAAGATGACCGGCATTGCAACCGGATTCAAAAAGCTCGATGAAATGACTTCCGGCCTGCAGGCCGGCGATTTGATCATCGTCGCCGGCCGTCCCTCGATGGGCAAGACCACGCTGGCGGTGAATATCGCGGAGAATGCCGCGCTGGGTTCGAACAAGTCGGCGGCCATCTTCAGCATGGAAATGTCGGCCGAATCGCTGACCTTGCGCATGATTTCTTCGTTGGGCCGCATCAACCAGGGCAATCTGCGTTCCGGACGATTGCAAGAAGAGGATTGGCCGCGCATCGATTCGGCCATGACGCAGTTGAGCAGCGCCAAGATTTTCGTCGATGAAACGCCGGCTCTCACTCCCACGGAAATCCGAGCGCGCGCCCGGCGCTTGAAGCGCGAGCGCGGACTTGATTTGATCGTGGTCGACTATCTGCAGCTCATGCAGGTGGCGGGCACCAAGGAGAATCGCGCGACGGAGATCGCCGAGATTTCCCGGTCGCTGAAGGCCCTCGCCAAGGAATTGAAAGTCCCGGTCATCGCCCTGTCGCAGCTCAACCGCGGCGTGGAGCAGCGGGTGGAGAAGAAGCCGGTGATGTCGGATCTTCGTGAATCCGGATCGCTTGAACAGGATAGCGACCTCATTCTCCTGATCTATCGAGAAGAAGTGTACGAGAAGAACACCACGCGCAAGGGCATCGCGGACATCATCGTCGCCAAGCAGCGCAACGGCCCGACCGGCGACTTTCAGCTGACGTTCCTCGGCGAGTACACCAAGTTCGAGAATTACGCGCCGGAGTCCTACGCCGAGGGCGTGTTTCGGTGAAGAGGCGGCCTCCAGGCGGCCGCCTGCGCAGCTCGGCAATGAGGTTTCCGTGACCCCGATGGTCAACGCGACGATTGATACCGGCGCGCTCCGCCATAATTTGAGCGTGGTGCGGCGCTGGGCGCCGAAGTCCCGCGTCATGGCCGTCATCAAGGCCAATGCCTATGGACATGGACTCGCGGCAGTGGCGCGTGCTCTCGAATCCGCGAACGCCCTTGCCGTGGCGAGGGTCGATGAAGGCCTGACTCTGCGCGCGGCCGGCATCAACACTCCTACGGTGCTGCTAGAAGGCGTATTCGATCGCGAACAGCTGGACGCAGCGGCGGCTGCCGGATTCGAGCTCGTGGTGCACACCGAGCAGCAGATCGAGCTGCTGCGCGCCACCGCCGCCGGGACGAGCTTCAAGGTCTGGCTCAAGTTCGACAGCGGCATGAACCGGCTCGGGTTCAAGGGGGAGGCGTTTGGCGCGGCCCATGCGGCCTTGAGTGCCCTTCGCACCGTGCAGCGTCCCGTCAACCTGTTCACCCACTTGGCCTCCGCCGACACGCCCGACCTGTCGACCACTGCCGACCAATTGGCACGCTTCGATGCGGCCACGCGGGTTCTTCCCGGCGAGCGAAGTATTTGCAACTCAGCCGGCATGCTGAGCTTTGCAGAGGCGCAAGCCGATTGGGTGAGGCCGGGCCTGCTGCTTTACGGAGTGTCTCCCATCGAAGGCGCCATCGGCGCGGACTATGGTCTGCGACCCGCCATGACCCTGCATTCGCATGTCATTGCCGTCAAGGACCTCGCTCCGGGAGAGCAGGTGGGCTATGGCGGCGACTGGACCGCACTTCGGCCCACGCGCCTGGCGGTGGCGGCGGTCGGCTATGGCGACGGCTACCCGCGAAGTCTGGGCTCAGGAGCCCCGGTGCTGGTCAACGGCGAGCGGGTGGGTCTGGCCGGCCGGGTGTCGATGGATATGATCGGCATCGACGTCACCGATCTGCGCCGGCCGCCGGCACTGGGCGACCCTGTCGTGTTGTGGGGAGAGGGGCTGCCGGTGGAGGAGATCGCGGTGTGGGCGCAGGCCATCCCGTATGAACTGCTCTGCGGCATCAGCCAGCGAGTCGCGGCGACCTTGCGCTGATTTTGCGTCCGCCGCCGGTTAGCTCTCGAAGAACCCCATTTTCACGCCGGCCAGCTGCACCACATCGTTGTCGTTCAGCCGGCGAGCCTGCGGCCCGATTGGTACGCCGTTGACCTGCGGATAGTCGTTTTCCTTGCCGCTGTCCACGTGCACGATGAAATAGCCCTCGGCCCGGCGGGTAATGGCCGCCACTTGCACGCCGGGCCGGCCAAGCGTGGTGAGCGCCTTGGTGAGTTCGAGCTCGCGGCCGGCGAAGGCGCCGCTCAGCACCTGCAGTTTTGCCTTGGGTAGCGCCGTGGCATTGTCAGGCACGCCGGGACGCTTGGGTGCCGTTGCCGCCACTGCCTTGGCGGCCTGATCCACCGCAACGCCAACCCGCCGAATGCGTTCCTCACCCTGAGATGAGGGCGTGATGACCATGGTCTTTTCGAATTCATCTTGTTCGGCTTCGCCGTCCTGGCTGTCGACGAAGCGCAGCTGGTGATGGCCGACGGTGATGACGTCGCCATGCTGCATTGCGTGCTTCTTGATCAGCTTGCCGTTGACGTAAGTGCCATTGGTGCTGTTCAAGTCCTCCAAGAAGGAGTCGTTCAGAATATTGATGATGAGCGAGTGATGACCGCTCACCGCCGGATTGTCGATACGTATATCGTTGTCCGGAAGGCGCCCGATCGTATAGCGCTCTTTATTCATGTTGTATTCCGCGAGGATTTGACCATCCAAGCTGAGCATCAGGCGTGCCATTCAGACTCCATATCCCTAACCCTAACCGAACCATCCCAAGATTTTGTCAAATATACGCCGGTGTGCGGGGAACGGCTCAGCTACATGAGCCATGATCACCGACACGTTATCGCGCCCGCCGTTGTCGTTGGAAAGCTGTATCAATTGTTTAGCTACAGTATCAAGATTAGCACTAAAGGTGCTGATTGTTAAGTGAATATCCTCGTCCTCGATCATGTCGGAAAGGCCGTCCGAACAGAGCACGTAGTAATCGGACTTCTGCACCGGCTGCTCGTGGATCTCCACCTCGACGTTTTGTTCGACTCCCAGGGCCCGGGTAACATAATTCTTGTTGGTCGCCCGCTGCGCTTCCTGCTGCGAGTAGAAGCCCCGGTCCACCAGCTCTTGCAGCAGCGAATGGTCCAGCGTCATCTGCTCGAAACGGTTGTCGCGGAGGCGGTAAAGCCTTGAATCCCCGACGTGCGCGATCGACATTTTGTTGTCGTGAAACAAGCACGCCACCACCGTAGTGCCCATGCCCTCACATTGAGGCTGGGTCTTCGATGTGTGGTAGATGATTTTGTTGGCTCTGTGAATCGCATCACGCAAGATGATGCTCGGCCGGGTCAATCCGGTTTCCGCGTCGGGCACGGAAAGGTCTTCGCGCGTGATCGCATCGCGGACCAAATTGATGATGGTTTTGACGGCAATGCCGCTGGCCACCTCGCCCGCATTGTAGCCGCCCATGCCGTCGGCCAGCACGAAAAGACCGATGTCGGCCTCGCTGCCGATCATGTCCTCGTTGTGCTCACGGACTTTTCCGGTGTCGGTCAGCGCGACACTGTCAATTTTCCCCTTGAGGCTCATGCGTTGCGTCCAATCATGGCGGTCCACTGGGCATTCGTGAACGACAGTCTTCCAAGGCTGCTGCCATTTGAGCACCGGAGTCGAACCGCGCATCGGGATTCTTTGCCAGCGCGCGGTCGATGATGCTCTCCACGCAGGCAGGCAGATCCGGCCGGAGATTCCGCAACGACGGATGCGGCGCCTCGGCGATCTGCTGCATCAGCCCAGTCATGGAGTCGGCGGTGAACGGAAGCTGGCCGGTCAGTAATTGAAATAGGCTAACACCCAGGGAAAACAAGTCCGAGTGACCGGTCACAGTTCGTCCTTCGAGCTGTTCCGGCGACATGAACGACGGCGTGCCCAGGACGATGCCCGTGCGCGTGCTGCCGGCACCTGTCAGGCGGGCGATGCCGAAGTCGGTAATCTTCAGGACGTCGGTGCTTGGGTCGTACATCAGGTTCGCCGGCTTGATGTCGCGGTGGACCACTTGCTGCTTGTGCGCAAATCCCAGCGCTTCGGCGGTCCGGCTGATCACTTCCAGCACCTTGCGGGGCTCCATGAGGTTGTCCGCTTTCGCATAGTCGCTCAAATGCCGGCCCTTGAGATATTCCATCGCGATGTAGGCGAGTCCGCGCTCCTCGCCGACATCATAAATGGTCACGATGTTCGGATGATTGAGCCGGCCCGCGGTTTCCGCTTCGCGAAAGAAGCGCGACCGGGCCTCGACGAGTTCCGCGTCGCTGTACTCACTGGCCAGCGGTATGGCCTTGATCGCCACCATTCGGTTGATGGCCGTATCACGCCCCAGGTACACCACGCCCATCGCGCCGCGTCCGATCTCGCGCTCGAGCTGGTAGCGGCCGAGGCGCTGCTCGTCGGCGACCGACGTAGCGGCCGCGCCCGCGGTGGCGGCCGTGGCGCCGGCCGCCGTTGCCGCAGGGATGCCGGCGGCGGTACCGGCGTTGGCCGCGGGTGCGGGCGCCGGCTTGGCGCGCTCAGCGTCCATCAATCGGCGCAGGCGGGCCGCGACATCGCGATAGGTGTTGTCGAACCGCGCCAGGTGACGGTAGACGGCGGTGGCTTGCACCGCCCGGCCGCGCTGCTCCAGTTGGCTGCCTAAGGTGTACAAATCACTCAACACCGTGGCATTGGGTTTGCGGCCCTTGAGCTCGGCGAAGCGCTGTTCGAAGTTGTCGAGCAGCCGTTGGGTATCGTTGCCGATCGGCAGGGGGATTTTCGGTGCGTGAGTCGCCGCCGCGGAGGCGGTGAAGCGGCACCACAGCACCAGCGCACTGCCGCCGCACAATAGAACGATTCCCGGGAGCCATAGCCAGGTGTCCAGACTTGCGATGGCGCGGAGCAGCAGGCTCGCGCCCACGGTCCCCAATCCCACAATCGCCGCGATCAGCCCAAATTTGCGCATGCAATAGACATAATCCAAATCGATAAGCCGCGCAGTATAGGTGATCGGGCCGCCCTAACTGCAATGCTAAGCTCACAATTCGACGCGAAGGAAGCCAATGGCGAAGTCCAAAGAGGTCTATATCTGCCAGAACTGTGGAGCATCTGCTCCGAAATGGCAGGGGCAGTGCGCCGGCTGCGGCGAATGGAATACTCTTCTGGCGGAACTGTCTTCCGCAATCCCGCGCAAACCGGCCAGATCGTCCGGAGGCTCCCGCGCCGATGCCTCCTCTTCGTTGGCTGCCGAGGCCATTGTCGAGCAGGCTCGGTTGACCACGGGCTCCACCGAGCTGGATCGGGTGCTGGGCGGCGGTCTGGTGCCGGGCTCCGTGACCCTGATCGGCGGCGATCCGGGTATCGGGAAATCGACGCTGATGCTGCAGGCTGCGGCGGGCCTCCAGCCTTTCGGACCGGTGTTGTATGCCACCGGCGAGGAGTCTTTGAGCCAGGTCGCGCTTCGCGGCCGGCGCCTGGGGTTGGAGGCCGCCACCGCTCGGCTTTTGGCCGAGACCTGTGTGGAGAAGATCGTCAGCGCAGGGCTCGGCCTCGCCGCTCGCGTTCTCATCGTGGATTCCATCCAAACCATGTATTCGGAGCGAATCGACGCGGCGCCGGGCGCCGTCTCGCAGCTGCGTGAGTGCACCGCGGAACTGGTGCGTTTCGCGAAGGCGAGCGGCACGTCGGTGCTGCTCGTCGGTCACGTCACCAAGGAAGGGCAGATCGCCGGACCGCGGGTGCTCGAACACATGGTCGACACCGTTCTGTATTTCGAGAGCGATACGGGCAGCCGCTTCCGCGTGCTGCGCTCGGTAAAAAACCGTTTCGGTGCCGCCAACGAAATCGGCGTGTTCGCCATGGTCGAACAGGGCTTGCGCGAGGTGAAAAATCCGTCGGCGATTTTTCTGTCGCGGCATGCCGAACCCGTGGCGGGCAGCGTCATCACCGTGATGCGCGAAGGAACGCGCTCGCTGTTGATCGAAGTGCAGGTGCTGGCGGATGCCGCTTTGAGTGCGAATCCCCGCCGGGTGGCGGTCGGCATCGACGGCAACCGGCTCACGATGCTGCTGGCGGTGGCGCATCGGCATGCGGGGTTGCAATTGCAGGGCCAGGATGTCTTTGCCAATGTCGTCGGCGGCGTACGCCTGGCGGAGACCGCCGGAGATTTGGCCATAGTGATGGCCGCGCGGTCGAGCTTGCGCGATGCGCCGCTCCCCAATTCGCTGATTGCATTCGGCGAGTTGGGGCTGGCGGGAGAAATTCGCCCGGTGCCGTTCGGCGAGGAGCGCCTGCGCGAGGCTGCGAAACATGGCTTCAAGCTGGCGGTGGTGCCCGAGGCCAATGTGCCGAAGCGGCCCCCCGACGGAATGTCGGTTCACGGAGTGACGCGCTTGACTCAGGCGCTCGACGCGCTGTAGGACTCGAGGATCGGCGTCACTGCGCCGGCAGCATCACTGCGCCGGCAGCATCACTGCGCCGGCAGCATCACCGCTGCGCGCGTGACGCGGCCCAGAGAGACGCCGCTGCCCGGCTCGCCGATGACGACGTAGAACTCCGCGTGATGCTTTCTCGCTGCGTTCGGAACGAGCTTGACGAATAAACTCGCCATCTGGCTTTGCCCCGACAACAGCTGGATGGTGGGAGCACGAGTCTCATAGTCTGTGCCGGGCAGCGCGGTACCGGGTTCGGTCCACCAGGTAAAGGTGGTGCCGTCTCCCGATGCGTTGGCGCGTCGCACATGGATTTCCGCAAAATTCTTGTGTGCGCCGATTTTGTAGGAACCGGCGGCAATGCTGATGCCGTCAACCCGTGGTTTAGCCGGCACTGCTCCGGATGCGGGTCTGCTACGCGGCTGCGGTGCCGCGGCAAGGGCTTTCGCCGCCCCAGCACCCGGGGCGGCTTGAACGGCCGGCTCGGAGGAATCCGGCGCCGCGGAGCCGGGCGCGATGGGCACGTCCGCGGCGCCCGACACGGCGGCGTCGCCGGCTTTTTTTCTCTCGAACAGCGGACCGGAGAAAAGGGCCGCCAGCGCCACCACGGCGGCGAGCACGGCCAGAGCGACGATGCCCGACCATCGCTTGGCCCGCTGCACCAGCCTCGAAGCGGGACGCAGCTTGGCCGTCCAATCAGCGACCGACATCGAGCGGTCTTCCCGGCGCCAGGCGAGACCCAGTTTCAGGGTCCGCCATTGCCGCCGGGTCAAACCACGCGGCCGCGCAGGCTTGAGCCCAAGATCGCGCGCGACGGTCGACCGCCGCCGCTGGAACGGGTGCTGTCCCGCGAGCAATTCATAAGACAGACAGGCGAGTGCAAACAGATCGTCGCGCGGATCCGGCCCCTGTCCCGCCAGGAGCTCGCAACTGGCGTATGCCGGCGTTATCGCGCTCCCATGGCTTTTCTGCGCGATTTCGCCGCTGGAGGCGCCAAAGTCGAGTATGCGTGTCTCGCCGGTGCTGGTGATCATGATGTTCTGCGGCTTCAGGTCGCCGTGCACCACATTGCGCGAATGGGCGTGCGCGAGGCCAGCCGCCACCTCGAGGATGATGGCCCAGGCGCGTGATCTCGGCAGCGGAACCGGACCCGATTTCTCGATCACCGTGCTCAGCAACTCTCCGTCCAGAAACTCCATGGTGAAGAACTCGACATCGCCATCCTGGTCCAGCTCGTACACGTTGACGACATTGGGATGCGACAGGGCCTGGGCGCAGTAGTATTCGCGCCGCAGCTTCGATACCACTTCCGGTTGGCCGGCTGTCGCATGCAGAATCTTGATGGCCACGAAGCGATTGGCCAGCGGAAGGTCGCAGCGATAGCGATCCACGGCCTTGTATACCGAACCCATGCCGCCGCTGCCCAAACACGCTTCGAGTACGTAGCGATTGCGCAATACGGAGTCCTGCGCCGGCGCAGGGGTGTTCGCCGCCGGCTCCAGCTGGACCGGGTATTCGACGGTCAGAATGTCGGCGGCGCCGGTTCGAGCGATCACGCGCGGCGCCGCGAGCCACGAGCGCACGACATCCTGATCAATGGTGGTTCCGTAGTCGACGGTATCTTGCCGCGCAATTTTCGCCTCGATCGAACTCAACAGTTCGGTCGGCAATTGTCCCCGGCGGTGGCGTTGATTGAGCAGGGCGACCACGCGCCGCGCCGAATCCGCGCTCGTCTGCTGCAAACCCGACAATTCCGCGATGAAATCTTCTACGCTGCACTCGCCGCGGACCAGCGCGTCGATGCGCTCCTGCCAAGTCGAGTCAACTTGCGACACGGTGTCGTCCGGGCGTGTAAGAGTTACATTCATAGGCTGGTGTCGATCGTATCGTCCCGCTAGTTTTGGGCAACAGCCGCCGACTGAAGTTCGTTTCAAAATGTGATGTAAATAACGTAATCGGCGCGCGAATCCGCCGCCCGCCGCCGTCACGCGTCGTGAGGCGTGGGCTCGGGCGGCCGTATGCGCACCGTTTTGATGGCGTTATCGCCCGTCTGCAGCACTTCCAGCATGTAGTCCGCCAATTTCAGCGTCGTGCCGGGTTCCGGGATGGTCTCCAAGAATTCCACGATCAGTCCGTTCAAGGTCTTTGGCCCATCGGTCGGCAGGTTCCAGCGCATGGATCGATTGATCGCGCGAATGGTGGCCGACGCATTGGCGACGTAGCTGCCGTCGGCTTCGGGATGCACGTCCTTGTGCATCATGGTCGCCGGATCCGTGGTGAACTCGCCGACGATCTCCTCGAGTATGTCTTCGAGGGTCACCAGCCCCTGAATATCGCCGTATTCGTCGACCACGAATGCCATGCGGCGCTTGTTGCGCTGAAAATTCAGCAATTGCGTATTGAGCGTCGTGCCCGACGGCACGAAGTACGCTTCACGCGCGCCGGCCGCCTGGATCAATGCAGCGCGATCCAACCGCCCGCGCGCCAGCTCGTGAACGACTTGTTTCATGTGCAGCACGCCGACGATGCGGTCTATTTCCCCTTGGTAAACCGGCAATCGCGTGTGCTGACTCTGGCGCAGCTGCTCGAGGACCCGGTCCCAATCATCGTCGGCATCGATGCCGACGATCTCGGAGCGCGGCACCATGATGTCCTCCACCGTGGCGTTCTCCAGATCCAAAATGCTGACCAGCATCTGCTGGTGGCGATGCGGAATCATCGCGCCGGCTTCGGCGACCACGGTGCGCAGCTCCTCGCTGCTCAGGCTGTTCGACGCCTGCTGCGGCGACACGCCCAGCAGACGCAGCACGCCGTTGGCCAGCAGATTCGTGGCCCACACGAATGGGTACAACAGCCACAACAGGGGCGTGTAGATGTAGGCGGCCGGCAGGGCCAGGCGTTCCGGATGCAAGGCGCCGAAAGTCTTGGGCGCAACCTCGCAGAAGATCAGCAGCACCAATGTCAGCGCGGCGGCGCCGAAAGCAACCAGGAACTCGCCTCCCAGACGCACGGCGATGAAGCCCACCAACATGGGCGCCGCGACATTGACGATGGTGCTCAACAGGAGGATCAACCCGATCAGACGGTCGGGATGCGCGAGCAGTGCCTCCGCCAGCCGAGCCCCGCGATTTCCTTCGCCGGCGCGATGCCTGAGGCGATAGCGGTTCAGACTCATGAGCGCCGTTTCGCTGCCGGCAAAAAATGCCGCGAGGAATAGCAATCCCGCCAACGCGCAGAACAGCAATCCTAAGGAGGGATGTGGCATTCAGCCCCAGTGACGCCCGAGCACATCCTCGAGGACGAATTTCGAACCGAAGTAGGCCAGCGCCAGCACGCCGAAACCGCTCAGGGTCCAACGCACGGCGGAGCGCCCGCGCCAGCCGAGGCGGATGCGCCCGATCAACAGCACGGCGAAAATCGTCCAGGCGATCATGGACAATACCGTCTTGTGAATCAGATGCTGCGTGAACAAATTGGTGACGAAGACGAATCCGGTGAACAGCGACAGAGTGAGCAGCACGAAGCCCGCGCCGATCAGGCGAAACATCACTTGCTCGAGGGCATCGAGCGGCGGCAGGACGCTCGGCAGTGCGGAGATGCGCCGGCTGTGCAGACGTTGATCGAGAAACACCAGCATCAGGGCCGTGACGGCAGCGGCGAACAAGAGCGCGGCCGCGGCCATGGAGAGCAAAATATGCGCGGTGAGTTCCCATCCGGGTGCGGCGGCTTCCGTATAGGAATGCCCGGCGCCGGTCACCGCCGCTCCCAGCGCCGCGCTCGCCAACAGGAAGGCCCCCAGGACGCGATTCTGTCTTTCGATCGACATGAGGCAGGCGAGTATCGCGAGGGTCCATGCCAGCAGCGATGTCGCCTCGAGCAGGCCGATGGAGAAGGGTCCATTGAGGCGCATCATGTGCACGATGGCGTCGCTGTGCGCCACGATTGCCGCGAGGCTCAAGATCCAGGCGAGGGGCTCCAACCGCGGCTTGCTCACGCTGCGCAGCATGACCCAGGCGCTGGCGGCGTATAGCAGGAGCAAGGTGATGGCGAGAATCACGGCTGGCGGAGGGCCTGAATGATGACGGGAGATAATGACACAAGCACCGGAGTGGCGCCTAGCCGCCGAGAAAACCGACCTGTAATATCGGCGCCATGTTCGACCGTCTCACCTCCAGTCTCTCATCCGCACTCAAGTCGCTGTCCGGCCGCGGCCGACTGACCGACGATAATATTACCGACACCGTGCGCGCGGTGCGGCTCGCGCTGCTCGACGCCGATGTCGCCCTCAGTGTCGTCAAGTCCTTCACCGATGCCGTCAAGGCACGCGCCATCGGTGTCGAAGTCGCCAAGAGCCTTACCCCCGGGCAGGCCTTCGTCAAGGTCGTGCACGAGGAACTGACCCGGCTCATGGGCGAGCCGAGCACGGGTCTCAACCTGCGCGCGCAGCGTCCGGTCGTGGTCCTGCTGGCCGGTTTGCAGGGAGCCGGTAAAACGACCAGTGCCGGCAAACTCGCGCGGTGGCTGATCGAGAAGCAGAACAAGAAAGTATTGATGGTCAGCACCGACGTGTATCGTCCGGCGGCCATTCTGCAGCTGCAGACACTTGCCGCCCAGGTCGGTGCCGGATTTGCCGCGGCGCTCGCCAGCGAGCTCCCGGTGTCCATCGCCAAACGTGCATTGACGGAAGCGGCGCTGCAGGCGTACGACGTGCTGCTGCTCGATACGGCGGGCCGTCTGCACATCGACGCCGAGATGATGGCGGAGATCAAGGAGCTCGAAACGGCCGTGAGTCCGCATGAACGCCTGTTCGTCGTCGACAGCATGGCCGGACAGGACGCGGTCAACGCCGCCAAGGCGTTCAATGACGCGCTGAGTTTGACCGGGGTGATTCTCACCAAAGCCGACGGCGATGCACGCGGCGGCGCGGCGCTGTCCGTGCGGCAGGTCACGGGCAAGCCCATCTTGTTCGTCGGCACCGGCGAGAAATCGGAGGCGTTGGAGCTGTTTCAGCCGGAACGCATTGCATCGCGCATTCTTGGCATGGGCGATGTCCTGTCCCTGGTGGAACAGGTTCAAGGACAGGTCGACCAGGAAAAAGCGGAAAAGCTCGCCAGGAAGATCGGCAAGGGAAAATCCTTCGATCTGGCGGATTTGCGCGACCAATTGCACCAGGTGCAGAACATGGGCGGCATGGCGGCGCTGATGGATAAGTTGCCTGCGCACCTGCAGGCCAATGCCGCCGCGGCGGCCAGCGCGGTCAACGCGCAGAACCTGAAGCGTCAAATGGGCATCATCGACTCGATGACGCCGCGGGAGCGCCGCCGGCCCGAGTTGATCGACGGGTCCCGCAAGCGGCGCATCGCAGCGGGCGCCGGAGTGCAGCTGCCGGAGGTCAACCGCCTGTTGAAGCAGTTCGACCACATGCAGAAAACCATGAAAAAACTCGCCAAAGGCGGCATGTTGAAAAACATGATGCGCGGGATGGCGGGGCGCCTGCAGCCCTGAACCTTGGGTCCGGGGGGGCGGGGCGGGCGGCCGGGGGACCCCGAGCCGGGCCGCCGGCCTCCGACCTTGAAGGGAATTGCGCCGGCATTGAGCGCCGATTCGCCGTCATTGACTGCCAATTCGCCACGATTTACTGCCGATTCAAGGAGTTGTTGCTCTTGAGCCCCGGTTGTCATTACAATTAGCGGCTACGCTTTGCAAGGTGCATTAAAGATGGTGACGATTCGTTTGACTCGACGCGGCGGCAAGAAGACCCCATTCTATCACGTTGTGGTGACCGACAGCCGCAAGCGCCAGGGCGGCACCAGCCTCGAGAGCGTGGGACTTTTCAATCCCGTCGCGCGCGGCGCGGAAATCAAGCTGCGCCTGAACGTGGCTCGAATCGAGCACTGGGTCAGCAAGGGCGCCCACATGTCGGACCGCGTCAAGTATCTACTCACCAGCTTCCGCAAGCAGGCCGCGTAGCGGCCCTTGGCCTGGCCCTTGTAGCGTAAGTTTAAGGAGCAGCGATGGGCGACGAATCATCGGCGCTCATCCAACTGGGGTTCGTGGGAGCGCCGTTTGGCGTGCGAGGTTGGGTCAAGCTACGGTCACATACTGATCCTCCGGAGCGCCTGCTCGAGCATCGAAGTCTGCGTATCGGCCGGGGGACTGTCTGGCAGAACTACCGCATTCAGGATAGCGGCCGCAGCGGCGGCGCGCTGACCGTGAAATTGATGGGGGTCGAGGACCGGGACCAGGCGCAGGCTTTGCGGGGCGCCGAGGTGTGCGTGCTGCGCAGCGAGCTGCCGCAGCGGGACGATCGGGATTTTTACCGCGCCGATTTGATCGGCTGCGAGGTGGTGAACCTGGCCGGCCTCGGTTTGGGATTGGTGCAGCACTTCATCGAAACGCCGGCGCAGGTGTTGATGGTGGTGCGCGGCACGCAGGAATTTTGGATACCGGCCGTACCGCAGCATTTACGGCGGGTGGATTTACAGGCGCGACGGGTGGTCGTCGATTGGGACGCCGCGGCCACCCTGAGCGCGGCGGATTGACGCCCGTGCGTATTGCGGTCGTGACATTGTTTCCGGTGATGATGCGCGAGGCCCTGGCGCATGGCGTGGTCGGGCGGGCGCTCGAGCGCGGCGTCCTCGAGGTCGGGTACTTCGATCCGCGCGACTACGCCACCGATGTGCATCGCACCGTCGATGATCGGTCCTACGGCGGCGGTCCGGGCATGGTGCTGAAGGTCGAACCGCTGCGCGACGCGTTGCGCGCCGCCATGGCCACTTTGCCGCAGGGCTGCCGGCGCGTGTACCTGGGTGCGGACGGGCGCCGCTTCGAGCAGAGCATGGCGCGCGAGGCGCGCGACGGTGTGGGTTTGATATTGGTGGCGGGCCGCTACGAGGGCATCGATGAGCGTTTCATCGAGCGGGAAACCGACGAGCAATGGTCGATCGGCGACTATGTTCTCTCGGGCGGCGAACTGCCGGCGCTGGTGGTGATCGATGCGATAGCGCGGCTCATTCCGGGGACGCTCGGCAGCGAGGAATCGGCGCTGCAGGAATCGTTCAGCGACGGATTGGTGGATTGGCCGCATTACACGCGGCCTGCGAATATCGCCGGGCAGACGGTGCCTGCGGTGTTGATGTCCGGCGATCACGCGGCGATCGAACGCTGGCGGCTGCAGCAGGCGCTCGGCCGTACGTGGTTGCGGCGGCCGGAATTGCTCGAGCGCCGCGGCATGAGCGATGAGGAGCGGACTTTGTTGGAAGAATTCAAGAGCGAACGTGCGCGTGGCACGGGGCAGATCGAAGACAGTCAAATGCGAGGGCGATAACCATGAACAAAATCATCCAAGAATTGAACGGCGAGCGCGCGACGCGCAAGATTCCGGACTTCAATCCCGGCGATACCGTCGTCGTGCAAGTCAAGGTCGTGGAGGGTGATCGCGAGCGCGTACAGGCTTACGAAGGCGTGGTCATCGCCAAGAAGAATCGCGGGATCAATTCCTCGTTCACGGTGCGCAAGATTTCGCACGGCGAAGGCGTGGAGCGCGTGTTTCAAACCTTCAGTCCCTCGATCAGCGAGGTCAGCGTAAAGCGCCGCGGCGCGGTTCGCCGCGCCAAGCTTTATTACTTGCGCGACTTGTCCGGCAAGGCGGCACGCATCGACGAGAAAATCTGAGGCATTGAATGGGCGCCGGGTCCGCTGTGGCGGGATTTTTTGGGCTGGTCTGGCGAATTCTCGACGGGATCCGCAGAGCCCTGCATCTGATTCTGTTGCTGGTGATCTTCGGCTTCATTCTCGCCGCCCTGCATACCTCCAATCCGATCGTCCCGCGCTCGGCTGCGCTGGTGATCGCCCCCGAGGGCGAACTGGTCGAACAGCTGGCGAGCGACCCGGTGCGCCGCGCCTTCGGCCAGGCGTCCGGCGGGCCGGCGCCGGAGACCCTGCTGCGCGACGTGATCGAGGCCATTACGGCCGCGAAATCCGATTCCCGCATCAAGCTGATCGTGCTCGATCTGGGCTCTTTGGGTTCGTCCGGCCTGTCCAAGCTGCAAGAAATCGGCGCGGCGCTTCGGGAGTTTCGCGCCGCGGGCAAGCGCGTGGTCGCGGCGGCCGATTCGCTCGATCAAACCCAGTACTTTCTGGCGGCGCAAGCCGGCGAGGTCTATCTCGATCCGATGGGCTTGGTGTACCTGGACGGATTCAGCTATTACCGCATGTTCTTGAAGGATGCCATCGACAAGCTGGGTGTCGACGTCAACGTGTTCCGCGCCGGCACCTACAAAAGCTACACCGACCAGTTCTCGCGCAGCGACATGAGCTCGAGCGAACGCGACGAGAGTACCGTGTGGTTGGGGGCGTTATGGAATGCCTACCAACAGGACGTCACCCGGGCCCGCTCGCTGCCCGCCGGGGCGCTCAACCAGTTCATCGCCGACGAGCCGGCCGCGCTCGCGGCAGTCAACGGCGATGCGGCCAAATTGGCGCTGCAACGAGGTCTGGTCACGGCACTGAAGAGCCGCCGCCAGATGGCCGACGAACTGAAGGGATTGGTGGGGGAGGATGAAGACACTCATTCCTTCAATTCCATCGCGATGAATCAATATCTGGCCTCCGTGCGCTCCAAACGTGTCCTGAAATCCAAATCGGATCCCAGAGTCGGCATCGTGGTGGCATCGGGAGAGATCCTCGACGGCCATCAACCGCCGGGCACGATCGGCGGCGAGAGCACGGCGGCCCTGTTGCGGCAGGCCCGCTATGACAACGCCGTGAAGGCGGTGGTGCTGCGCGTCGATAGTCCGGGCGGCAGCATGTTTGCCTCGGAACAAATCCTGCGCGAGGTGCAGACGCTGCGCAAGGCCGGCAAACCCGTCGTGGTTTCCATGAGCACCTACGCCGCATCGGGCGGATACTATATTTCCGCGGCGGCGAATCAGATATTCGCCAGCGCGACGACATTGACCGGCTCGATCGGCGTGTTCTCGGTGATCCCGACGTTCCAGCGCACGTTGGAAAAACTCGGAGTCAAAGTCGACGGCTTCGGCACCACTCCGCTCGCCGGAGATATGCGTCTGGACCGGGCGCTCACGCCCGCCAACCGCCAGATGCTGCAGACATCCGTCGATCATGCGTACGCCGAGTTCCTGCGCCGGGTGGGCGAGGGGCGCAAGAAGCCGGTCGAGGACGTGGACAAGATCGCGCAGGGCCGGGTGTGGGCCGGCGTCGATGCCCAGCGCATCGGGCTGGTGGACCACCTGGGCGGCCTGAAAGACGCCACCGGCGCCGCGGCCAAACTGGCCGAACTGGGCTCGGACTACGCAGTCGACTACATCGAGCCGGAATTGAGTTTGCGCGAGCAATTGCTGCTGCAACTGCGATCCGAGACTCGGGCTTTGAGTCAACTCGCAGGAATCATGCCGCCGCGCAGCGACATCGAGTGGGTTCTCGATCCCGTGCTCGAGCAGGCGCGCGCCATTGCACGGCTCAACGACCCGCGCGGGTTGTACGCCTACTGCTGGTGCCGCGAACCGCGCATCACTCTCAAAGGGTTCGCCGGCCGCTGAGCGCCGCGGCGCTCGAATACTCAGCGCGCCGCGCTGGAATCCTCAAACAGGCGCTTAGAGGCTGGACCAATCCAGGGTGATCTTTCCGGACTTCCCGGAATTCATGATCTCGAAGCCTTCCAGGTAATCGTTGATCCCCAAGCGATGGGTGATCACCGGGCGCACATCGAGACCGCTTTGCAGCATGCTCGACATTTTGTACCAAGTTTCGAACATCTCGCGTCCGTAGATACCCTTGATCACCAGGCCTTTGAAAATGACCTGGTTCCAGTCGATCGCCGTTTCACCGGGAGGAATGCCGAGCATGGAGATGCTGCCGCCGTGATTCATGGTTCGCAGCATTTCGCGAAGCGCCGTGGCATTGCCCGACATTTCGAAGCCCACATCGAAACCTTCTTCCATTCCCAAATCGCGCATGGCGTCATCCAGGGACTCACGAGACACGTTGAGCGCTTTGGATGCGCCCATTTTTGCGGCCAGGCCAAGCCTGTAGTCGTTCACGTCCGTGATGACGATGTGCCGGGCGCCGCAGTGGCGCGCGATGGCCACCGCCATGATGCCGATGGGTCCCGCGCCCGCGATGAGCACGTCCTCGCCGACGACATTGAACGCGAGCGCGGTGTGCGTGGCATTGCCGAACGGATCCAGGATGGAGGCGATCTCATCGTCGATGGCCGCCGGCAGCTTGAAGACATTGGTTGCCGGAATGGACAGATATTCGGCGAATGCCCCGGCGCGGTTGACGCCCACGCTCGAGGTATTGCGGCACAGGTGACGGCGGCCGGCGCGGCAATTACGGCAGTGGCCGCAGGTAATGTGTCCTTCGCCCGACACGCGATCGCCGGCATGGAAGCCGCGCACTTCGCTGCCCAATTCGACGATCTCTCCGGCATATTCATGGCCGACGGCCATGGGCACCGGGACGGTTTTCCGCGCCCAGGCATCCCAGTTGTAAATGTGCATGTCGGTGCCGCAGATCGCCGAGCGGTGGACCTTGATGAGTACGTCGTTGTGGCCGACCGACGGCTCCGGAACGTCCTGCAGCCAGATACCGGGTTCCGCGCGCGCCTTGACCAGTGCTTTCATGCCCTGCCCCTCATCAGCAGCCCCTAGTTAATGACCTCGAGTTCCCGCCCCGCCAGCGCAAACGCCTGGATGACTTGATCGAGCTGTTCGCGCGAGTGTGCAGCGCTCATCTGGGTGCGAATTCGCGCTTTTCCATGGGGAACGACCGGAAAGGCGAAGGCCACGACATAGACTCCCTGCGCCTGGATCCGTTCCGCGAGCTTGACCGCCAGGGGCGCGTCGCCCAGCATGATCGGGATGATGGGGTGTTCGCCTGGGATCAAGTTGAAACCCAGGCCCTGCATGTGTTCGCGGAAGTAGCGGGCGTTCGCATGCAGGCGCTCGCGCAAATCGCCGGATCCTTCCAGCAAGTCCAGCACCCGGAGCGTGGCCGCGGCCACCGGCGGTGCGATGCTGTTCGAAAACAGGTAGGGGCGCGACCGCTGGCGCAGCCAGCCGACGATCTCCTTGCGCGCGGCCACATAGCCGCCGCTGGCGCCCCCCAAGGCCTTGCCGAACGTTCCGGTCATGATGTCGACGCGGCCGATGACGCCGCGCAGCTCGTGTGTGCCGCGGCCGCGGGCGCCGATGAAGCCGGTGGCGTGCGAGTCGTCCACCATGACCAGCGCGCCATAGCGGTCCGCCAAATCGCAGATCTGCTTCAACCTCGCGATCGACCCGTCCATGGAAAACACGCCGTCGGTTGCGATCATCCGCACGCGCGCGCCTTGCGAGTCCTTGAGGGCCTGTTCAAGTTCATTCAAGTCGTCATTGGCGTATCGCAGGCGGCGCGCCTTGCAAAGACGAATCCCGTCGATGACGCTGGCGTGATTCAAGGCATCGCTGATGACCGCGTCCTCGCCGTCGAGCAGAGTCTCGAACAAACCGCCGTTCGCGTCGAAGCAGGATGAGTACAAAATCGCATCCTCCATCGACAGATAGGCGCTCAGCCGCTCCTCCAGTTCACGATGGACGGTTTGCGTCCCGCAAATGAAGCGCACCGAGGCGACGCCATAGCCGTAGCGCGCGAGCGCATCCTGCGCGGCCTTCACAACCGCGGGGTGGTTGGCGAGTCCCAGGTAATTGTTGGCGCAGAGATTGATCATCTCGCGTCCGTCGGCAAGCCTTACCATCGGACCTTGCGCCGATCCGATGACACGCTCGCGTTTCAGCAATCCGGCCGCATCGAGCGCCAATGTTTCGCGCGCGAGCCGTTCGCGAAATTCCTTCAGCACGAGGTTCGTAAGTACCGAGTCGGGTCTTGCATGGCGGTATTATAGCGGCTTCACGCGCGTCCCTTGGGGTATATGGAATCCGCAAATCATCGCTTCGACAGGTGGTTATGGCACGTCCGCTTTTACAAAACGCGGAGCCTGGCCACGGCCGCGATCAACGGCGGCAAGGCGCATTTGAACGCCGAACGGGTCAAGCCGGCGCATCGTGTCCGCATCGGCGACCGCATAAGCCTCAATCTGCAGGGCATCGTGGCCGAGTTCGAGGTTCTGGGGCTGCCGCTGCGGCGCGGCCCGGCGCCCGAGGCGCAATCATTTTTTCTCGAGACGCCCGCGAGTGCGGAGCGCCGCGCGAAGCTGCGCGAGCAGCAGCGCCTCGCGCAGGTGTCGAGGCCCAGGCCCGACGCGCGCCCCGACAAGCGGGATCGGCGGCGCCTGATGCGGCTGCAGCGGGATCAAACTTAAGAGCCTGAAGCGGTCGCGGCCGCGTGCGCCCAAGCCGGCGCCGCCGAGGCTTTGACCGGCGACCGCATTCGGGTGCACACTGCGGGTCACCCTCGCGCGGGGCACCGCGTACAACTCGACAAATCAACCATTGGGGGAGACTTCGCATGCATCCGATCAACTCCGTTAAGGGCGCCATCACCACGGGCGTCGTGCTTGCCATCATCGTCGGCATCGCACTCACCGCTTGGGCCGGTCTGGGTACGGGGTTCCACCCGGTGCGCATCGATCGTTGGCTGCACATCGTTTCCGGCGTCACCTGGATCGGTCTCCTGTACTACTTCAATGTGGTGCAGACGCCGGGACTCGCGGCTGCGGCCGCCGACAAGGGCGGCCCCGGCGGCGCGGGCGTCACCAAGTACATTGCGCCCCGGGCGCTGCTGTGGTTCCGCTGGGCCGCGATCGCCACGTGGGTGACGGGAGCCATTTACTTGATCGGCGGATACGGACCCACTGCCGGGGGCGCCCTCGTGAACGCCTTCACGCTGCAGTCGGGATATCGCACGATCGGCGTCGGTGCATGGCTCGGCACCATCATGCTGTTCAATGTTTGGGTATTCATTTGGCCGAACCAAAAGAAAATCCTCGGAATTGTGCCGGCGACGGATGAAGAGAAAGCGGCGGCGCGCAAGACCGCCGGCATGGCCTCACGCATCAATTTCATCCTGTCGTTGCCCATGCTGATGTGCATGGGCGGCCAGTCGCATGGCTTGCCCTTCTAGCGGAACCTAGCGCTACAGATCCGCCATCGTCTCCGGATCGTCCAGTTCGCAGCTGATGGCGGTCTCGGGCTGCAGCGTGTTCCACTCGGCGTTCCGCCAGACAGCGCTCGCGATTCCGGCGGTGGGCAACTCCCTTGCCTGAGGTTTTGGGCCCAGGCGGCTAGCGATTTGGCTCAGGCCCGGGTTGTGTCCGCAAATCATGATGTGGCGGAGCGCGGCATCGCGGCGCGTGATCAGCCGCCAGGTCGCTTCGGGCGTGCCGAGGTACAATTCGCGTGCGCACTGCAGCTGCCTGTCCTCGAGCTCGCAGGCGCCCGCGATGATCTCGGCCGTCGCCCAGGCGCGCTCCGCCGGACTTACCAGGATCAAATCGGGTATCAGATCGCGGTGAACGATGCGGGCCGCCATTTCCTGCGCTTCGATGCAGCCGCGGCGCGTCAGCGCGCGCTCGTAGTCCTCCGCGCAGGCGTCGACGGACTGCGCCTTCCCATGCCGCAACAGCGTCAGCCGGCGCGTACCCACAGATGGCCACCTTCAATTTTTGTTTCGAATACGCGCACGGGTTCGTACGCGGGCGGACTCAATGCTTCCCCCGTCCGCAGGCAAAAGCGTGCTCCGTGGCGCGGGCAAATGATTTCCTCTCCTTCGATGGCGCCTCCGGTCAGTTCCGCGCCGTCGTGAGTGCAGATGTCTTCGATCGCAAAATAGGCCTCACCGCTGCGCACGACCGCGACCATGCGGCGTCCCACCGCAATGGAGATCGCGTGTCCGTCGCCCAGATCTCCTGCGGGCCCCGCATCGATCCATTTCACCACCCCTTTGCTCCCATCAGCCGACGCATCGAACGTCTTACATCATGCCGGTCTGCAACCGCGCTTCATCGGACATCATGGTCTGGTTCCACGGCGGATCGAACACCAGTTCGACATTCGCGCGCGCGACGGTCGGCACGATTTGCACCTTGTCGCGGACGTCCTGGACCAGGACTTCGCCCATGCCGCAGCCCGGCGCCGTCAAGGTCATCTTGATATCAACTGTGCGCGTCGCATCCTCGTTCTTGCTGACGTCGCATTCGTACACCAAGCCCAGGTCGACGATGTTCACCGGGATTTCCGGGTCATAGCAGGTCTTGAGCTGCTGCCACACGATGTTCTTGATGTCCTCCTCCGACGCCCCGGGCGGGACCTCGGGCGCCGTTGCGGCGGTCTTGCCGATGGCGTCGGCATCCCCACCTGCGATGCGAAACAAGTTACCGTCGATGTACACGGTGAAGCTGCCGCCCAAGGCCTGCGTGATGTAGCCTACCGCGCCCAGCTTGAGATTGACTTCGACGCCGGCGGGGATGGCCACCGCCTTGACGGGGCGCTGAACGACAATCGGTTCGTTTTCATGCATCGGTTACAGACTCATTCGGTGCTTACCGCGGGCAGGTGCCGCGGGTCGGTTGATCGAAGCGCGGAAGCTAGGGTGTGCCAGCAAAGACTCGCGCATTTCACCCGCGCGGGATATTCCCGAACGCCCGACAGGGCCGCGAGCTTGCCGAGTTCATCGGCCCGGGCGTGGTCGTCGGTGAGCAGGTGGTGGACGCGATCGAATAGCTGCAGCGCTTCGGAGCGCGTCTTGCCTTTCACGGCTTCGGTCATCAGCGAAGCCGAAGCCGTCGATATCGCACACCCCTGGCCCTCGAAGCGGATGTCGCTGATCCTGTCGTCGGCGATTCGCAGGCGCAACGTCAGACGGTCGCCGCACATGGGATTGAACCCCTCGACGCTGGCATCGGCCGGTTCCAGCCCGCCGAAATTGCGCGGCCGGCGGTTGTGGTCGAGAATCACGTCCCGGTACAGATCGTTCACTTCCATGGCGGCGGATCAGGCGAATATCTTGCGCGCGCGTTCGACGCCGGCGGCAAGCCTATCGATTTCCTCGAAGGTGTTGTAGAACGCGAACGAGGCGCGAGCAGTCGCCGGCAATTTGAAGAACTCCATCACCGGCATGGCGCAGTGATGGCCGGTCCGGATGGCGATGCCGCTCTCGTCGAGAATGGTCCCCAGGTCGTGGGGGTGCACGCCGGCGACGGCAAATGAGACCAGACTGGCCTTCTCGGCCGCGGTCCCGACGATCCGTAGCTGCGGGATCCTGCTCAAAATCGCCGTCGCGTGATCGAGCAGGGCGGTTTCGTGCGCGTGCGCCGCGTCACGGTCCAACCCTTGCAGAAAATCCACTGCCGCCCCCAATCCGATGGCCCCCGATATATTGGGCGTGCCCGCCTCGAACTTGTTCGGCAGACCGTTGTACGTGGTCTTGGCGAAAGTCACGGAAAGAATCATCTCGCCGCCGCTTTGCCAGGGCGGCATGCGCTCGAGCAGCGCCTCGCGCCCGTACAGGACGCCGATGCCGGTGGGGCCGTACATCTTGTGGCCGGAGAAAGCGTAGAAATCGCAGCCCAGTTCCCGCACGTCGACATGCATGTGCGGCACGGCCTGCGCGCCGTCGATCAGGGTGGCGATGCCGCGCGCCTTGGCGGCGGCCACGAGTGCCCCGACCGGCAGGACCGTGCCCAGCGCGTTCGATACGTGCGCGCAAGCGAACAAGCGTGTGCGGGGGCCCATCAGCGACACGACAGCGTCTTCGTGGACCTCGCCGCGCGCATCGATGGGCGCGACCACGAGCGAGGCGCCGGTTTGTTCGCAAACCATCTGCCACGGCACGATATTCGCGTGGTGTTCCAAATGCGTGATGAGTATTTCATCGCCCGGTTTCAGCAGCGGCCTGGCATAGCTCTGTGCAACGAGATTGATCGCTTCGGTGGTGCCGCGTACGAAAATGACCTCGTGCCGCGACCGGGCGTTGAGAAACTGCACCAGCCGATCCCGCGCCGTTTCATACAGTGCGGTGGCCTCCATGCTCAGCGTGTGAACGCCGCGGTGGATGTTGGCATGGTGATGGCGCTCGTAGGCGTCGACCGCGTCTATTACCGCGAGCGGACGCTGTGCCGAGGCGCCGTTGTCCAAATAGGCGAGCGGCTTGCCGTGCACCATGCGCGCGAGCACGGGAAACTGGCGGCGCAGGGCGTCCACGTCGAAACTTGGGCGGCCGTGGGCCAATGCAATGTTGGTCATCGAAATTTCCGCAGGGTTGGCGAGTCGGGTAATTGGGCAATCAGGGCGTTTTCGATGGCCGCTCGCGCCGAGGCCACCGACATGCCGGTAAGCACGTCGGCCATGAAGGCATACACCAGCAAACTCTGCGCCGTGTCGCGGTCCAGGCCGCGCGAGAGCATGTAAAAGAGCATGTCGGGGTCGAGCCGCCCGGTGGTCGCGCCATGCTGGCATTTGACCTCGTCGGCATGAATTTCCAATTGCGGCCGCGTGTCGATTTCGGCGGTCGGCGAGAGCAGCAGGCCGCGGCAGGATTGCTGCGACTGCGCATGCGCGGCGCCGGCATTGACGATCACTTTGCTGTTGAAGATGACGCGGCTCGCGTCGCTCGCGATGGCGCGCGCCGTCTGATTGCTGTGAGTATCGGGTGCGCCGTGGGTCACGATATTGACGCAGTCGACGTGCCGGTCCTCGTGTCCCACCAACAGCGAATTGCTGTCGAGGGAGGCGCCCGTCTGGTTGAGGTGCGCATCGAGAGTCGTCCGCACCAGGCCGCCGCCCAGCACGATGGTGAACTGCTTGCACCGGCTGTCCCGGTCCTGGCGAATGTCGAGGGAGTCGAGGTGGGTGGCGCCGGCATCCGTCGCAAACACCCGGTAATGTTCGAGCTGCGCGTCCCGCCCGAGAGCAAGATGCGTCGTGGAATTGTTGAGCGGTGTGCGCTCGCCGTGAGCCACGTGATGTTCGATGATCGTGGCGCTGGACCCGGGCGCCGCTTCGATGATGACGCGCGGATAGGCGATGCTGTTGGTGCCGTCGCCGGTCGCGACATGCACGATGACCACGGGCGCCGGCACTCGGGCGGTGATCTTGAGATACAGGCCATCGATGAACAGCGCGGTGTTGAGCAGAGCCCAGCGCGCATTGTCGGCATCCGACAGAGGTTCCAGAAATGGCCGCAGGAGCCTCGGATCGAGACGAGATATCTCTCGTATACTACTGATTTCAATACCGTTTATGGATTTATCTTTCGACGGCATTATCGGATGGCCGTTGACCATCAGGAGCGAGGCGGCGCGAGCGTCTTCATCCAGCAGCGACAGCGAGTCCGGCAGCGACAATGAGGTGTTCGCTTCGATCGCGCCCATCGTCTCGTGCGGGGCATCCACGAAGCTCTGCGCGGCGAGGCTGCGCAGATTGGTATACCGCCAAGTCTCGTCGCTCGAGGAAGGCAGCCCGAGTTCGAGAAATCGCTGCATGGCCCGTTCGCGCAGTGGCGACAGCGAGTCGACGGACCGCGATCGCCATTGCGCTGCGAAGGAGCGCAGCGCCGCCGACTGGGGCAAGGCGGATGACTGAAGCACGCTGCTCATGTGGCCTGCGGCTCCAGCACCCAGTCATAGCCGCGGCGCTCGAGTTCCTTCGCGAGCGACTTATCCCCCGATTTCAATATCCTGCCGCCCGACAAGACGTGCACGTGGTCCGGCACGATGTAGTCGAGCAAGCGCTGGTAATGAGTCACCAGCACGACGGCGCGCTCAGGGTCGCGCAGGCTGTTCACGCCCGCCGAGACCACCTTGAGCGCGTCGATATCGAGGCCCGAATCCGTTTCGTCCAGTATCGCGAGCTTCGGTTCCAGGACCAGCATCTGCAGAACTTCGTTGCGCTTCTTCTCGCCGCCGGAAAAACCCTCGTTGACGCCGCGCGTCAGGAAGGTTTCGCTCATGTGCATGAGCTTCATCTTCTGGCGGATGAGCGCCAGAAAATCATAGGCGTCGACTTCCGGCTCTCCGGCCGCCTTGCGTTTCGCATTGAGCGCGGCTTTCAGCAGATAGACATTGTTGACGCCGGGAATCTCCACCGGGTACTGAAAACCGAGAAACAGGCCCGCTCTCGCGCGCTCTTCCGCGGCCATCGCCAACAGGTCGCGGCCTTCGAAAGTCACGGAACCGCCGGTGACCTCGTAATCCTCGCGGCCCGCCAAAACTTGCGCGAGAGTGCTTTTGCCGGAGCCGTTCGGACCCATGATGGCGTGCACCTCGCCGGCGTCGACCTTGAGATTGACGCCCTTCAGTATGTCTTTGCCCGCAACTCGGGCGCTCAAATCTTTAATTTCAAGCAAGATCTTTCCTTTGGCCGCTATCCGACGGCGCCTTCCAGACTCACGCTCAACAGGTTCTGCGCCTCGACGGCGAATTCCATCGGCAGTTCCTTGAACACCACTTTGCAAAATCCGCTGACGATCATGTTGACTGCGTCCTCCGCCGAAATGCCGCGCTGCAAACAATAGAACAATTGGTCCTCGCCGATCTTGGAGGTGCTGGCCTCGTGCTCGACCGTCGCAGTCGGATTCTTGACTTCCATGTACGGAAACGTATGCGCCGCGCACAGCGGGCCCATCAACAGGGAATCGCACTGAGTGAAATTGCGCGCGCCGGCGGCGCTCGGCAGGATCTTCACCAGTCCGCGGTAGGTATTCTCGGCATGACCGGCCGAGATGCCCTTGGAGACTATGGTGCTCCTGGTGTTGCGGCCGATGTGGATCATTTTGGTGCCGGTGTCTGCCTGCTGATAATTGTTGGCGACCGCAACGGAGTAGAACTCACCGATCGAATTCTCGCCCTTCAGAATGCAGCTCGGGTATTTCCACGTGATGGCGGATCCGGTTTCCACCTGAGTCCAAGAGATCTTGGAATTGCGCCCGCGGCATTCGCCACGCTTGGTGACGAAGTTGTAGATGCCGCCCAGGCCATTCTCATCGCCCGGATACCAGTTCTGAACGGTCGAGTACTTGATCTGCGCATCGTCCAACGCCACCAATTCCACCACCGCGGCGTGCAATTGATTCTCGTCGCGCATGGGCGCGGTGCAGCCCTCCAGATAGCTCACCGAGGCGGCCTCCGCGGCGATGATCAGGGTGCGTTCGAATTGACCCGTCTTGGCGGCGTTGATGCGAAAGTAGGTCGACAGTTCCATCGGGCAGCGCACGCCCGGCGGCACATAGACGAAGGAGCCGTCGGAGAACACCGCCGAATTCAGCGCGGCGAAAAAATTATCGCCCGGCGGCACGACGCTGCCGAGATAGCGTTCGATGAGCGCCGGGTGATCGCGGACCGCATCCGAGAAGGAACAAAAGATGACCCCGGCCTTGCCCAATTTTTCCTTGAAAGTCGTCGCGACCGACACGCTGTCGAATACGGCGTCGACGGCGACGCCGGCAAGCCGCGCGCGCTCATGCAAGGGAATGCCCAGTTTGGCGTAAGTTGCCAGCAGTTTCGGATCCACCTCATCGAGGCTCTTGGGCGCATTCGCCGGCGCACGCGGCGCCGAGTAGTAGGAAATGTCCTGGTAGTCGATGGGTTTGTAGTGCACATGGGCCCACGTCGGCTCTCGCATGGTCTGCCAATGCCGGAAGGCTTTCAGGCGCCAGTCCAGCAAGAACTGCGGCTCGTTTTTCTTTTTCGATATGGCGGCCACGACATCTTCGTCGAGCCCCGGCGGCAGGCTGTCGGACTCGATATCGGTGATGAAGCCGTGCCGATACTTTTGCGCGAGGACGGCTTCTACATCTTGGGATTTGCTAGACACGAAGATTTCCAGTTGCCATTACGTTTAAAGTCAAGGTGGGGCCGCTTTTCAGTGTTCACCAGGTGTGCACGCGAATTTCCGATGCCAGGTCGGCCACGCGCAAGGTGGTGGAGTCCAGACCCGCCAGTTGGCGCAGCGTAACCTCCTCCAGGGCGCGGCGGATGGCGGCGTTCACCCGCTGCCAGGCGCCGCCGACACGGCACTGGCGCTCGATGCCGCACTGACTCGATGCGCCGCTGCACTCGGTGATGGCGATCGGTCCTTCGAAAACGTCGAGAATCTGCGCCGCGGTAATTTGCTCGGGACCTCGCGCCAGACGATAGCCGCCGTGCGAGCCGCGCGAGGAAATCACCATGCCGGCGCGTTGCAATTCTTTCAATACCTTGCTGACGGTGGGCCGGCTCAAGCGCGTACGCTCCGCCAATTCCGCTGCGGCGCGATGCCGCGCAGGCTCCTGCGCTAAACTAGCCAGCACGACGGTCGCGTAGTCGGTCAATTTACCCATTCGCAGCATAGGAGAGCCCCTCGAGGCAAGGAAGCATCATGTGGGACCAGTTTAGTCCTATTTGATTTGAAGGTCCACCTGCGGGGCGGAAGCAACCCAGTTTTGCTATTCTTCGCGGCTTCGACACCCAATATCAGCGAGACCAAGCCAGACATGAACACCGAAAGCTTGAGCGCCACGGCGCGTGCGCTAGTCGCAAAAAACAGAGGTATTTTGGCCGCCGACGAAAGCACGAGCACGATCAAAAAGCGCTTCGACAGCATCAAGCTCGACTCCACCGAGGAGAATCGGCGCGCGTACCGCGAAATGCTCTTTACCGCGCCCGGCGCCGAAGGCTACATCAGCGGCGTGATCATGTATGACGAAACTCTGCGCCAGAAGACCAAGGATGGGGTGCCGTTCCCGGTCTACCTCGCGCAGCATGGAATGATACCGGGCATCAAAGTCGACATGGGAGCGAAGCCGCTCGCGGGTTTTCCCGGCGAGACCATCACCGAAGGACTCGACGGATTGCGGGAGCGGCTCGCCGAGTACTTCAAGCTCGGCGCGAGATTCGCCAAGTGGCGAGCGGTGATCGATATCGGCGCGGGGATTCCAAGTCTCTACGCCATAGACGCCAACGCGGAAGCGCTGGCGCGCTATGCCGCGCTGTGCCAGGAGGCGGGGATCGTGCCCATCGTCGAGCCGGAAGTGCTCATGGACGGGGCCCACACCTTGGAGCGCTGCGAGGAAGTGACCAACGTCGTGCTCGACAGAGTGTTCGAACATTTGTTTGCCGCGCGCTTGTTTCTGGAAGGCATCGTGCTCAAACCAAACATGGTGGTGGCGGGCAAAAAGAGTTCCCAGAAGGCCAGCCCCGAACAGGTCGCAGAGGCCACGGTCCGCACGCTGAAGCGTCAAGTACCCTCCGCGGTTCCCGGGATCGCGTTCTTGTCGGGAGGCCAGAGCCCGGTCGAAGCGACGCTGCATTTGAGCCTGATGAATGCGGCGGGACCGCTGCCATGGGCGCTGACGTTCAGCTACGGGCGGGCGCTGCAAGAAAATGCGCTCAACGCGTGGGGCGGAAAATCGAGCGGATATTCAGGCGGCCAGCAGGCGCTGTTCAAACGCGCAAAGTTGAATGGCTTGGCCGCCGTGGGCGCCTACAAGGGCTCCATGGAAAGTTCCGCGTCCTAGCTTCGCGCTCAACCCTTGGTGCTAGGCGTCGCTTAGGACGCGGAGCCCTAAGCCTAAGCCATTGAACCAGCCCGCCTCCATTATTGAGATTCGTAACCTGGGTTACGCGGTGAACGGCCGCCCGGTGTTTGCCGGACTCGACATGGAGATTCCGCGCGGCCGCGTCACTGCGATCATGGGGCCAAGCGGCACCGGGAAGACGACCCTGTTGCGGCTCATCACGGGTCAAGTGGCCGCCGACGACGGCTCCATCGTGGTGGCGGGAACGGACATGCGGGCGGTGCGGCGCGCGGAATTATATGTTCTGCGGCGCCGGATGGGGATGCTGTTCCAGAACGGAGCTCTGCTGACCGACCTCTCCGTGTTCGAAAACGTTGCCTTCCCGCTGCGTGAGCACACGAATCTGCCGGAGCGGCTGATCCGCCAATTGGTGCTCACCAAGCTGCAGGCGGTGGGACTGCGGGGCGCGGCCGAGCTCATGCCCACGGAGCTGTCGGGCGGCATGAGCCGCAGGGTCGCGTTGGCGCGAGCCATCGTCATGGACCCCGAGATCCTGATTTACGACGAGCCGTTCGTCGGCCTTGACCCGATTTCTCTGGGGGTCATATTGCGGTTGATCCGCCGTTTGAACGATGCACTCGGCATCACCAGCATCGTGGTGTCGCACGACGTGCAGCAAATCTCCACGGTGGCTGATTCGGTGTTTCTCCTGTCCGGGGGCAAGGTGGTCGCGCGCGGTACCCCCCAACAACTCCAGTCCTACCCATCGGAAATCGTGCGGCAATTCATGGGCGGTCTCGCCGACGGACCGGTGCCGTTCCATTTCCCGGCGCCCGACTATTTCGGCGAACTGCTCGGGCGAGGGGAGGAGCCGTGAACCTGATAAGGGAATTGTGGGAGAATCTGATCGAGTCCTTGGTGGGACTCGGCTCGGTCGTGCGTTTCTTGCTTCGCCTGGTAGGCGAGTCGCCGCGTGCACTGCTGAGATTCGATCTGATCGCGGAACAGATCTATAACTCGGGTGCCCTGTCGCTGGTCATCATCATGCTGTCCGGCCTGTTCGTCGGGATGGTGTTGGGGCTGCAAGGATTCCAGCTGCTGCAACGATTCGGTTCCGAAGAAGCCCTGGGCACGGCGGCGACCATCGGGCTCGTCAAGGAGCTGGGTCCGGTGATCACGGCGCTTCTGTTTGCCGGCCGGGCCGGCACGGCCCTGGCTTCCGAGCTTGGGCTGATGCGCGCCACCGATCAACTATCGGCCATGGAAATGATGGCGGTGGACCCGATTCGTCGGGTGGTCGTGCCGCGCTTCCTCGGCGGCGTGATCGCGATGCCGCTGCTCGCCGCCATATTCAGCGTCATCGGCATCTATGGAGCGCAGCTCATAGGTGTGCAGATCTTCGGGGTCGATGCCGGCAGCTACTGGTCGCAGATGCGCGCGTCCGTCGGGTTGCACGACATCAACGAGGGGATCGTCAAGAGCTACATTTTCGGCGTTGCCTGCAGCCTAATAGCCGTCTATGAGGGATATTATGCGATACCGACGGCCGAGGGCGTCGGGCGCGCGACCACCCGCACCGTCGTCACGTCCGCCGTGATCATCTTGTTCCTGGACTATCTGATTACGGCCGCGTTTCTGTAAGAGAGGTATTACCATGCGCAGATCACGTACGTTGAATCTCGGCACCGGAACATTTGTCATGCTCGGTTTTGCGGCGCTGTTTTTCCTGACGACACAGACCACCAGCCGCGGTATAACTTTTGCGAGTCCACCGCACTACGACCTAACGGCGAAATTCGACAACGTCGGCGATCTCAAGGTGGGCGCCCCCGTGTCGATGTCGGGCGTCGAAATGGGGCGGGTTGCGAAAATCGGCTTCGATTCGCGGGAATACAAGGCGGTGGTTACCATGCGCCTCGATGCGCGATACAACCAGATTCCCACCGACAGCGACGCCGCCATCTATACCCAGGGGCTGCTGGGCGGCAAATTCATCGGCATAACCGCCGGCGGCGCTGAAACTTATCTGAAGGACAAGGATCAAATCGACTTCACCCAATCTGCCTTTGTGCTCGAAAGCTTGATCGGCCAGGTCCTGGCGAACTTCGGAAAGGCCGCAATGCCGGATTCCGGTAAATCCAAAACGGATGCGCCGGCAGCCGCCGAGCCGAAATCTACGGAGAAACGGAAATGACGCGACTCAGTATTCTCGCCCTCTGCGCCTTGAGTCTGGTGAGCGGCGCGTACGCCGCGGAGCCGCCGGCGCCCGCCGCCAATGCAAGTCCCATGGGTCCGCAGCAAATCGTGGAGAATTCCGCCAGGCGGATGCTCGTGGAACTGGACGCCAATCGGTCGATGTATGCGAAGGATTCGGCGAAGCTCGATGCATTGGTGGCGAATGTGCTGCTGCCGAATTTCGACACCGAGTATGCGGCGCGGCTCGTTCTGGGTGCGACCTGGCGCACCGCGACCCCCGAGCAGCGCAAACGCTTCGTCGACGCGTTCTATCACTCGCTGCTGCGCAATTACGGTGCGGCATTGGTCGACTTCACGGCCGATCGCTTCGTGATTCTCCCTTACAAGGGTGACCCCGCCGACGCAATGGCCACCGTTCGAACGGAAGTGAAGCGCTCGTCCGGCGCGAAAGTCCCGGTCAATTTCAGCCTCCGAAAAACCGACGGGGTATGGAAGGCCTGGGACGTGGTCATCGAAGGCATCTCCTACGTCAAGAGTTTCCGCACCGATTTTGGGTCGGAAATTCAGCAGAAGGGATTGGATGAAGTGATCAACCGGCTGGAATCCGATCAGAACGCCGGGCCTAAGGGCGCCGCGGCGAGCAGCCATTGATTGGCAGACCATTTATCGGCAGACGCAAGCACGCCGGCACCACCCCGCAGAGCGCCGCATTCGAAGTCTTGGAGGGCGACCGCTCGCGCGTCACGGGGTCGCTGCATTTCACGACGGTAAGCGCGCTGCTCCCACTGGGAATTGCGGCGATCGACGGCGGCCGAGCCGCCGTGATCGACCTGGCCGGGGTGACTGCCAGCGACAGTTCGGGACTCGCCTTGCTGATCGAATGGCTGAGTGTGGCCAAGGTCGCGAGCCATACCCTGCGCTACGAAAATATCCCGTCGCAATTGCAGCAGCTCGCGCGCTTGAGCGAAGTTGAGGAACTGCTGGTCCCCGGCTAGCGCCACTCGCTGCCGTTTCACGGCGGCCGCCTGCATCGGACCGCGCCGCGCAACGCGGCGTCAACCAAGCGCCTCGCCCCACGTTGTACGGGGTGGTTCAACATATTCGAGGAATACTGCGATGCACAAGCTCGCCGCACTCGCTCTCACTGCCGCCCTCGGGGTTGCCGCGATGGGCTATGCAAAGCCGGCCGAGGCGCGCGTCTATATCGGGGTGGGGATCGGATTGCCGGGAGTGGCGCTGGCGGTGCCGCCGCTGTTCCCATACACGCCCGCCGTGGGCGTGTATGCGCCGTACTACTACGGCCGGCCGTACTACTATGGCTGGCCTTACTACTATCGCCCAGGCTTCGCGCGCTATGGTTACGGTTACCGCTACGGCTACGGATACGCGGCCGGCCGCCGTTGGCGCTAGTCAGTCGGTTGTGACGCCCCCTCCGGCGGCGTCTTCCCCGGTGAAGGAGGTGTCGGCGGCTGGCTCGAGGGCGGCGGGCTCGCCGGCGGCTGTTTTGTAGGCGGCTGACTCGAGGGCGGTTGGCTCGAGGGCGGTTGGCTCGTCGGCGGGGCAGACGTGGGCGCCGACTTGTCGGAGTCCGGGGTATCAGCCCCCGGATCGACCAGCGGCTCTTCGGTGATTTTTCCGTCGGATACCAGGTAGGCGCGGCGCTGCAAATAAGCATCGCGCACGAAGGCGTACGGATCGTAGACCTTCTGCAAGGTCTCATCCAAGGGCAGGAGCGACGCGCGCAGATCGAGCAGATAAGGAAGGTAAATACCGTATTTCCAATAGGGGTTCTTGATGTACTGGCGCGGGTTGGTGTACCCATCCACGACTTTGCTCGGCGCATCGCGCAGATCCGAGGGTCCGAGGATGGGTAGTTCCACGAAGGGACCGGGGTGCACGCCCCAGTGGCCCAATGTCTGCCCGAAATCCTCGTCATTGTGAGCGAGGCCGGCCGGCGTGGCCGGATCGAGAATACCGGCCAGCCCCAGGGTCGAATTGAGCAAGAAACGTCCGAGGTCGTTGGCCGCCGCCAGGAATTTTCCCTGCAGGGCGTCATTGATCATGACCGTCGGCGTGGACAGATTGTCGAAGAAATTGCTGACACCGGTGCGGATGGGTTTGGGCACCACGCGCACATAGGTACGCGTCACGGGTTTGACGACGGCGCGGTCGATTTTGTCATTGACCCTGTAGACCCCCCGGTTCCACGACTCCCACGGATCCTGCGGCACTCGCTGGCTGTTGGGCGGCAACGTGACGCACGCGCTCACGCACATCGCAGAAGCGATTCCCAGCGCGGCGCGCGCGTACCTGACTTTCAGCATGTGGAACCTCTCCCTACTAGTGCAGATTGGATGCGGGAACGATACAGGGCTCGGCCGCCGTTATACAGCGGTGCGATGATGGCGCGGTCCGTCAGTGTCGGCTGTCGCCGCCTCTGTTGTCGTCCGCAACCGTGTTCTTGCGGTCCTTGGGCATTGCCGAGCGCACCTCTTCGAGGCGCGCGCTGAAGCGGGCACGCTGGATCGGATCCAATCCGGGCATCCCCAATCCAAGTTCCAGCTGGTTTGCGGCCATCTTCAGATCCCCGCTCATCAGATAATAGTACGACATGTAGTAGTACGAATCGGCGACGTCGCCGGCGGCATGCGCGGCCTTTGCGATCAGACGGGTTTGGTCGGCCGTCGGCTCCACCACGTTGAACAGATCGTCGAGTATGAGATGCGCGCGCTTGTTGTCTCCCGCATGCATCAGCGTTTCCGCAAGACGAATGGTGATGGGCACATTGCGCGGGAACAGGCTCTGCGCCTTATCCAGCACCGCTTGAGATTCCTTCAACTGGTTGTTGGCGAGATAGGCTTGACCGAGCGCGCCGTAGAACTGGTTGACCTTCGGATATTCGTTCACCAGCGCCTGCAAATCGGGAATCGCCGCCGCAGGATTGCGCGACACGACGTCCGCCATCGCTTTGCCGTAACGCTCCTCGATGCTCTTGCCGCCGCCATTCTTGGCCACGTTGGCATAGTATTCGCGGACGACTTGCGGATTTTCCACCAGAGATCGCAGGCGCTCGCGCATCAACCGATAGCTCAGCGAATCCTCGTGGTGGATGCGGCCAATCTGTTCGGCGCGGTTGCGCGCCTCGGCGACCCGCTCCGCGGACAAAGGGTGATCGATCAAGAATTCGACGGCCTTGATCCTGCTTGGATCGGGCGAATTTCGATCCAGGGTCTGAAAAAACGTCGCCATTCCCAGCGGATCATAGCCGGCGCTAGCCATCGTGCCGATCCCGATCCGGTCGGCCTCGAATTCGTTGGAGCGCGTGTAGTTGATCTGGTGCTGGATGGCGGCGCCCTGCGTCGCCAAGATGGCACCCTCCATGGCGCTGGAATCACCGCGCCCCGCGGTTGCTCCCAGCAGGATCGCCGCCAGCATCGCGGCAGTCGACACCAGGCCGGCATGACTTTGGTCGATGAGCCCGCGCACCAGATGCCGCTGGGTGACATGCGCGGTCTCATGGGCCATCACCCCGGCCAATTCATTTTCGTTGCTGGTTGCCAGTATCAAACCGCTCTGGATGGCGATGAAGCCGCCGGGCATGGCGAAAGCATTGATGACGGGATCCTTCAGCACGAAGTAGTAAAACTGATGCTGGCCTTCCTCGGCGCGGCTCGACAGGCTGTGGCCGATCTCTTGAATGTAATCTTCGACCTCGGGATCCTGAAGGATTTGCCCGGTTTGGCGGATTTGGGCGAACCAACCCAATCCGGCTCGATATTCCTCCTCGAGCGATACGGCGGCGGTCGCCGGGCTTCCCAAATCCGGCAGATCTTGATCTTTGGCGCTCAAAACCTGGCCTGAGCCCGCGGCCCAGCCGACGCCGACCATTGCACCGACCCCGGCGGCGGCCGCAAACGCGAAAAGGGACTTCAACAGGGACATTCGGCCTCCGTAATGGTCCTTGGAGTGCTGCTAGGGGTCCAAAGTTCGCTCATTTTCCTCGCCAAATCAAAGAACTTCGGAAGCATAATCCGCCAGGCGCGAGCGCTCGCCGCGGACCAGGGTGATGTGGCCCGAAAAAGCCCAGCCGTGAAAGCGGTTGACCACGTAAGTAAGACCCGAGGTGGTCTCGGTCAGGTAGGGGGTATCGATTTGCGCGATATTCCCCAAACAGACCATTTTGGTGCCGGGACCCGCGCGGGTGACCAGTGCCTTCATCTGCTTGGGGGTCAGATTCTGCGCCTCATCGATGATGATGAAGCGGTTCAGGAACGTGCGGCCCCGCATGAAGTTCAAAGAGCGAATCTTGATGCGGTGGCGGAGCAAATCGTTGGTGGCGCCGCGCCCCCAGGTCCCTCCGGGCTGGCCCTGAGTCAAGACCTCCAGGTTGTCCATGAGGGCGCCCATCCACGGCTCCATTTTCTCCTCTTCCGTACCCGGCAGGAAACCGATGTCCTCGCCCAGCGGTATGGTGACGCGCGTCATGATGATTTCGCTGAAGCGATTGTGATCCAGGGTTTGCGCAAGCCCGGCCGCCAGCGTCAACAAGGTCTTACCCGTGCCGGCGGGACCCAAGACCGTCACGAAATCGATCTCCGGGTCCATCAATAAATTGAACGCAAGATTCTGCTCGCGGTTGCGCGAAGTGACTCCCCAGACATTGTTGCGCTCCGCGCGGTAGTCGAGCGTGAGTTCCAGAATCGCCGATTCGCCCTCGAGCTTGCGGACGATCGCCTCGACGCCGTTCTCGCCGGGATCATAGACGAACTGGTTGGGATGCCATTCGCGCACCAGGGGACCGCGCACCCGATAATAGGTGCGGCTCTGTTGCTGCCAGGATTCCATGCCTTTCCCGTGCTTTTCCCAAAAGTTCGGCGGCAGCTGCTGCACGCCGCTGGCGAGCAGGTCGGCGTCCTCGATGGTCTTGTCGCTCGAATAGTCCTCGGCCTGCACGCCGAGGATCGCCGCCTTGATCCGCAGATTGATGTCTTTGGATACCAGGGTGACTCTGGCGGTGCGGAATTTCTGTTGCAGCGCCAGTGTGTTGGCCAGGATCGCGTTGTCCGCTCCGTGTCCGGGCAGGCTGTCCGGCAACACCGATTCCAGCAATTGCGTTTGAAAGAACAGGCGGCCGCCCGGCGGGCGTTTGCCGTGATTGATCGGTATCGCAGTCGGCAGCGCGAGCCCCCGATCGATCTGCTTCTTGCTGGCGCCCTTCATGAGCTCGTCGAGAAAGCGGCTCACCTGCCGCACATTTCGCGCCGATTCCGACAGGCCTTTTTTCCCGGCGTCGAGTTCCTCGAGCACGGTCATCGGGATGTAGATGTCGTGTTCTTCGAAGCGGAAGATCGCGGTTGGGTCGTGCATCAGCACATTCGTGTCCAGCACGAAAATGCGGCGCTCTTGCTTGGCCTTACGGCTCTTCACGGGCGCGGCCCCGGCAGGCCGCACGTTCCCGGTCACAGTGCCTTCACCGCTGCCAGTACCGCCGCGGCGTGGCCGTTCACTTTCACCTTGCGCCACATGTGCCGCAACACACCCTTGTCGTCGACCAGGAAAGTGCTGCGCTCTATGCCTAAGAATTTCTTGCCGTACATGCTCTTTTCCTGGATCACGTCGTAGAGCTTGCATACCTTTTTGTCCGGATCGCTCAGCAACTCGAACGGAAATGCCATCTTCTGCTTGAATTTCTCGTGGCTCCCCAGGCTGTCGGCGGAAATCCCGACGATCAGGGCCTTGGCTTTCTTGAACGGGCCATGGGCCGCGGCAAAGTCCGCGCCCTCCTGGGTACAACCCGGCGTGTTGTCGCGCGGATAGAAGTAAATGACGACGGCGCTGCCGATGCCGTCGCTCAAGGACCAGCTGCCGCCCGTGCCTTCGAGGGTAAACTGCGGCGCCTTCTTGCCAATGTCGATTTTGCTCATGGTCGGATTCAACTTTTTACGGGTTCGAAAATGGCATCCAAGTTCAGGTGATCGCAGAAATCCATGAACTCTTCGCGCAGCACCCCGATGTGCAGCCGGCTGGGCACGTTCACGATCATCTGCACCGAGAACATCGGCGCGCCGGTATGTGCGGCCGCATAGGAGCGCGTCGACAATTCCGCGATGTCCACCCCGCGCTGCGAAAAGAATCCGGAGAGGCCCGCGACAATGCCCGTCTGGTCGAGGCACACCACGTCGATGGAATAGGGCAGCATGTCATTGCGCGCGGCCCGCTCTTCGGTGCGCCGCAACTGGATGTTCATGCCGGTGGCATCGCCGAGCTTCTTGAACTCACCTTCGAGCTTGGCGAGAGTGTGCCAGTTGCCGTTCACCAGCAGCAGCATGGCGAACTCGTTGCCGAGCGAGGTCATGCGGCTTTCGCTTATGCTCCCCCCGCAATCGGCAACAACCTTGGAAAGTTCATGGACCATGCCGACGCGGTCCCCGCCGACCGCGGAAATCACGATATGTTGTTTCATCGGCGCAAATTCTACCGGATGGACGCTTGCCAGGGTGAGTCACGCCACTTAAGGTAGCGATATTTCCCGCGGAGCCCTTTGATGTTTTCCGGAAGCATGGTGGCGATTGTGACGCCGATGACGGCGGATGGCGGCCTCGACTGGCCGGCGTGGGATCGACTGTTGGATTTTCATGCGCGTGAGGGCACCGACGGGATCGTCGTCGCCGGTACCACCGGCGAGTCCCCCGCGCTTTCCGGGGATGAAATCGAGGAACTGACCGCCCGGGCGGTCGCACGCTGCCGTGACAAAGTCAAGGTGATTGTCGGAGCGGGCACGCATTCGACGGCCGCCACGGTGGCGCGGACCCGTTCCCTGTCGCGGCTCGGCGTCGATGCGGTGATGCTGGTGACCCCGTACTACAACAAGCCGCCCCAGGAGGGCCTGTATAGACACTTCAGCGCGGCGGCCGACGCCTCGGCGGTGCCCGTCATTTTGTACAATGTACCGAGCCGCACCTCCGTCGATCTGCTGCCGAGCACCGTCGCGCGGCTGGCGCGGAATCCGCAATTCGTTGCGGTCAAAGAAGCCACCGGATCGATGACCCGGGCGCGCGAAATCCTCGCCGCGTGTCCGCCGCAGTTCACGCTGCTGTCGGGCGATGACGCCACCGCCATCGACTTGATGAGCCTGGGCGCGCGCGGGGTCATTTCAGTGTCGGCCAACGTGGCGCCGCGGCGCATGCACGAGGCCTGCGTGGCCGTGCGCCACGGCGATTTGGACAAGGCACGGGCGATCGATGCCACGTTGCAGCCTTTACATAAGGATTTGTTCGTCGAAGCCAGTCCGATACCGGTCAAGTGGGCCGTGGCCAGAATGGGCCTCATCGGGAACACAATCCGTTTACCATTGGTCGAACTGTCAGCCGTGCACCGGGATACCGTGGTGCGCGCAATGCAAACCGCCGGAGTTATCGTTGAGGACCAAGCCGCATGAGTCTTGATCGAGTTTTGATATTGATTGCCGCGGCAACGCTCACCAGCGGCTGTCACTTGTTCAGCAAGCTGACGCCCAGCTGTCATTCTCCGCAGGAATACCAGCGAGCCGGGCAAGTGCCGCCGCTGAAAGTGCCGGCGGGGCTCGATACGCCGAACACTCAGGGCGCCCTGGTCATTCCTTCGGTCGAGCTTGCACCGCCGCCGCCGGGCCCGAAGGACGCCTGTCTTGACGTCCCGCCGCGCTACAAGCCGGCGCCGCCCAACAAGGCGGCCAGCAGCTAGATTTGATCGCCTGAAGCACCTCCGGTACCCTTGCGGCCGCGCGGAGAGGTGGCCGAGTGGTCGAAGGCGCTCGCCTGGAAAGTGAGTAACATCCCAAAAGGTGTTCGAGGGTTCGACAAAATCGCCGGGAGCGATTTTGGACGCGCGCAGCGCGCCGGCAGGGCGAGGGCCGGGAGGGCCCGAGTCTCAAAATCGCCGGGAGCGATTTTGGACGCGCGCAGCGCGCCGGCAGGGCGAGGGCCGGGAGGGCCCGAGTCAATCCCTCCCGTCGATTGAGCAGACTAAGGGTTATGGAGAGGTGGCCGAGTGGTCGAAGGCGCTCGCCTGGAAAGTGAGTAACATCCCAAAAGGTGTTCGAGGGTTCGAATCCCTCCCTCTCCGCCAGACGGTATACAAGAGCTGATTGGTAGCTCAGTTTGAAACGTGTTATTTGAGCGTATCGGCGGCAGCCGCCCATTGATGAGTCTATGGCGGCTCGCGTTTGCATCTTCGCGACGACTGGCCGTGAACCCCGTCAGGCCCGGAAGGGAGCAGCGGTAGCGGTTTTAAGTCGGGCGCCGAAGTCCTGCTGGCGCGGGCCGCCTCCTTGCGCGGGCCGGCTAAAAGCCACGCGACCGCGGCGTTCCGAAGCTAAACTCTGTTACGTATGAGCTATATCGTATTAGCGCGCAAATGGCGCCCCAAGCGGTTCGCAGAAATGGTCGGCCAGGAACATGTGCTGCGCGCCCTCGCCAATGCGCTCGACAGCGGCAAGGTGCATCACGCGTTCCTGTTCTCGGGCACGCGCGGGGTGGGCAAAACAACGATTGCGCGCATTCTTGCCAAGTCGCTGAATTGTGAGACGGCGGGCGTGAGTTCGAATCCCTGCGGCGTTTGTGCCGCGTGCCGAGAGATCGACGAGGGCCGTTTTGTCGATCTCATCGAGGTCGACGCGGCCTCGCGCACCAAAGTCGACGATACCCGCGAGTTGCTCGACAACGTGCAGTACGCGCCGACCCGAGGCCGCTACAAGGTGTACCTCATCGACGAAGTGCACATGCTCTCCGGCCATTCCTTCAATGCCTTGCTCAAAACGCTGGAAGAGCCGCCGCCGCACGTCAAATTCTTGCTGGCAACCACCGATCCGCAGAAGCTGCCCGTCACCGTGCTGTCGCGCTGCCTGCAGTTCAGCCTCAAACGGCTGCCGGCCTCCCTCATCGGCGAGCGGTTGAAGTTCATCGCCGGGGCGGAGAACCTGCAGTATGACCCGGCGGCGCTGGCGCTGCTGGCGCGCGCGGCCGAGGGCAGCATGCGTGATGCCTTGAGTTTGTTGGATCAGTTGATCGCGTTCGGCGGGGGCACTCTCAACGAGGCCAATACTCGCGCGATGCTCGGCACCATCGATCGTGGACATGTGGGCCGGCTCGTCGATGCACTGGCCCGCGCGGACGGCGCTGCGCTGCTCGCTGAAGTCAAGGAGCTCGATCGCGACGCGCCCGACTATGATCGGGCGTTGGTCGAGTTGGCGGCATTTCTGCAACGCGTGGCCATCGTCCAAATCGTGCCCGAGGCCGCGATCCAGGACGAGGAGTTCGATGCGGGTTCACTTTCGCGTCTCGCGCAAGCAATCTCGCCCGAAGATGTGCAGCTCTACTATCAAATTGCCCTGGGCGGGCGCCGCGACTTGGCGATGGCGCCCGAGCCGCGCGCGGGATTCGAAATGACTTTGCTGCGAATGCTGGCGTTTCGTCCCGACACCGAGGCAGCTCGCGGCGTTTCGAACGGCCGCACGCCGGCGGCCCATCCGGACATCGATGCGGGCGGCCCGCAGACGCGGGGCGCCGCACCGGCCGGCGCTCCAGCCGCGACTGCCGCGACTGCGACTGCCGCGCCTGCGACCGCCGCGCGGCATGCGCCGAGCGTCAGATTGACCAGCATCGATGCGAGCAATTGGCCCGCCGTGGTCGAGGCGGCAAACCTGAGCGGTATGGTGCGCCAGTTTGCCTTGAACTGCGTGCCGGCCGCATTCGAGCGGGACGTGCTGGCTTTGAGATTCGATCAAGCGACGGCGGATCGGCGCACGCGACCCATCGAGGACAAACTCGTGCAAGGCTTGTCCAAGTATCTCGGCCGGGACATTCGCGTTACATTCGAGACGGCGCAATCGGCCCTCGCCACACCGGCGCGTCAACGCGCGCTGGACGAGCAGGACAAGATGGCTCGCGCCGCCGCGGCGTTCGAGGCGGATCCCGCGGTCCGGGGGCTGCGCGAGCGCTTCGGGGCCGAAGTGGACGCGAGTTCCGTTAAACCCGCGAACTGACACTGAGGAGATCGGCATGATGAAGGGCGGCTTGGGGAATCTGATGCGTCAGGCGCAGCAGATGCAGGAGACCATGAAGAAGGCGCAGCACGAACTCGCGGAACTCGAGATCATGGGTGAGTCGGGCGCCGGCATGGTCCGGGTGACGTTGAACGGGCATCACGAAGCGAAGAGGGTGGCGATCGAGCCCAAACTGCTCGGCGAGGATGTGGGGATGCTCGAAGACCTGCTGGTGGCCGCCGTCAACGATGCGGTGCGAAAAGTCGCGGCGCACAGCCAACAAAAGTACGCCGGCCTGATGTCCGGACTCAATCTTCCGCCGGGCATGAAACTGCCGTTTTGAAGTACACGCCCACACTTGCGCGCTTGATCGATTCCTTGCGTTGCCTTCCCGGCGTCGGCCCAAAATCGGCGCAGCGCATGGCGTTTTATCTGTTGGAGCGCGATCGCGACGGCGGCAGGCTCCTGGCCCAAGCGTTGGCGGAGGCGCTCGACAGCGTCGGCCATTGCAAGCGCTGCCGCATGCTGACCGAGAGTGAGTTCTGCGCGATTTGCGCCTCCACCCAACGGGACACGGCGCAGCTCTGTGTGGTCGAGTCTCCCGCCGATGTCGTCGCCATCGAACAGTCGGGCGGATTTCGCGGCCGTTACTTCGTGCTCATGGGGCATTTGTCGCCGCTCGATGGAGTGGGGCCGGCCGAACTCGGATTGGATGAATTCGAGAGGCTGCTCGGCGATGGTGAAGTTCGCGAAGTGATTCTCGCCACCAACCCGACCGCGGAAGGGGAGGCGACGGCGCATTACTTGGGCGAGTTGGCGCTGCGCGCAGGCGTAAAGGCGTCGCGAATCGCCCATGGAGTGCCTGTCGGTGGCGAACTGGAATACGTTGACGGCGGCACGTTGGCCCATGCCTTGGCCGGCCGGACCAGCGTCTCCTAGACAAAAGGGCTCTCAAAGCGCCAGCTTCTCATAGAGGCGGCAGAGACGCCGATAGCTCTCGTAGCGGCGGGTGGCGATCTGCTGTTGCAGGACGGCGCTGCGTACCGCGCAGCCCGGCTCCTCCATGTGCCGGCAATCCTTGAAGCGGCAATTGACGGCGAGTTGGTGGATCTCGACGAAACCGCGCTCGGCCGCGCGCACGAGGCTTGCCGGCGGGGCGAAATCGCGAACCCCCGGCGCATCGATAATCGCCGAATGCTCCCCAAATGGGTACCAGCGCGCTGTGGTCGTCGTATGGCGCCCCTCATCGTCGCGGGTCAGCTCGGCGGTTAGCGCCACGGCCTCGGGGATCAGGGCGTTTACCAGAGAGGATTTGCCGACGCCCGATTGCCCGACCAGAAGCGTTACGCGATCCGCCAGCGCGCGCCCGAGCTCGGCGATACCCGCCCCCGACTGAGAGGCGACCTCGATGCAATTCAAGCCCAGGTCGCGATAAGTGCCGAGTTCCGGCTGGATCGCCGCGGTTCCCAGGTCCAGCTTGTTGACGATGAGCAAGCCATCCAAGTCCTTCAAAACGGCGCCCGCCCAATAGCGGTCTACCAGAAACCAGTCGGGCGCGGGTTCCGTGGCCACCACGATGGCCAGGCGGTCGACGTTGGCCGCCACCGGTTCGGCGTGCCCGCGCGCATCGATGCGCTCGATGAGATTGCGGCGCGGTTCGATGGATTGGACGGACGGCCCGTCGGCCGAGGGCGGAAACGTCCACGTGACGCGATCGCCGCAAACGATGCGCTGTTTTCGTCCGGTGAGCGAGCAGCGCAGGGTCGTGCCGTCCGCCTGCACCAAGACGCCGCGGCCGTAGCTGGCGAGCACCAGCCCTAAGCCGCTCAGCGGCTCTTTCGAGGCCTGTTGCTCTGCTACCATGCCGCTTTCAGTCGCGTAACTCTCATGAAATCCCCCGAAAATCTCATCTGGATAGACCTGGAAATGACCGGCCTCAAACCGGAGTCCGATCGCATCATCGAGATCGCCACGATCGTAACCGACAAACACCTCAACGTGCTTGCCGAAGGTCCGGTGTTCGCGGTGCATCAAACCGAGGCCGTGCTTGCCGCAATGGATGATTGGAATCGCAACCAGCACGGCCGCTCGGGCCTCAGCGGCCGCGTGCTGGCGAGCGCCATCGACGCCGCGGCCGCCGAGCGCGAGACCTTGAGATTTCTCGAGGCCTGGGCTGAGCCGGGGCGATCGCCGATGTGCGGCAACAGTATTTGCCAGGATCGGCGCTTTCTGGCGCGTGAGATGCCGGCGCTCGAGCGATTTTTTCACTACCGCAATCTCGACGTGAGCACCCTCAAGGAACTGGCGTTGCGTTGGGCGCCGCAGGTGGCCGAGGGGTTTCGCAAGGCATCGAGTCACTTGGCGCTGGAAGACGTGCGCGAATCGATCCGCGAGCTGCAATACTATCGCGAGAATTTCATAACGCGCTTCGCGCCGAGTTGAACGGGCGTCGGTGCGCGCAGAGCGCGCATTGAATCTAGGCCTGGGCGTCGCCCGCCAGGAACATCCAGGTTTCGACCACCGTATCCGGATTCAATGACAGACTGTCGATGCCTTGTTCAACCAGCCAACGCGCCAGCTCCGGGTGATCGGAGGGACCCTGCCCGCAAATTCCGACGTACTTGCCTTGGCGCTTGCAGGCCTTGATCGCCATGGCCATCAGGGCTTTGACCGCGTCATCTCGCTCGTCGAACAACTTGGCCACGACGCTGGAGTCGCGGTCCAGGCCGAGCGCCAGCTGCGTCATGTCGTTCGAACCGATCGACATTCCGTCGAAGAATTCGAGATATCGGTCGGCGAGCAGGGCATTGGTGGGTAGTTCGCACATCATGATGTGTTTGAGGCCGTTCTCGCCGCGCTTCAGGCCGTTGTCGGCGAGCAGCTGGGTCACGGCTTTCGCCTCGCTTAAAGTGCGTACGAACGGCACCATGACTTGCACGTTGGTCAGTCCCATCTCATCGCGCACGCGCTTCAAGGCGCGGCATTCGAGTTCGAAGCAGGGTCTGAACACCTTGTCGATATAGCGCGACGCGCCGCGAAAACCCAGCATCGGATTCTCTTCATGCGGCTCGAAGTGCTTGCCGCCGATCAAGTTCGCATATTCGTTCGATTTGAAATCCGACAGGCGCACGATGACCGGCTCCGGCGCAAATGCGGCGGCGATCTGCGCAATGCCTTCGGCCAGCTTGTCGACGTAGAAGTTCACCGGGCCGTCGTAGCCGGCAATCTGCTTGCCGATGGTGTCCTTGATCTCGGGGCTTTGTTTGTCGAATTCCAGCAACGCTCGCGGATGCACGCCGATCATGCGGTTGATGATGAACTCGAGCCGTGCCAGTCCGACGCCTTTGTGCGGTATGCCCGCGAAATCGAAAGCGCGGTCGGGATTGCCGACGTTCATGGTGATCTTCACCGGAATCGGCGGCATGGCATCCATTTCTATGGTGCGCTGATCAAATTCCAGCATGCCGTCATACACATATCCAGATTCGCCTTCGGCGCACGACACGGTGACCGGCTGATTTTCCTTGATCGAGGCTGTCGCCGTGCCGCAGCCGACCACGGCCGGTATTCCGAGTTCGCGCGCGATGATCGCCGCATGACAGGTCCGTCCGCCGCGATTGGTGACGATGGCCGCCGCGCGCTTCATCACCGGTTCCCAATCAGGGTCCGTCATATCGGCCACCAGCACGTCGCCGGCCCGGACTCGCGACATTTCCTTCACGTCCTTGATGATGCGCGCATGCCCCGCGCCGATTCGCTGGCCGATGCTGCGTCCGCTGGCAATCACCTTCGAACGGGTTTTCAGGGTGAATCGCAGTATGGTGCGGCCGGCGCGGCTTTGCACGGTTTCCGGGCGCGCCTGAAGGATGTAAATCTTGCCGGTGGCGCCGTCCTTGCCCCACTCGATGTCCATCGGCGTGCCGTAGTGCTCTTCGATGGTCAGCGCCTGCTTCGCCAGATTCACGATATCCGCATCGGCGAGAGAAAAGCGACTGCGCTCGGCCGGCGCGACATCGACGGTGCGCACGCGCTGCGCCGAACCGGGTTCGCCGTAGATCATTTTGAGCGCTTTGGCGCCCAGATTTTTGCGCAGCACCGCGCGGCGGCCGGCGCGCAGCGCCGGCTTGTAGACGTAGAATTCGTCCGGATTGACGGCGCCTTGCACCACCGTCTCGCCCAAGCCGTACGCCGCCGTGATGAACACCACGTCGCGAAAGCCTGAGTCCGTATCGAGCGTGAACATGACCCCGGCGCTGCCGAGATCGCTGCGCACCATCTGCTGCACGCCGACCGAGAGTGCGACGGCGCTGTGATCGAATTTATTGTGCACGCGGTAGGATATGGCGCGATCGTTGAACAGCGAGGCGTACACTTCGTGCACACAGGTCATGAGATCAACCTCGCCGCGCACGTTCAGGAAGGTTTCCTGCTGTCCGGCAAAGGATGCCTCCGGCAAATCCTCGGCCGTGGCCGAGGAACGGACCGCGACGGCGAATTCCGCGGCATCGCCGCTTGCCTGAGCAATGCGGCGCCAGGAGTCGAGGATTTCCTCATGCAGCCGCTTCGGGAACGGCGTGGCGAGCATCCAGCCGCGGATTTGCGCACCGACTACGCTGAGTCGCTCCACGTCATCTACGTCGAGCGCCGCCAGAACAGCGCGGATGCGCTCATCGAGTCCGTCCTGCGCGAGAAAGTCGCGGTAGGCGTGCGATGTCGTCGCGAACCCGCCGGGGACCGAAACGCCGAGATTCGCCAATCCGGAGATCATTTCGCCGATCGAAGCATTTTTGCCTCCGACGAGTTCGACATCCCTGTTCTTCAACTGCTCGAACGGAATTATGTAGGGCTTCATTTGCGCTGCTTGTGGGGCGGTGGGTTAAGTGAAACACTTTGCCGGCGACGATGCACCAACGTGCGAGGCTATCAGTGACTAAACGAACCGTGTTTTTTGTTTCCGATCAAACGGGCATTACTGCAGAAACAATGGGTCACAGCCTCATGACGCAGTTCGACGGCATCGAATTTCGTCAGGTGACTGTGCCATTTATCGCCACGGTTGACAAGGCGATTGAGGCCGTCCGCAAGATCGATTTGGTCGGCGCCCAAGAAGGCGTGCGGCCGATCATTTTCAGCACCCTCGTGCAGGAGGACGTTCGCAATGTGGTTCGCGGCAGCAGCGGATTTTTCTTGGACTTCTTCGACCCGTTCCTGGTCCCGCTCGAGAACGAACTCAAGACGCAGTCCACCCATGTCTCGAGCAGGACGCATCGCATGGCCGACACGCATGCCTACGCCACCCGCATCGACGCCACCAACTACGCCCTGGCCAATGATGACGGCTCCGTGGTGCGCGATTACGAGCGCGCCGATGTGATCCTCGTCGGTGTCTCGCGTTCAGGGAAGACGCCAACCTGCCTTTATCTAGCGATGCAATACGGGATATTCGCCGCAAATTACCCTTTGACCGAGGATGATCTGGAAGGGCGACGGTTGCCGCGCCCGCTCGAAGCGTATTCGCGAAAATTATTCGGCTTGACAATCAAGCCGGATCGATTGCAGCAGATTCGAAATGAGCGCCGCCCCGACAGCCGCTACGCGTCGGCGCCTCAAGTGGCCTTCGAAGTCAGAGCGGCGGAGTCGCTGTTCGAACGCCACGGCGTTCCGATGATTGACGCGACGGAAGTCTCGATTGAAGAAATTTCCAGCAGAATTCTCGACCGAACCGGCATCGAGCGGCGCTTGCGTCCCTGACATCCTCCGGGTGCGTGGTATAGTTCGACGCATGTTAGCGGATCAATGGTGCAAGACATCCTGGCGCGCGCGGCCCGGCAGCTTCGTCAGCCTGATGACGCTGTACGAGAGTAATTTCGTGCGCCTGGGCTGGCTCGTCAGCGACTTTCGCGCGGTGACCGAGCGCCGTGTGTCTCACGCCGCCTCGGACTGTGATCTCTATCTCACCCCACTGGAACTGTGCCGCTATACCAGTGTGTTTCGCCTCACATACGAGTTCGATCTGGACCCGGGCAAGGTTCGCGACCCGGATTTGGAGGTGTGCGTGTATCACGACGCCCGGCTGGCCGAGGTGCGCAGCTTCCGGGGGTTTCAGCGCCATCCGCAGCTCGCCAAGCTGCAGTCAGGACTCAAGCGTGAACTGGATCAGCGCTGGACCCGAAACATGATGTTAAATAAATGGCTGGAATATTGCGCCGAGCGGGGGCATCGCTTCTAGTGGCCTGGGTTGCCCTGGTAGGTGAGGGGTGTCCCGCAGGTAACTCTTAATGCTTGAGGCGGGACTTTGATCGATCGCTTAAGTTTTCTCAAAGGAGGCATGGACGGGGGCGCAGTGAGTGCCGACGAGGAGCGGCTCATGCAGCTCTTCCAGAATCGTGCGGGTCTGAAGAAGGCCTATGCCGACCTCAAGGACGAGTTTCATCTGCTGCGCGATCGCCTCAAGCAGCAGGAAGGCGCGACCATACGCATCCAGGAGCAGCTGGATGCCCTCGGCGAGCTGCTCGGCGATCCGAAGACGGGTTTCAGCGCGTTGGTGTTCTTTCAGCTGCGCACCCTGTGGAAGACCTGTCACCAGCAGCTCTCGGCGTTCACCACCGAATTGACGCGCCAGCAAGAGGCGCGGGAGGTGGCCAAGCACAAGGCGGAAACCGAGGCGGCGAAGAGCGCGCGCGTCGCGGATGTCGATGGGCGTTTGCAGGCGGCGGCAGCCGAGGCCGACTTGCAACGCAAGCACCTGGCCGCGGCGCAGAATGAGATCGGACGATTGACCGCGTTCTGGCATTATTTCAAGCGCCGCCGCCGGCAGAAATCCCTGGAATCCTTGCGCAGCCAGGTCGTGGTCGCGGACGCCGCGGTCGGCGATCTGCACTCCGAACGCAGCGCCATCGATCACGAAGCCGCGCTGGAATTCCCGGGCATCTCGTTGGCCGCGCGCCGCAACATCAATCTGGCGATCATAAGCTTTGCCGAATTGCTGTGCGAAAACGTGGACGCCTATGGGCTTACGGCTCGCGCCAAGGAGGCGGTCGCGCGCAGAGTGCACGAAATGAGTTTCGGCACGCGCGCGGAATGCGAGGAATATATGCAGCGGGTGCAAAAAGCCCAAGCCGCGGTGGCCAATCAGAAACAAGTCACGGTCGCGCTCAAGGTCAAGCTGGACCGGCTGCGCGCCACCTGCGAATACCGCAACAACGCCGATACCGTTCCGACTGCGGACTCCCTTGCGCCTTCGAGCGTCGATGCCGAACTCGGCAAGAGCGCGAAGTTGCCCGCTCCGACCTGGAACGTATTGGCCGAGGACTACTGGGACCTCTACACCCTGCTGCTGCGATAGAATCCCGAGGGGCCTTCTACGGATTGTCGGAGCGCCGTGCCTGCGTGGGCGGGGCCCGATGCACCACAGTCGCTGCGGCAAGATCCGCGGCGATCTGCGAGGCTTCGTCGAGCAAGATCCCCGCAGCGGCGTCATCCTTGATTTCTTCCAGGGCCTTTACCGGTTTGACGTCGTGCGCGGCCCGCCACGCGTTCTCCCGCTCGAGACGCGCGCTCTCCAGCCGCTTGCGTTCCGCCTCGCGTGTTTTGAGGTTCAGCGACAGGGTCTTCTGGCTGCGCATCGCCTCGAGAGCGGCGATATCCTCGCGCAGATAGCGGAAATCCGCGCTGTTCGCGGTGCGCTCTTCGTGCAATTTCTGCAGCGAGGCCGCCAATGACTTCAGATCGCCTTCGACCCTGAACGTGGCCGGTTCGATATGATCCCAAGGAAGCGCCCGATCGCGGGTGCTCTCACCGACTTCATTGGCGTCGATCAGCGACGGCAATGCGATGTCGGGGGTGACCCCGCGGTCTTGAGTGCTCTCGCCGGTGATCCGGTAGTACTTGCCGATGGTCACGTTGAGCTGGCCGAGTTCCGGCTTACGTCCGAAAATCGTGTAGTTGAGCGGATGCGCGTTCTGCACCGTGCCCTTGCCGTAGGTCTGTTGACCGACGATCAGGGCCCGGCCGTAGTCCTGGATGGCGCCGGCAAAAATTTCCGAGGCCGATGCGCTGAACCGATCCACCAGCACGATCATCGGGCCGCTGTAAAAAATCGCCGGATCCGGATCATCGTCGACCTCGATGCGCCCGGTGGTGTCGCGCAGCTGCACAACCGGTCCACGGTCGATGAACAAACCCGTCAGGGACTCGGCTTCCGGCAGATAGCCGCCGCCGTTGGCCCGCAGATCCATGATCAGAACTTCCGCGCCGTCTTTTCTCAACTCGCCGATGAGGCGCTGCACATCGCGCGTCGTGCTGCGGTAATCCTTGGCGCCGGCGCGGCTGGCATCGTAGTCCTGGTAAAAGCTCGGCACCGTAATGATGCCGACCTTCACATCACGGCCGTTGCGCGGCACGACCCGCATCGCCTTGTGCGCGGCTTGCGCTTCCAGGGACACGCGATTGCGCGTGAATTCGACCACTTTCTGCACCGAACCGGGCGCGGCGCCCGCGGGCAGCAACTGCAAACGCACCAGCGTGCCGCCGGGGCCGCGTATCTTCTGCACGACGTCGTCCAGACGCCAGCCGATCACGTCGGTCAATTCTCCGGACTTGCCTTCGCCGACCGCGGTAATGCGGTCGTTGGCAGCAAGCTTGCCGCTGGTCGCGGCGGGTCCGCCGGCAATGACGTCGATCACCGTGACATAGTCGTCCGTCAGCTGCAGCGAGGCGCCGATGCCCTCGTAGCTCAAGCTCATTTGAATGTTGTATTCCTCGGAGTTGCGCGCCGAGAAATAATTCGAGTGCGGATCCAAAGACAGCACGAAGGCATTCATGAATGCCTCGAACACGTCGTCGGGTTTGCTTTGATCCATGCGCTTGGCGACGTGTTCGTAGCGTTTGCGCAATAAGTCGGCCGCTTCGGTCCATTGTTTGCCCGCGGTCACGAGCGACAGCGCATCGTTCTTCACGCGTTTGCGCCAAAGCTCGTTCATTTCAGCGGTGTTCGCCGGCCAGGGTTCCTTTTCGCGATCGAAGTTGAACGACTCCTCGACGTCGAAATCCGGCTTCTTGCTCAGCAGGTCGATCGCATAGGCCATGCGCTCGCGGCTGCGCTGCTGATAGCGCCGGAAGATCACGAATGCGGGCTCGACGTCGCCGGTCTTGATGGCGTCGTCGAGTTCGTAGCGATAGCGCTCGAACTCGGCGATATCGCTGGCGTAGAAATAGCTTCTGCTGCCGTCGATCGAATCGAGATAGCGGTCGAGGATCAAACTCGAGAGGTGATCATCGAGTGGCGCCCGCCGGTAGTGTTCTCGGGCGACGATGTCGGCGACACGGCGAGCAACGTAATTTTCCTGCTCTGTGGGGGCGAGCGCGGCGGCTGCTGCCGGCACGGCGGGCGGGGGCGTCATGGCCGCACCTAAAAGTGCGGCAAGCCCCACTGCGCTCGCGCAAACAGCGATGCCGGTAATCCAGCGTGAACGATTGGCGTTGAGCCTGTGAGTCATCACCGTACCCGTTCTCCTGTAAACTTCGATCCCCAATTCCCTTCAAGGCTAGACTAGCCTCAAGGCTAGAGAAGCCTCCGCCTGCTAGCAAGTGTATATGAGCTTTAGGATATGCGTCCGTTCACGGTTTTGATCGGTATTGTCCTGGGATCCGCCGCTTCGATCACTTTCGGCCTGGTTGCCGTGCTGATCGTGTTCTGCGTCTTGGCAGGCGAACACCCCGATCTAAGGCGCGAAATGCCGCAACTCGCATCGAGCTTGACTGCATTCACCGTATTGACCGCCGCCAGCGCGGGGAGTTTCCTGGGGCAGGTAAAGGCCCGTCCGTGGCGCGGTTGGGCCCACCTGGCGACCGCCGCCAGCCTGTCGGCGGTGGTTCTGCTCCATTGGCCGCGCCGCAACTGAACTCGAGGAGTGCGCAATCGCATGCGAATTTGGGGTATTCGGGGCAGTTGGGGTGCTCAGGCTTCGTTAAGCGTGCTGCTGGCGGCTTGCGCGGCCTCGCCTAAGGTCCCGCCGCCCTCCACCGATATCGATGAAGCGGTGTATCGCGACCGGGTGCGCATGCTGGCGTCCGATGACTTCGAGGGCCGAAAGCCCGGCACGCCCGGTGAGGAGAAGACGGTTGCCTATCTGGTCGAGCAGTTTCGCAAGCTGGGGCTGAAGCCGGGCAATGGCGACAGTTTTTTGCAGCAAGTGCCGATGGTCGAGACCCTTGCCGGCGCCGATGCGTCGCTCTCGATCACCGGGCCCAAGGGCACACTTCCGCTCGCTTACGGCAAGGATATGGTGATTTGGACCAAGCGCGCGCTGCCGCAGACCGAGCTCAAGCGCAGTGAGTTGGTGTTCGTCGGCTACGGCATCGTCGCGCCGGAATATGCGTGGAACGACTACGCTGATTTGGACGTGCGCGGCAAAACCGTCTTGGTCTTGGTCAACGATCCGGGGTACGCCGCCAGAGATCCCAAGGTCTTCAAGGGCGGCAGCATGACCAATTACGGGCGTTGGGCCTACAAGGTCGAGGAGGCTGCCCGGCAAGGCGCCGCCGGGGTGCTGCTCATTCATGACAGCAACGCCTTGGGCTTCGGGTGGAGCGTGATCCAGAGCACCTGGACGGGTGCGCAGCTCGACCTCGCGACCGCCGATGGCAATGCCGGGCGTGCCGCCGTCGAGGGATGGATCGGAAAGGATGCGGCGCGCGCCGTGTTTGCCGCGGCGGGGCTGGACTTCGCGGCCGCGGCCGCGGCGGCGGCTCATGCGGGATTCAAGGCGACTCCGATGGGTCTTTACGTCGATGCGACCCTACACAACAGCGTTCGTCAGTTCTCTTCCGCGAACGTCATCGCGCTTTGCCCGGGCGGTAAGCACCGCCGTGAATACGTGATTTACACCGCCCACTGGGACCATTTGGGCCGCGACCCCGCGCTGCCGGGACACAATATTTTCAACGGGGCGACTGATAATGCGTCCGGCGTGGCCGGCTTGGTGGCTTTGGCGCAGTCGTTCGTCCGCACTCGCCCCGCTGCGGATCGGTCGATCGTATTTTTGGCCCTGACCGGTGCCGAATCCGGTCTGCTGGGGTCCCGCTACTACGTTGAGAACCCGGTGCTCCCCTTGAGGGAAACCGCCGCCGTGCTCAACTTGGATACCCTGAAAAGAGGCGGCCCGACGCGCGATGTGACGGTTTTCGGCTTTGGAAATACCGATCTGGAAACGTATGCGCGCGCGATGGCCCTGCTGCAGGGCCGAGAATTGACGCCCGAACCGACGCCTGAACTGGGCCTGTATTTTTGGTCGGATAATTTCAATTTCGCGCGGGCCAACGTACCGGCGTTGTATGCCAAGGGCGGCCTCGACGACTCGGCGCGCGGCCCGGTTTGGGGCCGCGCGCAACTCGACGACTACATGCAGCACCGCTATCACCAACCGGGCGATCAATACTCCCCGGACTGGGACGTGCGCGGCGCGCTCGAAGACCTCACGCTGTACTATGAAGTGGGCATTCGGGTGGCGGGCAGCCGGCGATTCCCCCGCTGGTATCCCAACAGCGAGTATCGAGAAAGCCGCGAGCGCAGAGCGGCGCCTTAGATCAACCGGCCGCCGCCGGACCGGCATGCATGCGCGCACATCGCGCGCCCGCTTCGTGCGTGCAACGCGCGAGCGGCTAGCGCTTACCGACCCGGGCCCAGTTATTCTTGCGATCGAAGCTGCCGGACGTATTGTAAGGGTCGAAGCCGCGATTTTCGTTCGCCGCCTTGGTTGGCGCGGGATCGACCGTGGGAGTCTGCGCTACGTTCGCCTGCTGCAGGTCGCGTACAGCGAAACTGAAATTTGATTCCGGATCACTTCCGGTCTTGTCGTCGTTCGCCATCGTCTTCCCTCTACAAGTAAGTAATCAACGCCTCCACGGCTCCTGCCGTCATTCGATTTATTCGTCGCCTACATGTTCCCAAACTGCGACAACGGGCGATTTGCGATACCTCAAAACTGTGACGCAGTTCCGCTCGATGACGACATAAGATCGCCGCGAAATGACTTAAGCCGGTGCGAAATACCTTATGTCAGGCGCCGAATTGCGCCGCGGGCCGCGCAAAAAACCCCGGCCCGCCTCAACCCATGCGAGTCAGCGCGCCGGATAATTGCCGATCGAAGGGCACCGAGCGATTGCGGCCGCGCATCTTGGCGGTGTACAGAGCCTGATCGGCGGCCTTGACGAAATCGGCGACGTTGTCGAACCGGGTGTCGGCGCCGTGCGTGGCGTAGCCGATGGAGATCGTCACGTTGGCCTGATCGGAACCGATGACGTGCCCGGTATTGCGAAATGCCAGCACGATGCGCTCGCAGATGCTGCGCGCGGTTTCGGCATCGGTTGCCGGCAGCACCACGACGAACTCCTCGCCGCCGTAGCGGGCGATCAGGTCGGTCTCTCGGGTGTTGCCGCGCAGAATGCGCGCGGTCGCTTGCAGAATGCGGTCTCCGGCTTGATGGCCGAAGCTGTCGTTGATGTTTTTGAAATTATCCAGATCCGCGAACGCCACGCTCAAGGGCCATTTGTGGCGCGTCGAATTGTCGAATTCGCGTCCCAGAAATTGATCGAGATAGGCGCGGTTGTAGACACCGGTGAGCGAGTCGCGGCGGGTCTCTTCCTCGAGTTCGAGGGTGCGCGAGGACGAGTCTTCCGCAGCCACCCGCAAAGTGTTGATTTCGCGCAGCGCATGCAGGCTGCGCAGCATCAATACTTCGCGGGCGTGCTCGAGAATCAAGTCAGGATGCTGTTTGGCCAATAGATCGGTTTCGAAGATGGCTTCGGTTTCCGGAATCATGGCGCCGATGGTTCCGAGAACCTGGCCGAATGCCATCTTATCGAGGCCGAGACTGCGTTCCGCACAGAGCGCCGTCTCCGCGAATTGGCGCTGTTCAGGGTCCAGCAAGAATAGGTCCGCCACCGGCCCGGACAATGCGACGCAGCGATCGAAGACCTGCGCGGGTTCGGCGCTGAAGCTAAGGTCCAACTGGTGGCTGCGGGAGATCGCACGATGCAACCGTTCGGGCAGATTCCACCCTTCCATCAGCCAGCCGCCGATATGCGCATGATCCACCTGCAAGCGCTTCTTCTCGTGCTCGGCGAGCGCGCCGTGGTTGCGCTGCAGAGATTCTCCCTCGGAGTACAAATCCGGCACCGCCTTGTCCAGCGCCAGCATGCCCACGTCCTGCAGCAGCGCCGCCAGGAAGATTTCTTCCGCGAGCGTCTGATGCATGGCGTCGCCGAGCGCGCGCGCCGCGGTCGCGGCGAGCAGGGCGCGGCGCCAATACAAACCGTAGCTCAGGCCGTTCGATTTACCGCCGCGCAGGCACTTCACCAGGGAAAAGCTCAGCGCAAGGGTGAGGGTCGCATTCAATCCCAGCACCACCAGCGCTTGACGCAGGTTATCGCTCTTGCGGCGCTGGGCATACAGGGGGGAATTGGCGATCCGCAGGATTTTCGTCGACAGAGCCGAGTCCATGCTCAAGGCCTTGGCGACCTTGCCCATTTCAATGTCCGGATCTTGCGCGAGTTCAATGATGTGCGTCGCCACGCCCGGCGGCGAAGGGAAATTCACTGACCTACGAAGATTGGCCTCGATCTCGGGAATCACGCGCTGCGCTCCAACAGTAACGAACGGATCACAGTCCGCTTATGACAGTTAACGTCAGCGCCGCACAGAACTTGAGTCGTGAATCAGGCCAAGTGAGCGCTGGCGCGCCACCAGAGCCGAAGGCCCTTGAACAGCAAATACAGGCCGTAGGGGCCCAGCAGCACCGCCCACGACGCGATTGACGCCTGCCCAAGTCCCACGAACAGGCTGTGATAGAGGTGTCCGAGGCTTGCTCCCTCGTAGCGGCCGAGCGCAAAGGCGCCGGCGTAGAAGATCAGGACGGGCATCAGACCCACGCCGATCAGCAGCCCCAAGGCGGCCAGACCAAGTTCCACGGACCATGGATTGGCCGCGGCGAACGACTTGAGACCTGTCCCGATCATCATGGACTCGATTGTAGACGAATCCGGCCGTCCGCCGCCTGGGAGCCTGCAGACAGGCTCCCTGCCCTGTAGAATCCGACCAATGCGCTCTTGGACCCCTCAGTCGCTGTACGACGCAAAGCCCTGGGCCTTCATTGGCATCGGGGTGGTCTTGGCGATCGGGACGATGCTGTGGTCGCTGTCGGCCGGACTTTGGACGGTATGGCGAGGGCTACTGTGCCTTGCCGGCGCCGCGCTCGCCATCGTCGGCGGGGCCACCTTGCAAATGCGGCAGGATTACCGCGCTCGCAGCAAATGGCGGCGAGACGCGCCGCCTTGATACGCACCGCGGTGGTCGGCGTCGGCTATTTGGGCCGATTTCATGCGCAAAAATACGCCAGCCTGCCCAACTCACGCTTGGTGGGTGTCGCCGATCCGTCCGAGCAGGCGCGCTCGGCCGTGGCGGCGGAATTGGGCGTGGCGGCATTCGCGGACTATCGAGACCTGTTGGGGCACGTCGATGCGGTCAGCATCGTGACCCCGACGGCGCTGCACTACGAGGTGGCCAAGGATTTTCTCGATGCCGGCGCGAGCGTGCTGGTCGAGAAGCCGATGACGGTAACGGTGGCAGAGGGGGAGGGCCTCATCGAACTGGCGCGCCGCGCCAAGCGCATTCTGCAGGTCGGCCACTTGGAACGTTTCAATGCCGCGGTACAGGCCGTGCAACCCATCCTGACCATTCCCCGCTTCATCGAATCGGCGCGGCTCGCGCCCTTCAAGCATCGCGGCACGGACGTCGATGTGGTGCTGGATTTGATGATCCACGACATCGATCTGATCTTGAGCATCGTGCGCTCCCCGGTGGTCGCGATCGACGCGATCGGCACCAGTGTCTTCTCCCAGGAAATCGATATCGCGAATGCGCGCCTGCGTTTCGCCAACGGCTGCGTCGCCAACGCGACCGCCAGCCGCGTCAGCCGCAAGACCGAGCGCAAGCTGCGGCTGGTTCAGGACGATGCCTATCTGTCGGTCGATCTGCATCAGAAAGTCATCACCGTGATCCGCAAGGGCACGGGCGTCGGCGCGGACGGTGTTCCGCAGATCGCCATCGAGGAAAACAGCTATGAGCAGGGCGATGCGCTCAAGGACGAAATTGTCGCGTTCCTCGACTCCGCGGCGACCGGCTGCGCGCCGTCGGTGAGCGGCGAAGACGGACTTCTCGCGTTGCGAACCGCGGTGAGCATCGCCGAGCAAGTGGCGAACTCGCGGCGGCAATTTTCCGCCTAGTGCGCAGTGGCCGGCAGGTTGTCCACCAGCGTCACGCGATCGACATAGTAGCGAGTATCGGCGAAACAGGAGCTCAGCACGCCTTTGTGCTCGGTGTAGTGTAGTTGTACCTGGCGGCCTACTACCTTATTGAGCTGGGCGGCGACCGCGGCGTCGCGCACGCTGAATTCCCAGATTTGCGGCGACACCCCGGCGACCACGTATTGGGCCAGTTCCCCCTCCTGGGTCTTGCAGGCCCAACCGCGCCGCGAAAACTTCAGCAGCACGCCCGCCCGCTCGCCGTCCGAATACGCCCAGGCCAGTGTCAGCCAAGTCCACAGCCCGCTGCCGACGATGAGCAGCAGCAGCAATATCGTGAACCAACGGCCGAGACCGCCCGATGAGCGGCGTCTCCCCGCGGAATTCGGCACTTCAATCCGCGTCATGAATTCCAGACTACTCCAAGACGGCGGTGTTGTACCAGAGCGTGCCGCGGCGAGCGGCGCATGGCGCCGCTCACCGGGGCCTCGCTCGGTTCAGAGCGACTCGAGGAAGGTCAGCACCTGCTGCTTCTGGGTTTCGGTCAGATCCTGGAACCGGCCGATCACCTGCTCCGCTTCACCATCATGCCGCTCGATGGCGTTGCGCAGGGTCAGGGATTTCAGGTCGTGCATGAATCGGGGCCGCATCCGCAGATCCCACAGTGGGGCGGTTCGCAACTTGTTTGCCGTGTCCTGCGGCCCCGCCTGCACGATGCCATCGCCCGTTCCGATGTCATGCAGCAGAAAGTCGCTGTAGGGGTGGATGATCTTGTTGCCCAATGCCGCGGGCACGGTGAACGCACCGCCGTCGATGAGGGTTCCGGGCGGAGCGGTAGTGATTGACGGGACATGGCAGGCAGTGCAGCCGGTCCGGTCGAACAGGTGCTCTCCCGCCAGCGCAGCGGGTGTTGCCGCCAGCGCCGCATCGCGCGGCGGGACTTTCGTGCCGCGTATGAACTGCGCGAAGTGATCGATGTCGGCAAGCCCGAGCGCGTCGGGAACATCTTCCGGGTCCGACGTAACCTTCCCGATGGTCGTCACGTCCTTGGGCCGCAGCCGGTTCGTGACTCCCATTTCGTTCAGGTAGGCGTCCCCGATGAACGAGAGCAGGCTGCTATGCTGATCTTTCCAGCCGAAGCGGCCGATGCGGGTTTGCCCCGGCGCCTCCAGGACGGGAACCGCGATGGCTTCGCCATGAATCCGGCCTCCGCTCTGTACGGGCTGGCTGGCGGCAATGGCGAGCAGCGTACTGTCGTCGATCGCTTCGACAAAGCCGTCGCCGAGCGTGTTCAGCGCAGCGCGCAGCGCGCGGATGTTCTCGCTGGGAGGGATGTGTTCCTGCGCTCCGGGCACAACCGCCCGATCGTTGATGAGAGAACGGCCGGAGATGCTGGCTGCACCGTCGTCGATCGGTACCGTGGGGTTCACGAAGTTGCCGGCCGCATCGAGATGTCCCACCCGCAGCTCGGTAAACTGGCTCGCGCCGCCGCTGACCGGATTTTGGTGGCATTCGGCGCATGCACGCCCGTTGAATACGGGACCGAGCCCGTTGTTCACATCATGCTGTGTTTCATAGATCTGCTGGTCGAGCGCAAAATTGTCGCCTTGCGGCTCGGCAAGCCCGTTGCTCTGGCTCTTCGAGCCGGGATTCGTGACGAGCGTCGGCGTATCGAAGCCCGCGGGCGCCTCGTCCGCGGGCTGCTGCGCGGTTCCCGCCCACAGGGGACACTGCACGCCGATCACCCAAACCATAGCCGCAGTCAGTCTGTATCTCATGTCACTCGTCTCCTTGGAGTGTTCGATTCGTTGGCGTTAACGTCGCGCGGCGAGAGGCCGGTCGCGCCAGCGACGTAAGGCACGACCCGAGGCGAGCGCGATTTATTCCACAAGGAGTTAGGGATCGGGGCCAATGACCGAAGCGCGGTTCTCGTCGGCGCCGCTTGAACCACGCGGCCACAGGTCTATCGCGCGGGCAGGAGCGGCCTTCTCAATTCGGTCTCGGTGTTCCGCAGAATCCGCAGCTGCGACGCGATAAAAGCGTGTCGGTTGCCTTCCGGGCCGGGAGCATGCTCGTTGAGCTGCGCCTGCTCAACTTGCAGTTCGCGCATCTCGCCCCGCAGAGCTTCAAGCTCGGCCTCACGCAGAGCGCGTGCAACCTTGTCCATGATTGGTGATCCCTGCATGATCCGTCAGCAGAATGCTGCGCTCACCGTGCGCTACTTCCTACGCAAGAGCAAGCGGCTTCGCGAACGTGTCCTTGCGGACACATAGAGCATGCAGTTGCGCGTAGCCCCTTGGGGCAGGTCTTTTGGAAATGTCGCGACTTTCTCAACGAATACGTCGGTTTGACTGCTTGACTGAAAGGCGGGCGAGGGCGATATATAAAACTGATTAGTCCCCTGCTCCCGCCAGACATGAATGAAGGCTGACCTCACCCGATCCAGTCAGCCCTGATCGACAAGTCTTCACAAGCCGTGCGACATGGCAGTTGCCGACGAGTACGTCGCAGGCCCCGAGCTGTGCAGTGGCATTCGTTCGCGGTCCCAGGCGGGATGAGCCGTGCCCCGGCTGCCGTGTCGCGGGGTGAACTGAACCCCGTGGGACTGTCCGACTGCTAGAATCCCACGATCACAAGTCCTACTAAAAACCTGCTCTGCCTTGGTCTGGCTTGCAGTTTGCTCCTTTCGTCCAAGTCCATTGGCGCAGACACCGGTCTCATGGCCGACTCGAAAAAGGTCTCGGCCGTCGAGTATCTCTATGCTCATGTCAGTGACGCCAACACCATCCTGGCCACCATCGATTCCGGCTTCTTAAGCAGCTACCAGGGTAAAGACCGCGCTGCCTGGCTGCAGTTTTACAGTGAGAAGCGGGCCAAACTGGCCAAGGAACTGGAGAGGTTGCCCACCTCCGGACTCTCCGACGGGGACACCAGGGCCATCGCGGCCATGCGGAAGCAGATGAAGGCCTTCGTCGGCGGCGAAGCGCTTTTCGCCCCGCCGGCCAAATGCCAGGATGCGGCCCGCAAAGACATTGCATATCCGGAGCTCAAATCTGCCCTGGTTGCCTGTTTCGTCGAAATCGGCAACAGCCTCAGCTTTGAGGGCGGCAAGATCAACCGGGTTTCCGGCCTCGACTTGCTGCATGAAACTTCTGATCCTGGCCGCCGCAAGGCGGTTTTCTTAGCTTTTGTTCCGTTGTGGCAGGCCATCAACGGCAACAACGAGCCCGACAGCCCCTATCGCCGCATGATCGCCGCGGCTGCCGCTGAAGCGGCCAAGAACGGCTCGGAAATCGACAACGCCGCCCGCGACGTCGGCATCAATCCCCCGGAAGTCGAACGCTGGCTGGTGCAGATCCTCGATGCCTGGCGCGAATCGAGCGACGATGTCATGGTTGAGCCGTGGGACTTCCGTTTCCAGGCAGGGGAAGCCGATCGCTTGCTCAGGACATACATCCCGCGGGAATCGCTGCAGCCGATCAACCACCGTTACTACCGCGATCTGGGCGCTGACCTGGAGCAAATGGGAACGCTCTACGATCTGGCCCCCCGGCCCGAAAAGGCGGCATTGGCTTACACGGAATTTGTCACCCACGGACGTATGGTGAACGGGGCTTGGAGGCCCACGGTCGCGCGCGTGTCGGCCCCGTACGAGCGCGGCGGCCTCTTCGTATTGAATGAGCTGGTACACGAGAACGGCCACGTCGCGAACATCACCGCGATTCGTAATCGTCCTGCTTTCGTGGACTGGCCGAGCAATCTGTTCGCCGAGGCTTTCGCCGATGTGCCCGCCTGGAGCACCTATGAACCCGTCTGGCAGCGCCGCTACCTGGGCCATGAAGCCCCGGAGCAACTCTCGCTGCGGGCTTTATATTCCGTTGTCATGCTCGACGTGGCCTGGTCTTTGTTTGAATTGCGGATGATTCGCGCGCCCTTGACCGACCCCAACGCGCTTTGGACCGAAATCACCAGCCGCTATTTGCACATCGTGCCGCATCCCGAGTTTTCCTGGTGGGCGGTGCGAGTGCAGTTGGCGGATCTTCCCGGCTACATGGTGAACTACGGTTTCGGGGCCATACTCACCGCCGAGATGCGGGAGCACATCTCAAAAGCCCTGGGCGCTTTCGATACGGGAGATCCCCGCTGGTATGGGTGGCTCTCCGAACATCTGCTGCGCTATGGCTCAGAGCGTGACACTCGCACCTTGATGCAGGATTTCCTGGGCCGCCCGGTGTCGCCGCAGGCGTTTCTCGAACAGATTCACAGGTTGAAGCCGGTATCATTCAGGCAACCTTGATCATTCCACCGATTCTCTGCGACGGTTACCGCTGGCGACGAATGTCGCGAACAGCGTCCGCCGCCATTCGTCCACGATTCTTATCAACTGCGTATGCGTTGAGACGGCGGTCGAGTTCGAAGTCCTCGGATGTTTTCGGTTGTTATCGGACGAGTTAAATGGGCCGGGGACTAACCAAAAATCCCCGGAACCCCTTGATAGCACTATGGTATCCGAAATCCAAGCACGGCAGTTGCCCCCGGAGTTGCCCCTCAGGGCATTGTCGCCGGCACAATCAGCGTGGCGCAAGTTGAAGTTGTTGGCTGAACCGACGACCTACGAGTTCGTCCAGTGGCGAGCGGCAACTGTCTTAGTGTTGCAAGGCTCATTCAGGCTACCGTAGATTTCCGTCGCCGTTTCTTTAGCGTTCGTGCAATCACGTCGCCCTTCCTTGGCTTCTCGCCGCCACCGCGGCTCAAGTCTCGGACCAATTGCGCCCCGGCCTTGGGATTGGCTGCCGCGATGCGATCGGCGAACCATTTGGCGGTCCGCATTTGCGCGAGTTTCTCGGCAATGGCGACATTGATCAATTGATTCACTGCGACCCCCTCCAGATCGGACATCGACCGAAGTTCCTCGAGCAGCGAGGGCTGCAGTCGCAATGCAAAGTTACTCGCTCGCATAATCGTTACCTCAATTGTCGTAACGCTGCCGCCGGCGTTACTACCTCAATCTGAAAAGTCTTTGAAGCTTCCGCGAAGTATCTTGATTGAACGTAACCAACATATCGGCTCTGCCGTTCATCGCCAAATCCAGAACGTGCTCATCCTCTGCATCAGTCAAGACGGGTCGCCATAGAAAATGGATAAGAACCCGTTCCGCCACCGTTGCCAGGGCTGCGAGTGCATCCCTGACTTCGGTTGCATTTAGCTGCATGGCCGCCAATTGTGCAGGCCGAGTCATCACCGCCTCGTACTCCAGCCACATGGCGGTGGATGCCAGTAGCACGAATCGCTCGTCGAGCGCCGCGATCAGCAACTGACGCGAAGCGCCGCGCTCGCTGCGAAATGCGGCCACCAATACATCGGTATCGAGCACCATGCGCATATTGAATTATATGATATTGCGGGCGATATTACAAAGACAGGCATCGAAGAGGCATCGAGTGCCGGCGTCTAGAGCGCCACCCGAATTCGTCGGCGAGGAATCGCATCGTCAGAAGCTCGCGACGGGATATACCTTTTCCGATTGCAAAATCTCACTCGCGTATTGCAAGCAAGCGGCAATATCGTCGTGCGTGATGTCGGGATAGTTCCGCAAGATGTCAGCTTCGATCCATCCCTGACCCAATAGCCCCACAATGAAATCCACCGCCAGCCGGCTACCTCGGATAATTGGCTTTCCAGCCAGCACCGAAGCATCGAGGGTTATGCGGTCTCTCCAGTTCATTTGATAACTCTATCAGCGATCTAGCGTTTCGCACCACGCTCGCGACCTTCAGCCTGCCTTGAGAATCGGAATGACGTCGGCGCCGTTCTTGAGCTTGTCCAGGTAGTCTGCCCAGGCCTGCATCATTTTCCGGCGCTCCGCCAAATGCGCCGTCCGGTTGTAGGCGCGTCCATTCGGATCGCGCACTGCGTGCGCGAGTTGGTGCTCGATGAAATCCGGCCGAAAGCCCAGCACCTCGTCCAGGATGGTTCGCGCCATGGCGCGAAATCCGTGGCCGCTCATTTCGTCCTTGGCAATGCCCATGCGACGCATGGCAGCGAGGATGGCGTTGTCGCTCATCGGCCGCTGGCTGCTGCGGGCGCTGGAAAAGACATACCGGCCGCGGCCGGTGAGGGGCTTCAGTTCGCGTAAGGTAGCAACCGCTTGCGACGAGAGCGGCACGATGTGCGGCGTGTTCGTCTTGGTGACCGTGTAGCGCCATTCGCCGCCGTCCAAGTCCATGGTCGTCCACTCGGCATGCCGCAGCTCGCCGGGGCGGACGAACACGAGCGGCGCCAGGCGCAGGGCACAGCGAACCGTCAACGATCCTTCGTAACCGTCGATCGCGCGCATCAGCGCGCCCACGCGCTTGGGATCGGTTATGGCGGCAAAGTGTTCGGTCTTTACCGCCGGGAGGGCGCCGCGCAGATCGCCGGTTGGATCGCGTTTGGCGCGGCCGGTGGCGATGGCATAGCGGAGCACCTGGCCGCAATTGCCGAGCGCGCGATGCGCAGTCTCCAGCGCGCCGCGTTTTTCGATGCGCCTCACCGTTGAGAGCAGTTCCGGCGCTGTCACATCCGCAACCGGACGAGCGCCGATCCAGGGAAATATGTCGTGCTCGAACCGGGTCAGTATCCGCTCGCCGTGACCCCTGACCCAGGATTTCATCTGCCGGTCGATCCACTCGCGCGCAACCACCTCGAAGCTGTTCGCCGCGCCCTGCACCTGAGCGGCTTTGGTGGCGCGGCGGTTCTCGCTGGGATCGACGCCGGCGTCCAGCAGCTGGCGTGCGTCGATGGTGCGCGCGCGGGCCTTCTTCAAATTGACTTCCGGATAGACGCCGAGCGATACGCGCTTTTCCTTTCCCGCGTAGCGATATTTGAGGCGCCACCACTTGCCGCCGCGCGGCGAGATCTCGAGATAACAGGCCGTCGCGGTCGAAGATCCTGACGGCTTTGGCAGCAGGCTTGGCGTTTCGCGCGATGCTGTCGGTGAGCGGCATCTGGGGGCAACTCCCAAACAGGTGTGGCCAGTTGCCCCCAGTTGCCCCCGGAAGTCAACGGAAAGCTGCGTCGCTCCCAGGACCCTAAAAGCATAAAAAAACCCGCGTTTTATGCGGGTTTAGTGGAAGTCCTCGGTTGTTGTCGGATGTTATCGGACGAGTTAAATGGTGGAGCCGGGGGGAATCGAACCCCCGTCCATAAGTCCTACGCTACAAGCTCTACGTACGTAGCCCAGTCTATTGTTCTCACCGCTCGCTACCCAACGGGCAGGGAAAGCAAACAGCCAGCCCGGTAATTTTTCGTTGAACACACCCCAGACACGTGTGTCCCACTAGCTGATGAGCGCTACCCCTCGACGTTCGCATCAGCACGAGCCGCCAAGGGTTCAGCCGCGATTAGGCGGCTAGAGCGTAGTTGTCTTGATTGGCAACTATAAGTTTGCAAATGGTTTAACGAGGAACCTGCACCTCGGTACGCCCCTGTAGTTTCGCAACCCATGTCGAAACCGGTCGGCCCCAATCGAGAGGCTAGTCTACGCGCTCCGTCCCGGCGAACCAAATGACCCTACCGACGCCCCGCACGGGCCTTGTAACCTCATCGTCTGCTCGCCTTCATGATCCGGCCCTTGTCGCGTTGCCAGTCGCGGTCTTTCTCGTTGGCCCGTTTGTCGTGCTGCTTCTTGCCCTTGGCGAGACCGATGGCGAGCTTGGCCCGGCCTTCCTTCCAATACAGCTCCAGCGGCACGATGGTGTACCCGCGCCGCTCGACCGCTCCGACCATGTGATCGAGCTGGCGGCGGTTGAGCAGGAGCTTGCGTGTGCGCGTGGGGTCGGTATCGACGTGGGTCGATGCCGAATTGAGCGCGTTGATATGGGCGCCGAAAAGAAAGGCCTCGCCGCCCTTCAAGTAGACATAGGCCTCGGCGATTTGCGCCTTGCCGGCGCGCATGCTCTTGACTTCCCACCCCATGAGGGAGATTCCGGCCTCGAAGCGCTCCTCGATGAAGTAATCGAAGCGCGCTTTGCGATTGACGGCGATCGGCGGCAATTTATCGGCGGCGGGTTTCATCTCTGCTCATGATAATGATCGGGACGGGGCCGTTTCGGCCCCGTTGGGCGTTGCGCGAAGCGCATGGCGAGTCTACCGATTCGGCGGTAGCGATGCCCGCGCTTTTGCCAGACAATCCGCAGGAGCGGCGCCGCCGCCGGGAGTACAAATGCAAGTAGTCGAGCGCAGCGCCCTGGTGACCTATACGGTCACGCAGATGTTTGCCTTGGTCAATGATGTCGCCCGCTATCCCGAATTCCTGCCCTGGTGCGCCGGCGCTCACGTGGAGGACATTTCCACCACCGAACGCATTGCGACCCTCAAAGTGGCGCGCAGTGTGCTGCAGACCGAATTCACCACGCGCAACACCCTGCGGCAGGATGCCGAGATCCACATGCAGCTGATGCACGGTCCGTTCCGCGACTTGATCGGCGAGTGGCGCTTCGAGGCGATCGGCACGCGCGGATCGCGGGTGCACTTTCGGGTCGAATTCGAGTTCAAGAACCGCCTCACCGCGTCCGCATTCAACGCAATCTTCGAGGCGCTGTGCGGCACCATCATCGACGCCTTCGTTCTGCGCGCGCAGACGATATATCCGGGCTAGGCGCGATAGCTCGAGTTGGGACAGTGAACGACGCGCCGCTCCGGATTGAAATCGTTTACGCCGAGCCGCAACGGGCCATCGAGAAGTCGTTTCGGCTCGCCGCGGGTTCCCGCGTGGCTGACGCGTTGCGGCTCGCCGCTCTCGATGCGGATTTCGCCGGCGTGGATCTGTGGAACTCAGCGCTCGGCATCTTCGGCAGGGCTATACGGGCGGATCACGCGCTGCAAGACGGCGACCGAATCGAAATCTACCGGCCGCTCACTGCGGATCCCAAGATCGCCCGCCGCGCCCGCGTCAGGCAAGCCCGCAAAAAACCGTAGGTCTCGAGAGAACGTTCTCTTGCGCGCTCCGCGCGCCTGTCGATCGGGGTCGCTTCGACCCCGTTAATTCCGCGCGTAGCGCCTCCGGCTCTTCTGCGCGCTCCGCGCGCCTGTCGATCGGGGTCGCTTCGACCCCGTTAATTCCGCGCGCCAGCGCTCAATAAGTGCGGCCGTTCTTGATCTTTGCCGCGGATGCATCCTGCGCCGCCGCCTCGGCGGCCGTCGGTTTGTCGAGCCTCGCCACCTTGTCGCCGTCGAAATACACCGTGACGCGGCGCGAGTCGACGTGCCGGCTGCGGCCCTTCTTCAAGTAGTAGATGTAATCCCAGCGTTCCTTGTTGAAGCTGTCGGCCACCATGGGAGTGCCCAGCAAGTAGCGAACCTGGCTGCGGGTCATGCCGGCCTTGACCTGTTCGACCGCCGCTTGATCCAAGAAATTGCCCTGTTGAATGTTGATTCGATACACGCAGCCCGACGCCAGGGCCGTCAGCGCCATTCCCAGGAAAATCTGTTGAAATTTATTCATCAAAGTGGTGCGCAGCCGTCAAATGATTGATAATCGGACCTGTATCATACCGGATGGCACGCCATGCCGCAGCGGCTGAAACCTACCCAGAGCAGCGAAAGCAATGACCTGCGCAATGCAGGCCTCAAAGTCACGCTGCCACGGCTGAAAATCCTCGATATTCTGGCGGACGGGTCGGCGCGCCACATGAGCGCCGAGGACATCTACAAGAAGTTGCTGGTGTTGAACGAGGACATCGGCCTCGCCACCGTGTATCGCGTGCTGACTCAGTTCGAGGCGGCCGGCCTGGTCACGCGCCACCATTTCGAAGGCGGAATGGCGGTGTTCGAGCTCAATCAGGGTGGGCACCACGATCACATCGTGTGCGTCGATTGCGGGCGCGTCGAAGAGTTCATGGACGGGGGAATCGAGGAGCGCCAGCACGCGGTGGCGAAGCGCCTGGGGTTCGAAATCAGCGATCACGCGCTGATTCTGTATGGGCATTGCCGCAAGCCCAATTGCCCGAATCAAAAACGCCCCAAATAACCGCCCGGAACGTCTTCAGCGCGGCGCTGCGGGCGCGCGCCGGTTTTTCGCCGCTGCCTCCGCCGGCTCGGCACGCGCCAGCATTTCGCGTGCATGCGCCCGCGCCTGCTCGGTCATGTCGATGCCTCCCAGCATGCGCGCGATCTCGTCGACGCGCTCGGGCTGACTCAGAGCCTTCACCGCCGTGCGGGTGAATTTACCGTCGGTCAACTTGGTGACCCGAAACTGGCGGTGCGCCTGCGAGGCCACCTGCGCCAGGTGAGTCACGCACAGCACCTGGGCTCGCTCGCTCAAGGAGCGCAATTGCCGCCCGACGATTTCAGCCACCGCGCCGCCGATCCCGGCGTCCACCTCGTCGAACACCATGCACAGCGCGGAGGTCTTGGCCGCTCCCGCCACCTGCACAGCGAGGCTGATGCGCGACAGTTCGCCGCCGGAGGCGACCTTGGCGAGACCCTTGGGTGCCTGTCCGGGATTTGCGCTCACCAAGAATTCGACATCATCGCTGCCGGTCGCGCCGAATTCCGCGTCGCTCGGCGTGACAATCACCGCGAAGCGCCCGCCCTGCATGCCCAGCGCCTGCATCAGCCGGGTGATGTGGCGCCCGAAGCGGTCGGCGGCGCTCTTGCGCGCTTCGGTCAGACGCGCGGCGGCGGCGCGGTAGTCCCGCGCCAGCACCGCCAGCTCGAGCTCGAGCTTGCCCAAGCTGACCTGCGCGTTGTCGAGCACGGCGATTTCCGCTTCGGTGCGCAGCAACTGCGCCGGAAGTTCCACGACGCCCAGGCGGTGTTTGCGGCCCAAGGCCTCGAGCGCGGCGGCGTGACGCTCGATCTCCTCCTGGCGCGCCGGATCGATGTCGAGCGCATCCAAATAACGCCGCACCGCTTCCGCGGCTTCCCGGATGTTGATCATGGCCTCCGCCAATAGCGACACCACCGGGGCAAGCTGCGGGTCGGCGTCCCCGACCTGGCGCAGCGCCGCGTGCGCTTTGGCCAATAAATCGTGGGCGCTGTCGCCATCCGACTCATAGGCGGCGGTCAGCGCGGTGCGGGCCGCTTCCGCCAAACGGCCGCGGCCGGCAATGCGCTTGCGGTCGGCGAGGAGCTCCTCGATGGCGGCCACGGAGGTGACCTCGGCCTTGAGTTCGGCGAGTTGATAACGCAGCAAGTCGAGGCGCGAGTCGCGATTCTCGGCGGCGGATTTGAGCGACTCGAAGTCGCGCCGGCAGCTGCGGTAGCGCTCGTGGAGTTCGGCCACCACCCGCAGCAGAGTCGGATCCGCCAGGTGTTCGTCCAGCATCTCCCGCTGGGCGCCGCGGTTCACCAGGCGTAGGAATTCCTGTTGGCCGTGGATCTCGATGAGGAACTCCGCCAGTTCCCGCAACGCTTGCAGCGGCACCAGTTGACCGTTCACATAGGCGCGCGAGCGGCCGTCCGCGCCGACCACCCGGCGCACCACGAGATCGCCCTCGTGCTCGATCGCCTGGGCCTCGAGCCATGCCTTCGCGGCATCGGGAAGCGCGCCGAAACTCGCCGCCACCTCGGCGCGTTCGGCGCCCTGGCGCACAATGTCGCCTCCGGCGCGGCCGCCGGCGATCAGCAGCAGGGCGTCGACCACGATGGATTTGCCGGCGCCGGTCTCGCCCGTCAACGCGGTGAGGCCGGAGTCAAGCTCGAGCTCCGCTTGATCGACGAGCACCAGATCGCGCAATTGAAGATGCGTGAGCATGAGGAGCTACTCGGTGTCCTGACTATCGTCTTGATCGCCGTACGCGCCGCGCCCCCAGTGCAGTTTCGACCTTAGCAGCCGGTAGTAGTCATAGCCCGGCGGATGCAGCAGAGTGATTTGGACGTCAGCGGCCTCGACATACAGATGGTCACCCTGCTTGAGATCGCCGATCGCAGTGCCGTCGCAGGTGACCTGGGCGCGGGATTCGAAGCGATCCGACATGCGCAACTGAATCGTACTGCCCGCCCGCACCACGATGGGACGGTCGCTCAAGGTATGCGGGCAAATGGGAGCCAGCACCCACACATCGAGGTTGGGCTCGACGATGGGGCCGCCGCAGGACAGCGCGTAGGCGGTCGAGCCGGTCGCGGTGGCGATCACCATGCCGTCGCCGCCGTGCGAGTTGACGAAACGCCCGTTGATCGAGGTTTCGAAGTCCATGGTGCGGCCTGTTTCCCATTTATTGACCACCACGTCGTTCAAGGCGAGGGCGCGCACCGGTTGGGCGCCATGCCTTTCCAAGCGCGCGGCCAGCAACGAGCGGCGATCTTCGCTGTAGCGCCCGGCAAGCACGGTGTCCACGTCCTCCAGCATCGACTGGGGGCTCACGTCGGTCAGGAATCCCAGGCGGCCGCGGTTTATTCCGAGCAGCGGTACCGCATGCCCGGCGACCAGTCGCGCCGCGTACAACAGAGTGCCGTCGCCGCCAATGGCGATGATGAGATCCGCCCGGGTGGCGAATGAGGCTTCAGGGCAGGGGACGATGCTGTCCGGCCGGAAGGCGAGTCCCACCCCGGGATCGACCAGGGCGCGCACGCCTTGCGAATTGAAGTGCCCCGCGAGGCTCAGCATGCATTCGGCGACGCGCGAATCCTTGACGTTGCCGACCAGCGCGATGGATTGAAAAGATCGTGGCATAGGCGATTCCTTGTAGCATGACGGCGAGGAGCCGGTCACGCGCGTAACAGTGGCTTTTGAACCGAATTGCCCGACTTGACTTCGGGTCGATGCGCTAGGTAGCTTCAAACATGTTATATGGACCGCACTATGACAGAAGGTACCGATGAGGGACTGAATGAGCGGGCTCAGCTGCTGCTCAAGGCCCTGATCGAGAATTACATCCGCGACGGACAACCCGTCGGGTCGCGAACTCTGTCGCGCGACTCGGGCTTGAGCCTCTCCTCAGCCACCATCCGCAACGTCATGGCCGATTTGGAGGATCTCGGGTTCGTCGCGTCGCCGCATACCTCGGCCGGACGCATACCCACCGATAAGGGCTACCGCTTCTTCGTCGACACCCTGCTCAAGCTCAAGCCCCTGCACCACGAGGAGATCGAGGAAATCGAGCGCCGCTTGGGGTCGGATGCGCTCAGCGGCCGCTCGCTGGTCCAAACCGTGTCGCAGATGCTGTCGCACGTAACGCATATGGCGGGCCTCGTGACCTTGCCGAATCCCAACTACGTCGCACTCTCGCAAATCGAATTCATCGCCCTGTCGGAGAATCGCGCGCTCGCCATCATGGTGATGAACAACCGCGAGGTGCAGAACCGGGTCGTGCAGCTCGACCGCTACTATTCGACGGAGGAATTGCGGCGCGCCGCCAACTATCTGAATGAGGCGTTCGCGGGCCGCTCACTGCCGGAGGTCCGCGCACAACTGGTCAAGCAGATGCAGGAGACCCGGCAGCACATGAACCAGCTCATGCAGGATGCCATTCTCATGGCGCAGAAGGTGTTCGACACCGAGCCTGCCGGGGGCGTGGAATATGTCATCGCCGGCGAAACCAACCTGATGGGATTCGCCGAGCTGTCCAACATCGACCGGCTGAAGCGCCTGTTCGAGGCGTTCAACGAGAAACACGACATTTTGCGGCTGCTGGACAGTTGTCTGCGAGCCGACGGCATCCAGATCTTCATCGGCCAGGAGTCGGGCTATCGGATTTTGGACGACATCAGCGTGGTGACGGCCCCTTACACGCTCGACAACCGGGTGGTGGGGGTGCTGGGCATCATCGGCCCGACCCGTATGGCCTACGAGCGCGTCATTCCAATCGTGGATTTGACGGCAAAACTCCTCGGCTCGGCCTTGAACGCCCGCAAATAGCCCCCAATAATCGGAGCCTCGAGCGGCATTCATGCCGCCATCTCTTTTGAGGGTTTTGCACGAGTGAATGAGACCAATCATGCCGAGGGCGCGGTCGCCGCGGCTCCGCCGGGCGACGTGGACGCATCCGCGGCGTTGGCCGCGGCCGAGGCCAGGGCTAGCGAGAACCGCGACAATTATCTGCGCGCCGTGGCGGAACTGGACAATTTCCGCAAACGCAGCGAACGCGAGATCGACAACGCCCGCAAGTTCGCGATCGAGCGCTTCGCGCAGGAACTGGTCACCGTCGGCGATGCATTGGAGGCGGGGATCCACGCCGCCGCCGCGAATCCCGGTCCCGCGCTGCTGGAAGGAGCGCAGGCAACCTTGCGGGAGTTGCACCGCGCCTTCGAAAAGGCCGGCATCAAGATCATCGACCCTGCAGGCCAGCCCTTCGACCCGCAGTGGCATGAGGCCATGGTGGCCCAGGAGAGCCGGGAGCATCCGGCCAATACCGTATTGTCAGTGATACAGAAGGGCTATTCCCTGAACGGCCGGCTGCTGCGCGCCGCCAGGGTCATCGTCAGCAAGGCACCGAGCGGCGACGGCAATTGAAAAATGCTCAGGGTTCCCCCACCTATCGGTCACGTTTCGAATTTTTAGAGGGTTTTCACAATGGGTAAAATGATAGGCATCGATCTCGGCACGACCAATTCTTGCGTCGCGATCATGGAGGGCGGCAAGCCCAAGGTAATCGAGAACAGCGAGGGCGATCGCACGACTCCGTCGATCGTTGCCTTCACCAAGGACGGCGAGGTTCTGGTGGGACAATCCGCCAAGCGCCAGGCCGTCACCAATCCGGCGAATACCGTGGCGGCGGTCAAGCGGCTCATCGGCCGCAAATTCGACGACGCCGTGGTCAAGAAAGACATGGCCATGGTGTCCTACAAGATCGTCAAGGCCGACAACGGCGACGCCTGGGTCGAAGTGCAGGGCAAGAAGATGGCGCCTCCCGAGGTCTCGGCGCGGGTCCTCATGAAAATGAAGAAGACCGCCGAGGACTACCTGGGTGAAACGGTCACCGAAGCCGTGATCACGGTTCCGGCCTATTTCAACGATTCGCAGCGTCAGGCAACCAAGGATGCCGGGCGCATCGCGGGCTTGAACGTCAAGCGCATCATCAACGAACCCACGGCGGCGGCGCTGGCCTACGGCCTCGACAAGGACGGCGGCGATCGCAAGATCGCGGTCTACGACCTGGGCGGCGGCACCTTCGACATCTCGGTGATCGAAATTGCCGAGGTGGACAACGAGCGCCAGTTCGAGGTGCTGTCGACCAACGGCGATACCTTCCTCGGCGGCGAGGATTTCGACCTGCGCGTCATCAACTATCTCGCCGACGAGTTCAAGAAAGAAAGCGGCATCGACGTGCGCAAGGACCCCCTGGCCATGCAGCGCCTGAAAGAGGCGGCGGAGAAGGCCAAGATCGAACTGTCCTCGAGTCAGCAGACCGAAATCAATCTGCCGTACATCACGGCGGATGCGGCGGGACCGAAGCACCTGAACATGAAGTTGACCCGCGCCAAGCTCGAGTCACTGGTCGAAGATCTGGTGCAGAAGACCCTGGAGCCTTGCCGCATCGCGTTGAAGGATGCGGGCCTGACCCTCAAGGACGTGAGCGAGGTCATCCTCGTCGGCGGCCAGACGCGCATGCCCATGGTGCAGCAGGCGGTGAAGGATTTGTTCGGCAAGGAGCCGCGCAAGGACGTGAACCCCGATGAGGCCGTGGCGGTCGGCGCCGCCATCCAAGGCGGCGTGCTCTCCGGCGACGTCAAGGACGTGCTGCTGCTGGACGTGACGCCCCTGTCCTTGGGGATTGAGACCCTGGGCGGCATCATGACCAAGGTGATCGAGAAGAACACCACCATTCCGACCAAGGCGTCGCAGACGTTCTCGACGGCGGACGACAATCAGACGGGCGTGACCATCCATGTGTTGCAGGGCGAGCGCGATCGTTCGACCGACAACAAATCCCTGGGACGATTCGATCTCACCGACATTCCGCCGGCGCCGCGCGGCATGCCGCAGATCGAAGTGGCGTTCGACATCGACGCCAACGGCATTTTGAATGTCTCGGCGAAGGACGTGAAAACCGGCAAGGAACAGCGCATCGTCATCAAGGCGTCGAGCGGCTTGTCGGAAGCCGAGATCAAGCGGATGGTGAGCGACGCCGAGGCCCATGCCGAGGAAGACAAGAAGTTCCGTGAGCTCGTGGGCGCGCGCAACAAGGCCGATGCGAGCATTCACACGGTCGAAAAGGCGCTCAAGGACGTCGGCGACAAGGTCTCCGAGGACGAGAAGAAAACGGCGACCGCGGCGATCGCGGCGGTCAAGGCGGCGATGAGCGGCGATGATCGCGAGGAAATTGAAAAGAAGACTCAGGCCCTCGAGCAGTCATCCACCGCGTTGCTGCAGAAAATGTACGAACAGTCGGCGGCCGGCGCCGGGGCCGGGACCGATACGGGCGGAGCGGCTCACGCCGGCAGCCCTAAAGATGACGTGCTGGATGCCGAATTCGAAGAAGTTAAGGAAAGCGATCGTAAGAAGGCCTGACAGCCTTCTCCGCGTCGACTATGGTTAGGTGAGCTGGACCGCCGGTACGTGCTACCGGCGGTTCGTTTTTATGCGTCGGTGAGCAATGGCGAAGCAGGATTACTACAAACTCCTCGAAGTGACCCGAACCGCGACCGAGGCCGACATCAAGAAGGCGTATCGCCGGCTCGCCATGAAATATCATCCGGATCGCAACCCGGACGACCCAGAATCCGAGCACAAATTCAAAGAGGCCAAGGAAGCCTACGAGGTGCTGTGCGACAAGCAAAAGCGCGCCGTCTACGACCAATTCGGGCATGCCGGTCTCGAAGGGGGCCGGGGCGGGGGCTTCAGCGCCGGCGAAGCGTTCGGCGACATCTTCGGCGAGATGTTCGGCGATATTTTTTCCGGCGGACAGCGTGGCCGAACCCAGGTATTTCGCGGCGCCGATTTGCGCTATGAGCTGGAGCTCGATCTCGAACAAGCCGTGTTCGGCACCGACACCGCGATCAAAATTCCCTCCCTGGCCGAGTGCAAGACCTGCAAGGGCAGCGGCGCCGCCAAGGGGTCGGCACCCACGACCTGCGACACCTGTCATGGCCAGGGGCAGGTGCGCGTGCAGCAGTCGATATTCACCATTCAACAGCCATGCCCGCGCTGCAAGGGTCGCGGCAAGATCATCAGCAACCCCTGCGACACCTGCTTCGGTCAGGGCCGCGTGCGCCAGGAGAAGACGCTTTCAGTCAATGTACCGGCCGGGGTCGACACCGGCGACCGGATTCGCTTGAACGGCGAGGGCGAGGCGGGCCGAAACGGCGGTCCTGCCGGGGACCTGTACGTCGAGGTGCGCGTGCGCGAGCACGCGATCTTCGAGCGCGACGGCAGTCATTTGTCCTGCGAGGTGCCCATCAGCTTCACCACCGCCGCGCTCGGCGGTACGGTCGAGGTGCCGACGCTCAGCGGCGATGTGGTGCTCAAGATCCCGAGCGAGACTCAGTCCGGCCGGGTGTTTCGCGTGCGTGAAAAAGGCGTGCGCCCGGTGCGCGGCGGCTCGACCGGCGATTTGTTTTGCCGCGTGGTGGTGGAGACTCCCGTCAGTCTGCGAGCCGAACAAAAAGAACTGCTGAGGAATTTCGAAGCCTCGCTGAGCCAGGGCAGCCACCAACCCCGCGAACGGTCCTTCTTCGAGGGCGTCAAGAAATTCTTCACCCGCACGGTCGACTAGGACTTGTCCGCCATAAAGTCCATCGCAATCTTTGGCGTCACGGGGCGCATGGGTCAATCGCTGCTGCTGGCGCTGCGCGAAACCCCTGCGTTTCGCTTGAGCGGCGCCATTGCCTCTGCAAACAGCGGCCGACTGGGTCAGGACGCCGCCGGCGAGGGTGCGCCAACCGGCGTGCTCATCACCTCGGATGTCGGGCGGGGGATTCAGGGAGCCTCCGTGGCCGTCGACTTCAGTTCGAGCAGCGTTGTCGCAGCGCACACGGCGGCCTGCGCCGCGGCGCGGGTTCCCATGCTCATCGGCGTCACCGGTTTCGATGCCGCGAGCCGGGAGAGCCTGCTGCAGGCCGCAGGGAGCATTCCGGTACTCATTGCGCCCAATACCAGCGTCGGTGTGGGCGTGGTGGCCCAATTGGTGTCGATGGCGGCCTCGAGGTTGGGGCCCGCCTACGATGTGGAAATCTTCGAGGCGCACCACCGCACCAAGCGCGACGCGCCGTCAGGCACTGCTCTTGCTTTGGGCGAGGCGGTGGCTCGGGCGCGGGCCGTGTCGCTGGACGATGTCGCAACTTTCAACCGGGCGGGGCAAAACGCGCCGCGTACCCCCGGCAGCATCGGTTTCTCGAGCCTGCGCGCCGGAGATATCGTGGGTGAGCACACGGTCACCTTCGCCGCGGCGGGAGAGCGCGTCGAGATCACCCACCGCGCCACCGATCGCATCACCTTCGCGCGCGGTGCCCTGCGGGCGGCCGAATGGCTGGCGGGGCAGCCGGCCGGCCTCTATGGCATGCAAAACGTTCTCGGACTTTGACGAGAACCATGGACAGCCATCGCCGGCATCGTTAATATTCGCGCCCGGAAACTGATCGCCAATTAACCCATGAAGCGGGAGGACGTTCTTGAGGAGCGCCTCCCGCTTTGCGCATCTGCGCCAACGCGCCGCAGCGCAAAGCGAGGAACCGGAGTGTCGACACCTGCAGTGCTAGCTCTCGAAGATGGCACCGTGTTCCGTGGCGTCTCAGTAGGCGCAAAAGGCAACACGACGGGTGAAGTAGTTTTCAATACGGCGATGACGGGGTACCAGGAGATCCTGACGGATCCCTCCTACTGCCGGCAAATCGTCACGCTCACCTATCCTCACGTGGGCAACACCGGCACCACCCCGGAGGATCTGGAATCGGGCGCGGTCTACGCGGCCGGCCTCGTGATTCGAGATCTGCCCCTGCTGCATTCGAACTGGCGCTCCACCGAGTCGCTGCCGCATTTCCTGGTCCGCTGCAAGGTGGTGGCGATTGCCGATATCGACACCCGCAAACTCACCCGCGTGCTGCGCGAGAAGGGCGCACAGTCGGGATGCATCATGACGGGCGACACCATCGACGACAAAGCCGCGGTGCGAGCCGCCAAGAAGTTTCCGGGCTTGAAGGGCATGGATCTCGCCAAGGCGGTCACGACCAAGAAGATCTACCAGTGGAACGACGGACTGATCTGGAAGTCCACCTCCTCCAAGCCGCCCCGGCCGCAGAGCCGTCTACACGTGGTGGCCTACGATTTTGGAATGAAGCGCAACATCTTGCGCATCCTGGCGGAGCATGGTTGCCGCATCACCGTCGTGCCGGCACAAACCCCTGCAGATCAAGTATTTGCAATGAATCCTGATGGTATTTTCTTAAGTAACGGGCCCGGCGATCCCGAGCCTTGCGATTACGCCATCGAGGCGATTGGGCGCTTCCTCGAAACGGATTTGCCGGTGTTCGGCATTTGCCTGGGCCATCAATTGTTGGGGCTCGCGAGCGGCGCGAAGACCCTGAAGATGAAATTCGGCCACCATGGGGCAAATCATCCGGTGTCGGAACTCGATTCCGGCCGGGTACTCATCTCGAGTCAGAACCATGGTTTCGCGGTGGATGAGACGACGCTGCCGGCCAACCTGCGCGCGACGCACCGCTCGCTGTTCGACGGCTCCTTGCAGGGCCTGGCGCGCACCGACCGCCCCGCATTCAGCTTCCAGGGACATCCCGAGGCCAGCCCCGGCCCGCACGATGTGCGCCTGCTGTTCGAACACTTTATGTATTTGATGGTGAAGCGCATGCAGGCCAATTCGCGGGGCCGCAATCCCGTCAAACAGAAAACGGCCGAGAGCTAAGTGCCCAAGCGAACCGATCTTGACAGCATACTGATCATCGGCGCGGGACCCATCATTATCGGTCAGGCCTGCGAGTTCGACTATTCCGGAGCTCAGGCCTGTAAGGCCTTGAAAGAAGAAGGCTATCGAGTCGTGCTGGTGAACTCCAATCCAGCCACGATCATGACCGATCCGGAAATGGCGGACGCCATCTACATCGAGCCGATCAACTGGCGAACCGTCGCGCGCATCATCGACAAGGAGCGCCCCAACGCCTTGCTGCCGACCATGGGCGGTCAGACGGCGCTCAATACCGCGCTCGATCTGGTGCGCGAGGGCGTGCTCGAGAAGTTCAATGTCGAGATGATCGGCGCCTCGCAGCGCGCCATCGACATGGCGGAGGATCGGGAGCTATTCCGCCGCGCCATGGCCGACATCGGCCTCGAGACCGCGCGCGCCCGAATAGCCCACAGCATGGAAGAAGCCTTGGCGGTGCAGTCGGAAATCGGATTCCCCACGGTCATCCGGCCTTCCTTCACCCTGGGGGGCAGCGGCGGCGGGATCGCCTACAACCGCGAGGAATTCGAGACCATCGTGGCGCGCGGCCTGGATGCCTCGCCCACCAATGAGGTGCTGCTCGAGGAATCGGTCCTGGGCTGGAAAGAGTACGAGATGGAAGTCGTCAGGGACCGGATCGACAACTGCATCATTGTCTGCTCGATCGAGAACCTCGATCCCATGGGCGTGCACACCGGGGATTCCATCACCGTGGCGCCGGCGCAGACGCTGACGGATAGAGAGTACCAACGGCTGCGCGACGCCTCGATCGCGGTGCTGCGAAAAATCGGCGTGGACACCGGCGGGTCCAACGTGCAGTTCGCGATCAATCCCGAGGACGGCAGGGTGCTGGTCATTGAGATGAATCCTAGGGTGTCGCGCTCCTCGGCGCTGGCCTCCAAGGCGACGGGGTTTCCGATCGCCAAGATCGCGGCGAAACTGGCCGTGGGCTACACGCTCGATGAACTCAAGAATGAAATCACCGGCGGCGCGACCCCGGCGTCGTTCGAGCCCACCATCGACTACGTCGTGACCAAAATCCCGCGCTTCACCTTCGAGAAGTTTCCCGGTTCGAACACGCGCCTGACCACGCAAATGAAATCGGTGGGCGAGGCGATGGCCATCGGCCGAACCTTTCAGGAATCGATGCAGAAGGCGCTGCGCAGCCTGGAGACCGGCTACGACGGCTTCAACGAACAGTTGACGCTGCCGCTGACCGAGGCGGCGGCGGAGAAACTGTCCTACGAGTTGCGTTGGCCGGGATCCAACCGCATCCTGTACGTGGCCGACGCGTTTCGCGCCGGCTGGACTTTGCAGCAGATATTCGATGCCACCAAGATCGATCCCTGGTTCCTGGCGCAGATCGAGGACCTGCTGCGCGAGGAGACCGTGCTCGCCAAGGAGGGTTTTGAAAGCCTCGAGCTGCCGAGATTGCGGGCGTTGAAGCGCAAGGGCTTCTCCGATTCGCGCATCGCGACATTGGTGGCGCGCGACGAAGCGGCGATCCGCAGCCGCCGCCGCAAGCTCGGGCTGCACCCGGTGTACAAGCGCGTCGATACCTGCGCCGCCGAGTTCGCGACCTCCACCGCCTACCTGTATTCGACCTATGAAGAAGAATGCGAAGCGAATCCCGGCAGCCGCCGCAAGATCATGATTCTGGGCGGCGGGCCCAATCGGATCGGGCAGGGCATTGAATTCGACTACTGCTGCGTGCACGCCGCCATGGCGCTGCGCGAAGACGGCTTCGAGACCATCATGGTGAACTGCAACCCGGAGACGGTTTCCACGGACTATGACACCTCGGACCGCCTGTACTTCGAACCGTTGACCTTCGAAGACGTCATGGAAATCATCGAGAAAGAAAAGCCCGAGGGTGTAATCGTGCAGTTCGGCGGTCAGACGCCCCTGAAACTGTCGCGGGCACTGGCCGCGGCGGGGGCGCCCATCATCGGCACCACCCCCGACAGCATCGATGTCGCCGAAGATCGCGAGCGGTTCCAAAAATTAGTGACCACGTTGAAACTGAAGCAGCCCGCCAACGCCTCGGCGCGCAACGAAGAGTCGGCCGTGCTGCTGGCGCGGGAAGTCGGGTTTCCGCTGGTGGTGCGGCCGAGCTATGTCCTGGGCGGCCGGGCGATGGAAGTCGTGTTCAACGAGGATGACCTTCGCCAGTACATGATCGACGCCGTGAAGGTGTCGAATGACAGCCCGGTGTTGCTGGACCGCTTCCTGGATCTCGCCATCGAAGTGGACGTCGATGCGGTCAGTGACGGTCAGGACGTCCTGATCGGCGGCATCATGGAGCACATCGAACAGGCGGGCGTGCATTCCGGCGACTCCAGCTGCTCGCTGCCGCCCTACGGCTTGTCGCAGGAAATCCAGGACGAGTTGCGCGCGCAGACGCGCAAGCTCGCCAAGGCGCTCAACGTCGTCGGCTTGATGAACATCCAGTTCGCGATCCAAAGCGGCGTGATCTACATCCTCGAGGTCAATCCGCGAGCCTCGCGCACCGTGCCGTTCGTCTCCAAGGCCACGGGCGTGCCGCTGGCGAAGGTCGCGGCGCGCGTGATGACGGGCAAGACGCTCGCCATGCAGGAGCGCACCACGGAGCGCATTCCGGCCTATTTTTCGGTCAAAGAAGCCGTGTTTCCGTTCATCAAGTTTCCCGAGGCCGATCCCATCCTCGGGCCGGAAATGAAATCGACGGGTGAAGTGATGGGCACCGGGCACACGTTCGGCGAGGCCTACGCCAAGGCGCAGGCGGCGTCCGGGGTGATTCTGCCGACGCACGGCCTGTGCTTCGTCAGCGTGCGCGACCGCGACAAGCCGGGCGCGGTGGTGCTGGCGCAGATGTTGATTGCGCGCGGCTTTGAAATTGCCGCCACCGGCGGCACGGCCCTGGTGCTCGAAGAAGCGGGAGTGAAGTGCCGGCGGGTCAACAAGGTGCGCGAAGGTCGCCCGCACGTCGTCGATATGATAAAAAACGACGAGGTGGCGTTGATCGTCAATACCACCGAGGGCAAGCAGGCGGTGCGCGAATCTCGCTCGATCCGGCGCGAGGCGGTCGCCAGGAAAGTGACCTATTACACGACGGTGGCGGGCGCGCGCGCGACCTGCGACGCGCTCGATCATCTGGGCGACATTGAAGTGAATCGGCTGCAGGATTTGCACAAGGAATTGCCGGCGTGAAGCGCACTCCCAGACTCCCGCACCGACGGTTACCGACGTGGTGAAGCGCACACCCATGACTCTGCACAGAAAGCTGCCGTCATGGTGAAGCGCACCCCCATGACTCTTCGCGGCGCCGAGCGCCTGCGAACGGAGTTGAAACAGCTCAAGAGCGAGGCCCGTCCGAACGTCATCAAGGCGATCGCGGAGGCACGTGCCCACGGCGATCTGAGCGAGAACGCCGAATACCACGCCGCGCGCGAGCAGCAAAGCTTCATCGAAGGGCGCATCAACGACATCGAGAACCGGCTGTCGAATTCCGAAGTCATCGATGTCACCAAGTTGACCGCCAGCGGGCGCGTGGTGTTCGGCGCGACCGTGGAACTGGAAGATCAGGACGGCGGCAACAAGGTCGTGTATCAGCTGGTCGGCGATGACGAGGCGGACATCAAGCAGCGGCTGCTGTCGGTGTCCTCGCCGATCGCCCGCGCCCTCATCGGCAAATCCGAGGGGGATGAGGTGGCTGTGACCACGCCGGGCGGCACGCGCAACTACGAGATCGTGTCCGTGCGCTACGTATGAACGCCCGTGCGCTACGTGCGAGCCCGAAGGCTTGAAGCTACCCGTGGTCCGAAAGGTTTTTCGCGTGGCGCTGGTGCTGTGGGCGGGCAGTCTGTGGTCGCTGGCGGCATGGGTCGCGCCGACGCTGTTCTACGCGCAGGGCGATCGGCACGTGGCGGGCCTGCTGGCCGCGAGGCTGTTCAGCATCGAGACGTATGTCGGCCTCGCGGTGGCGGCGCTTGCGCTGCTGCCGCCGCGCACACTGAAATTCGCATGGGGCTACTTGGCGGCCGCACTGCTGGCCGTCAACGAGTGGGGGTTGAAGCGAGTCATGGAGCAGGCCCACGCTCACGGCGCGGCGGCGGGCCTGGGGTTCGGCGCCTGGCACGGCGTGTCGGCCGTTCTGTACGTGCTCGCCTGTCTCGCGGTGCTGCTGCTAGTCTGGAATGAGGATTTTCGGTAGTTCGCCGCGGCGGCGGTAAAACACGCCAACGTGTCCGACTCGCTGCACGAGTTCGCTGGCGGTTCGGGTCGCCATTTCGCCCAAGGCCGCATCGCGCACGGTACGCTCCCCGATGCGGGCGCTCACCTTGACCAGCTCATGATCGGTCAAGGCGCGATCGAGTTCGTTCACCACTCCGTCGGTGAGGCCGGCATTGCCGAGCATGACGATCGGGCTCATGGGATGCGCGAGCCGGCGCAGGTGTTTCTTTTGTTTTTCATTGAGTGCCATCAGGCGATTATAGTCGTAAGCCCATGCCCAAGCGTTCGAAAAGCAGTGCCCGTTGGCTCGCCGAACATGCCAAGGACGAATTCGTCCTGCGTGCGCAGAAGGAAGGCTGGCGCTCGCGCGCCGTATTCAAATTGGCGCAGATTCAGCAGGCTGAGCGCTTGCTGCGGCCCGCAATTCGTTGCGTCGACCTGGGCGCGGCGCCGGGCGGCTGGAGCCAGTATGCCGCGCGCATCATCGGCGGCACCGGACGCATCGTCGCGACGGATATTCTCGCGATGGATGCCATACCCGGCGTCGATTTCGTCCAGGGAGACTTCCGCGAGGCCGCCGTGCTGGAGCAGGTTATGCAATGTATCGGCGCCGATAAAGTGGACCTTGTTTTGTCCGATATGGCCCCCAACATGGCAGGCATAGACGCGATAGATCAGCCCCGCTCGATGTATCTGGCGGAGCTGGCGCTGGAGTTTGCGGATCGCGTACTGGCCCCGGGAGGCGATTTGCTGGTGAAATTGTTTCAAGGCGCCGGATTCGATCAGATGATCAAGGATGCCCGCAGCCGCTATGGGCGGGTGGTGACGAAAAAGCCGAAGGCGTCACGAACCCGCAGTCCTGAGATCTATCTGTTGGCGCGGCAGTTTGGGATGGTGTAAGTTCGGGAAGGCTGTCAAGGCAGGGAACGTCCGCTTCGGCGTAATGTCGTAATGAGTTAGCGGCAGTAGGTGATACTTGAACGATTTGACGAAACAGATTCTGCTTTGGGTCGCGCTGGCCGTCATTCTGCTCGCTATTTTCAGCCAATTCGGCATGCGCACCGGCCAGCCGGCAACCATCGATTATTCGCAGTTTCTCTCCGAAGTGAAGAGCAACAATGTCGAGTCGGTCACCCTCAAGGGCGAGATCATCGAGGGCAAGCGACGTTCTTCCGGCGAGGCGTTCGTTGCCTATAATCCGGAGACCAGCAATAGCGCGTTGATCGGCCTGTTGCAGGCCCAGCAGGTTAAATTCCGCGGTGAACCGCCGAAGCAGCAGTCGGTGTTCCTGCAATTGCTGATATCCGCCTTTCCGATATTGATTCTCATTGGCTTCTGGGCCTACTTCATGCGCCAGATGCAGGGTGCTTCCGGCGGCAGGGGCGCCATGTCCTTCGGCAAGAGCCGTGCGCGCCTCCTGGGCGAGGATCAGGTGAACATTACCTTTGCCGATGTGGCGGGCATCGAGGAAGCCAAGCAAGAAGTGGTCGAAATCGTCGACTTCCTGAAGGATCCCGGCAAGTTCCAGAAACTTGGCGGCAAGATCCCGAAAGGTGTTCTCATGGTCGGTTCCCCGGGAACCGGCAAGACGCTGCTGGCGCGGGCCATCGCCGGCGAAGCCAAAGTGCCGTTTTTCACGATTTCCGGGTCGGATTTCGTGGAAATGTTCGTCGGCGTGGGCGCTTCGCGCGTGCGCGACATGTTCGAGCAGGCCAAAAAGCATGCCCCGTGCATTATTTTCATCGATGAAATCGACGCGGTGGGACGCCATCGCGGCGCCGGCTTGGGCGGCGGACATGACGAACGCGAGCAGACCCTGAACCAATTGCTGGTGGAGATGGATGGGTTCGAGGGCAATGAGGGCATCATCGTCATTGCCGCCACCAACCGTCCCGACGTGCTGGACCCGGCGCTGCTGCGTCCGGGCCGGTTCGATCGTCAAGTGGTCGTGCCCCTGCCCGATGTGCGCGGCCGCGAACAGATCCTCAAAGTGCATATGCGCAAGGTGCCGCTCGGCGACAACGTCAAGCCGTCGGTCATTGCCCGCGGCACTCCGGGATTTTCCGGCGCGGATCTGGCGAATCTGGTCAACGAGGCGGCGCTGTTCGCCGCGCGCGGGAACAAGCGTTCGGTCACGATGGAAGAGTTCGACCGCGCCAAGGACAAGATCATGATGGGCGCCGAGCGGCGCTCCATGGTCATGACCGAGGAAGAGAAGCGCAACACCGCCTATCATGAGTCGGGGCACGCCATCGTGGGCTTGAGCGTGCCCGAGCACGATCCAGTGTACAAAGTGACCATCATTCCGCGAGGCAGAGCCTTGGGGGTCACGATGTTCCTGCCGGAAGCCGATCGCTACAGCACCAGCAAGCGCCAGCTCGAGAGCCGCATTGCCACGCTGTTCGGCGGCCGCGTCGCCGAGGAATTGGTGTTCGGCGCCGATGCGGTGACCACGGGAGCATCCAACGACATCGAACGCGCCACGGAATTGGCGCGCAACATGGTCACGCGCTGGGGCCTGTCGGATCGTTTGGGGCCGCAGACCTACAGCGAGGAGTCGGGCGAAGTATTCCTGGGCCGCAGCGTCACTCAGCACAAACAGGTGTCAGACGTGACCGCGCATGTGATCGATGAAGAAGTGCGCCGGGTGATCGACAGCAATTATCAGCGCGCGTACAAGATCCTGCAGACCAACATGGACAAGTTGCAGGCCATGTCGGAGGCCTTGATCAAGTACGAGACCATCGACGAGGACCAGATCAAGGACATCATGGAAGGCCGCGTGCCGCGCCCGCCGCGCGACTGGGACGACACACCCACGCCGACGCCGCGAGGGCCTTCGGCCGAGAAGCCGGCGCCGCCGCTGGTGAACCCGGCCGGTCAGCACTAACGACTGTTCACGAACGATGGGTGTCCTTGCCGGGGCCGGCTCGGGAAGGCATTTCCCGGAACGCCGTAAATCCGTCCCTGGAGGCTGCGAGAAAAACCTCCCTGTTTTTCACGCTCCGGGAAATGCCTTCCCAAGCCAACCCCTGCGTTTCCGTCGTTCGTGAAAAATCGCAGTAGTGCTGAGTCCATGTAACCCATGAAGTGGCGTTGTCGCAATAGAGTCATCGATCTGACGCGGCCGGTCGTCATGGGGATTTTGAACGTCACACCGGATTCCTTCTCCGACGGCAACCGCTATGCCGCGCTCGACGCCGCGCTCGATCGGGCCGCGCGCATCATCGAAGAGGGCGCGACCATCATCGATGTGGGCGGGGAATCGACGCGGCCGGGAGCTGTGCGGGTGGACGAGGCCGTCGAGATCGCGCGGGTGGTGCCGGTCATCGAAGGCATTGCCGCGATATCGGATATCGCGATCTCCATCGATACCAGCAAGCCTGAGGTGATGGCGGCGGCCGTGGCGGCAGGCGCTTGCATCGTCAATGATGTGCTTGCGCTGCGCGCACCGGGCGCGCGCCCCTGGGCCGCTGCATCCGGAGTCGGCGTCTGTCTGATGCACATGCAAGGCGAGCCGCGTACGATGCAGGATAGTCCACATTACGATGACGTGGTGGCCGAGGTGGCCGGGTTTCTGGCGCGGCAACGGGATGCGTGCATCGAGGCCGGCGTCGATCGCGAGGCGATAGCGCTCGATCCGGGGATCGGCTTTGGCAAGGGCCTGGCGCATAACCTCACGCTGCTGAAGGAGCTGTCCAGTTTCGCGGCGCTGGGTGCTCCGCTGCTGGTCGGGGTGTCGCGCAAGAGTTTCATCGGACGAATTCTGGGGAAACCCGTCGATGAGCGCTTATACGGCGGTTTGGGGTTGGCGGCATTGGCCGCGGCGCTGGGCGCTCGAATCGTTCGCACGCACGATGTCGCCGCGACGCGCGACGCCATCGGCATGGTAAGTGCCGTCCTGCAAGGAACAGACAGTTGAACAGATATTTCGGAACCGATGGTGTGCGCGGCCGGGTCGGTCAGGCGCCGATGACCGTGGATTTTGCCCTGCGGCTGGCTGGCGCCGCCGCGCGCGTGCTGGCTCCCGGCGGCGGGCGCGTGCTCATCGGCAAGGATACGCGCGTCTCCGGATACATGTTCGAGTCCGCGCTGGAGGCGGGATTCGTCGCCGCGGGCGTCGATGTCATGCTGATCGGCCCGCTGCCAACGCCGGGCATCGCCTACATGACGCAGCACCTGGAATGCAGTTTCGGCGTGGTCATCAGCGCGTCGCACAACACGTACCAGGACAACGGCATCAAATTCTTCGACGCCACCGGCAGCAAGCTGTCGGATGAGGCGGAAAACGAGATCGAATGCCTGCTCGATCTGCCCGTGGTGACGCAGGAATCGCAGCTCCTGGGCAAGGCGATACGCATCGACCGCAGCCGTACTCAGTATCAGCAGTTCTGCGCATCGACCATCCCGCCGGGCATGAATTTACAGGGATTCAAGATCGTCATCGATTGCGCCAACGGCGCGGGCTACAAGGTGGCGCCGCGGGTGCTCGCGGATTTGGGAGCAGAAATCGTGCCCATTGGCTGCTCACCGAACGGCCGCAATATCAATGACGGCTGCGGATCGACGGCACCGGAGCTGCTCCAGCTGACGGTTCCCGGAGTGCGTGCGCAGGTCGGGATGGCGCTCGACGGGGACGGCGACCGGGTCGTGATGGTGGACGAACTGGGGCGCTGCGTGGACGGCGATCAAATGCTGTACATCCTGGCCAAGGCGGCGCGCGATCGGGGCGAACTCAAGGGTCCGGTGGTCGGCACCGTGATGAGCAATCTCGGGTTGGAGCATGCGCTTGCCGAGATCGGGATCGAATTTCGTCGCGCCCAGGTCGGCGACCGCTACGTGCTCGCCATGCTCAATGAGGTGGGCGGAACCTTGGGGGGCGAGACCTCAGGTCATATTCTGTGTTTGGACAAGACCACCACCGGCGACGGCTTGATCAGCGCCCTGCAGGTGCTCGCCGTCATGAAGCAGACCGGCGCCGGACTTGCCGAACTCGGCGCCGGCATGCGCAAGTATCCGCAGGTGCTCCTCAATGTGCGCGTGGCCAAGCGCTTCGATCCGTTGCTGGAACCCACGGTGACCAAAGTCGCACAGGAGGTCGAACGCCGCTTCGACGGGCGCGGACGCATCGTGCTGCGAGCCTCCGGCACCGAGCCCGTCATCCGAGTGATGGTGGAGGGGTACGACGCCACCCTGGTGAAGCAGGGTGCCCGCGAGATCGCGATGGTCGTCGAAGCGGCGGCGATCCCGGCGAAAGAGCCCTACGCCTAGAGGAGCCTGCCCCGCACGGGACTTGCAGTTAGCCGGCCGCGCGGCTAATCTTCGCCGCCTTTCCCGCAGGGCAAATGCCCCAAGGTAGCCTATGCGTCGTCCGATGGTCGCGGGTAATTGGAAAATGCACGGTTCACGGGCCGCGAATCAATCGTTGCTCGCCGAATTGGAGATGAGTCTGAAGCCGGAATGGCCGATCGACATCGTGGTTTTTCCGCCGTATGTGTATGTGACCGATGCGATCCGCATGTTGGAGGGCGGCCGCATCGCGGTCGGCGCGCAGGATGTCTGCGCAGAGTCCGGGGGCGCGTTCACCGGGCAGGTGAGCGCCGCCATGCTCAAGGACGTGGGCTGCAGCCATGTGATCGTCGGGCATTCGGAACGGCGCCGCTGGTATCACGAGGACGACGCGCTGGTGGCCCGTAAATTTGCCGCGGCATTGGCGGCCGGGCTCGTTCCGGTGCTATGCGTCGGGGAGACCCTGGAAGAGCGTGAAGCCAAGCAGACCGAAACCGTCATCGCCCGACAGCTCGACGCCGTGATCGCGATGCACGGCGTCGGCGGCTTTGCGCGGGCCATTCTCGCCTATGAGCCGGTATGGGCCATCGGGACGGGCCGCACCGCCTCGCCGGAGCAGGCGCAGGAGGTGCACTCCTTCCTGCGCGATCGAATTCACGCGCAAGATGCTAAGATGGCGCGCCATTTGCGGATCCTCTACGGCGGCAGCGTCAAGGCCGGCAACGCCGCGGAGTTGTTCACGATGCCCGACGTGGACGGCGGATTGGTGGGTGGCGCTTCACTGAGCGCCGATGAGTTTCAGCAGATTTGCGCGGCTGCGGCCGTTCGCCATTGAGAGATTTCTTATGTTGCGTGGAATTATTTTGAGTGTGCACGTATTGCTGGCGCTGATGATCATTGGTCTCGTGCTGCTGCAGCGAGGCAAGGGCGCAGAAGCGGGGGCCGGATTCGGTTCCGGCGCATCGGGCACGGTGTTCGGCGCCCGCGGTACCAGCACGTTGTTTTCGAAATTGACGGCCGTGTTCGCGGCGCTGTTCTTTGCCACCAGTTTGACGCTGGCGTATATAGGTGCGCGCCCGAGCGCCGAACCGTCCAGCGTGTTGGAGCGCGCAGCACAGGCGGCAACCGCCACGCAACCGGCGGCACCTGCGACTCCCGCACCGAATCCGGCACCTGCGAAGTGATCGGTGGTTGTGACAGTGATTTACAAGCCGACGTGGCGAAATTGGTAGACGCGCTAGTTTGAGGGGCTAGTGGGGCAACCTGTGCCGGTTCGACTCCGGCCGTCGGCACCATCACTTACGCGACGCAGCACGCTCGCGCCTGATACAATTATGGTCAATTGACGTGGCCGGAAGCGGACGATGCTGCGACAGTATTTACCGATTTTGATATTCATGGGCTTGGCCAGTGTCCTGGGGCTCGCGCTATTCACCATCGGCTGGATCTTGGGACCGCGGCGTCCGGACGCGGAGAAACTGTCTCCCTACGAGTGCGGCTTCGAGGCGTTCGAGGATTCGCGGATGCGCTTCGACGTCCGCTACTATCTGGTGGCCATCATCTTCATCGTGTTCGATCTCGAGATCGCGTTTTTTTTCCCGTGGGCCGTCTCGCTCAAGGCCACGGGCACCTTCGGATTGCTGGCCATGCTGATCTTTGCCCTGGTCCTGGTCGTCGCCCTGGTTTACGACTACAAGAAAGGGGCGCTTGAATGGGATTAGAAGCCGTGTCCGCCGATACCAGCACCGTGCGCGGCTTCGAAGTGACCACTGTCGACAAGCTGATCAATTGGGCTCGCACGGGGTCGCTGTGGCCGATGACCTTCGGGCTGGCCTGCTGCGCCGTGGAGATGATGCATGCCGGCGCGGCGCGCTACGATCTCGATCGCTTCGGAGTGGTGTTTCGGCCGAGTCCCCGTCAATCCGACGTGATGATCGTGGCCGGAACGTTGGTGAATAAAATGGCGCCGGCCCTGCGCAAGGTGTACGACCAAATGGCCGAGCCGCGCTGGGTGATATCGATGGGCTCCTGCGCCAATGGGGGCGGCTACTATCACTACTCCTATGCCGTCGTGCGCGGCTGCGATCGCATCGTGCCCGTCGACGTCTACGTTCCGGGTTGTCCGCCCACCGCTGAAGCGCTGCTCTACGGCATCATTCAGCTGCAAAACAAGATCAAGCGCAACAAGGCGATCATGCGATGAGCGCCGATTCCAGCACTGCGGCTGCGGCTCCCGAGCCGACCCGCCTCGAGAGCCTTGCGCAAGCCATCGCGCACAATCTGCCGGAGGCGCTGCGTCGCGTACCGAACAGCTGCGGCGAATTGACCTACGAAGTCGCGCCGGAGCGGCTGCTGCAGGCGGCGGCGGCGCTGCGCGTCGCTCCCGGCCTCAAGTTCGAGATGTGCATGGACGTGTGCGGGGTGGATTACCTCGAGCACGGCCGCGCCGAATGGAAGACGCAGGACGCCACCTCGTCGGGCTTCAGCCGCGGGGTCTCGCGGCACGCTGCGCCCGACGGAACTCAAACCGCCGAGCTCGCCGCCGGGCGACGCTTCGCCGTTGTGTACCACCTGCTGTCGATCTCGCTCAATCAACGTGTGCGTCTGCGCGTGTTTTGCCCCGACGCCGCGGAGCCGATGGTCGATTCGGTGACCGGCATCTGGGCCGGGGCCGATTGGTTCGAGCGCGAGACCTTCGACATGTTCGGGATTTTGTTCAAGGGCCACCCGGACCTGCGCCGCTTGCTCACCGATTACGGCTTCATCGGGCATCCGTTTCGCAAGGATTTTCCGCTTTCCGGAAACGTCGAAGTGCGCTACGACCCGGAGAAGGCCCGGGTGGTGTACCAGCCCGTGAGCATCGACCCGCGGGTGCTGGTGCCGAAAGTGATCCGTCACGACAATCGCTATGATCCGGCCCTGACCAACGCGGCGGTGGCGGCTGCGGGCAAACCCAGTGGCTGAGATTCGCAATTACACGATGAACTTCGGACCCCAGCATCCGGCGGCGCACGGCGTGCTGCGCCTGGTGCTGGAAATGGACGGCGAAGTGATTCGCAAGGCCGATCCGCACGTCGGGCTATTGCATCGCGGAACGGAAAAGCTCGCCGAGAGCAAGCCCTTCAACCAGTCGATCGGTTACATGGACCGGCTGGATTACGTGTCGATGATGTGCAACGAGCACGCCTACGTCATGGCGATCGAAAAGCTGCTGGGGATAGAGCCGCCGCTGCGCGCGCAGTACATCCGCGTTATGTTCGATGAACTCACCCGAATCCTGAATCACCTGATGTGGCTCGGGTCGCATGGCCTCGACATCGGCGCCATGACGGTGTTTCTGTACTGCTTCCGCGAACGCGAAGATCTGATGGATTGCTACGAGGCGGTATCGGGCACCCGCATGCACGCGACGTACTACCGGCCGGGCGGCGTGTACCGGGACTTGCCGGAGGCGATGCCGAAGTATCAGTATTCCGAATGGCGCAGCAAGAAGGATGTCGATCGCCTCAATGAACGGCGCTCCGGCGGGCTGCTGGATTTCATCGCGGATTTCACCATACGCTTTCCGGCCTGCGTCGACGAATATGAAACTCTGCTCACCGACAACCGCATCTGGAAGCAGCGCACCGTGAACATCGGCGTGGTGACTCCGGAGCGGGCGATGCAGCTGGGATTTTCGGGTCCCATGCTGCGCGGTTCCGGCATCGAATGGGACCTGCGCAAGAAGCGTCCATATGATGTGTACGATCGGGTGGATTTCGACATTCCGGTGGGAGTCAACGGCGATTGCTACGACCGCTACCTGGTGCGCGTCGAGGAATTGCGCCAGTCGACGCGCATCATCGATCAGTGCGTCGCGTGGCTCAAGGCCAATCCGGGGCCCGTCATGATCGATGACCGCAAGGTGCGGCCTCCGCGGCGCGAAGAGATGAAGGGCGATATGGAATCCTTGATCCATCATTTCAAGCTCATGACCGAGGGATATTGCGTGCCGGAAGGCGAGACGTACGCCGCCGTCGAGGCGCCGAAGGGTGAACTCGGGGTGTACCTGGTGTCCGACGGAGCCAACAAACCCTACCGGCTGAAGGTGCGCGCACCGGGCTTTGCGCATCTCGCGTCGCTCGACGAAATGGTGCGAGGTCATATGCTGGCGGACGTGGTGGCGGTGATCGGAACCCAAGACATCGTGTTCGGCGAGATCGATCGATGAGCGCGCAGCTGTCGGCTCACGTGCGCCAGGAAATCGATCGTTGGGTCGCGAAGTTTCCGCCCGACCGCAAGCGCTCCGCGGTGATTTCCGCCCTGCATGCGGCACAGCACGAGAACAACGGATTCCTGACCACCGAACTCATGGATGCGGTCGCCGCCTATCTGGAGCTGGCGCCCATCCATGTGTACGAGGTGGCGACCTTTTATTCCATGTTCGAAACCAGGCCGGTGGGCCGCCACCACGTGTCGGTGTGCACCAACATCTCCTGCATGCTGCGCGGGTCGCAGGAGGTGGTCGACCATGTCGAGAAGAAATTGGGGATCAAGACCGGTGAGAGCACGCCTGACGGGCGCATTTATTTGAAGCGCGAAGAGGAATGCCTGGCGGCGTGCACGGGCGCGCCCATGATGATGGTCGACCACGTCTTTCACGAGAACTTGACGCCCGAGAGCGTCGATAAAATTCTGGATGAATTGACTTGAGCGGAGCTTGAAGGGATGGCTTACGAGCAAAATCTGGTGCTGTTCGAAGCGCTCCAGCACGAGCGGCCATGGACGCTGGAAGGCTACCGCCGGTTCGGCGGTTATCAAGCGTGGGAGAAAGTCTTGCGCGAGCAGACGCCGCGCGAAAAAATCATCGACGAGGTCAAGGCCTCGGGGTTGCGGGGACGCGGCGGCGCGGCATTTCCCACCGGGGTGAAGTGGAGCTTCATGCCGCGCAGCTCCCCGGTGCAGAAATACGTCGTGTGCAATTCGGACGAATCCGAGCCCGGCACCTGCCATGACCGCGATATTCTGCGATACAACCCGCATTCGGTCATCGAGGGCATGGCCATCGGCGGCTACTCGATGACGGCCACCGTCGGCTACAACTACATCCGCGGCGAGTTCCTCGCCGAACCGATCCCGCGTTTCGAAGCCGCCTTGGCCGAAGCCTATGCGGCGGGCTTGCTCGGCAAGAATATTCTCGGCAGCGGGGTCGATTTCGATCTGCACATGTTCATCGGTGCGGGTGCCTACATATGCGGCGAGGAGACGGCGCTGCTCGAATCCCTGGAAGGCAAGCCGGGCAAGCCGCGTTTCAAGCCGCCTTTTCCGGCCAACTTCGGCTTGTTCGGTAAGCCAACCACCATCAACAACACCCAGAGCTTCGCCTCCGTGCCGACCATCCTGCGCAAAGGGGCGGCGTGGTTTGCGGGGTTGGGACCGCTCAATTCGGGCGGCACGGTGATCTTTTCGGTCTCGGGCCACGTGACCAAGCCCGGCAACCTGGAGCTGCCCATGGGCATTCCTTTCAAGGAGCTGATGGAGCTTTGCGGCGGCGTCTGGAAGGGACGCAAGCTCAAGGCGGTCATTCCCGGCGGATCCTCCTGCATGGTGGTGCCGGGCGAGGTGATGTGGGCCACCAACATGGATTATGACTCGCTCAAGAAGGCCGGCTCCTCCTTCGGCACCGGCGCGGTCATCGTCATGGACGAAACCACTTGCATGGTGCGCGCGCTCGAACGGCTGGCGCGCTTTTATATGTCGGAGTCCTGCGGTCAATGCACGCCTTGCCGCGAAGGCACGGGATGGCTCGACCGCATGCTGAAGCGGATCATCGCGGGCCAGGGCAGAAGCGAGGACCTCGGACTGTTGCTGGACGTGGCCAATCGCATCGAGGGGCACACGATCTGCGCGCTGGGCGATGCGGCGGCATGGCCGGTGCAGAGTTTCTTGAAGCACTTCCGGCATGAGTTTCAATACATGATCGAGCACAAGGGCCGCTCGATCGTCGACGGGGCGGGCGGTCCCGCGGCGGCCGACGCCGCGGCGGCATAGGGCGGACGATGAGCGACGACACGGTCAATATCGAAGTCAATGGCGTGCCGCTGAAGGCCCGCAAGGGCCAGATGATCATGCAGGCCACGGATCCGGCCAATATCTATATTCCCCGCTTCTGCTATCACGACAAGCTGACCGTCGCCGCCAATTGCCGCATGTGCCTGGTCGAGGTGGAGAAGGCGCCGAAGCCGATGCCGGCCTGCGCGACGCCGGTGACGGAAGGCATGAAGGTGTTTACCAAGTCGCCGAAGGCCGTGGCCGCGCAGCGGGCGACGATGGAATTCCTGCTGATCAATCACCCGCTCGATTGTCCGATCTGCGATCAGGGCGGGGAGTGCGAGCTGCAGGATCTGGCCCTGGGCTACGGGCGCGACATTTCCCGGTTCAGCGAACGCAAGCGCGTGGTCAAGGACAAGAACTTGGGACCGCTGGTCTCGACCGACATGACCCGCTGCATTCATTGCACACGCTGCATTCGCTTCGGCCAGGAAATCCAGGGTTACCCGCAGATGGGCACCGTGGGCCGCGGCGAACACATGGAAGTGGGCACATACATCGAGCACAGCGTCGATCACGAGCTGTCGGCCAACATCGTCGATCTGTGTCCGGTCGGCGCGCTCAACAACAAACCCTTTCGCTATCACGCACGCGCCTGGGAGATGACCCAGCAGGCGCTGGTCTCCCCGCATGATGCGTTCGGCACCAACCTGTATGCGCATGTGCTGCGCGGCAAGCTGATGCGCATGGTGCCGCGCGAAAACGAACAGATCAACGAAACCTGGATCGCCGATCGCGATCGCTTCGGCTTCGAGGGCATGTACTCGGCGGACCGGGTGACGGAGCCCATGATGCGAATCGACGGTGCGTTGAAAGCCGTCGACTGGGAGGTGGCGCTCAACGAGGCGGCGGAACGCTTGCAGCGGGCGGCCGCGGCCCATGGCGGGGCGGGCTTGGGGTTCCTGGCCTCGCCGCTCGCCACCGTCGAGGAGCTGTATCTGCTCGCGCAGATTGCGCGGGGCATGGGCTGCGCCAACATCGATCATCGATTGCGCCAGCTGGATTTTCGCGGCCAAGTGGAGGACGCGCCCTTCCCCAATCTTGGCCTTTCGATCGCGGACGTCGAGCGCCTCGACGGCGCGCTCGTGATCGGCTCGAATCTGCGCCGTGAAATGCCCATGCTGGCGCATCGCCTGCGCAAGGCCGCGGTACGCAGCGCGGGCGCAAAGATCGCCTTCCTCAATCCGCGCCGCTTCGAGTACATGTTTCCCATCGCGGCCTACGCCCTGGCCGAAACCGACATGGTGGACGAATTGGCGGCGGTGGTGTGCGCGGCGGCGGCGGCCGTCAACAAGCCGGTGCCGGCGGGCGTCGCGGCGGCGGAAGTCAACGATGCTCACCGCGCGCTGGTCGGTGCGTTGATGAACGGCACGCGCCGCGCCGTCATCCTCGGGACCTTGGCGCAGAGACACCCGGCTTACGCGCAGCTCAAGGCCCTGGCGTCATTGCTCGGCGACTTGTGCGCAGCCAGCGTGGGCTGCTTCACCGAGGGCGCCAATGCGGCGGGCGCGTATCTGGCGGGCGCGGTGCCGCATCGCGTACCGGGAGGCGCGCCGGCCGCCACCGCAGGTCTGTCGGCGCGCGCCATGCTGGAGCTGGCACTCCCGGCGTATGTATTGTTCGGCGGGACCGATCCGGCGGCCGATTTTGCGGTCGACTCGAGCGCCCTGGGGGCGGCGCAATCGGTGATTGCGCTCACCACGCATCTGCCCGAGAGTTTGCGCTCCACGGCGCACGTGGTATTGCCCATCGCGTCCTTCGCCGAGACCTCGGGCACCTACGTCAATGCCGAGGGACGCTGGCAAAGCTGGGCGGGCGCCGCAAAACCGCTCGGTCAGAGCCGGCCGGGCTGGAAGGTTTTGCGCGTCCTTGCGAACCTGCTGAATATTCACGGCATCGATTACGTGAGCTCCGAGGAGATTCGCGAGGCCTTAAAGGTCCTGTGCGGCAGCCGCATCGAGGCGTCGGGCAGCGGCGTGCGCGCCGCCGGCGGCGCTGTTCGCGTGCCGGACGGACCGATGCCGCCGGGCTCGTGGGTGGATATTCCGCCGTACCAGGGCGATGCGCTGGTGCGCGGCTCCGAGGCGCTGTCGAAAACCAAGGACGGGCGCATGGCCCGCACCGTGATCTGAATGTGGGAGTGGGGCCCGCTGCGCGATTGGCTGTCCGGCGTCATCACGCCGTACTGGAGCTATCCATTGCTGACGGTGGTGCAGGCGCTGATGGTCCTGGTGAGCCTGATTCTGGCCATGGCTTTTTACACCCTGGCGGAACGCAAGGTCATCGGCTGGATTCAGGCGCGGCGCGGCCCGAATCGCGTCAATCTGTTCTGGATCCCGGGATTGGGCCAGCCGTTCGCGGACGTGGTCAAGTTGATGTTCAAGGAAATCGTGATCCCGGCCGACTCGAACGGGTTCTTGTTTCGCCTGGCGCCGTTCCTGGCGCTGGTACCCTCGCTGATGATTTGGGCGGTCATCCCCCTCTCCCCGGAACACGCCTTCGCCAACATCGATGCCGGCCTGCTGTACGTGCTGGCGCTGACCTCCATGGGTGTGTACGGCATCATCCTCGCCGGGTGGGCCGCGAACTCCAAGTACGCCTTTTTGGGCGCGATGCGCTCGGCGGCGCAAATCGTCGCGTATGAAATTGCCATGGGGTTCGCCATGGTCGGCGTGCTGATGGCGGCCGGCAGCCTCAACATCGGCGCCATCATCCGCGCACAACACGGCCTGTTCGGCTGGAACTGGACCTGGCTGTTCCCGCTGCTGATGGTGTACTTCATTTCGGGTGTCGCCGAGACGAACCGCGCGCCCTTCGACGTCGCGGAGGGTGAATCGGAAATCGTCGCCGGGTTCCACGTGGATTACTCGGGCATGGCGTTCGCGCTGTTCTTCGTCGCCGAATACGTCAACATGATCCTGATCTCGGCGCTGACCGTTATCTTCTTTTTCGGCGGCTGGTTGTCGCCGTTCGACGGGTGGCTGCCGGAGGATTCGTGGCCGGCGAGCCCAAGCTTTTTCTGGTTCGGCTTGAAAACGCTGTTCCCCATGTTCGGTTTTCTGTGGCTGCGCGCGACATTTCCGCGCTATCGCTACGATCAGATCATGCGCTTGGGGTGGAAGGCGTTGATTCCGGTCACGCTGGTGTGGTTGCTGGTCGAGGGCGTCATGGTTTATTTCCACGTCGGTCCGTGGAAGGGGCATCTGTAATGCAGGCCATTCGCAATTTCCTCAAGACGTTTCTGCTGTGGGAGCTGCTGCAGGGCCTGTGGGTCACCCTGAAAGGGCTGTTCGCGACCAAGGTGACCATCAACTATCCGGAAGAGAAGACCCCGCAGAGCAATCGCTTTCGCGGCCTGCATGCCCTGCGGCGCTACCCCAACGGCGAGGAGCGCTGCATCGCCTGCAAGCTCTGCGAAGCGGTGTGTCCCGCGCTCGCCATCACCATCGAGTCGGACGTGAGCGCGGACGGCACGCGCCGCACCACGCGCTACGACATCGATCTGTTCAAGTGCATCTTCTGCGGCTTTTGCGAGGAAGCCTGCCCGGTCGACGCCATCGTGGAAACGCGGCTGCACGAATACCACATGGAGAATCGCGGCGAGAACATCATGAGCAAGGACAAGCTGCTCGGCATCGGCGAGCGCTACGAAGCCATGATTGCGGCCGATCGGGCCGCGGACGCGCGGTATCGCTGATGTTTCCGACCATTCTATTTTTCATTTTCGCCGCCGTGCTGGTATTCGCGGCGCTCGGCGTCATCCTCGCCCGCAATCCGGTGTACTCGGCCTTGCTCCTGGTGCTGTGCTTCTTCAACAGCGCCGTCATCTGGCTGCTGCTGGACGCGGAGTTCCTGGGGATCGTGCTGGTGCTGGTGTACGTGGGCGCCGTGATGGTGCTGTTCCTGTTCGTGATCATGATGCTCGATATCAACCTCGAGAAATTCCGCGAGGGATTGGCGAGCTACTGGCCCCTGGCGGTCGCCGTCGCGGGATTCGTGGTGTTCGCCATGGTCAACATCATCGTGGTGAAGCACCTGGGCGGCATGAGCCTCCGCACCGCGCCGCCGCTCGCCGCCAACTATTCCAACACGCGTGACCTGGGCACGGCGCTGTTCACGCGCTATGCCTACCCGGCGCAGGTCGCCGCGGTCATTCTGCTGGTGGCGAGCGTCGCCGCCATCGTGTTGACGCTGCGCCGGCGCATCGGCGGAAAGCCGCAGAACATTGCGCTGCAGGTCGCGGCCAGGGCAAAGGACCGCGTTCGAATCGTAAAAATGGCCTCCGAGAAAAGACCATGATCACGCTGGACTATGTGCTGACCTTGTCGGGAATCCTGTTCGCAATCGCGGTTGCCGGGGTGTTCTTGAACCGCAAGAACATCATCGTGCTGCTGATGTGCATCGAACTCATGCTGCTGGCCGTCAACTTCAATTTCATCGCCTTCTCGCGCTATCTGGGCGACATCGGCGGCCAGATTTTCGTGTTCTTCATATTGACGGTCGCGGCGGCAGAATCCGCCATCGGCCTGGCGATTCTGGTCGTGGTGTTTCGCGAGCGCCGCAGCATCGAAGTCGAAGATCTCGACACACTGCAGGGCTGAGGGACACGCACACCATGCAGCCGATTTATTGCACGATCGCGTTCGCGCCACTGGCGGCGGCCGTCATCGCCGGGTTGTTCGGCAAGCTCATCGGCAGGGCCGGCGCGCACGGCGTCACCATCGCCGCCGTGGGGCTGTCCTGCGGCCTGTCGTTCTATGTGCTCTATCAGATGCTGTTCAACGGCCTGGCGCCGTTCAACGGCGCGGTATACACGTGGCTGGTCAGCGACGGGCTGACCTTGGACGTGGGATTCTTGATCGACCGGCTGACCGCCCTGATGATGGCGGTGGTGACGTTCGTGTCGTTGACGGTGCATGTCTACACCATCGGCTACATGCACGATGACCCTGGCTACCAGCGCTTCTTCAGCTATATTTCCTTGTTCACGTTTTCGATGCTGATGCTGGTGATGTCGAACAATTTCCTGCAATTGTTCTTCGGCTGGGAAGCCGTGGGCGTGGTGTCGTACCTGCTGATCGGGTTCTGGTATACGCGGCCGACGGCCATCCTGGCCAACCTGAAGGCTTTCCTGGTGAATCGGGTCGGCGATTTCGGCTTCGTCCTCGGCATCGCCGCCGTGCTGCGCTACACGGGGTCGCTCGACTACGCGACGGTGTTTGCGCACGCCGGCCAAATCGCCGCGGGGACGATCCACATCAGCAGCACCGTGTCCTGGCCGGCCATCACGTTCACGTGCATTTGCTTATTCATAGGCGCCATGGGCAAGTCGGCGCAGGTGCCCTTGCACGTGTGGCTGCCGGATTCCATGGAAGGCCCGACGCCCATCTCGGCGCTGATCCATGCCGCGACCATGGTGACCGCCGGCATCTTCATGGTGGCGCGCATGTCGCCGTTGTTCGAGCTGTCCGACACCGCGCTCTCGGTGGTATTGGTCATCGGAGCGACCACGGCCTTTTTCATGGGATTGCTCGGCATCGTGAACAACGACATCAAGCGGGTAGTCGCCTACTCGACGCTGTCGCAGCTGGGCTACATGACGGTGGCGCTCGGCGTATCGGCGTACGGCGCCGGCATCTTTCATCTCATGACGCATGCCTTCTTCAAGGCCCTGCTGTTCCTGGCGGCGGGCTCGGTGATCATCGCCATGCATCACGAGCAGGACATGCGAAAAATGGGCGGCCTCAAGAAATACATGCCGATCACCTACTGGACGTTCCTGGTTGGTGCGTTGGCCTTGATCGGCTTCCCGGGAACGTCGGGTTTTTTCTCCAAGGACGCGCTGATCGATGCGGTTCACGAGTCGCATCGCGTGGGCTCGTCGTACGCTTATTTCTGCGTGCTGACCGGTGTGTTCATCACGGCCTTGTATACGTTTCGGATGTTCTTCATGACGTTTCATGGCCAGGAACGAATGGATCACCACACGCAGGAACATCTGCACGAAAGCCCCTGGGTGGTGTGGGTGCCGCTCGTGTTGCTGGCCATCCCCTCGGCGCTGATCGGCTGGTTCACCGTCAAGCCCGTTTTGTTCGGCGGCTATTTCCACGGAGCCCTTCATGTGCTTCCCGCCAACGACGTGCTCGGACGGGTGGGGGAGGAGTTCACGGGGCCGGCCGGCTTCCTCGCGCGCGCGTTCTTATCGCCGCCGCTGTACCTGGCCGGATTGGGGGTGTACACGGCGTATCACTTCTTCTTGAAGAAGCCGGAACTCGCGGACGCCGCGGCGCGCAAGTTCAAATGGCTGCATACGACGTTGGTCGACAAATACGGCTTCGATTGGTTCTATGAGAATGTCCTCTGCGCGGCGGCGCGCCACTTGGGCGGCGGTCTGTGGCGGTTCGGCGATCAGATCGTGATCGACGACGGTCTGGTCAACGGCAGCGCGCGCACCGTGGGCTGGCTGGGTTCCGTGATGCGCTACGCGCAGTCCGGCTATCTGTACCACTACGCGTTTGCGATGATCCTGGGGCTAGCCTCGTTTCTGATGTGGCTCCTATGGCGAACATGAGTTTCGACGGGCGCCTGCTGTCGCTGCTGATCTGGCTGCCCATCGTCGGCGGTTTCGCCGTGCTGGCGCTGGGGAACCGGGTGGTCATCGCGAAATGGCTGTCATTGATCGTCAGCGGTTTGGCCGTGGCCTTGAGCGCGCCGCTGTACGCATCGTTCCAAACCGGCACCGCCGCGATGCAATTCGTCGAGCGCGCGCCGTGGATTTCAACCATTCATTCCGAGTACTACATCGGGGTCGACGGCATTTCGATGCCGCTGATCCTGCTGACCACGTTCACCACCGTGCTCATCGTGATCGCGAGCTGGGAAAATGTCGAAAAGCGCATCGCGCAGTATTTTGCGGCGTTCCTGATACTGGAAGGGCTGATGATCGGCGTGTTCGCGGCGCTGGATGGGGCGTTGTTCTACGTGTTCTGGGAGGCCATGCTCATTCCGATGTTCATCATCATCGGCGTGTGGGGCGGCCCCAGGCGCGTGTACGCCACCATCAAGTTCTTTCTGTACACCTTCGTCGGTTCGCTGCTGATGCTGGTTGCCCTGATTTACCTGTATTTGAAGTCGGGCAGCTACGAACTGGCGGTGTTCCAGCGCATGCCGCTGACGCTGACCGAACAGACATTCATTTTCCTGGCCTTCCTGGCGGCGTTTGCGGTGAAAGTGCCGATGTGGCCGGTACATACCTGGCTGCCCGATGCGCACGTGGAGGCGCCCACCGGCGGTTCGGTGGTGCTGGCGGCCATCATGCTGAAAATGGGCGGCTACGGCTTCTTGAGGTTCTCCCTGCCGATCGCACCCGACGCCAGCCGCGAACTCGATTGGGCGATCATCGCGCTGTCGTTGATCGCGGTGGTGTACATCGGTTTCGTGGCGCTGGCGCAGCGCGACATGAAGAAGTTGATTGCGTACTCATCGATTGCGCACATGGGCTTCGTCACGCTCGGCATGTTCATCGGTTTTCAGATCGTGGGCCACACCGGCAGAACCACCGGCATCGAGCTGGGACTGGACGGCGCCGTCGTGCAGATGCTGTCGCACGGCCTGGTGTCGGGCGCGCTGTTCCTGTGCGTCGGAGTTATGTACGACCGCGTCCACAGCCGGGAGATCAGTGCCTACGGCGGGGTGATCAACACCATGCCGAAGTTCGCCGCCTTCATGGTGTTGTTCGCGCTGGCGAATTCCGGTCTGCCCGGGACCTCGGGATTCATCGGTGAATTCTTGGTGATTCTGGCCTCATTCAAGGCGAACGTCTGGTTTGCGTTCCTGGCCGCGACCATCCTGGTGCTGGGCGCCGCCTATACTCTGTGGCTGGTCAAGCGCGTCATTTACGGCGAGGTTGCCAACGACAAGGTGGCGGCGCTCAAGGATCTGAATCCCCGTGAATTCTTGGTGCTCGGCCTGCTCGCCGCGGCGGTACTGCTGGTGGGGCTGTGGCCCGCGCCGCTGCTCGATGTGATGCGGGCGACCACCGCGCATCTGGCCGAGCAGTTGCTGCTCTCGAAGATCGTCCCTTAAGGCTTACGCATGAACTCCCTTGCTCAATTCAGTGTCGGCCAGTTCAGCGCAGGACTCGTCTATGCGCGTCCTGAGATATTTCTGGGATTGGCCGCGTGCGCGATCTTGATGCTGGACCTGCTGCTCAACGACGCGCAGCGGCGCTGGACCGGGGTGTTGGCGGTCATCGCCGTGGGTGTGACCGCCGGGCTGGTGTGCATGCAGGCGCCGGCCGAGAAGGTCGTGGCGCTCGGCGGTTTGTTTGAACTGGACCGCATGGCGCAGGTGCTGAAAGTCGTCACGCTGCTGACGGTGGCCGTGGTGTTCGTGTATTCCACCGATTATCTCAAGCGCCGCGCCATCCTCAAGGGCGAGTACTACGTGCTGGGGCTGTTTGCCACCCTGGGCGCGATGGTGCTCACTTCCGCCGGCAGCTTCATCACGCTGTATCTGGGCCTGGAATTGATGTCCCTGAGTCTGTACGCCATGGTGGCGTTCGACCGGGAATCCGGCATCGCGGCCGAGTCCGCCATCAAGTACTTCGTGCTCGGATCCATGGCATCCGGAACCCTGCTGTACGGTATGTCCATCATCTACGGAGTGACCGGAAATCTCGAACTCGCGGCGATCGCCGATGCCGTGCACGGCGGGTTGGGGGACAACATCGGTTTGGTGTTCGGCATCGCGTTTCTCATCGTGGGTGTGGGTTTCAAATTCGGCGCCGTGCCGTTCCATATGTGGATACCGGACGTATACGACGGTTCGCCGACCTGCGTGACCGTGTTCATCGGCACTGCCTCGAAGCTTGCCGCGTTCGCGCTCGCCATGCGTCTGCTGCCGGAGGCGTTGGCGGGATCGCAGGCGGATTGGAACCAGATGCTGGTCGTGCTCTCGGTGCTGTCGATGGCCCTCGGCAACATCGTCGCCATCGCGCAGAGCAATCTCAAACGCATGCTGGCGTATTCGACGATTTCGCATGTGGGATACATTCTCCTCGGCATCCTCTCCGGCACGGCGCAGGGCTATCAAGCCGCGATGTTCTACATGATCAGCTACGTGATCGTCGCCGCCGGGGCTTTCGGCATGATTCTGCTGCTGGCGCGCCAAGGCTTCGAGGCGGACAAGATCGTGGATTTCCGCGGACTCAATGCGCGCAGTCCCTGGTTCGCCGGCATGATGGCGATTCTGATGTTCAGCCTGGCGGGGCTGCCGCCGTTCATCGGATTCTGGGCCAAGCTCGGCGTCATTCAGGCGGTCCTCGGCGTGAATTACACCTGGCTCGCCGTGGTGGCGGTGCTGTTTTCGGTGGTGGGCGCGTACTTCTATCTGCGGATCGTGAAATTGATGTACTTCGATGAGCCCACCGAGACGACGGCCATCGGCGGATCGGTGCTGGTGCGGACCGTATTGAGCGCCAATGCGCTGCTGGCGTTTGGGCTGGGGGTGATACCCGGCGCCCTGCTACAGCTGTGTCAACGAGCCCTGCAATAGGCCGCGCGCGAGAGAGCGATGATCACTTTATATCACTCGCCGATGTCCCGCTCCGGGAGCATCGTCTGGCTTCTCGAAGAGCTCGCAGTTCCCTATCAAATCAAGATCACGGATTGTCGCCGCGCGGACGGCAGCGGCGCGCGCGATCCCGCCAATCCCCATCCTCACGGCAAGGTTCCGGCGCTGACCGACGGCGACGAGACGATATTCGAAAGCAGCGCAATCGCGCTTTTTTTGACCGACAAGTATCCCGCGCAGAAGATGGGTCCGCTCCCCGGGGCGCCGCACCGGGGCGAGTATCTCTCCTGGCTGGCCTACCGTCCGGGTGTGATGGAGCCCGCAATCATCTCGCGCCGATTCGAAATCAAACATGTGTTCGGCGCGATGGGATGGGCTCCGGCCGATGAAGTGGAAAAGGTGCTGAACGACCATTTGTCGTCTCGCAATTACTTTCTGGGCCACGCCTTCTCCGCCTTGGACATTCTGCTCGGCGGCGGCCTCAACTTCTTGATGATGGCGAAAATGGTGCAGCAAACTCCGGTGCTCTCCGCTTATTGCGCGCGCATCACCGACCGGCCGGCGTTTCGCAAGATGATGGAACTGGACAAACGCTAGGGAAGAGCGAGTGGGCGTCGAGTCGATGAAGCGCCTTGGTGGGGTTGCCACTGATGCACAACCCTGGCGGGTCGCTTGCATTGACTTCGTTGCTGGGTATAATGATCGGCTCTTCCGGTGCGGGGTGGAGCAGTCTGGCAGCTCGTCGGGCTCATAACCCGAAGGTCGTAGGTTCAAATCCTACCCCCGCTACCAATCAAATCAAAGAGTTACACGCACTCCAAACAGCTCAATTTTTCGGGCTGTGACCAAAACGTGCCCAAAAACCCGAAGGTCGTAATTTCAAATTTCGTCCGTGCGACCAATTAGATTAGCGAGTTACAGGTGCCGCAAGCATCTCAATTTTTTTGGACTGTGACCAAAACGTGTCCAAAAACCCGAGGGTCGTTCAAATTTTGATCTCGCGACAGGCCTCTTGTCCTCTTCCGCAATGAGCTGTATTCGCTGGTCGAAACGGCCCGCGCCAATAGCATCGAGTCGCACGCGTATCTTTCGCGCCTCTTTGCCGAACTTCCCAAGGCTGCCAGCGCGGATCACTTCGAATCCCTCCTGCCTTGGAACATCTCAGCGCTTCGATAGCTCGGCAAAGATCGCCGCGGTAAAGTCTGCATGGAAATTGTAGGCCGCGCTCGGCATATACTGCGTCATAAGTACAGCGTATATGCCGGTGGCTCGATCGACCCACGCGACGGTGCCAGCGGAACCTTCCCAGCCATATGTCCCCGGGGTCATGCCCAGGGATGTCGCCGAGCCAGTCGATGTGAGAAGTACAGAGCCTCCAGCGCCCCAACCTTGCCCCGACGCTTTGACGCCTGCGGGGAGAAGATTCGACATCATCACGCGCGCCGTTTGAGCCGCCATGACGCGACTACCACTCAGAGCTCCCTCTCCAAGCAGCATTCCCATAAAGCGGGCAAAATCGCGGGCAGAAGACACTAGGCCAGAACTCGGGTACGGAAACGGTGGGGGTTCTGCAAAGATTGTATGTGGCGGAGCATCTATCGCCTTAAGTCCTTCCGACGTAACCTGGTAGTTCGTCGCGAAGCGGATGAGCTTGTCGGCGCTGACGGTGAAACCCGTGTCAATCATACCGAGCGGATGGAAAATCCTCGTTTCGAGAAAATGCTCGAACGGCATGCCCGACACCTTTTCGATCACTCCGCCAAGAACGTCGCTCGAGATGCTGTAACTCCACTGGGTCCCCGGATCGAACGCAAGAGGTACAGTTCCCGCCGCGGCGGCGTAGGCTAGAAGGCTGGTTTGGTGATGAACCCTTGCGTCATCTTCCAGGGACACGCGGGAGACGTTGAGCTTGCGATCTGCATAGAACGTAGAAAGGGGAGGTTCCGGCACCATACTGCCCACAAGACCGGACGTGTGCGTCATCAGATGGCGGACGGTGATTGCCGATTTCGCGGGACGGGTTTGCGATGTTCCGGGCTCGACAAGCACCTTAGGCGAACCAAATGTTGGAAAGATCTCTGCGATAGGCGTATCTAGCGCAAGCTTTCCGTCCTCGATCAGCAACATCGCTGCGGCGCCCGTTACTAGCTTGGTCAGCGAATATATGCGCCACAAGGAATCCGGATCGGCATTCGCGGCTCCGCTCACCAGCGCAATGTGGCCAGATGAGACGAATTTCGGCGAGTCGTGCGTTCCTACCACCGCGACAGCCCCAGCGATCTTCTTTTTGACTACATATTCCTTAAGGATCGAATTTACGCGATCTGTGCCTTCACTCGCAGCAGCTAAAACGATTCGAGAAAGAAGAAGTGAGCCCGACGCCGTAGCAATACCCCCTAGTATTGCCCGACGGTTAAAAACACTCCGCATACGACATTCTCCGGTCCGGCCCTAGCCATCTTATCAATTTGAACACGGTGATACTTGCGAGTCATCGGTCATCGAATAAATCCGTCCCATCCTCGGACCGAGTTGTCGGATCGTCCTGCACCTAGGTTCCGCTGCCATATAGACGTGCGTCGCGCAACCACGCGGTTATCCTTGCGCTTACCAATGAACCTGCGCGTACGAGCGCCTTCTGCATGGTGTGTGACGCACAATCTTCATCGACGACCATCGGGTTCCCGCTGCGTAAGTCCATGCATGGAGCCTCGATTTTGTCGACCACCTCCCCGTTCGGCTCGTAATTATCCTGAAATTAGGATATAATCCTAGAACGAGGATAATTTATCCATGCGCTGAAGGTTGACTCCCGGTGAGAAACCGCTGTTTTGGATCGGTTCAAGCAAACGCGATTTGCTCGCAATGCCGGATCCCGTGGTTCGTCAGATCGGCGCCGCCTTGAGCGTTGCGCAGTATGGCGGCAAACACCCGGATGCTAAGCCTTGGAAAGGTCTTGGTCCTGGTGTCTTTGAGGTGGTGAGCGATTATAAGACCGACACGTTTCGTGCAGGGTATGTGGTGCGATTTGAGCATGCGCTGTACGTCCTGCACTGTTTTCAGAAGAAATCGCCAAGTGGGACGCGCACGGCGAAGACGGATGTTGAAATGATTAAGGGACGCCTAAAGGCGGCGCAAGCAGACTACGAGGCGAGGTATGGCCAAGCAAGCCAAAAGCGCGAATAAAGTCGTGGCGAGTTCCGGCAATGTCTTTGCCGATCTCGGCCTTCCAGATGCCGCGGAGCTCGATACGAAGGTACGGCTCGCCGTTGCGGTCAATCGCCTGCTGGAAGCTCGCCGGCTAACGCAAGCGGCCGCAGCCACTGCGTTATCCATCAATCAGCCCAAAATTTCCGCGCTCAAACACTATAAGCTTGAGGGGTTTTCCGTCGAACGGCTGATGACTTTTCTAACAGCTCTCGGCAGTGATATCGAAATCCGCGTTCATTTGCCGAAACGATCTTCCTCACCCGGGAGAATTTTGGTCAATGCCGCCTGAGTGGTTTTCGGGAAAATGCTGCATTGATTTGCTCCATGCCCAGATCGTGTCCAAGACAAATTGGGTGTGCCCAAATTGTGCCTTGAATAGGCGGGATAATGGGGTGGCCGGCGCTGCAAATGACTGATTTTAAAGACCCCCATTACCCCGCCGTTTGCCTCATAACCCGAAGGTCGTAGGTTCAAATCCTACCCCCGCTACCAATTTGTTTCGGTCCTACCTTGGGACATGGTATCCATTTTCTTCCGGAGACATGGGTAACAGACTGGCCCCGAACGGGTTTGGGGCACACTCGACGCGACCTGTCTCGTGATCAAAGAACCCCAAGTCGTAGTCCA